>Ga0302140_10005462_pt1 | contig 16045 bp, 16 predicted proteins | sample I_Bog_E1_1_FD_202095 | JGI IMG/M metagenome (GOLD analysis project Ga0302140, IMG submission 202095) | Peat permafrost microbial communities from Stordalen Mire near Abisko, Sweden - I_Bog_E1_1 | ecosystem: Environmental > Terrestrial > Soil > Wetlands > Peat | place: Sweden: Abisko, Stordalen... | reverse complement strand
CAGGGGGGCGCAGCGAACGTTAAAAACTTCCATGCACATAGAAAGCACTGAAAAATACGGACATTACATTGCTGGCGTAGTAGCTTATGGGGCGCTTGAATCGCTAAGGAATTAAGCCACGACGAAGAACATCATCTTCAGCTTAAGTAATAGAATCAGATGCTTACTGCGGGCCATCGTGCGGATACCCGGTGGAATACCCGGCGATTTCTGTCGCGTAGTTCTACAGCCCGCGTTCTGCAACGCGGGCTTCGGCCCAAACTAGGACCTCGGCCTTAATCCAGGCAACGGCCCGGTCGCCGAGCTTCACAGGTGCGGGGAAGCTTCCGTCCGTGCTCTTGCGGTAAATCGAAGTTTTTCCTAGCCCGGTAATACGCATGACGGCCCGAAGGCGAATAAAGCAAATATCAGCAGTAAGGACGGACGTGGCATCGGTGGAGGATAAGCCGGTGTCGAACATGGCTAGTGCCCCTTTCTGGGTGGTGGAATAAGAGCAAAAAAAAGCACTCCCGAAGGAGTGTGGGTAGACGTATGGAGTGGCTGGCTACTTCTTCTTATCGCCGCATAACCAGGCGGCGATTTTTGCGGGGTCTAAACGTGCGGCCCGGCAACGGATCCGGCGCCGACAATCGACATCGACGCCGTTACGACGCTGCGTCTGGGTTGGTCAGTGGGCATGCTATGCGGTGCGGCGTGCGGGCAACAGTACCGGACCAAGTTTCTGTTCTGGCGGTTGCTCTTCCTCCTCTGCTCCCTCTATGGGACCAAGCACCATGCGCCCCCCCCGGTCCGATGTGGTTTTTAAGGTGCGCAATTTGTCCAAATGATCCGCCCAGTCCTGCATCATTTTCTTGCGGTGGGGAAGATATTGTGCCCAGTTGTACGCACCTTTGACCTTATCTTTCTGGGTGTGGTGGAGTTGAGCCTCAATCCAGTCAGATTCATAAATGCCTTGTTCGTATAGCCACGTCGAGGCAACACCGCGAAATCCATGGGATGTCATTTCGCGGCGATACCCCATAACCCTGAAAGCACACGTCAGTGAGGAGAGAGTTATATGCTCAACGGCTTCAAAGTGTGAGGGAAATACCCACTTGTCATCCTTGCGAAGTTTCCACAACTCCGTTAAGGTCGCGAGCGCCTGCGTCGATAGTGGCACAATGTGGGGGGTTCTCTTCCCTTCTGGCGCCTTCATGCGCTCCTTAGGGATATCCCACCGCGCAGCCCTGAAGTCTATTTCGGGCCATTGGGCTTCGAGCAGTTCCGTCGGACGGGTAAAAACGAGAGAAAGCATCCTCATGTAAAGCATCACACTCGGGTTGCGCCCCTTGTAGGAGTCCATCTCTTTGAGTAGTCCAGGCAGATCGTTTTGCGATACGCGGGGGTAGTTCTCATGCACCACGGGTTGCAGAATATCCCTGGGCCTGAACGCGGCAGACGGATTTTGAGTGCAAATCTCGCGGAGTATCGCGTGCCGAAAGATCTGACTGATGAACGCCAAGTTGAGGCGAACGACAGACGGGCCAAGCTTTTCCATCTCAAGCGCCAAAGCGCTGATCTGGGGCGGGGTGATAGATGCAATTTCTAAATCGCCGAGTGGTGGGAGAATGTCTCTTCCCAGTCGCACCACTTGATCGTCCACATACTTGCTCGATTTCCCCTTTTTCCAATGATCAAAATAATCCATTGCGATCTTCCTAAACGGATTGATTACGGTCGCGGCGACCTGGGCGCGCCGCGCTTCCTCTTTGGCCTTTTGTTGCCGGTCCTTTTTTGCCTGCATCGGATCGAGTCCGGCAGCCAGATCTTTGCGGGTTTGGTCATGGGCAGCACGTGCCTTGCTGATGGTGGTTTCGGGGTAAGCGCCGTAAGACATCAATCCCTCCTTTTTATCGGGCCCGAACTCGTAGCGACCCTGCCAAAGCTTGGAGCCGTTCGGCTTAATGAGGAGGTGCAGACCGTGGCCGTCCCTGAGCTTGTAAGAGGCGTCTTTCGGCTGTGCATTGCGCACCTGGGGATCTGTTAGTTTCATTGGGGACTCCTAGAAAAAATGCAGAGAAAGTCGGAACCAGCCGGACTCGGCCGGAAGGACTGGGAGAAAGGAAGAAAAATCGGAAGAAGGCGGAAGTTGTTGGATATGAAATCCAAGTCCGGGAAGGCTCGCCACCCAAGAAGGGTGGCGAGTACCAGCGTGAGCATGGCTATGGGGAGTAGCGTGCTAGCGCCCTCGTTTACGGCCGTTGTGATGGTTGTCGTGCGAGCAGGGCTGATTGTTCCGGCGCCGTTGCGCAGGTACTCTTCCAGATCTTGCGGAAGAAATCTGGCGCGGCCAGGGAGATCGCGAGCTGGTAGCTTGCCGCTGGCGATCAGGTAGAGGATGGTGCGCTGAGAAACGCCGAAGATGCGCGCTATGTCGGCGGTGGTGTAGGCGGCTTTGAAAGTTAACCCGTGGTCCCGAAGCAGGCCGCGGAGAGGTGGGTAATTCTTGACGGCCGGCTGGCCGTTGATATTGCGATCGTCCATGTGATATCCCCTCGACAAACACGCAGAAGGAGTGGGACCATGGACCTAGACGTCTTCTGGCGGCTAGATCGTAATGGTCGGGTCAAGAGTCGTGTTTGCAGCACGGCTCATGGCCTTTTTCTACTTTTCTACCTCTGGGTTTACCCTAGATCCAGCACCGTTCGATAGCCAGTCTTGGAAAGCAAAATCGACGGAGACATCGCTTTTTTCCAGCCAACTACGGTAGTTTCCAGTGAACTACGGTAGTTTTCCCGCACCTTGCACAAGAGCAGCAGGTCTGAGTCCTGGCCCACGGTGGACCAGACATAGAGATTTACACCCCGAGAAAACTACGCCGAGGTCAGAGCAAGAAACATGTCTTGTCTAATTGATCAGAAAGCGGAGGAGGTTTCTTTTACGCGGCTCAGAGGAGTGAACCGGATCAGGACAGGGCTTCCCGATCTTTGGGTCCCCAGCCCAACCTTTACCGGCGTGACGGGCTTGTTCACCCGCGTGGCGGGCTCATTCACCGGTGTGATGAGACTGATGCTGACCAGGGACAGCTTTCGTGCAACTGTAATTCAATTCGCCTCCTATACTTGCGGGATTTTCCCGTCGTTCGCTCGGGAGAGCGACGGACTGGCTACATCGTCAAGTTCGACAAATGGATCGCAGAACCCAGCCTCAGCCGAACTTCAGACGGTTATTGACTAAATGAGAAGGGTCCATCCTTATATGTAGGTTGACCCCGAAGTCCCAACCAGACGGATCGACTATCGGCGTCACCACCCAATTAGATATCGTGCACCGGCTTTGCCGGCCCCAGCCTGAATAGGGCGCATGGACCAACGGCGCAACTTTTGCCAGTTGGGCTACCTACTTCTTCGGCCCTGCTCGCCTGAACCAAGCGCTCTACTGGAGTACCTGTAGAGACGATCTGTCGGACGATGGCCGCGAGCCATGAAGAGTGGGACGGAAGCGAGACAACAAGTTTCGCTCTCATGCCCCGAGATTTCCGCCAAACCGCTTGAATCCGTGCGATTCCCGGCTGGCGGCGGGCGTGGAGTGGGCGCTAGACTCATTAATGATGGCGCACCGCTGCTGGAATGAGAGTTACGACGCGGGGGAACTGCCCTGGGACACAGGGGAGCCGGAACCGCTGCTGGTGGAGTTCGTCGCCGCGGGCCGGGTTCGGCCGACGCGGACGCTTGAGATTGGCGCGGGGACAGGGACGAATTCCATCTACCTCGCGGAGCGCGGCTTCGACGTCGTGGGGATCGATGTCGCCCCGCTCGCGGTGGAACGTGCCACCGCGAAGCTGAATAGTCGCGCTTTGCGTTGCCGCTTCGCGGCACATGACTTTCTTGCCGCTGGTTTTCCTGACGGTCCTTTCCATTTCGTCTTCGACCGCGGCTGCTTCCATGTCTTTGATGAGCCGGAGGAGCGGGTGGGCTTTGCAGCACGGGTGGCGGCGATGCTCACCCCCGGTGGCTTGTGGCTGAGCATGATCGGCTCGACCGAAGGTCAGCCGCGGGAGGTCGGTCCGCCGCGGCGCTCGGCCCGGGAGGTCGTTCTGGCCATCGAACCGGCTTTAGAAATCGTCGAACTCCGCGCCGCTGAGTTCCATGTTCACGGCGCCAGGGCGTGGTTCTGCCTCTCACGCCGGCGCGCGGATGGCGCGGTGGTCAGCCAATAGCGGCCTCCTGCGCATGGATCAAGATGCGCAGACGGGAACTTCGCAGGAGATGACAAACCCGCCGAGCGACCGCGATTCCGCTTGAAAATCGGAGCACGGTTGGCGTTCTGCCGAGAATGGCTTGGTGATGGTGATCCCTTCCTGCTCGATGACTCGACATACCCGCTCGACCCAGGGTTTCGAAGTCCAGAAGAGAGCGGCTTCGGACGTGCCCACAAACACATACTCGGGACAGTGGGGGCCGTTGACTCGTGAGCGGATGTAGAGGCGCATCGTTTCCCTTCTTCTTGTGACAGACTACGCGCCTGCTTGGCGCAGAACATCTCAGGGTTGTGGAATTCTCGTCATTGAAACCTGTTTTGAATGGGAAGCTCGCGATGGTGTTATGCTATCCGCCGTGCCTACGAATGCGGAGCGGTTTTACAAGAAGATGTCATCTCTGCGCGGGGTCGGGGCTCTTATCGGGCAACCGGAAGACGCCGACTTCGACTGCAAAGAGTGGCCGGCGCGCACAGATGCGGCTCGCGGCACGATTGCCAAAGCGGCCTGCGGTTTTACCAACGCGACCGGTGGGATGATTGTGATTGGGGTACCTCACCTTCGGCCTCAAGAACGGGGGCCTCGGGATCGCCAAGTTCCCCGGTGTCCGTTTCAAGCGATTGCCGACGTTGCGACCGGACCACTACGGTATCGACGGCAACGGCGGATTCGGAATTCCTATGCGTCCTTCGGAACCCAACTGGATGGTGTTTCGCGGCGGGGTCGATGATGTGATCTACCCCGGAGAGACCCGGCTGATCGGCAAACTGATTCAGACCGCTGTGCATAAGGGCGATCGTGGGATTCCCCCCAAAGTCGCTCCCGGGCAGGTAGCCGTTGGATTTGCCAAGGCCGAACGGCTCTTCGTCTGCGAGACCCAGAATCTCGAATACGAGATCTCGGTGGAAGGTACGGCAACACAAAGCGGTGTTTACAAACTCCCGGAGGATTCAATCACGTTCCCATTCGCGGTGCGCTAGCTCGAACGCGGAAATTCGATCAGTGTCCCGAGTTTCGCCGGGCGGGTGGCTCCTCGTTTCGCCCGATTGCGGGCGAGATGGATGTGACAATTGAGGGAGATGAGAGGTCCCGTTCTTGCGGGCCACAGTCCGGACTCGGTCGCGAGTTTATTGAGGTCTGTGTTAAGGTCCTTATCAGACCGGCGGCGACGATCATATCGGCAATGGTGCAGATGATCGTCACGCTGGTGGTGACCACGATGATGACCTCGACGGGATGATCCAGGGCTTTCTTGAACCACTCGTCATGCGCCCATGCGCCAGATTCGGGGCGGTCTCCAAAATCGGCCGAGATCCGGAGATACACGAGAGAGGATCGAGCGGGGGTCCTTTCTGCCAGCTCTGCAAGGCACGTCATCGACTGCTAGCTGTTCCCCTCACTCAAAGAGCCGGACCTTCCTAAGGGCCGGCGCTTCTTCTCGCATCCAGGACTTTCCGTTCTTTCTGCCAGTGGTAGGCGTGATAGTTGTTGAGGGCTTTCCCCGAAACTGCGGAATGATCGATGCTCCAGCCCAAGGCAACCAGAAGAATTCGTTCCAAATGCCACTGGAGATTCTCGGCAGCAAAACTGAGGGCCATGAATTCCGATTCGGAGAATGCTTCACCGTGGACAATCGAATTCCGAATCTCCGACAGCGGAGTGCCGGTGCTGGCGTCGAACAGCGGCCAAAGATCGTGGAAGGAGTATTGCTTTTGCTTTGCAAATTCGTCAAATAACGTCTTGGCCATCGGCCGGCGCTTGGACGGAGGCTTCTGCAGCGCGAAGACAAGAGCGCTCTGAATGCCAGAGAACAGACGAGCAATCTGAAGTTCCAGGGGCAGGCTGCGAGCCAGGAGCGCGAAAATGGCGGCATCAAGAACGGGTTTGTGCAATGCCCGGGAATAAACATCGAAGGCGCGTTGAACAAACTGCTGGGCATTCTCTCTGCTCCGCAGAACCAGTGGTTCCACATGGTCGTCACGCTTGGGAAACCTCTCGAAATTGAATCGCCAGCGGCGCACCGACTCTTCCTTGACCGTGTCGGCGCTCCAATAGGTAGAGACGGCTCTCTCGCGCGACGCGAAGGAACTCAATAGCAGCAGCGCATCGACATCCGTCTTCGCATGGGCCGCATCCTTGAAGTCCTTCACGAGGATGCTGTATCCCATCTTCTTCGTTTCCTTGAGAATGCCGGGGCGATGCGACCGAAGATATCGGTGAACCTCGGCGGTCGCCCCGTCCGAAAGGCTGAGAACGAACTTCGTTGTTGAGAAGCCGTGTTTCGTCGCCTCCTCTTCCTCTTGCCGCTCCGGATTCGCGATTACTTGCAGCAAGAAGCAATGATCCGCCACGAACCACGCGAAAGGCTGGCCTGTTCTGCTCTGGAGCGCGGGCCCTTCGTAACGCTCGCGAATTTCCAACTCGCCAATCCGCCCTGAGGTCTGCGCCCAATATGTAGCCTCTTTGTGATTGATCTGGATAATCGGCTTCAGCCAAATATCAGAGGCACGCCGGTAATCAACGACGGAGTCTCGCGTAACAAACGAGCCTTCGAAGGAGATGGGACCCTGATCGCGCTCCAACTGGCGGGCCTGTTCTGGGGTTGGAAAGAGGAAAATCCTGGCCTTCCGGGTCGAGGGCTGAATCTCCTCAAACTGAACCAGCATGGAAGGGTAGCGATGATCCTGGGAACGGAGCTCGCCGGTCAAGATCGGTCCGCGCCCCGCGGCTTCCTCCGGGACAGCGATTTCGGGTTTCTGAGAAGACGCCACTCCGCAATGCCTTTCGAGGTGATTGTCAGTTGGAACCATTTTAGGCTGATAGAAACGCAGTTGCGTGGATTGGGAGATCAATCGCGCCGCAGAGTCTGGCAAACACATTCTCTGTCGATGTATTTCTCGAAATACCTAATCGCGATGATCAGAAGCGTCGGAACCGGCCCCGGTCCATCAGATCATAGATCAAGAATTTGAAGCAGAGTCCCTTCCATCTCCCTGCCGAGAGGCTGGTTCTCGCGACGCCCGAAGTCTCATATAGTTGAGCAAGGAATACTGCGCAAACCTACGGTCCGGGAGCGTGATCTCCAGTATTTGCATTTCGCCGGGCCGCATGCCGCTCCCATGCCGAACCAGATCCAGAGCGATACAGGCATCAAGCCAACCAAACAAGCTGACAATTAGGAGTCGCGGCCGCCCGTGACAGACTACGATCGTATGCGCGCTTTTGGTCTTGAACTGTGCAAATTGGGGTGGGAGAGAGTGAGTCTCCGGAAAAATGGCCGCACCAGTCAAGCCAGCAGCCTCCATCGTTTGCGCCTGCATCGTCCGCCGCAACTGATCCGCCCTTTCGGAGCGCGAGAAGTCCTCTCCGAAGAGATAATGGCCAACCGAAAGCGAGAGTTTTGCAAAAAAGCGCCAAGTCCAAAGGTATTCGAATTCAATCTTTCGAAGCACGCAGGGGTTTGGTACTTCTTCCATCGCCTCCAGAAGCATCTGCTCCAGATTCTCTAGGGTGATGATCTCGCCTTTATGGTTCTTGACCCATTTACCTTTTAAGGCCTGATCGCGAATCTTGCCCGCAAGAGCCTTGCGGATCGCGTCAGGGCTGCCTCTGAAGTTCCAGCGTTCACCTTGATCTGTTGGGATCCTTTCGATCTCACGGCTCGTGAGTCGCATGTCCTTGCCATCGAAACCAAGGACGTTCCTTAACCGCATCTCTCGGCCATCGAGAAAAGTGACCCCGCTCAAATCGAGGGTGGGCACGGTGCCGTCCGTGCCCTTGAGTCCAAGGAAGAAGCGCTCCGACCGCACTGGAAAGAATTCGATTATTGGCCGATCTACCCGGCCTCCGAGCTGATTGTTTGAGGATTCGCAGACAACGATCGTAAGCCCGTCTGATCCTCCCATTGCATACGGGATCACATGCTCAGACGACATCTGAGTCGCCGGGCCGTGATCGCAACCGCAATAGGGGCAGAACATCTCTCCATCAGACTACCAATGAAAGACCTCGCATCAGACATCGGTTCCGTAGATAATCCAGCCATCTTCAGTCTCCATGAACCGTTTGTCAGAGCGCAGCTTTCGGAGCAGGTAAGCGTGCGGCCTTTTCGAACGAGGCTGATAGCCGTTGGCAAGGACACGTTTAACGATCTCATCCAAATTGAGCGGCTTTCGCGCGGCGAGGCATATCGAGCGCGCGTGAAACAGCAGCGGATGTCGCTTCGACGGCGGCAAGATCTCCCGAAGTGCTCGATGGCTCACTTCTGCCTCCGAAGTGGCTTCCGTAAATTGGTACATGGCTTCCACGAGGGCTTCCCACATCGCCGGCTTGAGGCTTTTATTCAGAGAATCCCACAGTTGAAGCAGTTTCGCTCGCGATTTTGGATGGGCGATGACTGCCGCAATCGCAGCGACGATCAGAACCTGGGCTGCCGGCGACAGACGTCTCGCCGCTTGAAATAGCCGGGCGAGCAGGCGTCCGAGAGCGAGAAGCGCCTCGATGCCGAATCCCACCGACAACGACGATCCAAGTACAAGACCGATTCGTATTGAGCTTGCACGCGCGTATCGCTGGAGCGTGGTATCGATGGCAACAAGAATGACAGGAGTGGTTGTCCGCAGGAAATCCCGATCACGCGTGTAGATTGCCCGCGCGGCGATCTCCTCCATGGTGTCGATATAGGCCACGTCGTCCGGATCAGTCCGGGTCACATCAACTCTTGCTCTTATTTGTGCGGTGTAAAAACAGATGTACTTGCGAAAATCTTTCCATTCTCGATACACATCGGCGAGCGACGTTTTCGTCTCCCTCGCCAGCCGGGGGGCGTGCTCCCGTATTTCGTTCTCAAGAAAATGAGGAGCATACGCAACCAGAACACCACACTCCAGCACCTCATGTAATGCGGAACGAGCACTTGGCTTCCTCCGACTCTTAAGACGCCATCGCAACTCGCCCTGAACGATATTGGCGTCAATTACCACCCGCAGTTGGAGTATTTGCGGGAATAAAGTACGAAGGGATGGGAGAGTCTGAATCAGGCCTGCAAGGTAAGGGAGCAGGTCGGAGTGCAGGAGATCGCCCAGGCTCCAGCTCGCCGATGTCCTTTCCCTATCGTTCACGCGTGTGCCCGCCCTCTTTCATTCTGCCGCCGATTCCTGAATGTTGATCGGCGCGAAATTCACCAGTCTGTGCATCCAGCTCGGCCAAAGATGCTGCTTGCTTCCGGATTCGTTATCGCAAAAGATGCAAGGGGGTTGCATGCGCGGAGTATACTCGCACCAATCAGGCCAGACGCGAACCGCCTGCACGGCGCATCGGATTATGATCGGTGTATAGGTCCGAATGGTAGACGCATTCACCCGACGCAATCACTACAATCCGTGTTTCTGGACGGCCCTTTGGAACGAAGACTACTTCCGCGAGTATTGCTCAGACACGGCGGGAGGAAGCCCTCCACGAGATCAACTCGTGTACGCGCTCAACCTGCGTGCGGCTAAGGTTCTGAGAACCACCGTTGAAAAGGTTCATTTCCACAAAGATCTGGGAGTTGCAGAGATCGACCCCGACTCCGCAAAAAGATTCTGCGCCAGGTGGTATCCCGAGAAGCATGACTCGATGGTGGAGTACGTAACCGCGCACCCTGAGAAGGTCTACCTCGATTTCGAGGATATCCTCACCGGAATTGAATCGCTTCAGCACTACGATGCCTGGATGCGGACGGTAAAAATGGGCGATCTCCAGTCGTTCGAGGACAAGGGCTTCCTGGCCGCTACGTTGATGATGCATGCGATGCGCAGCTACGACTACATGTCGGCTGCAATCTCGAGGGCGAGTGAGATCGGAATCGACAAGTGGGAGTATTTCTGGCGACTGAAGAACTCTTGGGGCAACAGTGAATTCCTCTTCCGGGCGACGATCCTTCCGGCTCTTGCGCAATGGACGCTCTGGCGAACCCGCAATCACTCGTTTCCCCTATGCGATTCGCCGGTCATGATCGGTCCTGACTCGGTGATGGTAACGCTCTCCCCGCGGCTCCTGCTGGAGATCGACCTCACGGTTCGAGATGCTGAACCACCCTGGATCGTTCGCGAGGACCTGCCGGAGACAAAATTCGCAGAGTTCCGAAAGCGCAGTATCGACCATGCTTTCAAAGAGATCATCTTTAGCGACGAGCAGGTTTTGATGGATTGGCTCGCGTCCGAGGAGCTAAATGCCCGGATGGCAGCATTGAAGGACCCGGCGAGACATCAAGAATGTATACGGCTCTCGGCGCTTCGCACCAACTACGGAATCAACGGATTCGGCCGGCGGGTGCCAGAAGAGTTCGAACGCCTGCTGGCGAAAGGACCGTTCGATCTCGGTCGGGCGTAGGAGAACTGCACGCTGGTGCCGCGAGGGTCGTTTGAAAGGTCCAGCTCTTGCTGTCCTCCCCCTCTTGGTCGGTCTTCGACCTGAGCAGATCATTGACAAGCCCATCCTTATATATGGCGAGATCTTTCAGATCAACGGTACTGGCTAATGTTCTCGACGTCTTCCATTTCTTCGATGTGTTCGGGAGGAATGGGGGAGCGGTAGAATACGTCCGCTCCCAGATCATCCAGTCGCAACAGGGATCCAACGAAGAGCTTGTGCAATGAGGGATAGATCTGGTGTTTGTTTGAGTCCTCAAGCGCAACCAACGCTGTCACTCTCGTCGGTGTGCCTATCTCTTCAAGCCTTGAACGGAACGGCATGGATAGAGAGGACATGTAGAGGCCTTCGCCACCCCAGGACTCCAAGAGGGGCAGGCATGCGCCTGGGTCCCTCTTGAACAGACGATGGGAGAGTACAAGACAAATTTGCCCCTCGCGATGCTGTTCTTCGCCTGCCGCAAAAACATGTGAAGCTCGAAGGCCGCTAGCCTCCTCAGGAGAGATCGTGCCCGCCACAACGCCCGCTTCGATGCGTTCGTCCAACAGCGAGGCAGTGAGCATACGCAAGCCTTGCCTCTGAATCATCTGCTTTTCGTGGGGAAGCAGCTTCGTGTAGTGGTAGGCGCGAACCAGATGTCCGGCAAGTTCTTTCCGGAATGGGACCTCAAGCTCCAGAGCCAGCGGAAGATCGTTCGTGTAACGAGTTCTTCCTGCACACTGTTTCGCCCACGCCGATGTCATGTAATGGATTTGCGGCGGCCATGTCTCGGGATTATCAACGTCTATCGGGGCCATAAGGAGCCTTCAGAAAGGATGAGGATGCTCTGGATGCGTCTTCCTGCACTCCGGCCGCTGGCAGAACCAGGTCTGGCAGAAGCCGCACCACCACGCGGGCTGCTCGGCGAAGTCGAGCCCGCAGGAGGCACAAGCATTGCCGGGCATCGGGATCGGTGGAGCGGGCCCGACTGGCTTATTGTCGTAAGTCGCGCTCTTGGGGCCACTCATGAACTCCGCGTTGGCCTGATTCTCAGCCAGCTGCCATTCATGCGTGTAGTGCCAACCTTGCGGCCGTGGTTTGTGATCGGGGCACTTATCACAGTAGTCAGCCCGGAACCGCTCGAATGTCTCATCGAGCGACATTCCGTTTCGCGTGTACTTGTGTAGCGAGCAGTGGACGACCTTGGGTCCCATCGTAGGCAACTGCAGCTGCTGCGCGAGGATCATGTGAAACATTCCGTGCCCTTGACGGCCCAGAGTGAGGAACATATGTTCGCAGTTGCGGAGTACCCTGGTGGGATCGAAGTCTGCGATTCCGACGTTGACCATCTCTGCAATGGGATCGCTGGGATTGGATAAGTCGATACCGAGGGCACGGGCCATATTCCGATAGACCTGCTGTTCCGTCGCGACGGAGACAGGCTCGTCAGATGGTACGTCGCTTCCTAACGTGGCCGGTTGATCTGCGATCCTTTCGAGAGCCCAGGAGCGAATCTCGTCGCTCGGAATTTGTTCAGCCTCAGCTTTCGCCCAGACAACACATTCTGCTTCACGATCTCGCGACAGCATCGCTGCGTAAGCGACGGCATGAGCACGTTCGTTGTCCATCGAATATTGGGCGGAGATCTCCGCGGCGAGCTTAGACACCCGAAACAACGTCCTTCGGATAGCTTCGCTTGCATCTTTCAGGCCCTCAAACTCGAGCCTGTTAATCAACGTCGCTCCGCCTTCTACGATCCGGAGGAAAGCGAGCGGTAGCGCGGCCTGAAACGATGTTGTCTCGCTTAGGCGGACCAAGCGCAGAAATTGCCTGAGCTTCCTCTCGACACGGTTGGCGGTTTCGGCGCGTTCAAGACGGAGATTGGCACGCCACCATATATCGCCCGTCGTCTGATGGACTTTCCAGTTCTGATACAAGCCCCAGTCTTCTCGTGTAAGAGAGAAGAATTGTGCGGTTGCCTCAATGACAAGCGCGTAGAACTTTAGTGGTGGAGGGCCATTCCGGGTCAGCTTCCGTAGCTTCTCGGCAGTTTCAAGCAAAACATCCGCGTGGCGCTGTCCGAACCGATCTTCTTCGGTGAGAGACAGGCGTTCGTTCTTTTCTTCGACGAGCAAGGCGAAGAACTTCGACTCTACGCTCGATAGCGGCGAGCCGATGACTGCCTGAATTGATCTGCGTGCTGCGTCGAAGTCGCCGGTCTCAGTGAGCGCCTGCGCCTGCATCATTTCAAGAGCATCAGCTTTATCCCGGAGCTCTTGCCTCAACCGCTCGCTGTCGGTCACCGACGTCGTTGCTGCTACGAACTCCCGAGTGCTGGTCTCCTGCATGGCCCGCGCAGCCAGCACCGTCAGCAAATTCGTGACCGTATCAAGAAGTTGGTCCTGCGTAGCGGGAAGTTCATGCGAAGTCGGAACGCGGGCTGTGCAGCTTTGATTCTCCCGTTTTGTAACAAGACTCGCCAGAAGAACCAGATCGATTTGTGGCGCGAACCAGAAGAGCATGCCCGCGGTGACATCGGCCTGCATGAGGATGGAGGGTGTCTTCAGCTCATGCGCAAGGTAGCGAGCATTTGGCACCTTGAGAGAAATGGACATGAAATCCCCGTTCGCTGAATACTCAGGCGACACAGAGCTCTTTAACTGCACGTTGAACACGATGCCTGTCGTCTTCTTGTTCCGGAATATCTCGACCGTGAAGTCTCGCCCGTAATCCGTTCCTTGGCCCATCGGCGTGACCTCCCATCCAATGCGGGCAAAGTACGTGAACAGGAGTGCCTGTCCTGCTTTGTCCGTATCGTGTTGGTCGGGCCGTTTCATGATTTAGCTGTTCTCCTCTTGCGCTGGCCCCGACTCAGGAGGGTCTGCCGGTTGTTGCTCCGGCGCCCCAACAGCCTGCAGGAAGGCCTCCATTACGTCGGCTACCTGCCGTTGACGGAGGATGCGGTTCTCGCGATCTTCTGCATCGCCCAGTTCGAAGTTAGCCACCATGGCCGGCCCATTCTGGCGGTAGGCCTCCGTCTGTTCGTCTCCGGCGAAATGCTTTCGAAGAAGCTGAATACAGGTCCGGATGACCTCTGTATGCTTGCCGCTCAACTGGTCACGGAACGCCTTCGCCGCAGCCTCCCAGCAGCCTGGGCCATGCTCAATGCAATAGACCAGGTCATGCGCGTCTTTTCGCTCTGCGCGATGGTCAAACGCCAACGCCTTGAGGCATACGAAGCTGACGATGTTCGCGTATCGGATCGTTTCGGTCGCCACGCCATCGCCGTCCAACAGCTCAGCGGTCACGTCGATGGAATCATAGAGGTCGAAGACCATCGACGAGTGGGGAACGTTCAACGCAGAGATGTTGCCGTCGGTCGGCAGAGGCTTGACCTTGCCGCCCATGATGTCCTGACGGTCTGCGAGCAGTTCGAGGATGACCGTGCTCCCGTCCTCCATCTTGATCCACCAGCGCCAGTTGAGGTTCTGCCCCTTTTCATTCGTAGCGTTCTTGAACTTAATCTTCCTCAGATTCTGCTCGAGTGTCCGGTAGGCCTCCGTGTCCTCGAGAATGACAACGTCGATTACGATGTCGAGATCAAGCGTGCCGGCATGCGCCGGAACAACCGGGGGGCGATCGCGCACGAGATAGCGGGGAGTCATACCTCCCACCAGGAACACGGACTCTTTCCAAGGCCCAAGATGGCGAAGGATGGTCACCAGGACCCGCTCGCAGTCACGGGTGACCTGTTCGTTATAGCCGTCGATGGTTGTCGGCTTGGTCATCAGAACCTGATCCTCTCTTTGCGGAGATGCTCCGCTAATTCCTTGGAACGGCCCTCGCCACCCAGTAGATCGAGATAGGCGAGAATCGGGTTCTCTACGCGCAGCCCGCGGATCTTGTGCTCAAACAACATATCCCGTGGAGACGAACTTTCGATCACTCCCAAGTTGCTGCCTTCTCCAACTTCGCGTGCAGTCAGTTCGCTCACAATCAGAGCGATGGGTGTATTCGGCAAAATGCGGCACTTCACCTGCGCGATGTTCGACAGAAAGGGGCTGTAGAGCTGTGCCGCCCACTCATGCGTGATTACGTAGGCGGTGGATGACTTCGTGCAGACATCATGGATAGCCTGCATCAATTCCTCTGGTTTGACCCTTGGGACGTAGTAGCGGCGCATCTCGGGCTTCGGAAGGAGCTCCGTTTGCCTGGCCCATTCATCCAGGAGCGCTGCCGGCGCAATGAGCCTGCGGGTCTTGTTCGGTCCCTTTCCCTGAACCGCGACCATATCCCGCTTCTCGAGTTCGGCGAAGGTAACGGAGACGGTCGAAGGGGAGACCCAGGCGAGCTTTGCCAGATCCTGCGTACTGAACCATTGCTCGTGGTTGGCCAACAACGCGTGCACGACCGATGAGCGATTGCCTGAGAACAGAGGTCGATCCAATTTGCGCGCTTCTTTCGGCGCTGGTCTGTCGATCAGGATGTAGAGATCGTCGTCGGGAAGGAACAAACTGCCAGCGCGGTCGAGGTACGCGATCCGCTCAGCTTGAAGCAGTTCTTTCGCACCGTCGGAGATCGTACCCGCGGCAATCATCGGTATGGTTGGCACCGAGGCGTCGCCCATAGGAGGTCGTTGTGAAGCAGACTTCAAGTTCCAGAATGCCGCCCGAACGTCTCTCGGGAACAGCGCACTCTTGGCCTGGACAAGCAGACGTAGTGGTTTGCCATTCACCGATGCGTTCACGATGAAGTCAACGCCGTAGTCCGGTCCCTCAATCGCTTCCTCATGGACAGAGGTCACATTGGGCATCTTCCGGAGGACAGATAAGAGAACGCCTTGCAACTCTTGTTCGGATTTTCGGACGTCAGGCATAGTGAATATATTCTCTGTTCAGTAAATATATCACTTTCCGTGAATATAGAAGCGATATGCTATATTCGGCGCACATCGGATCAGTCGATTATCAAGTAAATCCATGTAGTTGAATGACTTGTCGCCATGCACTGTACCATCATATTTGGTAGCGGATTGGCGTGTGGCAATAGGCGAATGTAAGGAGAATATCGGATTATATCCCTATGCGGTACAGTCCAACCCCAACGCAGGAAACCAAGCTGCAGCGCCCATTTCGTGACGGCTCCAGAGGCCGTGCGACGAGGGTGCAGAGCTGCTTCGGGCCTTCGCTGCGGCGCGGTCTGCGGGGCGGAATGTGTGCCAACCGATACTGCCATGATTCATGAAACACCGGAGCAATGTTCGAGGTGGAGATCTAAGCTCTTAGGGTCCGCAACCCTGCACCCGGTCAAATCACGTCGCAGCCACGGCCGTGGTCACCACCGGCGTGACGGTCATCATCAGCGTCCGCGCCCCCATAATCGGCGCTTTCTCCGGACTGAACGGCTGTCCCGCTGTAG
>Ga0302140_10005452_pt1 | contig 16057 bp, 14 predicted proteins | sample I_Bog_E1_1_FD_202095 | JGI IMG/M metagenome (GOLD analysis project Ga0302140, IMG submission 202095) | Peat permafrost microbial communities from Stordalen Mire near Abisko, Sweden - I_Bog_E1_1 | ecosystem: Environmental > Terrestrial > Soil > Wetlands > Peat | place: Sweden: Abisko, Stordalen... | reverse complement strand
CGAATGATTTAAATCAAATCAAAAGTCTTGAGTCGAAAGTCTTAAGTCAAAAGGGTGTTTCCACTCCGGGTTTTAGTAGCTATTGTCGCGGAAAATTAGTTCCCGGTCGGCCAGGCCGTCGAGTTCCTGCTGGTTGTGGCTTACGATCAAAACGGTTGTGCCTTGTTCGCTAAATAGGCGCTTTAAATCCTTTATCAACGCCGACTTCATCCCCGCGTCCAAAGCCGAAAAAGGTTCATCCATCAATAACAATTTGGGTTTTATAGCCAGTGCCCGTAAAATTGCCAGCCGCTGCTGCTGCCCGCCGGAAAGATGTTGGGGTTTGTGCGTAGTTAATGTTTCCAGTTTGCCAATTTCCAGCAGTGTTTTTATCCATTTGGCATCTTCGGTGGCATATTCCAGGTGCTGCCGCACGGTCATGTTAGGGAACAGGGCATAATCCTGGAAAACAAAGCCGGCCATTCTTTTTTGGGGTGGCAGGTTTATTTTGGCTGAAGTATCCAGCCAGGTTGCATTTTGAGCAATTATCTTCCCGCTTTCCGGCTGGATAAAACCTGCTATGATCTTCAAAAAAGTAGTTTTCCCCGCGCCTGACGGGCCATAAATTTTCGTTATGCTGCCCGGAGGGAACTGCGCGGCAATTTTTAAAACCTGCTGCCCCAGGTAAACCTTTAGCTTTTTTTCAATATCGATGCTGATCATTCCAAAGGGCTTTTTAGCCGGTATTTATTAAAGATGAAAACCGAAATTACAAGGATAAATGTTATCCCAAACAGGATGAGCGAATAGGCGTTTGCGGTTGAATAATCCATTTGCTCCACCGAATCGTACACGGCGATGGAAGCTACCCGCGTTATGCCGGGAATATTGCCGCCGATCATCAATACCACCCCAAACTCGCCTAAAGTATGCGCAAATGTGAGGACGATGGCGGTTAGTAAGGATGGCCTGATATTCGGAACCAAAACCTTGATAAACGTTTGCCATTTATTTTTGCCGAGCGAGTACGATGCTTGCGAAAGTGAAACCGGCAGTTGCTGTAAGGCGGATTTTATCGGGCCTATCATAAAAGGCATGCTGTAAATAACCGATGCCAGCACCAATCCCTGGAAGGAAAAAACAAACTGTATGTTAAAGGCCTGCTGCAGCCATTTACCCAAACCATGCTGCGGGCTGAAAGCCAAAAGCAAATAAAAGCCAAGCACCGACGGCGGCAAAACCAGCGGCATGGTAATGATAGCTTCCAAAATCACCTTACCGATAGCGCGGCCTTTTGAAAGCCACCAGGCAACAGGCAAGCCTATAACCAATAACAATAATGTGGTTATTGCGGCAAGTTTTAGGGTAAGCCAGATCGGGGTAAAATCCATTCAATAATACTATATCTGCAGGTGTATATGCCAATCCAGGTTTGTATTTTGTAGCGTAGCGCTACACGTGCTATCCCGGACATCCGGGACTACAAAACGCTACAAATCGGATATTTAGCAACTTAACTACTGATAAGATTTTGTCACTGACAAAACCTTGTCACCATTTTTTGTCGTTTCTATTAGTTTTTTCGCCAGACCCTTTACTGTACATGATAGCCATACTGCGCCAATATCGCTTTAGCCGCCCTGCCAAGCATATAATTATAAAATTTTTGGGCATCGGTATTGTTTTCACCATGTTTCAACAAAACCATTCCCTGCTCAATAGGCGAATATGATTTTGGGTCGATCACCTGCCAGTATAATTTGGTTTTGTTGTTAGGGTCCATTACCAGCGCCTGCGTGGTAAACCCCACATCAGCAACACCGGTAGTAATATAGGTGTTCACCTGCGAAATGCTCTCCCCCGTTACAATTTTCGACTGCACATTTTCCAGCACGCCTTTTAGCTTAAGCACTTCGTTTGCAGCCCTGCCGTAAGGGGCAATAGCAGGGTTGGCGATGGCTATTTTTTTGATCCTTTCCGTTAATAAAACCCGTTCCCAGTTTTCAAAGCCGATGTCCTGGCTGCTGCAGATCACCAGGCTGCCCTGCGCGTAAACAACCGGCTTTTTTGCACTGAAACCGCCGGTATAAAGCGTTTCCGGGAATGTCATATCGGCTGATAAAAACACATCGAACGGCGCCCCGTTTTTTATTTGGGTGGTAAGGTTCCCGGATGCGCCCACGATCGGTTCGACGGTAATGGCCGTTTTTTGTTGAAAATCTGCACCCAGCGCTTTAATAACCGCTTGCAGGTTAGCGGCTACCGCTACCTTTATATTTTGTGCGAAGACCGGCGAAACCGTCAATAAACACCCTGCCAGTAATAATTTTATGCGTTTCATTTGGGTTGATGTTAATTTGGCTATTTTTAAAAGCCATTTATACCAGCACTAATATACAAGCTTAGCTGTTTTTAGTGGTAAAATTACGTTTAATATCCAATCCATTTAAATTATAAGCAATGGCCGCCATCCAAAAAGACACTTTGCAGTTTTTGACCGAACTGAAGGACAACAACGACCGCGACTGGTTTAACAAAAATAAAGACCGGTATGTTGCGGCAAATGAGAATTTTATCAGCTTCATACAGTTGCTGATCAATGAAGCATCGCGCTTTGATCCATTAATGGCCGGCCTCGATGCGAAAAAAACGGTTTTCAGGATTTACCGGGATACCCGTTTCGCAAAAGATAAATCACCCTATAAAGCCAATTTCGGCGCCTGGCTTTCCGCGCGCGATTTCCGTCAGGGTATTGCCGGTTATTATTTCCATTTGCAGCCCGGCGGGTCATTTATTGCCGGCGGCGGACATATGCCCGAACCGGCAAGGTTAAAAACCCTGCGCCAGGAATTGAGCCATAATGGCGATGCGTTTTTGCAGATCATTAACAATACAAATTTTAAAAAAAAGCTGGAACTGCGGGGCGACAAAACCAGCAAAGTGCCGCCTGGTTTTGAGAAGGACGATCCGATGATCGAATTTATAAAATTTAAAGAACTGATGGTCCACCATCAAATTGACGACCAAACCGTGGTTTCGGATAATTTTGTGGCTTACTGTACAGATATTGTGAGCATAATGGCGCCGTTTAATTCATTTTTAAACGCTTCGTTTGGCTGAAAATGGCTGTTAATTGTACAAAAACCTATATTTACATCGACCATTTCTAAACAAAAACCTATTATGAAGAGGAAACCCGTTTTACTCCTTTTTTTATTGATCCTAATTATCCCGGCTGCGTTACGCGCGCAAACCCGGCGTTTTATCAGTACGCGCGGCAAAGAAATTATCGGCGCGGATAATAAGCCCTTCCTGATAAAGGGCACTAACCTCGGCAACTGGCTGGTGCCCGAAGGGTATATGTTCAAATTTAAGAGCGTTAACTCGGCCAGGCTGATTGATGAAGCGCTGGAGGAAATACTCGGCCCCGAAGAAACCACCAAATTCTGGAAGCAATACCAGGATACCTATATCACCGCGGGCGACATCCATTTTTTAAAGGCATCGGGCATGAACTCGATCCGGATACCCTTTAACTACCGGCTTTTTACTTCCGAAAACTACTGCGGCCAGAATAACCCTAACCGCGGTTTTGAGCTGCTCGACCGCGTGATCGGCTGGTGCAAAAAAGAGGGTTTGTATGTCATACTGGATATGCACTGTGCACCCGGCGGCCAAACCGGCGATAATATTGACGACGGTTACGGCTACCCGTTCTTGTTTAAAAGCCCGGCCATGCAGCAGCAAACCGCAAAAATATGGCGCCGGATAGCCGATCATTACAAAAATGAAACGATCGTTTTGGGCTACGACTTGCTGAATGAGCCCATCGCTACCTATTTTAATGCTGCAGATTTTAACCCCTCGCTGGAGCCGGTTTATAAACTGATTACCAAAGCGGTGCGGTCGGTGGATAAAAATCATATCCTCATCCTTGGCGGCGCACAATGGGACAGCAATTTTAAACCGTTCGGGCCGCCGTTTGATAAAAAACTGGTTTACCAGTTCCATAAATACTGGACGAAAACGACCGGCAAAGAAGTAATACAGGATTACATCGACTTCAGGGATAAATACAATGTGCCCATTTATTGCGGCGAGACCGGCGAAAACAAAGATGAATGGTGTGAAGCTTTCCGCAAAACGCTGGAGGAAAATAACATCGGCTGGCAGTACTGGCCCTATAAAAAAATGGATAATATTGCAGGCATCATTACGTTTGACAAGCCTGCGGGCTACGACAGCCTTATTAACTATACAGAGCGGCCAAGGGCTGATTTTGAGGCCATCAGGAAAGCCGCGCCACAGGACCGTGAGCAAATCAAAAAAGCCTTATATGATTTTATCCGTAACAGCAGATTTGAGAACTGCCGCCCCAATAATGGCTATATCCAGGCACTGGGATTGAAAGTACACTAATAAAGAGGAAGCAAACATTTATTAATGGTGAACGTTTTTGTTTTGGTGAGGCTTCCTGAACATCCGATGGTGAAATATTATCGTAATTAATTAAATTAGCTAAATTTAAACGACTTTTATAAAATGAGAAGAAATATTTTAAACCCTGTAAAAAGCTTTATTATTTTATTGCTGCCCGCAGTGGTCTTGCTATCATGCAGCAAAAAGTCAGACACCGGCAATAACGTCTACATTCCGCCGCCGGTGGATACCACAAAAACGACCGATACCACTACCTATACGCTGCTTTGGTCGGACGAATTTAACGGAACCAGCGTGGATCAAACCAAATGGAACTTTGAGACCGGAAACCTGGGCGTAAATAACGAACAGGAATATTACCAGGCGGCAAACGCTACGGTTGCCAACGGTTACCTGTCCATTACGGCCCAAAATCAGGCACAGGGTGGTCAGCCGTTCACCTCGGCAAGGATGAATACTGCAAACAAGTTTAACGTCACCTATGGTAAGATTGAGGCCCGTATAAAATTGCCAATGGGAGCGGGGCTGTGGCCTGCTTTCTGGATGCTGGGCGCCGATATCAACAGCGGTGTGAACTGGCCCTCATGCGGCGAGATCGATATTATGGAACATGTTAATGCCGACAGCCTGATCTATGGCACTATGCACTGGAGCTCGGGCGGGCAGGCGGTGCAATATGGCCTGAATTTATCTTCCTCGCCAAGCGAATGGCACGTTTACTCGGTTACCTGGGATACCAATGCCATCAAATGGTATGTCGACAATACTTTATATGTAACCGGTAATATTGCCAACGATGTTAACAGCACCGACGCCTTCCACAAGCCATTCTTTATTATACTTAACCTGGCTGTTGGCGGCAATTTCCCAAATACCACGGTTGATGTCAGCAAATTGCCGGCAACGATGCTGGTGGATTATGTGAGGGTTTACCAGGCAAGTAATTAAGGGGAAAATAGTCCGAAAGTCAGTAATCCCGATAGCTATCGGGACCGAAAGTCCGAAAGAAGCTGCAAAGACATCCCCCGGCCATTACCGGCAGAAAACTAAGTCAATGCACACTTACCGTCGCCATGGTCGAAGTCTCGCTTTCATTCTTCAAGCGGTCTATGGCCGTCACAATATATCGGTATGTTTTTCCTTTTACTGCTGTGTCGTCGGTATAACTTGTGTTGGTATTGTATTCAATATTAAGGATGTATTGCGGGTCTTCTGTGTCAATTTTGTCATCCGCCTCAAAACGATAGATCACATAGCCAAAAACCGGTTCTTTATCTTTTGCCGGTGGCGGAGCGGTCCATTTTAATTCAACTGTGCCTTTTGGCGATAATACGGCGGTTAGCGCAACCGGCGGGTTGGGAGGGATTGAATCCAGCCAAAGCATTTCGGGGGGCAGCGCCGGGTATTTGTAGTAATTTTCCTTTAACGAATCCGTAAAGCTCAGCGCATTGTTTTCCAGTGATCTTGCACTAAAGTACACACTTCCCTGCACCCTGGGGTTTTGGCGCAGATATTTGATCTCGTCTGGCATAGCGGCGGGGTCTTTAAATTTGCTGCCTTTGCGGTGTTCGTTCAGGCGGTAGGCGGCCATACCGACGTACAGGTGCCGGTTGTAGGTGTTATCGCTCCACCAGTCCACCAATTTATTAAAGGCCGCGGAGCGGTCATTCAGTGGCCAGTAAAGCTGGGGGTTGATATAATCAACCCAGCCTTCTTTTATCCATTTGCGCGAATCCGCGAAAGTTTCATAATAGGATGAGCCCCCATGCGTTTCCGAACCTTCAGGGTTTTCATATTGGTTGGCCCATATTCCAAAAGGGCTGACGCCAAACTTGATCCGCGCCTTATGCTGGTGGATGCTATCGCTCAGCATTTCGATGAGGGTATCGACATTGTGCCGCCGCCAATCTTTTATATCGTTAAATTTTCCGCCGTAGGCTTTAAAAGTTGCGGCGTCATTTATATGCTGCCCGGAAATCTCATAGGGATAAAAATAATCGTCCATGTGTACGCCATCAATATCATAATTGTCCACCACATCTAAAAAAACTTTAACGATATAGTCGCGCACTTCCGGAATTCCCGGATCAAACTGTTTCTTTCCGCCATAGGTAAAAAACCACTCCGGCTTGATGTTGGTGATATGGGTAGGGCTTAAAGCCGAATATTTGTTATCGTTTGTTGCCCGGTAAGGATTAAACCAGGCGTGCAGCTCCATGCCGCGTTTATGGGCCTCGTTAATGGCAAACTCCAGCGGATCGTAAAGGGGATCAGGCGCCTGCCCCTGTTTCCCGACAAGCCATTTAGACCAGGGCTCGCGGCTTTTGGCATAGAACGCATCAGCGGCCGGCCTGATCTGGAACATGACGGCGTTCATGCCGGCATCCTGCAAAAAATCAAAAAGGGCCGTCAGTTCTTTTTTCTGCTGGTCAACCGGCAAACCGGGCGCGCTGGGCCAATCAATGTTTTCAACGGTAGCCACCCAGGCGCCGCGGAATTCGCGTTTTGGGGCCTTTGGGGCCTGAACGGAATCGATCGTTTTCAGTATGATTTTGTCCGTTTTTTTTGCCAGGGAGTCAACTTTGGCCTGCGGCTGTACCGGTTGCTGTGCAACGGCCCGGAAAATAGAGGAGGATAGAATAAGAACGGACACAAACCTGCGGCAGAAGTACATCAAATCAAAATATTAAAAGCTGCAAAGATATGAACTCCCGGCAAAGCTGATTTATGATGAAGTACAATAATTGGCCTTATTTTGTGTTTTAATCATATTATGCTATTTTTAGCCCCACAAGAATTGTTAAACCCGAAAGAAACGTTTTAATATTTGCGAGTATTATACCAAAAAACTACCGGTTTAAACGGAGTTGACATTTGGTAGCCGGGTTTTTTAAATTATAGCAATAGCGAGATTAACCGGCGCCAATACAGCTAACCAGAACTACAACTTAAAAACTAAAACGATGGAAAATCCAAATGGCCAGCCTTCCAAAAAAAACTCCAATGTTATCTACTTCCTCATCGTAGTAGTATTGGCTTTACTGGCTACAGATGTGTATTTGTACCTGCAAAAAAATAAATCAGATACCCGCATAGTTACGGAGAGTACCGAAAAAAACAAGCTTCAAAAAGCGCTTGACAGCCTGAAAGACCAGCTCGACCTGGCAAACGCAGGCAAGACCAAATTATCTGCAGAAATGCAGGCAAAAGATGATTCGCTCGAGTCGAAGATCAGGGTGCTGCAAACGAAGCTTAACCAGGGAAAGCTGACACAAAAGGAGCTTAACGAGGCTAGGGAAGATATCAACCAGTTGAAGTACTCGGTAACCAATTATGAGGCGCAGGTTGACAGCCTGAAAAAACAGAACAGCGCCTTAACCATTGAACGGGATACCCTGAAAACCAATTTGACTGCGACAAAAACCAACCTGGCGCAGGAAACAAAAAAAGACACCGACCTTACCAGGCAAAATGCGGAAAAGGATGCAAAAATAAAAGTCGGTTCGGCGATAAAAATAGCGACGGCCAGTATTGTGGCCTATAAAGTAAGGGGCAGCGGTAAAGAGGTGGATACCAAACGTTCGGCAGCGGCCAAGAAAATAAAGATCAATTTTAACATTGCCACCAATGATATAGCCGAAAAAGGCATGCACGATATTTATGTGCGCGTGGTCGACCCGACCGGTAACCTGATCACCGAAAGCGATTCAGGCAATTTCACTGCGGATGGCCAGGATCTTCAGTTTACCTATAAATCCTCGATCGACTTTAAAAATGATAACGGCGTTACCTACACCATCGACTGGGTAAACCCGGTTGCTTTTCAAAAAGGCAGCTATACTGTGCTGCTTTATGCGGACGGATATACCATGGGGAAGAGCAGTTTTGAATTGAAGTAGGCCGCGCTGCAGCGCCGCAATAATATTGGCTTTTGCTGCTAAGAAACAATGCCCGGCACCTGGTGACCGGGCGTTGTCTTTTTACGTGGTTTTTACTACGGCTAAGTGACGCGTTTAGCGGTGCAGAGTTTTAGTTCAGTCCCGCTGATTGTTTCCGGTTTATAAATCCAAATTTTTTTAGGAAGTTATTCTTCATTGTACTCCAACAGGTCTCCTGGTTGACAGTTAAGCGCTTTGCAAATGGCTTCGAGTGTGCTGAACCGTATTGCTTTTGCCTTGCCGGTTTTCAGGATGGATAGATTGGCTAATGTTAAATCAACTTTTTCTGAAAGCTCATTTAATGACATTTTTCGTTTGGCCATCATCACATCAAGGTTTACAATAATCGGCATAATTATACGGTTAAATCGTTTTCTGTTTGTATTTCTATCCCTCTTTTAAACACCTGTGCAACGACGAAAAGCATAACGCCCATCATTAAAAACACATCGGCCCCGCCAAAATATTTGTACATTAAAGGTAGTTTAACCCCTTGTTTAAGCAGCCATTCGCTGTATTGTGTCCCTAACCAGGAAAGAGCGCAAATAAATAACGCCACATAGGCTATTTTTAAAATAAGCTGCCCGACTTCGCTGCTAAAAGGTCTTACCATATTCAGGGCTTTAAAAATCAAAATGACCAGGTAAAACATATACGCTTTTATTGCTGCCACCAGGGCCATCATTAGCGCCACCATTAAAAATGACCAGGTACTGAAAGCGTACAGGGCAGAAAAATCAATTTCGCCGCGCTGAAAGTATTTTGAATCGACCGGGTTAATAAACAGTGTAAAAAAAGTATTGAATAGAAAAACACCGGCCTGGATACACAAAAGCGTAAACAGAATCCACGCGGTGACATTCAATATTTGCAGGATTTTTTTTGTTTCCATCTTAATTTAGTTTTAAATAACGATGCAATAATAATAAATATTTATTGATAAACAATAAATTTATATTTTTATTTGATAAATCGCATATCGAGGCTGGCTGGCCATAACAGGCTGCTTGAGAATTACTGTTTTTCCGTTTGAACAGGACTCGGACGCAAAATGTTGCGTCTCTGTAGATAAAAATTAAAGTTCTTAATCCGAAAAACGTTGCCGTCGGAGCTATCCGCCGTGCGAATTTAATGCCGATGCCCCACACCGCTATTGGCCTCATAAATAATTTAAAAAAAAATTTGCGCAAGTAAATACTTGCATATATATTTGCAAGCACTTACTTGCATATTATGATAGCCAGACGCGACGTTTACCAGGCCATAGCCGATCCTACCCGGCGCACCATCATCGACATGATTGCGGCGCAGCCGCAAAATGTAAACGCCATAGCCGAAAAATTTGATGTTACCCGCCAGGCTATATCGCTGCATTTGAAAGTGCTGACTGAAGCCGGGCTGGTTACAGTTACAAAGAAAGGCAGGGACCATTTTTGCGAAGCACAGCTGGATCAGCTATGCGAAGTATCGGCCTGGGTTGATCAATATCGCCAGCATTGGGAAAGAAAGATAGATGCGTTGGAAACTTATTTGGAAAAATTAAAAAAAGAAAAATATGGAAACCAAAATGATGGATACTAAAGACAGGGAACTTTTGATGACCCGAAAATTAAACGCCCCGGTTGCGTTGGTTTGGGAAGCGTGGTCTAATTCGGCACATATTGCCAGCTGGTGGGGCCCAAACGATTTCACCACCACCATTAGCAAAATGGATTTGCGCCCCGGCGGCGAATGGAACCTGGTGATGCACGGCCCTGACGGTACCGATTACGATAACAAAAGTATCTTCAGGGAGGTGGTGCCGCTTAAAAAGATCGTTTATGAACATCTTTCGTACCCCAGCTTCCTGACAACCGTTGAGTTTGAAGACCTGGGGGAACAAACATTGTTAAAATGGCACATGCTTTTTGAGTCGGCCGAAGTGTTTTTGCAGGTGGTGAAAACCTACAAAGCGGATAAAGGACTTGAGCAGAACGTTGAAAAACTGGAGGTATATTTAAGCAAAATGAAATGAACATGCATGACCAAAGCTTTTTACCAGTTGCGGCCGCCCGCCGATAAATTATTAACTCTGCTTTTCCGGAATTTTAAATCCCAGGTAAGTGCCTGCCGTAATACCCTGCATGGTGAGTAAGGTCGGCGAGAAATCGGGCATCGTTAAATTTGCCCAAACCGAGTAAATAAAAACAAGCCCCAAAACCATTGTAAAAACCAGCATTTGCAAGCGATGGAAGCTGATACCATTCTCGTCGGTTAGGATATCGTTAAAAAAATTATCTTCCCCTATCTTAAGGCCGTCGATCAGTTTATTGATTTTGACGGATAACTGGTTATCTAAAAAATTATTGTAGGCTATTTTTCCATCCACACCAGGGCCGGGTGCAGCGCTGAGCAGCGCAGTCCCTTCTTTTAGCTGTGATTGCTGTGCCTGTAAATCTTGTATTTGTTTGACGGTCCCGTCGGACTTGCTATTGTTGATGCTGACGGCGCCAAGGGCGGTGCCTGCGCCTATGCCGATCAATACAAGCGTTCCCGAACTGATCAACTCATAATTATCGGTGATCAGCCAGATAAACAGGTACGAAGTCACGACGATGGAAAACCAGAAAGCCATCTGCACTTTCCCAAGGCTAAAGGGAGCAGCGCCTGCATCTAAACCGGGAATGCCGAGCGGGGTCAGATCGGCGGGCGCATCGCGCAGCATTGGCGTTTTTTTTGCGTAATAAAAAAGCACTATGTAATAGGCAACCACGATCAACAGGCAAAACCAAAACCAGTTGCGGTAGATCCGCGCAAATTGAAAAGAGTTATGATCGGTAATTTTTGTAGCCTGGCAAGGCTGCCCCGTCAGTCCAACACTTACAGTTACCGGCAGATCAAAGAAGGCGCGCCCTACAATCGGGTAACCCAATATATTGTTCCATGTTTTGTCGTTATCGGTTGTGCGTTCCAGTAAAAACTTAAAGTTGGCGCGATCACCATGCGGACACCAGCCCATGGGGACCGATTTTTCAATCTCGATACAGTTAATAAACAGCCTTACTTTGCCTATATCATTTGGCGACGCCAAAAAGCTTTTATAATGGTCGACGCTCACATCCAGGATATCGCTGATGCCGGCAGATTTGATCGACGCGTCACCATCTACGTAGGCATCAACCACAATAGCTGCGGTATCAGGCTTTGCAGGTGATTGACCGGGCTTTGACTGGTCCGTTGCTGCCATCACATTTAAGCTAAACAGCGCCAGGATCGGGATTAGGATAATTTTTTTCACGACAAAGTTTATTTAGAATAAATGTATGTGAAAAAGTTTTGAAAAACAAGCATTTGCAAGCTGCGCCCGATTTTTTTCAAATCATTTATGGAATCGGCTTTATCGCTGCATCTATAAGGAAAATCAAGCAGTTATGAAACGATCGAACCAACTCACTTTAGCGGCAATTATATTGCTTATCCTGCAAATATCAGTTGCCTGCGCACAGGCCCCGCAGCTTACCGTCGACGGTAAAAGCAACAACGGCGTAAGCCTCCGGCAACTAAAAATTGACGTCGCTATTTACGGCAACATCAGCCGCACCACCTGGGAAATGACTTTTTACAATTCCACACCGCGGATTTTGGAGGGCACCTTAATGTTCCCGCTAAAAGACGGCGTGAGCGTAAGCCGTTATGCACTGGACATTAATGGGCGGATGCGCGAAGCAGTCCCAGTCGACCGCGGCAAAGGAACCGTTGTGTTTGAATCGGTTGAACGCCGGCGCATCGATCCCGGCCTGCTGGAAAAAGTGGAGGGTAACGCTTTCCGCACACGCATTTACCCCATCAACCCGCACGGCACACGTACGGTGATCATTGGCTACGAAGAAGAGATACCGCTGGCCGACAACGGCGATCTTAAATTCAACCTGCCGCTCAATTTAAAAGATACGGTTCAAAAATTCTCGCTCACCGCTTCGGTTATCCAAAGCGAAGCTGCACCCGTTTCGGATTGCCCGAACCCCGACAACCTGCAGTTTGATCACCGCCAGAACACATATTCCGCAGCCATTAACCGGGAGAACTATGTGCCGGGACATTCCCTGTCGTTCACCATCCCTAAACCCAATAATACCAGCGAGGTGATGCTGCAGGAACAAGGAAACAAGTATTACTATTTTATCAATACCCTGCTGCAGCCGAAGGTCATTGATAAAGCTTTACCGCATGCCATCGGCTTATTGTGGGACGCTTCGCTGAGCGCAGCCACGCGGGATACGGCCAAAGAGTTTGCTTTGCTCGGCGCGTATTTTAAGAAAGTAAACAACGCGGAGATCACCCTTGTGCTTTTCAGCAATGCTGTGATCAATACAAAAAAATACACCCTTACAGGCGGCGACTGGTCGCAGCTGAAGCATGACCTTGCAAACGTCGCGTATGATGGCGCAACCAATTTTGGCTGCCTCGACCTTTCCAACTATACGGCAGATGAATTTTTGCTGATGAGCGACGGCCACCAAACCTTTGGCGACAAACAGCTAAAATTTAATGGCAGGCAGGTATATTGCATTAATTCATCAGCCCTGGCCGATTACAGCAACCTGAAGTTTATCGCGCTTAAAACCGGCGGTGAACTGATCGATCTGACTGCGGATAGTCACGATAAAGCCCTGGCCAGCCTAACTACCCAGCCGCTGCATTTTTTGGGCGTCAAAGGCAATGCAATGGACGAGAATTACCCTTCGCTGCCGGTGGCTGTGGGGCGCACATTCTCGGTAGCGGGCATTACGCGCAATCCGAATCAAACGGTCACCCTGCAATTTGGGTATGGCAATAAGGTAGGCCTGGAGAAGACAGTCAACTTTGACCTGGGCCAAAATTCCGTCGATAATATTAATGTGGCCAAGCTTTGGGCGCAGAAAAAGATCAGCGAACTGGATATCAACTACGACGCCAACCGGCAGGATATCGAGTCGCTGGGCAAAAGGTTCAGTATCGTCACCCGCAATACTTCATTGATCGTGCTGGAAAGCGTAAACGATTATATCACCTACGGGATAGAGCCGCCGGATGAGCTGCGCGAACAATATAATGCGATCATGAAACAGCGGGAAACTGATAATCCACCGGCAAAACGGGAAAATTTGACCACTTCGGAAGAGATGCTCGCTACCCTGCATGATTGGCTTAATGCCGATCACAAACCCGTAAACGAACCCGTAAAAGTGGCAGCTGCCAACCCTCCCGTACAAACAAGCGGCGCTATTGTACCGCCAACCGGTCAAACACTGATCACTGGAACGATTGTAGGCAGCGACGACCGGTTGCCCATCGTAGGCGCATCTGTCCGTATAAAAGGGACTAATGTGGGTGCTGTAACCGATGCTGATGGCCATTTTCAGCTTAACGCTGGCCGGGGGGCTGTTTTTGTGGTAAACTATATTGGCTATGTAACGCAGGAGGTCGCCGTGGGCCGGCATGCGGCGATAAAAATATTGCTTGCGCCTTCCGGCTCTACCTTAAACGAGGTGGTAGTGACAGGTTACTCTACCCAGCGCAGAACTGACATTACCGGCTCAACGTCGACTGTCGATGTAGGCGAAGCAAAAAAAATACCCGCAGCTTCCTCGGAACAATTGTTGCAGCGGCAGCCGGACGAAGTTACAGTTGTTAACAATGGAGCGCCGGGTGTGCTTGCCACCATTCAACCGCACCCGGTCGCAGATGCCACTGTGGTAGCCGGAACTGCCGCCAGATTGGTGGCAGACAAGCCCCTAAATCAAACCCAACAATTAGGAGAAGTGGTCGTTACCGGCGCTTTGGGCATAAAAACACAGGCCAGGCAATTGGGTTATGCTACAGCGACCGTTGACAACAAACAGCTCACCCAGGCTAAAGCAACTAATGTTGCCACTGCACTTGAGGGTAAGGTTTCCGGTTTAGACATCAACACCACCAACAATGGCGTTAACCCTTCAACACGTATTATACTTCGCGGCAACCGGTCAATCACCGGTAACAACCAGGCACTGCTGGTAGTGGACGGCATGCCGATAGACGACGATTCCTACCTCAACACCATCAACCCCGAAGATATCCAGGATGTTACTGTCCTGAAAGGAGGAGTTGCGGCCGCCATTTACGGCTCGAAGGCGTCAAACGGCGTTTTGGTCATCACTACAAAAAAAGGCAAAGTGAGCGGTGCGACTACGACCACAAATAACGACGACTCCGACAGTACCGCTGAAGCAACGCCCCCAGCCGACGCTAATCAACCCGCAAAAAACGGCGCAATTGATATTGCTTTTCACGAAGCCGAAACCGATTATTTGAAAACCATTGAAAAGGCCGATAAAGCGCTGCGCTATCAAATTTACCTGGGCTTGCGCCCCCAGTACACCGGCAACCCCGTTTACTACTATACCGTAGCCGGCTATTTTTTAAAAATGGGCGACAAGGAAACCGGGCTGCGTATCCTGAGCAACCTGGCCGAGCTTGACCTGGGCAGCTACGAGCTGTACAAAATGCTGGGCTATAAACTGAAACAGCTTGACGACTACGAGGACGAGGTTTATGCCTTTAAAAAAGTGACCGAACTGCGCCCGCTTGACCCGCAAAGCTTCCGCGACTACGGCCTGGCGCTGGAAGATGCCGGCGAACACCAGCAAGCGCTGGATGTGCTATACGAGGCCATGACCAAAAGCTATTCGCCGGACGCGGATGGCCTGTACAATGGCATACAGGAGGTGTTCCTACCGGAGATCAACCGCATCATCGCGATGAATAAGGGAAAACTTGACCTGTCAAAAATATCAAAAACAATTATTGAGCCGATGCCGGTGGATATCCGTATCGTGATGAACTGGAATATGAACAATACCGACATCGACCTTTGGGTAACCGATCCGAACGGCGAAAAGTGCTATTATTCGCACAACCGCACCGAAATAGGGGGCCGCATTTCGCATGATATGACCCAGGGCTTTGGGCCGGAACAGTTCCTGCTAAAAAACGCCATCAAAGGCACTTACAAGATCGAAATCAATTACTTTGGCGACAGGCAGGCCACCATTGCCGGCCCTACCACCATAATGGCCGAAATGTTTACCCATTACGGCACACCGCAGGAAAAGAAGGAATTGATCGTGCTGCAAATGAAAAAGGAATCGGAACGGACGGTGTATGTAGGGGACCTGGATTTTAATTAAAGAAACCATTGCCTTAACCGCTTCAGTTGCCCCGGGACGAATGCCCCGGGGCTTTTTTACATTGCTTGAATAATTTAAGAATTGGCAATTGCTTTGATTTCCCGCTATATTTGGTCATCCAACCCCCAACCAATGAGAATTGCAACTTATAACGTAAACAGTATCAACGCGCGCATGCACATTTTGACGCGCTGGCTTGCCGAAACCCAACCCGATGTAGTGTGCCTGCAGGAATTGAAGGCCGTGCAGGAAAACTTTCCCGAAGCAGCAATAAACGATGCCGGTTACCAGGCCATATGGCACGGCCAAAAAAGCTGGAATGGCGTGGCTATCCTGTCGCGCACCGGCGATATTGCAGAAGTAAGGCGCGTTCTGCCCGGCGACCCGGAGGACGAACACAGCCGCTATATCGAAGCGGTAGTAAATAACATCACCATCGGCTGCCTTTACCTGCCCAATGGCAACCCCGCGCCCGGCCCCAAGTTTGATTATAAACTGAAATGGTTTGAAAGG
>Ga0302140_10005449_pt1 | contig 16064 bp, 12 predicted proteins | sample I_Bog_E1_1_FD_202095 | JGI IMG/M metagenome (GOLD analysis project Ga0302140, IMG submission 202095) | Peat permafrost microbial communities from Stordalen Mire near Abisko, Sweden - I_Bog_E1_1 | ecosystem: Environmental > Terrestrial > Soil > Wetlands > Peat | place: Sweden: Abisko, Stordalen... | reverse complement strand
AGAGAATCGCACCGCCTGGTTCGCGACGCGGGTTCCGGTACAGAACTTCGTTACCGACTTCACCTTCCAGCAACTGAATGCCGCAGCCGACGGCATGACATTTACGATTCAGAACGACAATGTCTGGGCATTGGGCGGAGCAGGCGCAGGGTTGGGATATCAGGGCATTCCCGACAGCGTCGCGGTGAAGTTCGATATCTATAATAACGTCAGCGAGGGAGCCGACTCAACCGGACTTTATACCAATGGAGCGGCGCCGACTGTGCCGGCGGTTAATTTGAGTTCAACTGGGATTGTTCTTCTCATCGGAGACCTGATGCACGCACACATGGTCTATGACGGGACGAATCTGACCATGACTCTGACCGACACGGTTACCAACGCCACGGTAACTGAGGTGTTCCCGGTGAATATCCCCAGCATTGTTGGCAGCAATACCGCTTGGGTCGGTTTCACCGGCGGTACGGGGGGCTTCTCTGCCACACAGAATGTGCTGTCGTGGTCCTACTCAGCGCAATAACAGCGCCGTAATGTTAATACGAACGGCCAAGCCAGATGCCAGTCCCGCTGAGACGCCTTACGGGCAATTTCTTCATAGAGGCAAGACGCTGCGCGGTCGTCAACCACCCCGCTATATACGCATCTGCTCGAGGCAAGAAGATGTTCGCCTGGATCGGTGTCGACTCTAGTATAAGGGTACTGTAGACACCGGTCAGCGGAATTGCCAAGCGGTGCAGACCGGCGATGTTCTCGATTGTGGCCTCATGAGCGCGTTCTTCCTTTTGCCGGCTCTTATCTCGGTCTACCTCGTTATCCGAGGGCGAATTGAAACGGCGTTTCTGTCGGTCTACCTTCCTTGCCTACTGCTGCTCCCGGACGAGTTTGCACTTCGGTTGCCTCACGCACCCCCGATTTCGGCTGCGCATGGAGCGTTAATTCCTATTGGCATTGTGGCGCTTTACAGGCTTGCACGTAGCGGTCTTCCGTCAATCATGGATGTCTTGTTGGTCTTGTCGATGATCAGCACGTTTGCGACCGAGGTTCTGCGAGAACGGGTGATGAACGACGGTATCCTCTCGGCAATGACCTCTTTTATAGCCGTTTTCCTGGCGTATGCGGTGGGACGCAAGATCGTTGAACCGGGACTCCGTTTCGAGACCATCCGACGGTGGGTCATCCTTGTTTTATTGCTTGGAATTCCAGGTTTAGTGGAATGGCGTTTGGGCCAAAGCGTTTTTGGCATAGTGGGTGAAAGGGTCTTCAAGATCGCAGTGGTGCCTATGGTCCAAATTCGATCTGGGCACGGCAGGATGGAAGTTTCCTTAAGCGATGCGGAGTTGGCAGGAATCGTATTTGGAATGACGCTGTCATTGAATGCATGGCTGCTTTACCTGAACAAAGCGGGGACGCGCGCCAACTTTGGGAGGGTCTTCGCGATGCTGGAAAAATATCATCTTCCCAGCATGTTGCTTTTTGTCTATGTTCTGCTTACTCAGTCCAGGGGGCCGCTTATCGCCGTTGGCGCGGCGTTCCTTGTTCTTCAGATCGTCAGATTCAAGAACACAAAGCTGGCTACATTCGTTGTTGCGGCAATCCTGGCGACTGGTGCTTACGGAGCCAAAGTGTATCTTTCTCGCTACACCGATGTAGCCGATCCCTCGGCGATCACGGACGAACGGCAAGGGAGCGCGATTTACAGGCGTCAAATGAATGAGATCTACAAGCCCATCGTCGCGGCAGGTGGCTTTCTGGGCTGGGGAGTGCTGAGCCGTCCGGTGCTTCAGGGCCAGTTCTCGATCGATAATGAATTTCTGCTCATTCACCTGTGCTATGGAGATTTTGGATACTTTGTCTACGTGCTCATCGCTGCGGAGAATATTCGACGCCTGGTTGTGCGTTCATGGAGCCTAAAGTCACCGGAGGATCGAGCCTTTGCCATCTGCATGCTTGGAGCTATGACCGTATTCTGGGTTTCAGTTACTACGGTATTTATGGGGAACCAACTCCCGCAGATCGCCTTCCTGCTCATCGGCTGGAGTGAGTCGATTGTGCCTGGAACTATAGATCCGGTGGCAATTGCAAAGAATGCCGAACGCCCCAAATTCGTCTTCAAGCGGGTATTAACTTAAAGAGCGGCCGCTCGATGCACGAAGTTTGGCCACGTAGTAATCGAAGAATAATGAACCACCTGAGAAAAAGCTCCCACACGATTCAGAACCGATACGTAGACGGAAGGAGAGGTACTCAGGTACGGGAAATGTGCGGCCGTTTGGTTGACTTCCGACCGGACGGACCCAGTCGGCCGATACTTGCCGTAGGACTGCATGTGCATCAATCGCCTGCAGCGGTTCCTATATGCCTCTCTGCGTCCTAAACTCGTCCGCGGCAGCGCGGCAACCATCCCAGGAATTGTAGTCGTCAACGATTACATAACCGCCGGGACTGACTTTGTCGTAAAGACTTGTCAAGGCATCCTGCGTTGACTTGTACAGATCCCCGTCGAGCCGGAGCGACGCCAACTGGATGGTACCAAGAAGTCCAGGCACGCCATTGAAAAGAAAAGGAACGCCGGGTTTACTAAAAGATGCTCAATTGTCTTATATACCGAAATAGAAATATTGCAGCGAGCCGGTCTTTGTGATCTATTGGAACCAATCAGAACAAAAAACAGGCGTGCCTTCCCCTTGAGCGTAAGTCTGTCTCCAGACGGTACCAATCCTTGGATCGCATTGCGATCAGAATGCCATGCATTTATTGCTGGGTCGTGGGAGCAAGATTCTTCGGGACCTCGCAATAAGTATTTCTCTTTTTGCTTCTCTCTTCTTGCCTTTTATCCAGAACGTGTTTCGCAGTCGGCCTAAGTGATTTTCGTCACTGTCAATCACGATCTGGACGTGTACGGTCACACGGGTAACCAACAGCAATACACCGTATTGCGCGAGGTGGTTACTTTCGGCAGAATTTTCGAAGTTTCCAATTGTTTACACACCGGTAAAGAGCCTGAAGGCAGGCCTTCGCTTCAGCGACAGACTGATTATCAGCCCGGGGTGTCGAATGAACCACTTATCCGTTTGCGATAGAAATACTATCGTCTTGGGAAGCCTATTGAGGAGTTTTGAGGATGAAGAGCTTCAGGGGCAGTCGCAAGGTTCTTTTTGGCGTTTCGTTTTTTGCTCTTTTTTCCGCTTTTTCACCGGCGCAGACATTGACTCTCAATGACGGAGCCATTGTTCAGAGCCGCACAAACCGAGTTGGTGTCAACATCGGGGCCATTGACTATTGGGATCAGGGCCAGATTCTCAAGAACTTGATTGGTTCCAGTAACCCTGGAATGGAGCCACTGACGCAGCAGCAAATCTGGGCTATCCCTGAAACGGGAACTACGACTTCGTTCACCGTTCCGGATATATATGATGGCGTTCCCCCAAACTACTGGGCGGGCGGGACGTTTAACGTGGTTGAATCGCAATCGGGCGGTGCCGAGCTTGGCTGCACGGGAACGATTGCATCGAACACTGGTCCGAATTATCCTCTCGCGGGCCGAACTACATATTCCGCTCCAGTCATTACGATATCGACACCCTGCGCCGGCCCGTTCAGTGTTGGAGACATTGTAATTCTGACTTTGTACGTATTTCCCACGCCTGAGTCGTGGTGGGAGAACGGAGCGGATGGAGGCACGCAGGGAGGTGTTAGCGGCGGAGCCAAGCTTCTTTCCGATACAACCGATCTGTGCGCGACTTGCGGCAAGCAGGCACTGAACATGAATGCCACGGTTGCGGGATCGTCCGCGACGGCGGCCTGGTACTACGATGGCGAAGGCGTTGACGACATTTTTGTATTGATGAATGGCACTTATCAGGTTTCTTTCTGGGCCAAAGCTGCCTCCGGCTCCCCGGTTTTGACAGTCTCGGCCAGGCGCGGATCGACGGGTGGATTTAACTGCGGCACTTACACGCCGAGCTTGAGTTCAACGTGGGCGCTATACACCTGGAATTGCACGGCCTCGGAGACGCAAGCGACTACGACTCCAGGTAACGCCGGAGTTTCCTTCACCACCACGGGGGGATCTGTCTATCTCGACAATGTGAGCTTTGCGAAGATCAACGCGAATCCCAGCAACACCACGGTACTTCGCGATGAAGTAATCGATACCCTTCAGACCTACTATGGCACCTCGATTGGAAAGAATCCCGGCACTCTTCGTTACTGGGTCAATCAAAATGCCGAAACCGTCAGCAATTGGACGGAACCCGACTACGCGCATGGGCCGACGGGATGGGGGACTGGATACTTTGTCAGTCCGGGTGGAAATGGACAGGTGAGTCTCTCGCTTGAGGATTACCTGATCATCTGCCAGTACCTGAACGCAGAGCCCTATCTGGAAGTTCCGGTAACTCTTTCGACTGCCGATGCGGGAAACTTAATTGAGTTTCTCGGAAGCCCGTCAAGCACAACTTACGGCGCCCGGCGCGCGGCACTTGGCCAGACGGAGCCCTGGACCACTGTCTTCAGCAAGATTCACCTTTCCTTTTGCAATGAGTGCTGGAACGGACAATCTTTCGTAGGCCAGTCTCTCTCCGATCGGGCCAGCCAACCGAATAATGAATACTATTACGACTACAGCGTACGAACGCGGGACATCTTTGCCGCGATGCGGGGAGATCCATACTACTCCGCGCCTTCGTTCGATCTGGTGATGAATGCACAGACGGCCACCAATTACACGATGGATATTGCGATCCAGAGAGCCAAGCCGGACTCGATCGAGATTGAGGATTACACCTACGGCACGGTGAGTTCTTACACACCGGATTCCGCATTATGGCAGCCGGCAATGGTTGATCCCTGGGAAAAAGTGAGCAATCCGAGCGATATCCGGAACTTCTACCAATCGGTGCACGACTATCAATCGCAGAAGACGTGCGGAGCATCGGGGACGGCCACTTGCAATGTGAATATTTATGAGTGGGGACAGGGTACACTCGGCGGCAGTATCGATCAGACGCATCTGGACTACATCAATGCGGGAGCAGGTGAAGGGGTGGTGATGGCCTTGCAGCCGCTCCTGAACATGCAGTACTACGACATTGTGGCTCAATCGTTCTTCGGACTGACGGAATACAAGAATGGCGGCTTGAACGGTTTGACCGCGAAGTTGTGGGGAAACACGATCGATATGGGAGGCGCGACGAATAACGTCCGCCCGACCTTTCTTGGCGTGCAACTGATCAACCAGTCGATCATCGGTCCCATGTACTCCTGCCCAATCAACAGTAATTTGACGTACGATTTTGCGGGTTCGCCAAACGGCAATTCGCCAATGCCGGCGATGACCAATGTTCCTTATCTTTATGCCTTCTGCTTTGAGAACGGAACCAAGCGTTCGCTGGTCCTTATTAATACGGATCTCTCCAGCAGTCACACATTAACCTTTGGGGGAATTAATCCGCCCTCAGGAACAGTGACGCAAAGGCAGTATGCCCCCACGGCGCTGGACGCTATGAACGAAGCTCCGACCGGAACCGCGACCAACAAAACACCGGCTACTGTTGCTATCGAGACATCGACTCTCAGCAGTCCTAGCTCGATCAACCTGCCGCCATTCTCCGCCACTGCGCTCGACTACACTTCGCCGGGTCCACAAGCCGCGGCCATGCCAAGCTTCAGCCCGGCGGCCGGGACCTACACCACAACGCAGCAAGTGACTATAAGCGACACAACGCCCGGCACAACCATCTACTACACCACAAACGGAACTATGCCCACCAAGTCCTCGAGTGTCTACAGCAGTGCGATTATGGTCAGTGCGAATGAGACTCTGGAGGCAATCGCGGTGGAGACGGGCTATACCAACAGTCCTGCTACGACGGCGGCGTACACGATTGCTCCGATCTTGCCTACTCCTACGTTCTCTCCCGCCGCCGGCACGTATGCTACAACGCAGTCAGTGACCATCAGCGAATCGGCGTCAGGTGCAACGGTCTACTACACCACGAACGGCACGACGCCCACCACCTCCTCAAGTGTATACACCGGCGGGACAATTTCGGTGAGCGCGACGGGAACGCTGGAGGCCATCGCAGTGGAAACGGGCTACACCGACAGCGTTGCAGGGACTGCGCTCTATACGATCTCACCGTTGCTTGCTGCACCTATATTCAGCCCGGCCCCCGGGACCTTCCTGGCGCCGCAATCTGTAACCATGAGCGATTCAGTGTCTGGTGCCAACATCTACTACACGACCGACGGCACAACGCCCACGAGCGCATCGACGAAGCAGGTCGGTGCGATCTGGGTAAGCGCAAATGAGACGTTTCAAGCTATTGCGATCAAGAATGGCTATACCAACAGCGCAGTAATAACGGGGGCCTACACGATCGCACCGGTTCTGGCCACACCGACATTCAGCCCGAACCCCGGGATATACTCGGGCCCGCAGACAGTTACCATCAGCGACCGGAACAGTGGGTCCACGTTCTACTACACCACCAACGGAACCACGCCTACCATTTTATCGACCAAGTACACCGGTCCGGTCACGGTGATCTCAAATGAGACGTTGGAAGTTATCGCTGTGCAGACGAACTACACAACGAGCGCTGTGGGTACGGCGACCTATTCAATTTCCGGAAGCAGCGCGTCACTCGCATCTCCGACGCCGGGACTGAGCACGGTATTGGGCACCACCAATGTGGGCTTCCGGTGGAACCCCGGGACGGCGGCCACCCTCTACCAGTTCTGCCTCAGCAGCGTTAAGGCCGGAGCATGCGACCTGTTCACGTACAAAGGTTCGGCCCTGTCCGCGACCGTGCCGAGCCTGCCCGCAAACGGCGCAACCGTGTACGCAACGCTCTGGTCATGCATCAATGGAACCTGGCAGCAAAACAACTATCTCTATACCGAACAGTAGCGCGGCGCGCCGTACTGTAAATGCCCTGAACGCTCTGCGGCGGCGTATGTTGACGCGAAGCCCGGCGCTGAACAGGCTAACGGGCTGTTACGAAACCGAGTTTGTAGAGCAATGAGAAGCGAAGTTGCAGAGATGAGAGCTTCGCGCTCAAACGCGCGCCGCCATCTCGCCGGCGGGGATCGCTGGACGCTTACGATATATCAGTGTGCCGAACTGACAGAACCACATCACTGTCGTAAAGAACGAGACTTATATGGGGGTTCCAGGTCCGTATTATGCCTTGCTCGCAGGTTCGGTATGCCCTTACAATGTTATTAATTGAACCCATCTCATATACAGACATTTCTAACGGATATGACGTCCCCGGGTTATGCCATCACTGAATGAATTGCAGTCTAACCGCAGAGTTTGCAATCTCTTGGGGAGTGCCCTGTCTTTATGGCGAACATAGATGGAGGAGCGCAGATGGCCCAGCAAGAGAAAAGCCGCGATAATAATTTTGATTCACTGCGGCTCATCTTCGCCGTTCTGGTGATCTTCTCACATAGCTTTCCGCTGACACGGGGATCAAACGCAACCGAGCCCCTATCCATTCTTACCCGTGGCCAGGTGACCTTTGGTAACATCAGCGTTTGGGGGTTCTTCGTAATCAGCGGGTTTCTAATTACCCGAAGCTGGCAACGCTCGCCCAGGATCAGTAAGTATCTGGTGAGGCGCATCAGCCGAATCTACCCGGGATTTGTTGTAAACGCAATAATTGCCGCACTGGTCGTGGTTCCGATCGCGGCTGATCCCAGCACGTATTTCCCTGTTTCTTTAAGTAGCTTCTTGTTGAACACACTACGCTTGCAAAGCTTCGAATATCCGCCAGTATTTGTCCACAATCCAGGTAGTGCGCTCAATGGAGCCCTGTGGTCAGTGCCGTTTGAGTTTTGGTGCTATCTGGGCATAATTGTACTTGGACTTTCCCGTCTGTTACGTCGCCGCTGGGTGGTCGTGCTTCTCCTGTTCCTGGTTATTGGTTTTCATTTGTACCTGGACATCACGGGTTGGTTGCCAGGCGGGGGCATTCTAGGTCGGATATTCGGCTTTCCGGTCTTCTGGGCGGTTGTGTTGCCATTTTTTCTAGCCGGAACCATATTCCAGCTGTATGGCGGTTACAGACTCTTACGTGCGCCTTTCGTAATCATTGCAGTGGTTTTGCTGTTATCTGCGAACTTTATTCCGCATGCGTTGATAGTTGCGATACCGACATGTGGCGCATACCTTCTGATGACTTTGGCATATTGGCCTTTTCTGCATCCCCTGAACCTAGGCCACTTTGGGGACTTTTCGTACGGCACTTATCTTTACGCTTACCCTATCCAACAACTCTTGGTCCAGTATGCGCATGGGCACATTTCACCTTGGCTTCTGTTCGCGCAAGCTACACCTCTCACCCTCATTGCCGGTGTGCTTTCGTGGTTCCTCATTGAACGTCATTTTCTTGAGCGCGGTTCGCGACTCAAGCATCAGGGAGTATTGCAACCGGAACATAAGGTTCCATCTGATGCATCCTCTACCCTTTTGTCCTAGCCTGTGTCTGAAAATGCATTACTGTTCAGCTAGAAGCATCTGCACAATTCGGCGACCCGCGTCATTCTTGAATAAACTATGAACATGAAACGAAGGACGCGGTAGTGTCCAAAAGTGAAGCGCGAAGTTTTCTGTCGATGATAACGTAATATATCTTTCGGACATTTGAATTGAGTTTTCAGCGATCGCTCGAAGGGGGGCGAAGGGTTAAGACGATGTCCGCCGATCTGAATCCCCCGGATTTCCGCCAACCAGCTCACTGCTGCTGATAGAAAGTTCTATGTTGCGGCAACAGCCTGAACAGCTTCTGGCCGAAGCGGAATGTTCCAGTCAGCCAGCACTACGGCAAGGTCGGAACGCATCTTATCCTCAGAACAATTCTCAGTCCCGAATCGGTGACTATTGTCGCTTAACCTGGCAACTTCTGCGGGATTGGTCCAAAGCCCGGTTATCGCCTGAACCATGCTATCCGAAGATGATGGTTCACAAAGTACTCCGTTGAAGCCTGGAAGAACATAGTCGGAGATCCCCTGAGAATCTGTAGCGACGATGGCCTTCGCCAAATGCATTGCGCACACGAGGGTCACATGACCGCATGGCACTGTCGAGCCAGACAATGGCAAGACGGTGAATTGAGAATGCTGCAGGACATTCATCGCTTGCTCAAACGGCGCATTCACCATGACGCTTACGTTCGGTGGGATCTCGATGCCAATGAGGCTTTCGGGACGAACCACTAGCACGAACGGAATGTCGGGCAATTTACGGCCTGCTTCGATCAGTGTGCGATAGTCCCTTCCGTTGCCCCCAATCGACGAGATGTAACGCCCTGGATGCAGTGGATACTCTGGAGACACTTGGGGTACACCAATGCTCCATATACGCAGGCGAATACGCTCGTTCGGGATATCGAAGTATCGGCTGTACAGGCTGCGCTCCATGGAAGAGTGGACCGAAAACAGCTTGATCTGTTGGAATGCGTAGCGCATGAGTTGAAGCTTGAAACCGACAGGGAGCTCGGTGAAATTGAACGAATCGACATAATGGTCGATGTGGATTTGAAAAATGCGACAAAACAGCGAACACAAAAATGATGCGCGGGGATCGTGCGTTATGAGAAGCTGCGCATTTCCATTGGACGCGCGCCGGACCGCTTGCCAGCAGGCGCGAATCATGGCAATGTTCGGGCGACCAATTGTTCTTTCCAAGAGGTTGATGGGTCGGTCGTCAAAGAAGACCCATTCCGCGTCCTCACCAGTGAGCGCAGGCCCCAATTTGCGCCAATCCTCCGCAAAGCCGGGAGCACAACACACTATTAGAGGGAGCTTCATATTGCCCTATCTCGCATGTGAACGACTCGTGTCAAATGATCGCCTTGTTCTGTGAGGTATGCCTGCGTCGCTTGTTCGGTCTACACCGGTGACAGCCGACTTGCACGGTTTGCGCAATTGAGCGTCTGGCACATCCGGTCAGCGCAAAACGTACTAGAAGCTTCTCTTCGCCAACTCTAACCGGCATTCGTTTCCTTATACTCAATCAACTTTTGCCTTCTCCCTCGTCGTTTGCTGAGTTCATACTGCAGTTGTCCGATGAGGATGGGCACTTGTTGGAGGTGCGAATGAAATCCATAAATCAAGAGTACCCAGGGTTTGGCTCCTTTCCATCGCGCCTTCCATGCTGAGCGCAAAGACAACATTAGTAGCAATGCAAGCCAAAGTGCACCGGGCAGAAATCCAAACTTCGCGCTTGCGGCAATGGCGGCAGCAAACAAGAGAATCCACAAACTGCCACGCAACAGATTTCGTCTTCGGTCGACCATCCACAACGGATCCTCTGAGTTCTTGAACCGCTGCGAAACTTCTGCATAGGCATGGCCGGCCCGAGTGGCGCGTTTCCAGTACTGCCCCCAACTCGAAATCTGCAGATCGTGTCCGGTCATCGGTTGATCGATATGGAGGATACCGTAACCGCGAGCCCTCAGACGCCTGCACAACTCGGGCTCTTCACCCGCAATCAGCGTCTCGTCGAATCCTCCTGTTTCCAGCAGAGCACTGCGGCGCATCAGCACGTCGCCTCCGCAGAATTCCGTCAGCCCCGGCGGGTACATCCAGTCCAGGTCGAGAACGCGATTATAAACAGAAGCTTCGGGATGGATTTCGCGGCGATGCCCCCAAACGGCCGCGACCGATTGCCGCTGCCGCAATGCATGGCATGCTGCCGGGAGGAAGTCTGGATTTAAGAGCGTATCTCCGTCCAGAAACAGGATCAGTTCGGATGTTGCGTGCAGCCAGCCGGCATTGCGGCCTATCGCCGCCGTCGGCCGCTCCGGGTGAACCACGATCACAGTTGCGCCATACTGGGATGCTAGTTCCGGGCTACCATCCGTCGACGCTGAATCGACGTAGATCAGTTCGTTCACGGTAGTACCACGAGCCAACTCGATGGACTCCAGGCATCGAGCGAGTCGCTGCCCCTCATTGCGGCCGATTACGACAGCCGCAACTGTCTGCACTTCAGCGCTCCCGCCATTATCCCGGTTATCTTCAGATTCTTCTGGCATGTGCGCCTTCTCCATGCGAGGCCTCGGGGTTCGCAAACTCCTCATTTGAAGCGGGCATCGCCATCTTTCGCGGAAGCACGCGCGCTGGAACCCCGACCGCAATCGAGTTGGAAGGAACATCGATGAGCACTACTGCGTTAGCGCCGATCAACACATCGTCGCCAATTCGAATCGCCCCCAGTATCTTGGCGCCGGCTCCTATATCCACCCGATTTCCCAAGATTGGCGCCCCGCGGTGACCTGTATGTCTGAGCCCCACAGTCACCCCATTACGGATCACGCAATCGTCCCCAAACACTGCGTCTCCGCTTATTACAATTCCTCCAAAATGATCGATTCGAAAACGTCTCCCCAGTGTCGCTTCACATGGAAGCTCGATACCTGTCAGCACCTCGGAGAAAGGCTTCAGCAGCTTGTAGAGGAAGGAAAAAGGAATCCTCAACCAGCGCCAGCGAATGCTGTAGCGCCATCTGCCAAATCGATACACGACCATTGCCCACAGTCCCTGCCGGGAAAGTTGACGGTCGTAGCTACGCCAGTCTTCGCGGATATTCTCGAACAAATCCGACCTCAATTCCAGGAAAGGCTCGGAGGGAACTTTGCCCATTCAACAAGAATAAACAAAAGATAGCGTCGCTGTTCCGCTGCGTCCAACTCACGCAGTACTCTCTTCCTGCGACAACGGTTCCCGATTCGCGGGCATTTTGATCCTCTTCAGGTACCGATTGCGGGTGATGATCGTCGGCCGTTCGATCAAGAGATAGAAGACAACACCAAAACTCCAAGTCATCGTGAGTACAATCGCCGATCGGAGAGGACTGTGGGGCAATACTGACTCTAGTCGCGCCCTCAGCCACGGATCGAGTATCGTGTGCGTGAGATAGATGCTATAGGAGCACAATGCTGTGCCTGTGACGCACCAGTGAATCAATCTTCCCACACGCGACGCGGGCTCCCATTCAAAATCATAGAGCTGACGCAGGCACGCTGCAAAACCCACTGCATAAAGCGTATTGATAACAAGATCAAAAAGCAGAGGCCGCGAATTCCAGTGGGGGAGCCCAAGAATCAGGGCTATCGGTATGAACAGGAGCCACCTGGAAGGCTTTTTCAGCCTATCGAATCCAGGACGGTCGAACACAAGAAGATACGACAGCCAGACTCCGGCGATTAATCCCTCGCAATGCAAGTGGGTCATCCAATACCACTGTGAAGGCATGCTGCCTTCGATCCAATAGGTTCCAAGACGCAGAGCCAGTGGCCCAAAAAAAAGAATTGGCAAGAGAAACCTCAATGCCCGAGGCCCGGCGAATCGTAACGCGAAAAACACCAGGATCGGTAGGCAGAGATAAAAGTGCTCCTCTACGCAAAGACTCCACGATGGGCCAAACCCTGTGACGCCGAGATAATTCTGCAAAAAGACGAAGTAGTAAGAAGGCAGCGGTGGGAAGGGCAGGTAGAACTGTCGCACGGCAAGGTAGAGAAGTAGAGCTGCCGCATAGGGGGGAAGAGTTCGCCACCAACGCGAGCGCCAGAAGTTCCAAAATGAAAACTCCTCGTCACGAAAAGAACGGAAGCAGATGCCGCCGATAAGAAATCCCGATAGCACAAAGAATAAATCTACTCCGCAACCGAGCGGTGCTAGTAAGTCGGCTCCAGCGATCCTCAAGGTAAGCTCATGGCATAGAAAGACCCCGAGAATCGCTGCTGCACGGAGGATATCCAGTCCGAGATTTCTACTGCTTACACTCATTCTTTACTCCCCCGTCCCAGCTCGTCTTCGGTCCCTAATCGAGGTAAGGTGCTGCATGGACGGCGACCTTTCCAGGCCGCCAATTTCAGGATAGGTCGCGCGATCCTGCGGCCGCGCCAATCTTCCGCGCGGGCACTCCCACGACAGTTGCTCCTGCTTCTACATCGTGGGTTACGACCGCGTTGGCTCCCACAGTGGCCCCGTCCCCAATTGTGACGCCGGCCAAAACAGTTACGCCGCGCCCGATCCACACTTCGCTGCCGATGATGATTGGCGACGCGATGTGGCCTGATTCGCGAATCGGCAAACCCGGCACGCGGGTATGATTAGCGTCACGAATGCTTGAGTACTCTCCAATCATCGTGCCGTCGCCGATGACGATCTCAGCCCGCGAGACGATGTGAACCCCGCGCGAGAGAACAACGCCGACGCCAATATCGATTGAACCGTTCTCTTCAGTTTCCAAATAGAGCCCCGGATACAGGAGAGTGTCCCGCCCAATCCGGATTTTGCCGGTCCCGTGCACTTCAGGTGAACCCATGACCACGACCGACGAATCGAGGGGGTCGGTCATGCTGGATGCAAGGAGGGCGTGGTTCCGAAGGCGAGCAAGATTCCTCCGCAACCCCGACGTCGCGCGATAGAGCGGCGATGCGAGAGATGTAAAAAGCGATTTAAGCTTCCGGTTCATGAAGTTTGTGTAGGAAAAGGGATGGATCTTCGTGGAGCGCACCTCGCCATGGTTGCGCGGGAGAGAGGCGTCCTCCGCAAGTATCGTGCCATGCTTGCCTCATGATCGATACCAAGTACAAATCAGCGCTGACGCTGGCGCGATGATCCGGATCCGAGCTATACCGTCTCCGTTGCGACCTCATCCAATACCACGCAACCTCTGTGATCATGGCAAACCACGCAATAGGGCCGTGATGCTTCCGATAATAGAGCAGCATGCTTTGCATGCGCCAAAGTGAGAGTTGAGCGCCGCTTTGGGAGAGTTCAAGCGACTTTATCTGACGCGAAGACTCACCTCCAACGTGCACGATGGAGATGTCCGGCCAATACCACACCGAATATCCCTTCTGCTTGATGCGTTTGCAAAGGTCGACCTCTTCGTAGTAGAGGAAAAAGCGCGGGTCGAAAGCGCCAACGGCCTCCAAAGCTTCGGCGCGAATGATCGAATACGCTCCTGGAACCCAGTCGACCTCGGCGGCCTCCATTACGTTGGCCCATGTCCGGTCGGCGCGCCCAAGGAAACGAGACTGTGGAAACTTTGCCGCGAAACCGGAAAGGACAATCAGGTCGTTGAGGATGGTTGGAAACATACGCGCCGAGGGCTGCCACGAGCCGTCGCGTCCTGTGAGTCGCCCGGCGCCAAGTCCGGCGCGCGGGTTCGCGTCCATATGCGCCACAGAGAGTTCAAGCGATTTTTCGGTCAAAAACGCGTCCGAATTGAGAAGCACAACATAACGTCCACGCGCCGACTGGAGGCCCAGATTGTTTGCACCGCCAAAGCCCAGGTTGACTTCACTCCGGATGAACAACACATCCTGAAACTCCTGTTCAACCATCAGGGGAGATCCGTCTGTCGAAGCATTATCAACGACAATGACCTGGACATTCATTCCTCCCGACTCGCGACGGACTGAGAGCAGGCATTCCCGCAGCACATCGCATGTGTTGTAAGACACAATCACGATGGACACTTCGACACTGAGCGAACTGGGACGAGGTATCTGCATATTGTTTTAGATGGTATTCCGGAAATGCTCGATAAACACACGCGCAAGAGAGCGAACATTGCGCGGCAGGTTGTAGAACTCGACCACACGTTTACGGCCCTCAACCCCCATGCTGCGTCGAAGGAGCGGGTCCTCGTGGAGCCGTTTCAGGGCCAGGGCTAGTTCCTCGGTCGACGAAGCAGGCACCAGCAGCCCGTCTAAGCCATCTCGGATCAACTCCGGAATACCGGCGATATAGGTGCTGACACAGGGAATCTCCATGGCCATAGCCTCCATCAGGGCCACTGGCAGCCCTTCGGCGAAGCTGGACAGTACGAAGACTTCGGCCTGGCCAAGGAAGTGCCGGATCTCATCGTGACTTCTTGCTCCTTCGAAGACCGCTTCGATACCCTTCCTCTGCGCGAACGCTTCCAATTCCTTCCGATCGGGACCCGCACCGACAATGCGCACTCGAAGGGAATAGCCCTGGGCGATCAACAGTTCGCAGGCGCGTAATAGGATCAGTTGGCCCTTCGATGGGACCAATCGCCCCACGCATACGATTTCCAGAGCTTCCGAGACTTTCGGCTTCCGCTGCACAGGAACGAAGACTTGTAAATCTACTCCCAACCGCACCACATGCATCTTGTCCCAGTGTTCTGGCGCCACGATGCGCATAAGTTGGCTGCGGCAAAAGTCGCTGATGCATAGAATGAGTTGTGCACGCTCAACTTTTTGGCGAAGATAGAACTTCTCCACGTCGTAAAATTCGTCGGGACCGTGCACTGTGAGCGAGTAAGGAAAACCCCAGGCCATCGACGCCAGCATGCCCACCGTAGCTACAGGCCCGCAGAAATGGATGTGCAGATGACGATGATCGTGTTGGCGCATCCAGTCGCCCAGGATAAGAGCTTCCCCGAAATAAAAAAGCGCGTAGATGCCCGAGCTAAAATCCCATCGCCCAAGCTGAAGAGCGGCCGATAGTCCGCGTGCAAAAACCCGCGGCCGCGTCAGCAACGTCTTCAAAGCAATCCATGCCGCCCATGCGGCTCCCGTGGATTTGATATAAAACGTCTTATCCGCCTCTTCCACTTCGACCGCGGGCATTGATGAACGGGAACGGTCCGGTTGGTTTATAGAGGCAACTTCCACGGTGAAGCCGATTTTTCTAAGTTCCCGAACCTCATTCAGGAAGAATGTATGCGAGACAGCCGGATACTGGCTTAGTAGATAGACCAGCCTGCACCCTGACTCCCCCTCCTCGGTTCCAGCCGCGCTGTCCTTCGTCACAGGCAAAGAATCCGAGCCTGGTCTGGTGCCAGAACTATCGCGAGGGCTCCACCCTGGCGCGCTGCGTTTTGTGCATTCGCGTTCATAAATGATTGAGAGACTGCGAGGTAGTTTCAGGATACTACGGCCGTCGAAACGCGGCCATCTTCAAATCCCCGTGAGCCGGCGTGTTTCTCCGCAAGTTCGCGGTAAATGACGATGATCTGGTCGATCTTCCGCTGCCAGTCAAAATCGCGAAGAGCGCGTTCACGTCCG
>Ga0302140_10005446_pt1 | contig 16069 bp, 22 predicted proteins | sample I_Bog_E1_1_FD_202095 | JGI IMG/M metagenome (GOLD analysis project Ga0302140, IMG submission 202095) | Peat permafrost microbial communities from Stordalen Mire near Abisko, Sweden - I_Bog_E1_1 | ecosystem: Environmental > Terrestrial > Soil > Wetlands > Peat | place: Sweden: Abisko, Stordalen... | reverse complement strand
AATCGGTATAACCTGTTTCTGGACTTTTGTGAACTCCTTGAAATTTAACATACTAATTGCTTTTAATAACTCACTGCTTAATTGATAATCATTAAAATTTGCTTTTATCATTTGATCATCTCTTTTCTTATATTTTTTTTTACTATTATTGTTACAAATATACCTTTTTATTATATCATACCCATGTATTTCATTTGCAATCAATGAATAACTTCCTTTTCTTGACATAAAAATACCCCCTTTATAGAAACAGTTTTATTATTTCAACTGTCTACTACAAAGGGAGCATATCAACATTTAGCGGAGTTTTTGTTCTCTCCTGGGTACTTCTAAGACAGGTCGTGTTGAAGTTGCTCACAAGCCTATTATTTTTATATGGTGTATGGTTAACTTTTATTTTGTACAATATTTATAAGTTGCTTTTTTTGTTAATTTTACGCCAACTGTAGACTTAACAAAGATATCAATCATTTTTTCTTTAGTAACTTTGATTTCTATAATTACATTATACCTCTTACATAATTTAACTAAGTCAGCCTTAGTTATATTAGAATCTTTCATATAAGTGACTGCATTTTTAACACTAGGCATAATCATTATACGTTTATATAATTCATCATTTGTCATTTGAGCACCTCTAATCTATCATTTAGTAATTTATCATATATATTAATTATATCATAATTTTGTATTGTAATTAATGTCTTCTACAATTTCTTTACCTTCTACCATAATCGTAAGTGATTTTGACTCATCACATCCAATCATTTCTGTGATTACCTCTTGCTGTAATGTGGTAAGCTGCACCTTCATACCATACTCTTTGGGTTGTAGTCATTATTTCACCTGCTTTCAATTTTTATTCATTCTTATTGCCTAATTTAATTTGCTATAATCAAAAAAGCACTGCACCAAATATATGAATTTAGTACAATGCTTATATTTGGAAAATTATGTTTCTCCCGGGGTGTTTCTGAGACAGGTCGTGTTGAAGTTGCTATTTTCTATATATCAATTTGTTCTGTTGCTATAATTTTAATTACATCCTATAAAGGATCCATTCATTTGTGCTTAAATTTAACCTTAGGTCACAAAGCATTTTCATATTATCCTTTATAATTTCACATGTAAAAGTATAGGTGTAATCTCCACCTATTTTTTCCTTATCCCTTCTAACTAATCTTTCAACATTAATTACTTCTCCACTTTCATCATCATCTGTAATAAAGAAACATAGAGGTTTTACAATGCCTGCTCCATCAGTCTTAGTAACTACCTGAACCGATTTATCTACTATATTCATCAACGTTCACTCCTATTTCTATTTTTTGTAAAAACAAACATATTACCCGTTGCCTCATTTGCTATACATGTGTCTTCTGTTCCATCTTTTTTAACTTTATTTATACTATGATGAAAAGGATCCTTCCAATTACTATAATAAATCCAGTCATCTACAAGATTAAGATTCCATACTCTATTTGGAATTACTTGTGTATTATAGCTTAAGTCACAAAAATCCTTCCTAAGGGGATCATTTTTCTTTATTTTATATAAATAATCAGGAGCTGCTCCATAAACATCTCCAACTCTGTTTATATAATATATATAATAATCATCTTCTACAGCCATCCCATCGTTCACAATATTACCTGATGAATTAGAAACCTTTGAATCATCATTTTTAGGAGCATTTGAACTATTATAGCAGGTAAAATTAAAATTATATATTTTGTCATAAGCACCATATGAGTTTTGATCTATTCCATTAGATGAAGATTTCTTTACAAAAATCATAACTTTGTAATTACCTTCAGTTAGCGGCTGACTATCTTCTATAATAAACTCATTGTATGCAATCATGGCATTTGAATATCCGTTAGTTAATTCTGTGTATCCTTTATCGTCACTCTTAGCCATAAACACTCTATATTGCACTGGATCATAATTACCATAGTCTGAATAATCTCCGTCATATTTGGAGGTCATATTAATTTTAACTGTGTCACCACTTATAACTGGATAATGGTCAACTCCTGCATATTCAACATATGGATTTTGCTTTTCAACTGCTAATCCTGAAACAGTGCCTAAATCTGTATGCGCAAAATCTGTTCCTGATGTATCAGCTTTTGCATTCATGTTACATGATATAAGAATTAATGCTGCAATAGTAGTAACTGAAAAAAATCTATTAATAGCCTTTGTTGACCTCATATATCTCTACCCCCATTCAGTTTATGCATTAAAATACTTATTTACAGCTCTAAGTGATGCATCTGCAACCTTCTGACTGTTAATTCTATGCATCATCATCTTTGTATCCCCATCATCACTCTGAACAGTAGTTTCCATAAGCACTGCCGGGCACCATGCTGACGATAAAACTGCAAGATTTGGTCTATCCTGAAGTGGACATGTATTAGTTTTTATAGTACTAGATACTTCCCTCATAAGTATAGTAGCAAATTCTCTTCCTGGTTTTGGTGCAGTTGAATTATATAGTACCGTAGTTCCTCTAAACATATAAACAGATTGCATATTTACATCTAGTGGAAGTGAATTATTGTGTATACAGAAAAATAAATCTGCATTTAAAAGATTTGCTGGATCTGTTCTATCCAATAATCCTACATTACTATCATCATCTCTGGATATATATATACGGTAGCCTGCTTTTTCAAGATTTTCTTTTACTATTTTAGATATATCCAAATTTAACTGCTTTTCATAAGTAAAATTAGCTGTTGTTCCAAGCTCTGATCCCCCATGACCAGGATCAATAATTATTATTTTAGAATTATCTTTAACTTTTTCTTTAAAAGTAACATCTATAAAGGTTGTAAATTCATATTTATTGTCTCCTAATGGAGAATATCTTCTTTTTACTGGATTGATTTTAATATCTATTTTTCCAGAAGTCTCAATATCAATTTTTACTGTATTATTATCAAGTTTATCTAGCTTTATGTCCTTTATATACTTATTGTCTTTCAAAATTGAATTAAAGTTATCAGCTGAACCAGCAACATTAACTTGTGAAATAGTTATTTCAACCTTATTACCATTAATGGATTCAGAGTACTTAGGCTCCACTGTATATTTTCTAATATCTCCCGCCTCAGATTCTGCACATGAACATGAAATTGGAATTCCTAGAGCTCCTTTATGATTAACTTGATAATATTTAAAAGCATTCTGCTGCAAATCATAAACTTTACTATTACTATCTTCACTTGTAGCAGTAGTTTCTGCATTACAATAAGAAACAGGTAATATGAAAATACATGCTAATAACATTCCAAAGACCATACATATAAATTTTTTCATAAATATTTACCTCGCTATATTTTTCCCTATATTGTAGATAGGTTTTGATTCTATTTTTTCATAGATTGCTTTATACTATTCATTTAATTAAATTGAAGTTACTCACGGCTTTAACCCTTTATGTTTAAATATAAAAAATATATAATAGTATTAAACTTGTACAAGTTATATAATAACAATTTTAGATTAATAGGAGACAATAAGAATTATGAATATTGTTAATCATTTTAAAACTATAACTAATCATAAATTATTAGTTATGAAGTATTGTTTTAAAGTAGGTTTATACAAACAAGGATTACTTCATGATCTGTCTAAATATTCATTTGTGGAGTTTTCAGCTGGAATAAAGTATTATCGAGGATATGTGAGTCCTAATGGTGTTCAAAAAACTGTTGAAGGATATTCAGCAGCATGGCTACATCATAAGGGCAGGAATAAGCATCATTTTGAATATTGGATAATTGATATTTTTAAATTCTTGTATATTGGATACTCACCCTGCTTGTCTATTAAATTAGGTTTACCAAAATCCAAATGACTAAATTTATTGTGTGACTCACTTCTCCTTCTGTAGAAGTAGCTGACGAAACAATATAAAACTTATTTAACATACCTTTCATTTCTATCATATTCTTAAATATAAATTCTGCCATTGGAGATCTGCATTTTTATAAATTGAATTAATTTGATGTTAAAGTCAACATATTTGCTTTACAACAGAGATAAAATCACGCAAATTCTGAGATATCCATTTGTCTTTGTGATAAATAAGTTGCGAAACAATATTGTAATTAGCAGCATAAGCAAGCTTAACTAATCTATGATTCTCCAACTCTTTCTGTACTGCAAGTTCCGGAAGAATGCATAAACCAAGACCACTTAGTGCAGTTTGCAAATAGAACATTAGACTTTCATGTCCATGAAGAGTCAATGAACCTATAAATCTTTTTAAATATATTCCTATGAAGCTATATTTCTAGAAAGCTTTAAACCTATATTCATACGAACATAGGTTTATATAAATATGTGTATATATTTTTATTTTTTCATATAAATTTCTATCATAAACATAAGTTACGTCTTTTATTTTACTTCTATCATAGTTGGTAAATACACAAATATTTTGGTATATTTCATTTGTTTAAGTATCATTTTCTGACTATCTGTCAAACTATTATATAGTCTCCATTAGCCTTCATAATTAACTCTAAATCTGCTGGAAGATGGTTTTTTAATACTCTTCTAACATTAACACCATCACTATTTTCATAAAATCTTAGAGCTTCTTCATAGTTCAGACCACCTTTTATTTTTCTTTGAATTAATCTTTGTTTTAATAAATCTTCATCTGCATAAATAAAAATACTATGATTACAAAAATCTTTTAGATCTCTCCATTTTTCCTCATCTGTTAATAGCCAATTTCCTTCAATTAATACTATTTTTTTATCAACAAATATGCTATCCTCTACAACATCATGAATATTTCTATCATATATTGGCCACTTGATATTGTTCTTTTGAAGTTGTTCCAATTTAGATTTTAATTTATCTATGTCAAATGTCTCTAGACAACCTTTAACATCACTCATAGGAGTTTCTTTCCCTTTTATATTAACACTGTGGCTTTTTATATAATCTGCATGAAAATGAAATCCATCTAACCCTATAGCTTGTACTTCTTCTATTCCTTCTACCTTTTTAGATAAGTACTCAAGAAATAATAATAATGTTGTTTTTCCGACTGCTGGAGGTGCAGCAAGAAAAATAATTAATCTTTTCATAATATTATCTTCTCCTTCTAAGTTACATCTTAATTTTTCCTTTTATATTAGTAATACAATCCAACTTAGAAAAGTGTTGCAAAAAATTATAAAATTTATATCAAATATCTATCAAATTTTTTCTAGCTTCTTTAAGCTTATAATTATTTAAAATGAATTGCTTTCTAATAGCTTATATATTTTTGAAAGCTTTTCTGACACATCATCATTTCTAACATTATCAATCTCCATAATCACTTTTAATATGCTTTCAACATTCTGACCATAAGTTTCTTCTATATCGTCTCCGTTTATCATTCTAAATAAGCCTTTTTCTATCAACAACATTAAAGTTGCTACAACTTGAAAATCAGGTATGATATACTACAAGAGTAAGCAAATAATTGCTGGATATCATTTTTAATGAACTAGAAGATCAAGCAATCGTTGTAAAATAGTAATTTCAGATTAGATAAGAAATGGATGGACAAACTTATTTATCATATGGAGGAAGTATGTTAAAAATTATTGTATCACCAGCGAAAAAGATGAAAGTAAATACAGAATTTGAGATACATAATATGCCCTGTTTTTTAGATAAAACTAAATTTTTAATGAGATATATGCAAGGACTAAGCTATGAGGAGGCTAAAAGCTTATGGAAATGCAATGATAAGATTGCCGAATCAAGTTTTGAATACTACTTAAATATGAGCATTACAGAAAGGCTCACACCGGCAATATTATCATATGAAGGAATTCAATATAAGTATATGGCTCCAAATGTATTTGATATTGAACAATGGGACTACATTGAAAACCATTTATATATTCTTTCTGGATTTTATGGATTACTTAAGCCACTTGACGGCATCGTGCCTTACCGGCTTGAAATGCAGTCTGCGGTGAAGCTTTTAGGCTATGGCGATTTATATAATTATTGGGGTGATAGCTTATACCAAAAATTATATGAGGATACAGATATAGTATTGAATCTTGCATCCAAAGAGTATAGTAAATGCATTGAAAATTATCTGAGTGATAAAGTACAGTTCATATCGATTACGTTTGGTGAATATAAGGAAGGTAAAATTATAACCAAGGGAACCTTAGCAAAAATGGCTAGAGGTGAGATGGTTCGATACATGGCTGAGGAAAAGATTGAAAATGTTTCACATATAAAAAACTTTAACAGGCTTGGTTATATATACAGTCCCAAAGCATCGAACAATAAAAACATGGTTTTTATAAAAGAATAGGAGGAATTATAATTATGCTAGAATTAGGAACAAAAGCACCAGAATTTACTTTATTAAATCAAGACGGGAAGGAAGTATCTCTCTCGGACTTTAAAGGAAAAAAAGTTGTATTGTATTTTTATTCTAAAGATAATACCGCTGGATGTACCAAACAAGCATGTGGATTTGCAGAAATATATCCGGATTTTCTAGAAAAAAGTGCAGAAGTTATCGGAGTAAGTAAGGATTCTGTGGAATCCCACAGAAAGTTTGCAGATAAATATAATCTGAAATTTACACTACTTTCAGATATGGATAAAAAAGTTATTCAATCATACGATGTGTGGAAAGAAAAGAATATGTATGGAAAGAAATCTATGGGTGTTGTAAGAACCACGTATTTGATAGATGAAGAAGGCATGATTACGAAAGCATTTACTAAGGTGAATGCTACAAAAAATCCTGCAGATATGTTAGAAAATATCTAACACATAGCATTGCAATAAAATGTATTCTTTTAATTTTGCTTAACAACAAAACACAAAGATAATCAGTATGTTGCAATTTTTTAAATATACTGTGGTACTCCTGAAGAATTACAAAACACCCCTCATGTTGTGTAGTAGTTTCAACGTGAGGGGTATGTATGCTATTTTTTGCAGCTCTTCATAAAATCTATTATTTTTTTATTTCCCCATTTTTACTTTTATATATTTACTGATTGCCCCCAAAGCGCTTATGCTTATTCTTACTATAATTTTTTTATCCTTAGCATTAATAATTTATCCCAATATAATTATATATTACCCAGGTAAGTGTATTAACTATTTTGATTAGGTATATTATTTCTAAATTCTACTGGCGTCATTCCATATGCTTTTTTAAATAGCCTCAAAAAGTGTTCTGCATTTTGGTATCCTACCTGCTCTGCAATATTCTCTACTGTCATCCCACTTCCTTTTAATAAATTCTTTGCCTTATCCATTCTAATTTGCTTTACTATATCTCCAAATGTAGTATTTGTGCTTTCCTTAATATATTTTGATAAGTAAGGCTTAGACAAATAAAATGTTTCTGAAAGTTTTTCTAATGTAACTATCTTATAATTAGATTGAATATAGCTTAGTACTTCTGTCATTCTTTCATCGGATCTCTTCATATTCTTAATTTCTTCTAATTGATTGACTGCTACTGCTAAGGCTGCAATAGAAGAATTAATAATATCATTTTCTATTCCAACTCCCCAATAAATCCTATCATGACATTTTATTCCTACATAAGTAACTGCTTTTGAAGAAGAACCTCTAGATAATGAATGTTCTTCATATACATCTAATTCATAATCAATTTGAAAATAGTGTTTCATTGCATTACTAACCGCATCTAATCTTCCATTTCCTTGTGCTGTTACACACTCTGTTTTCCCACCGTGGCAGATTGTAGTATCCGCTGTCATTTCAGTGCCTTGCCTAAAATGACATTCTGGAACTTGAAACACATGAGAGTTACGAATATATTCCTCTTCAAAAATCTTATAAATACCTTCAGGTGTTAATTCTTTATGAGCTTTATCTGATACATCCTTAACTGTATATCCAAAAGCTTCTTGCATCTCTTTTGGAAGCGACATTCCAAAATTCTTTTGTAATATATAAGCTACGCCACCCTTTCCTGATTGACTGTTAATACGGATAACATCAGAGTCATATTGACGTCCAACATCCATTGGATCAATAGGTAAATATGGAACATCCCAATGCTTACATTCTTTATTTTCACGCCATTTCATTCCCTTTGAAATAGCATCTTGATGTGAACCTGAAAAAGCAGTGAACACCAATTCACCAGCATAAGGCTGGCGCATACTTACTTGCATTCTAGTCAACTTTTCATAAGTTTCGCATATTTCAGGCATATTTCTAAAGTTTAATTTAGGATCTACTCCATGAGAATAAAGATTCATAGCAACTGTAATTATATCTAAATTACCTGTTCTCTCCCCATTTCCAAATAGAGTTCCTTCTACTCTATCAGCTCCTGCAAGTATGCCAAATTCTGCATCACTTACCCCAGACCCTCTATCATTATGTGGATGCAAACATAAAGTTACAGCTTCCCTATATTTTAAATTTTTATGAATATATTCAACTTGACACGCAAATACGTGTGGCATTGCATTTTCAACCGTAGTAGGAATATTAATAATTGCCTTCTTTTCTTTTGTTGGTTTCCAAACGTCTAAAACTGCATTACACACTTCTAGTGCATAATCTACTTCTGTTCCCGGAAAACTTTCTGGGCTATATTGAAATGAATAATTACCGTTTTCTTCTTCTGCTATTTTTTTCAAAAGCTTGGCTCCATCTACAGCAAGCTTTTTAATTTCTTCCTTAGATTTGCCAAAGACTTGCTCTCTTTGAGCAACAGATACTGAGTTATATAAATGAATCACAGCATGTGGCGCTCCTTTAACTGCTTCAAAAGTTCTTTGAATAATATGTTTTCTGGACTGAGTTAGTACTTGAATTGAAACATCTTCTGGAATCATATTTTTCTGAATCAATGTTCTTATAAACTCATATTCTGTTTCAGAAGCCGCTGGAAATCCTACTTCAATTTCCTTAAAACCTATCTTTACCAACATATTAAAGAATTCTAATTTTTCTTCTAAGCTCATAGGCTCAATTAATGCTTGGTTTCCATCACGTAAATCCACGCTGCACCATCTAGGAGCCTTATCTATATAATCTTTCTTTACCCAATCATGTGTCACTACTGGTGGCATAAAATACATTTTTTTATATTTTTGAAAATTTTCCATCCCTATCACCCTCCCAATATAAAGATTTCATAAATAACATTCAAATAACACTTACAAATAAGTTCTCTATTATTTTCTTTCATGTGCCTAAACAATAACTCTCTGTAGTTCAATTTATGAAAATCTTTCCTTTTGTTTTATGTAATATAGAATAGCACACTTTAAATAGGAATTTTAGTGATAAATTTAATCACTTTTATTGATCTATTTTAATATCTTTTATTTATTATGTTATCAAATTATGTAAACACCTATAATATATTAAGTGATTATCCCTTCTCTAAAAGCTGGTTTTTTAGTTTATAGAATTATCTACAAAATCAAATATAGCAGCTTCTATACTTATATCTTTTGTAATTGTATTAATGATAAATTCTTTAGTAGGGCTTCCATCTAATTTATTAGTTTTCATGCATTTACTCATAAAATTATTATCATAATAGTATATTTAGTTGAATTATCAAATATCACCTTAAAACTTATGTTTAGCTTATAATCTATAGAAACTAAACTTAACAGCTATTAGCAAGCACACCTGCAAATACTCCAGATGCCCAGTGTTTGGTAGTATCAGCACTAGCTAATAGTGAGGTACTTTCACTTGGCAATTACTGGTATCTACCCTCTTTTTATAACATTATTAATGTTTTCAATTATATTAATTAAAAATTTTCTATTTTCTTTATAAAATTGAATCAATACTTTAAATGGTGGCTTTTTATATACATGAGCTGTATCATTTCTAAATTTACTTAAAGTTTTATATAATACTATTTCATCCTTAGGTAAAAATTCTTCCTTTATACATAATTCAATTGCATCACCATATGTGATTTTATTAACACTTATTGCAAGTACTTTAAGACATTGACTCATGTAGTTTCCGAGCAGTTCTTTATATTGAAGAAAACTAGTTCTAAAACTCTGCTCTAAATGTTTTTGAATAACTATAGGTTGACTATCATAAAGTGATATTATTTCATCTAAATCTCTTATTACATCTTGCATACTAGTACTTATATATTTTAATCGTTCAATATTTAGTCTATTCATTTAAACCACACCTTTCATCAATACACATCTCTATAAACCACCATTCAGAGGCTAACCATTCATTAAATTTTTCAAACCACGTATCAAAAGCTTCTGATGTTTCCATTAAAGATTTACCTTGAAGTATCTCTCTTAATAATAAAACATCATTTTTTTCTGGTAATACAAGATCTACCTCTTTATTAAGTCTTTCACTTATTTTATCTTCCAAATCCACTAACTCTATATAACTTAAATTATCACTAAAAATGGCAAAATCAATATCACTATCTTCTGTAAAAGTACCATTACCATAAGATCCAAATAAATATAAAGCATCAACCTTATCTTTAGGTATTAAATCTTTAATTTTTTCATAAATTAACTTGTGATTCATATTTCCACCATCCTTAAACAATTCTAAACTATACTTATTTAAGGCACAATCAAAAAATTAACAAGTCCATTTGCCAGCCTATTTTCCATCATGGGAAGCTCGATTCGCATACGCTCACTGAGTAAGCGATTCACACCAAATCCATAGATTTGGGTTCACTGCTCACGTCGGCAAATTGACCTAATAGGCCCGCTATGAGGGCAATTTGTCTCCTTGCCTGATGAAAAATATCCATGGCAACTTTGGACTTGTTATTTATTTTTATGTGCCTAATATCTATATTATATCCTAAATAACTATATTTTTGTCCAGTTCGCTAAAAACTTTTTGTCTCAAAACTCGGATATTTCCTATAAATTATTTTCATAAATTAACACCTCCGCTAATGTTTCACCATTTGAAGCACGTAAATTAACATCACCCTTCATAATAAAATCAAAATTTACTGGTACTCAGAGGTGGTACTAAAAGAGCTTGCGACTGAGGTTTCTAAAAATAAAAATTCAAAATTTATTTTACACTCTCCATATCATTGAATATTCAAGTTCTAATACATATCATCAAAATAATATTCATAATATATGTCGCTTATATTATCACCAAATCCCCATCCTATATCTTGCGATTCTACTTTTATTTCATGAACTTTCTCTTTAAAAAATTCTTGTAAATTATTTGTAAATATATATTCCAAAGCTTTTACATACGCTCTTTCAATAACTTCATAAAATTTTTCATCTATATCTCCATATTCATTAGTAAATTTAACACCAATTTCTGAATAGTAAAGCATTAAACTTGCAACAAGTTCTTGATTATTAGAAATCTTTTTAAAATCATTTATTGCCTTATTAGCATTTGAATATTTTAATTTTCCAAATCCTCGGTCAGGGAAAAATTCATCTTTAATAACCTTTTTATATTTTTTAAATGTTTCTACTTCAGAACTAGGAACTAATTTTGTTTTATAATATTCTTTTACATTTGGAAATAGCTTAACCAATTCAACTATCTCATTTTTCAATTCAATATCATTCTTTTCTTTTAAATATTGTTTCAAATCACTTAATTTTAACTTCTCCATTTACTTTCTTCACCCCTACCTTTCTATTAGGCACTATCAAGTCCTCTATAATACTAAATTATATATTAATTTACCATCCTAATTTTTGCCCTTTTACTGTAAAATGACTATCATCATTTTTAAATTCTATATTAAAATTATTATTCTTGTCTACAGAAAAATCAATCCTTTCAATTTCATCAACTACATTTGGTGAATTAATGAAATTCTATTTGTCAAATTCATCTCTGCGTTTTTGAAAGAAATTATAAAAATATTTTACATTTTCTAACTCATTCCATCTGCAAACATCAAAATCTTTCGAATCTAGGTTATATATTTTTGCATCTAATGTTCCAAGCATAAATGGTGAATGTGTTGCAATAATATATTGATTATTCATAAGTCTTGCTCCAAAATTAATTTGCTGTGCTAAAAGTACTTGATTTTGTGGGGATAATGAAACTTCAGGTTCATCCAATAGATATAATGCATCTGTCCGTAACCAATCATCAAAAATTTGTAAACTCATTTCACCATTTGAATATTTTTCTTGACCAAATTTAATTCTTTCTATCTGTTGATCCATCTTTTGGGAATGCTTTAATATTTCTAGTTGCTCCTTATTATATCCTTTTTTAGCATGTTCATAAATATATCCTTCTTTTAGTATTGTTTCCTGTTGAATTTTCTTAATCTCATACATGATATCTTCGCTTTTAACATAGCGGCTATTTTCAGGAATATTCTGTTGTACTTTTCCCATTTCATTTTCTCCCAATCCATAAGTACATTCCTCTACAAATCTTTTGAAATAAGGTTCTGTTTGATTATTTATAACTTCTTCCTTTCCAATTAAATCTAATTTATTAGCTATAATATTTAATAAGGAAGATTTTCCACAAGCGTTATTCCCATACAATATTGTGATTTTGTCAAAAACAAGACATTTCTCATTTTTATTAGTAAATATATTATAAGGATATATATTCGGATTTGAAACTGTTCTATCCGATAATTTTAATGTACTTAAATAAATCATTTTATCTCTCCTTTACCTGTTGACAGTCACCATACCCTATAATAAAAAAACAGATAAGATTTTATTATATTAATTCATCTTATCTGTTATATATTATTTTTATCTGATGTCTAGCCACTGTAACACTCCCATCCTCTTTAAGGTGGGAGCTAACAGTGGCACGACCCTAGACGAGGTGCCCCTTGAGGGCATAAGTTCAACTAAGATTCAGATGGGGATCAAACTCCACCTGAATCAAGTTTCACTTGATACTTATATCTATAAAACATTAATGCTTTAAACTTTTAACGTTCTCTATAGTTAATCCCGTAGCTTTTGATACCATTTCTACATCCATCCCTATAACTAATAAATTTTTTGCAGTTGCTTTTATTCCTTCTTTTATTCCTTCTTCTTTTGCACTACTTATCATATTTGCTCTTTCATGAAGAGATTTCTCTCTAGCTAATTCTTTATTGTCTACTATTTCTAATGTAACAAGTCTATCTCTATCTTTTCTATCTAAAACTGCATTTAAAAATGCAACTAAATTATCTTTTACTTCATTTTCCCCAAAAAGTTTTTTAAAAATATAGTCATTTAATGGCTTTAACCTTTCCATATAACTCACCCTTTCTTACTTACATTATATCCTAAATAACTATTATTTTTAACTATATTTTTATATTAAACATTTCCTGCATTACAGCCCTATGTTTTCCATTAAATTCCATCTTAGAAATATCAAGTTCAATCATTCTTACTTCACAAAGATCCCCAGTGTCACTTCTGAGACACGAAGTGTTGAAGTTGCTACAAAAAAAACAAAATCTGAGATTGCTCCTGCTTTAAAACTTGTACCTGGTAAAATTCCACCAGGCACTGACCCCTTTGTGAGGGAAGCATTCCCGAACTTGCTACTCCAGGGGATCCTATCATGACCAAAGGGACTGATTGCTAATTTATGTAGTGACAAATTTTCATGCATTTGTCGTGGGAAAATTAGTTGAAGTTCTTGACAGTATAAAAAATGAGGAATATAATTATGGAAAAGTTAGATAATAAATACATTGATTGAGAAAAGTAAATTCTATAGTATTTAGAAAGAGAACTTATCATTTGCTGGGAGATAAGATTTGTTAAAGAATTGAAAATCACTCATGAGTAGTTAGCTGAAGATATAATTATTGTGTAAGCATGACCGGTAGCAACCGTTATATTGCCAAATATTAAATAGGTTTTCCTAGAGATATTTTGAGGGGTTACTTTTTAAGTGATAAATAGAGTGGTACCGCAGAGTTTTTGGCTTTGTCTCTAATTAATTGAGACAAGGTTTTTTATTTTATAAAAAATCATATAACTAGATTATACAAGGGGGATAAAAAAAATGAGTACTTATAGTGTATTTTTACCAAGTTATAGTATAGGAACAGATGTTTACAAAGAAATTCCTAAGATTTGTGAGCCTTATGGAAAGAAAGCAGTAGTAGTTGGTGGTAGAACAGCAATGGTAAAAGCTAAAGAAGCACTTTTAGAAGGGCTTAAAGATTCAACTGTAGAGATAGTAGATTTTGTATGGTTTGGTGGAGACTCTTCATATGAAAATGTAGAGATGCTTAAGAAAAATCCAATAGTTGCAAATGCTGATATGATATTTGCAGTCGGTGGTGGAAGAAGTGTTGATACAAGCAAAACAATGTGTGATCAAACAGGACAACCAATATTCGTATTTCCAACAATAGCTTCAAATTGTGCAGCAATAACAGCAACAACAGTAATTTATGATGCTAATCATGTATTTAAAGAGTTATATTTCACAAAAAAACCAGCAACACATTGCTTTATAAATACTAAAATATTAGCAGAAGCACCAAGTAATTTTATCTGGGCAGGTATAGGAGATGCACTATCAAAAGAATATGAATGTACATTTTCTTCAAGAGGTGATGACCTTGACCATACTAATCTTTTAGGAGTGGATATAAGCCGTAACTGTGCAGAACCACTTTTAAAGTATGGCAAAAAAGCTTATGAAGATTCTAAAATTCACAATGTATCAAATGAACTAGAACAAGTAATTCTTAACATAATAATTACAGCAGGACTTGTATCGGTTCTTGTAATAAATGATTATAATAGTTGTCTTGCTCATTCAGTATATTATGGATGTACTACATTAGAAAAGATAGAAAAGAATCATTTGCATGGTGAAGTAGTTTCTTATGGTGTTTTGGTTATGCTTACATGCGACAAGCAATTTAAAGAACGTGATAGAGTTTATAGTTTCAATAAGAGTCTTGGACTTCCAACATGTTTAGCTGATATTGAGGTAAAAGAAAATGATCTTGATAAAGTACTTGATAAGGCAATGGAAACAGGAGATATAAAGCATGTACCTTATGAAATAACAAAAGAAATGATTTATAATGCAATAATGGATTTAGAAAAGGTAATATTATAATAAAAGTTGACTACTTGCAATTTCCTCTGTAGCAACCCCATTCCTTCGGATTTCGGAACCACCTACATGGGCAATGTCATAAACTTAAGCTTGGATAAATTGGAAAATGGAATAATAAATATTCAGAAAATAAGGTTTTGAATGAAATTCCTCTATAATCAATACTGCATTATTACGTATTGATGGAGGAATTTTTTATGGCTAAAATTAATAATTTTAAAGAAGGAATAAAAAGATCAAATCAAGTTATAGATGATATAATGTTTCTATATAAATTTAGAGTTAAACAAACGTATTTCACAAGGATGGGAAGAAGTAAAATAAAATTTAATGACATAATATTATTTATATTAAATTTTGTGAAAAGGAGCTTGCAAATTGAATTGGATGATTTCTTTAATAAAGTACATAAAAATGATATAACAATAACTAAGCAAGCATTTTCACAAGCTCGACGAAAGGTTTCACCTAAGGCTTTTATACATCTATTAAATGAGGTAAATAAATGGTTCTATAATGATACACCTTTTAATAAATATCGTGGATATAGACTTTTAGCAATTGATGGAACAGTTTTACAATTACATGATAGTGAAAATCTAAGGAATGTATTTGGATATATTGAAAATCAAAATTCTAAAGTTGCACGTGCACAAGCTTCAGCATTATATGATATAGAAAATGATATGATAAATTTTTAACTTGCCTCCGTAGAAGAAACTAGAAACAATTTCTTCTTGTTATATATCTACTTTGCTTACGGTACGAAGTCTGCCTTTGATAGGTGTTTTTTGTAACTCCTGGAACACCCATTCCCCTTTATTATTTAATATTTCTACAAAGGTAGATATATCAACTATATTGATGATTCCTATATCTTCCTTTGTCATGCCTTCAATATTGCAAAGTGTCCCTACAATATCTACCGCCCTCATCTTTG
>Ga0302140_10005445_pt1 | contig 16071 bp, 12 predicted proteins | sample I_Bog_E1_1_FD_202095 | JGI IMG/M metagenome (GOLD analysis project Ga0302140, IMG submission 202095) | Peat permafrost microbial communities from Stordalen Mire near Abisko, Sweden - I_Bog_E1_1 | ecosystem: Environmental > Terrestrial > Soil > Wetlands > Peat | place: Sweden: Abisko, Stordalen... | reverse complement strand
TTTTTCTAGACTTCTCTTGATGGGCTTGCACCCATCGCTGGTGGACCACGCCCTTTGAACTCTTGATGGGCTAACACCCATCGCTAACAGATTACGCCCCTTCAGGGCTTTTCCATGCTTAGGTCAAAAAGTGATTATTATATGCAAATATAACAAACGAACTCATTTACGAAATTAATTAAGGGGTGAAATCTATAATGGAACGAACCCGGTGAATATTATTGATGTAAAGGGGGTGCGGGTGAAGGAATAATAAAAATAGTATACATCGCGTTATTGTTTTTGTACATTTATATATCTCCCTAAACAAAAATAACTGTCATGAGAAACCCAGCTATTCTTTTGCTTGTAATGATCATGTTTTCATTTGGCTGCAATAATCCTCAAAAGCCGGCGGCGACCGGTAACACGGACTCGCTGAAAATGAAACAGGATGCAGATAACCTGAATAACATCTTAAAAAAGGTGGATGTACCATCGCAGATATTTTCTGCGCCGGGTGACCAGCTTTCGCTGGTGAAGGGTAAGAAGGGTACGGTGATTTTTTTAGATCCTTCAGACCTTGAAACCGAGGATGGAGGTGCACCGGGGAAGCAGGTGATCGTGGAGCTGAAAGAAATGACCACGGGAGCTGACCTGGCGCGTGCAAATGCACAAACGATGTCGAATGGCAAATTGCTTGTTTCGGGCGGGGCATACTATATCAATATGACATCGGGTGGCAAGCAATTGAAACTGAAGAAAGATAAAGACCTGAAAGTAGCGTTTCCAAAATTTACGGATAGCACTATGTCAGTATTCTATGGACAGCGGGATAGCACGGGGCGTATGAACTGGCAACCGGCTAACCAGCAATTCACTTCAAAAAATGGGTACGGTGTAAATACTGAGGATACGATGGATAACAGATCAATTATGGTGTACAATTCGAAAAACTATAAGCTGATGGGTTATGTGGGTAATGACAGTACGTATAAAAGGGATACAGCGACACTTGGTGCTCTGAAATACAAAGCAATAGCAGAAAAAAACACCAGCGATTCTATCTTCAGGGAGAAATCAAAAGCATTTATTAAAATGACTGAAAAGCTTAATAAAAACCTCTATGATATAACTAATATAAAACAACTGGGCTGGATCAATTGCGACAGGTTTGCGAGGTTGGAACAAAAAACGTCTATAACTTATACCATTGATCCGAAAGACAGTATTACATATGCGCACGTCTACCTTGTATATAAAGACATCAACTCTGTGGTCGACAATGTTTTTTACGACACTCAAACTACCGGCACTCGAGATTTTGATAATTCACCTATCGGGTACAAAGCCCGGTTGATCGCTGTAACAAACAGGAACGGTGAATTGCTCGCCTGCAAAATGGATATGACCATTGCGAACAATCAGCATACCCTCATTGTATGGAAAAAAACTACTCCTGAAGAATTGAATAGTTATTTTGATCCGGGTAATAATTGGGGGCAATAATAGTTGAATAAGCATGAAAATATTGGGATTATATAATTGATGAACGTGGCCAGGTTATTTTTGCAAAATCTGGCGTTGATCTAGCGTTGATTTTACCGATATTCTTTTGACCGATCACCTGCGGGTGTTTATAAATGCGTATTTTCTTAATATTTGTGATGCAGGCTATAGTGAGTGGGAATTGAGCGCTATCTGTTTTTCTCTTTAATAATTACCTTCGCAATGCTTTCCGAGACTTATAGCAACTAACGCAACAACCAATGTTATTTAATTCATTACCGTTTGTCATTTTTTTTCCGGTAGTTACTGCATTGTTTTTCTTGTTGCCTCATAAGTTCCGCTGGTTTCTTTTACTGGCGGCCTCCTGTTTCTTTTATATGTTTTTCAAGCCGGTATATATTCTTATACTGGCATTTACTATCGTGATAGATTATTATGCCGGTATACTCCTGGAAAACGAACCCGATAAAAAACGAAGGAAAAAATTCCTAGTCATGAGCCTTATTGCCAATATAGGTATACTGGCGGTGTTCAAATACTACAACTTCCTGAATACAAATGTTACGGGTATTGCATTGCTGTTTGGTTATAAAAACCCCATTCCTTTTTTGCGGATTGCGTTGCCTATAGGTTTATCATTCCACACTTTCCAGGCGATGAGTTATACGATAGAGGTGTATCGCGGCAATCAAAAGGCCGAAAGGAATTTTGGGATCTATGCATTGTATGTTATGTTTTACCCGCAGCTGGTAGCGGGGCCTATAGAGCGGCCGCAGAATATGCTGCACCAGTTTCATGAGGAAAAATATTTCAATTACAATAATGCTGTTTCGGGGATACGGCAAATGGTTTGGGGTATGTTTAAAAAAGCTGTGATCGCTGACAGGCTGGCCACTTTCACTGATCCTATTTTTAATGATCCGCACAATTATCCTGCCAGTTCAATATTTATCGCCTGCGTATTTTTTTCGTTCCAGATCTATTGCGATTTTTCGGGGTACTCAGATATTGCTTTAGGCTCGGCACGGGTGATGGGCTTTGACCTGATGAAGAACTTTGACCGGCCATATAGTGCAAAAAATATTCCTGAGTTCTGGCGGCGCTGGCATATTTCATTGTCTACCTGGTTCAAAGATTATTTGTATATACCGATGGGGGGCAGCCGGGTTCCGGCACTGCGCAGGCACTTTAATATTTTTGTGGTGTTCCTGGTGAGTGGCTTATGGCATGGCGCCAACTGGACGTATATTATCTGGGGCTCCCTGCATGGGATATATATGGTGTTCGGGGCGATGACCGCACACATACGGAATAAAATAAGAGACGTGATTGGCCTGGCAAAAGTGCATTGGCTGGATAATGGTGTCCAGAAGCTGATCACGTTTTTCCTTGTTACGATAGCATGGATATTTTTCAGGGCAAACACGGTGCCGGATGCTTTTTACATGATCCGGAAGTTGCCATCTGCATTGGGTGAGTTTATCGGAGTTTTAAAACACACATTTACATTAGCGATGCCAATAGCCAATGCACGGGTGCTGATGTGTGTGGCAGTGGTATTGATCATGGAGCTGATACACAGTATACAGAAAAAAAGAAGCCTCAATACGCTTTTACAAAACCAGCCCCGGTATATCAGGTGGTGTGTGTATTATGTTTTTGTATTTGCGGTTATTTATCTTGGTATTTTTCATAACAGACAATTTATTTATTTTCAATTCTAACCTGCTATGAAAAAATTCATTCTCCGCTTATTACTTTTCTGCCTTGCGCCGCTGCCACTACTGTTCCTGCTGCAGCACGTGGTGGATAAGGGCCTGCAGAAATCGCGCTACTATTACTATTCTGAATGGAATGATCTTTTTGCCGGGAAAATAAATGCGGACTTGCTTATCATGGGCTCGTCGCGCGCATGGGTGCAGGTATCGCCAAAGATATTAGACAGCGCACTTCATTTAAATAGTTATAACCTCGGCATGGACGGCACCACTTTCAAAATACAGTATTCACGCTTCAGGATGTATTTGCAACATAATAAAAAGCCAAAGTATATTTTGCAGGAGGTGGGTTATACATCTACGCTCGTAAAAAGTGACCAGCTGCCGGCATCACAACAATTTTTGCCTTATCTCAGCGACTCTTCTGTTTGGCAAGTGGTATCCACAGCTGGCAATCCACTTGACAACCTGGACCGCTATTTCCCGATGTATAAATATAACAATGAGTTGCCGCTGATCAAGGAAGGTATCATGTCATATTTCGGGAAGGGTGTGAAGGATGTTAAGTATAAAGGTTACCAGGGGCAAGAAAAAAACTGGGATAGTTCGTTTCATAATTTCCTGATGCAAAACCCGCATGGTGAGGTGTTCCCGATCGATAAGGAAGCTGTCGCTTTGTTCCGCGATTTCCTGGATTACTGCAAGGCCAATGATATTAAGGTAATCATGTTTTACCCACCGGCATTTGTGCAGTCGCTGGATTATATAAAGAACAGGGATGAAATACTGGCGGTGTATAATAATTTCTCGAAAGAGTATGACATACCCTTCTATAACCATATGTATGATTCGCTCAATTACAGCCGTGATAATTTTTATAATTCATTGCACTTAAATAAAGCAGCGTCTGAAGTTTTTAGCCGGGAGCTTGCTAATGAATTACAAAAGGATATAAAATAACAATACGCTGCGGATAATCTGCGTATTTTTGATACGTTCCATGATAAACATTACCGACCAGCCAGATACTTCAAATTCCATTTTTCAGAAAGCAGTAACTTTTGTGAGGGATACTGAGGAAAATCTTTTTCTTACCGGGAAAGCAGGTACTGGTAAAACCACGTTTTTAAAATACATCAGAACACAAACAAAAAAGCAAAGCGCTATTGTTGCGCCCACAGGTGTGGCTGCAATAAATGCAGGTGGCGAAACGATACATTCCTTTCTGCAGTTGCCTTTCAGCCCTTTTGTGCCGGGGAATGGTGGTGGTTTTGGGCGGCAGGGAAATGCGGAGGACAAACATTCGCTGCTGGCTAACCTGCGCCTGCGGGAAACAAAACAAAAACTGCTACGCAAGCTGGACCTACTCATTATAGATGAAGTGAGCATGGTGCGCTGCGACCTGCTGGACAGCATGGACCTTGTGCTGCGCCATGTGCGCAAAAACTGGGCGCAGCCTTTTGGTGGGGTGCAGATGGTTTTTATTGGTGATCTGTTTCAGCTGCCACCAGTGGCGCCGGAAGGGGATTGGGAGATACTGAAAAACTATTATAACAGTCCGTATTTTTTTGATTCTAAGGTTCTTCGGGACCATCCACCACTTTATATAGAATTGAAAAAAGTGTACAGGCAAAAAGAGCAAACTTTTATAGATATTCTGAACCGCATCAGGAACGGGCAAGTGATGCAACAGGATATTGATGTGCTCAATGAACGCTTTGACCCGGTGCAGCAAAAAGAAAAAGGATACATAATATTATCGACTCACAACAGGATAGCTGATGATGTGAACCAACAAGCACTGGAGCAATTGGGCGCGCCAGTACATACTTTCACCGGGACAATAAAAAATGATTTTAATCCTAAGAATTTACCGACGGAAGAAGTGCTGCAACTGAAAGAGGGCGCACAGATCATGTTTGTAAAAAATGATTTGCAGACACCGAGGCGGTATTATAATGGCAAGATAGCGCTGGTATCGAAAATAGGAACAGATGGTATATGGGTGAATTTTCCGGGTGAAGGAGATGAACCGCTGCTACTGGAGCTGGATACGTGGAAAAATATGCGGTATACGCTGAACCCGCAAAAAGGAGAAATAGAAGAGGAAGAGTCGGGGAGTTTTACACAATATCCTGTGCGGCTGGCATGGGCTATAACTGTGCATAAAAGCCAAGGGCTTACTCTGGATAAAGTAGTTGCAGACCTTAACCAGTCGTTTGCGCCGGGGCAGGTGTATGTGGCGCTGAGCCGATGCACGACCATGGAAGGCCTGGTGTTGCGCAGCAAACTGAACATTAATAATGTGATCGTAGACCAGCGCATTGTGGAATTTGCGAGGTCGGAAAATGATGAAGATGAGCTGGAGGAATTATTGGTTGAGAGTATGCGAAAGGCGCGTGCATCGCAGCTTTGCAGGGTTTTTTCTTTTTTGGAACTTGCAACGTATGCGGAGCAGCTGGTGCCGGAAATATTGAAACGGAAAACAGGACCGAAAGAAAAGAATCTTGCACTGATAGAGAAAACGCTGAAAACACTAAAGGAAGCTCAAAAACATGCCGGTGGTTTTCATAAACAGATTCATGCATTGATCGCAGAACAAGACGATGCACGACTTGATGAACGGAAAAATGCTGCAACTGTTTATTTTACGGAAAAAGTTTTAAACCCTTGCATTGCGGATATAGAGGAACATATTATTGCTTTAGGACCACTCACGAAGGTGGCCAAGCAAGTGAAAACATGGAAAGACCTGAATGAGCAGATAAAACAAAAGGTAACGGAAATAAGAGGGATTCAGTAAGTATTGCGGGTGATATACATGATCGAGAGACGCTATCATGATCCAGAGAGGCAATGCATTGCGTCTCTATGCGCACAAATAAAACCGGGGTTAACCATGATAAACCCTTGAGGCCACTATTGTTCCGTCTTTGATCTCCAACACCTCTGCCACCAGCATGTAGGGCTCACCTTCTACCTTTCTTATATATTCCATGAACACGCGATCTTCATTTGCCGTCAATGTGGTTGGTATATAATTTAATGTGGGCAACCTGTCGAATGCATCTTGCCACCAGGCGCGCAGGGCGGCCTTGCCGGTTACAAGTCCTTCGGTTTGGGGTTGGCGAATTTTTAGCTTGGGGCTGTAGTGTTCTGCTTCGTTATGATATAAGGATAGCAGGTTTTCTAAATTATGATCGTTGAATGCCTCAAACCATTTTGTGGCAATGGCAAGATTTTTTTGCCTTTGTTGGTCGGTATTATTTTGCATGAAATAAGGGGAACCTGACTAATTTAATTTAGCCGGCACGATGAGTTTAAATTCAGGAATTCTTACAGTGAGTTTCTTTTTATTAAAGATGTTTTCCATCTGGTATGTGCCATACATCTTGCCAATTTCACTATGCAGGTTAGCACCTGAGGTATATTGATAGCTATCGCCGGGATTTATCACCGGTTGCTCGCCGACCACACCATCACCTTCCACTTCGCGATGCGTGCCATTGCTGTCTAATATATGCCAGTGCCGACTGAGTAGACGGACGGGATAAATGGTACGGTTCTCAATAGTGATGCGGTATGCAAACAGATATTCAGAGTTCAGCGGGTTTGACTGCGCGGGCTGGTAAAAGGTTTCCACCATAATATTTACGCCCTCGGTTACGAGTTGCACCATATTTTTTCGCGATTGATTATTCAAAGATAATAAATAATTTACTACTTATTGTTGTCGTACAATAATTTTATCACATCTGTTATAAGGTCGCGTTCATAACCTTTCTGTGTGAGGTATCGGTAAAGTTTCGATTTCCGGGATAAAATGCTCTTGTCTTTCTTTATCTCTTCAGCTTTTTTAAATGCAAGTTTATTTAATGTGTTGTCATAATCATCGGGAGGGATTTCGGCAAGGCCCTTTTTTATGCAATAATCAGATATTTTCCTGAGCCTGAGTTGTTGCTTTATTTTTTCCTTGCCCCATTGCTTCATCCTGAATTTACCACCGGCATAGGCTTTGGCAAAGCGCTCTTCGTTCAGCACTCCGGTTTCTATAAGGCCGGATAGTTGCTGTTCCACCTCCGGTGTTGTAAAACCCAGTTCATAAAGCTTATTACGCACCTCTGAATGGCAGCGCTCCTGGTATTTACAGTAATGAAGAATGGCGGCTTTTATTTCCATAAAATCTCCGAAGGCATGTCAGTAAATTAAGATTGTATGTTCAAATACTATTTATGCCACCTCTTCGAGGTTAGGGTATTGTGACATTGTCTTTCTATTATAATTTCATCCCTTCTGGATTTTCTCCTCTAAATAGATGACGTTACAATACCCGAAGGGTGAGTATTTAGTCTATAAAAAACTACCTACCCATGAACACCATTAATATCTGCACGTCACTTGGGTTTACTCCACTTATGCGGCTGGCTTGTCCAAGTGTGCGGGGTTTTATCTTGTTGAGTTTCTGACGGGCTTCGCTGGATATTGCCGAGAGCTTTTCATAGTTAAAGGTTTCCGGTATCATCAAGTTCTCGAGAGTGGACATCTTGGTTACCAGTTCCTGTTCTTTTTCTATGTAAATATCGTACTTCACTTGTATTTCCACTTGCTCCAGTATCAACGGGTCACTTTCAGAAATGGCGTCTGCCAGGCTTGGTATGGCAGCGATCATATCTTTCAGGCCTATTCCAGGACGAAGTAATAGCTTTGTTGCCTTTGTTTTTTCCTGTAGGGCTGAGGAATTATTATCGTCCAGTAATTTGCCGGCCATTGTTGGGTCAATAGTAAATTCAGATAAAAGATTCTTGATCCGGCTTACTTTCTCTTTCTTTTCGTTCATTAACCTTAGCCTTTCATCTGAGGCAAGGCCAATGTCATGCCCTAGCTGGGTGAGGCGGAGGTCGGCATTGTCTTGCCTTAGCAAGGTGCGGTATTCCGCCCGGCTGGTAAACATACGGTATGGTTCGTCTGTACCTTTATTTATCAGGTCATCAATTAGTACTCCTATATAGGCATCGCTGCGTTTCAAAACCACCGGTTCCTGCTCTTTGGCATTCCTGGCGGCATTAATTCCGGCCATTAATCCCTGGCACGCAGCCTCCTCATATCCCGTTGTACCGTTGATCTGTCCGGCAAAGAACAAATTATGCACTAATTTGGTCTCTAGCGTGAATTTGAGCTGTGTAGGGGGGAAATAATCGTATTCTATGGCATATCCGGGCCTAAAGAACTTACAATTCTCAAATCCTGGCACCATTTTCAGCGCTTTATACTGTACTTCCTCCGGCAGGGAGGTGCTAAAACCATTCACATAAATCTCCACTGTGTTCCATCCTTCCGGCTCAACAAACAGTTGATGACGGTCTCTTTCAGCAAAACGGCTGATCTTATCTTCTATACTGGGGCAATAACGAGGGCCACTTCCTTTGATCCTTCCCTGGTACATGGGGGATTGTTCGAAGCCAGTCTTTAATATTTCATGTACTTCAGGACTGGTATAAGTTACCCAGCAGCACCTTTGTTCCTGCGGTTTTATCTTTTTTACAGGTAGGTAAGAGAAACCGACTACTTCCTCATCACCGTCCTGTATCTCCATTTTGGTATAATCCAGGCTTCTGCCATCTATTCTTGGTGGTGTACCGGTCTTCAGGCGGGCGCTTTCAAAACCATATTCCACAAGTTGCTCGGTAATACCTGTAGCGCCTTTCTCTCCTATTCTACCACCTCCAAATTGCTTCTCCCCTATATGAATTACCCCATTTAAGAAGGTGCCATTGGTTAAAACCACGCACTTACTCCTTATTTCTTGACCCATTCCTGTAACCACGCCTTGTACTGTTCCACGTGAAACAATCAAACTCTTGACCATATCCTGCCAAAAATCTACGTTTTTTGTGTTCTCCAGCATTTCGCGCCATGTGGAAGCGAATAACATACGGTCGTTTTGGGAGCGCGGACTCCACATACCAGGACCTTTAGATTTATTCAGCATCCGGAACTGGATCATACTGGCATCACTCACTATTCCGCTATAACCACCAAGGGCATCGATCTCTCTTACTATCTGGCCCTTGGCGATACCACCCATGGCAGGATTACAACTCATCTGCGCAATGGTCTGCATGTTCATAGTAACCAGTAGCACCTTCGAGCCCATATTGGCAGCTGCTGCCGCTGCCTCACAGCCAGCGTGGCCTGCGCCAACAACTATTACATCATATTCAGGAAACATAGTGCAAAGATACTATTAGAGATCGATAATAATTATAGTCACTAACGGCAGAGAAATATGCCCGTATTAAACTTATAGGTATGAGCATGGTCAAAAGAATGTTAAAAGTATCGGGGGGTTCCATTTTAACAGATGAGGGGTTGGTGGGCTAGTGCGAAACAAAAGGCTTCCTTTGAAAAACAATGACCAATAACAAACTCAAGATGTAACTTAAGTTGCGAACACAGAACATCTTGAATGATTGAAATGAAATGTTCCACGTGGAACAAAATAAAATAATTGTAAACTTTAACAATAATCTCTAAGAAAGTACGTTACTTTGTAATAATGTTAATGCGCAATAAAATATCAGCCTACTTCTTTGCACTGTTTTTATTTACAGTAGCATCTGTATGTGCATATGCGCAGGGTAAAATCAAGCATATCAATAAGCAGGTAAAGCAACCTATCACCATTGGTTTCCAGGCCGGACGGGAATTGCTTTTTAACTCGTCCCCACTCATACATAGTAAGCAGAATAAGGTTCACTACGGCATCAATAAATCCCTGGTATTGAGAAAGCCATTGAACTCGCATTTCAAACTTGAAACCGGATTGAACTATACCAGTTTTCAAAACAATGCAAACACCGTATTAACTCCCGGCAGACTGAATAACAATCAGAACATTTACTCGGTGCCGCTAACTATGCAATACTATTTCCTGCCGTGTAAATGTAAGTTCCATCCATTTTGTGGAGCAGGTGTTCAGGGTAATTTCTTAGACAACAAGAATATGTCAACTGCCCCGATAGGTATAGATGTGGCCCCTCAAAATTATATACCGCAACCTGAGACAAAGTATATTACTATACTCTTCACCCAGGGCGTAACCTTTGAAGTAAATACAAAAATACAAGTGACCCAATCTTTTCATTTTATCCCTTCTAACACTAACAGTGTTATAGGCATAGATCTGGGTATAGGTTATAAGCTACCTTAATAGAACACTTTCTCTCCTGAAAAACAATAAGATAAATACCTTGCTATTTTAGCAGTGCTATTGTTCCACGTTAAACAATCCGACCGATAAGAGCCTAGGTGCTTTTAAGCACCATAATAGTTGTACGCCTTTAAAGCGCTCATAAACTGAATACTATGAACTACAAAGCTTTATGCTCCTAACCGAGCCAAAAGGTGTTTGATACCTACTTTAATGACTAATAGTATATCTGACCATAAAAAAAGAGATTTCTACATTTTTATTTAAAACGGAATAACCTAACTAAACTTGTCAATAAAGGATAAAATAGTAAATATAATATTTAAATATTATATCTGTGTTGCGAGAAAATTATTGAATAATTATAGCTGATTTAGAGCTCTAATGAGCCTGAATAAACAAACCGGTTAGAAAGGATATCACTAACGATAAATAAACGAGGATATAGCCCTATAATGGCTCACAATTGATAAGAGAGACTAACCACCTAACCCTAATTGTTTGCTTAACTCCAGCATCCTGTCTATAGGTTTTTTAGCTGCCAGTCTCAACTGCTCATCCATCAATATTTCGGGAAGCTCATATTTCATACATAAATATAGCTTCTCTAATGTATTGCGCTTCATATGCGGGCAATCATTACATGCACAGGCGTTATCAGGAGGAGCGGCAATAAAAGTTTTTCCGGGAGCACCTTGCTGCATACTATGTAAGATCCCGGTTTCGGTAGCCACAATGAATTTGGAGCAATCGTCTTTCTCCACAAATTTAAGCAACTGTGTAGTGGACCCAATAAAATCCGCGACACGAAGCACGGGATCTTCACACTCCGGATGTGCAATTAATTTTGCATCAGGATGCCGCTCTTTTAATTTAATAATTTTTTCGAGGGAGAATATTTCATGCACCATGCATGCACCATTCCACAGCAACATATTTCTACCCGTCTTCTTATTAATATAACCCCCAAGATTTTTATCGGGGGCAAAAATTATCTTCTGGTCTTTTGGTAAACTTTCAACAATTAATTGCGCATTTGATGAAGTGCAAATAATATCGCTCAATGCTTTAATCCCAGCCGAACAATTGATATAGGAAATAACCAGATGATCAGGATGTTTGTCTTTGAAAGATTTAAAAAGTGCCGGCGGACAACTATCACTTAATGAACAACCCGCCTTCAGATCAGGCAACAACACCTTCTTACGTGGATTTAAGATCTTTGCAGTCTCTGCCATGAAATGCACACCTGCAAATACTATGATATCAGCTTCAGTCTTAGCTGCATTCTGCGCCAGGCCCAGGCTATCGCCTATATAATCAGCCACATCCTGTATATCAGGCTCCTGGTAATAGTGTGCGAGCACTACCGCATTCTTTTCTTTTTTTAGCTTATTGATCTCTTCAAAAATATCAAGTGATGGATCAATATCTATATCCAGAAATCCTGTTTGCTCGAGTTTTTCTATCTTCAATTCGGCTTGTTCCATATCGTTTTAAAAGCTAAAAAAACAACTCATTTTCCTGCTTATCCACACCCCTATTAATAATATTTTATTTCTTTAAAAACTTTAACTACTATTATTAGAAGTGGGGGTATGGGGAATAAAAAAAGTAATTCCTATTGCAAATTAGGATGTTTTACTTTATTCACAGGAAACTGCAAGATTATTAACATAAAAAAAGCAGTAAAACAGGCGATCTCACAAATTATTTGTGGATTGTTAATTAAGTAGGTTGTTAGTAAAAGTGAAAACGTGAATATCGTGATAGCCTGTGGGAAAAAATAAAAACTATGGAATAACCCTAAAAAACGCCTGATGTATAAATAGTTATGACTAGTTTTTAGTCATTTCTACAGTTAATACACATAGAAATCCACAGGCCGGAATTACTTAAAAACACAAGACGTATAAAATAAATTTCTAAATCACGGGTAAAAGACAAAAAACAGAGTTCAGGAGTATTAAAAACAATAAAATGGGCAGGAACAAAACAATATTTAGGCCTATATATAAAAATAAATGCCGAATCTATTAATAACTGTGTAAAATGTCATTTTTTCGCATAAATTTGCCGTCCTTAATGTAAAACATAACACAAACATACAATGTCTGTAATTCAAACAATAAGAAATAGGTATGGGAAAATAGCGGGTGCTGTGATAGCAATCGCTCTTGTAGGCTTTATCGTATCTGATGCACGCAATGGTTCTTTCGGAAATTTTTTTGGTGGCCGTGATTCTAACGTGATGAAAATAGACGGGGAAAAAGTAGACCCAAAAGAATACCAGCAGAGACTGAAAGAATATGAAACACTCAGCATGCTATTTAATGGTGGCCGTCAAATGGATGACGCCCAGAAAGCACAGATGAACGAGAATGTCATTGAGAGTATAGTAAATGAAAAAGCTATAGAAATCCAGTGTGACAAACTTGGCATCATAACTACCGAAGATGAAAAGAAAGAAATGATCTATGGCCAGAACGCAAACCCTACGATCAGGCAATTTGCCCTGGAAGGCAACCAGATATTTTTGAACCCGGATACACACCAGTTCGACCCCGGAAGAGTAAAGGAGTGGGAGAAAGAACTTGCCGATGCAACAACATCGCAAAAGATAGACCCAACCGGAAAATACAAAGAGCAATGGCTTACCGTTAAAAACTATGTGCTGCGCATGGACCGCATAAATAAGTATAACGCCATGTTTGTGTATGGAGTTTATGCACCTGTATTTGTGGCCAAATATGTGGCAGAAGAAGCAAGATCAATGGCTTCCATAAAATATGTGAAAATACCTTTCACTGCGATACCTGATAATGATGTGAAGGTGAGCGATGATGAGCTGAAAGCCTATATGCAAAAACATGCCGGCCTCTTTACTACCGACCAACCTACGCGTGGCATAGAATATGTATCATTTGAGATCAACCCATCATCGGCCGATACGGCAAGGGCGCTCAGTGCAGTTGCAGATATCAAGAATGATTTTGTAACAACAAAAGACAACAAGAGTTTTGTAAACAGCAAAAGCGAAGAAGCAAACTCATACTCAGAAGCTTACTTAAATAAAAAGACTTTCCTTTCAAGATTTGCTGATACCATCATGGAGCAGCCTGAAGGAAGTGTATATGGACCATACTTTGAAAACGGAAGTTATAAGATCACGAAAGTGGTTAGCAAGAAAACACTTCCGGATTCTGTAAAGAGCAGGCATATACTTGTAATAACAAAAGCACAAGGAAACGAAGTAGCAACTGATACCGCTGCTAAAATGAAACTTGACAGCGCAATAGCTGCCATAAAAGGCGGTGGTAAATTTGACTCGATCGTACAGGTATATGGAGTGGATGATGGCAGCAAAGCTAAAGGCGGCGAGATCACACTTCCGCTGATACAGAGGGGTGCGATGCCGAAAGAATTCGGGGACTTCGTTTTCGAAGGCAAAACCGGGGAGTCAAAAGTGATAAAAGTTTCTAATGATAATTTCTCAGGTTATTATTATGTAGAAATAGAAAGCCAGACCGGAGTGGCGCCAGCGGTGCAGATAGCTACGGTTGCTAAAACACTGGCTCCAAGTGACAGCACGGTGAATGCTATATATGGCCAGGCAAATGAATTTGCAGGAAAAAATACAACCGCTGAATCATTTGAGGCGACTATTAAAAAACAAAACCTTGACAAGAGGATCGCAGATAATATTAAGGTTAACAACTTTTCGATTAACGGCATAGGCCCGTCGCGCGAAGTGATAAGATGGATTTATGACCGCGACCGTAAAATTGGAGACATATCTTCTGTATTCCAGATCGGTGAGCAACGTTATGTTGTGGCCCAGCTGATATCTATGCAGGAAAAAGGAATGGTAGCTTTGTCGCCTGCAAACCGCCCACAAATTGAGCAGAAAGTGCGCGAAGAAAAGAAAGCGGATATGATATCAAAAAAATACACCGGTACACTTGATGCTATAGCATCGGCGGCAGGCCAGCAGGTTCAGCAGGCTGATTCCATAAGGCTCGGTGGCTCATATATCCCAAACCTTGGTTTTGAACCAAAGGTAGCGGGCTATGCGTTTGACCCGTCTTTCCAGCCCAATACTGTATCTCCCGGCATTGATGGAACTGCAGGTGTTTATTTCATTACCGTTCTGAGCAGGGCGAACGATCCGTTGCCAAGCGACCAGAATATCCTGTTCCAGATACTCAATGAGCAGAGAAGGGCCGATGAAATGCAGACCATGAAGGCATCGCTCCAGATATTGCAGCAGACAATAGACAGGAAAACTGATGTAACATACAATGCAGCCAACTTTTAACAGCGTATAAAATTATTTTCCGAAAGAGGTTGTTTCAGGCTTACGAAACAACCTCTTTTTTTAATAAAAAATACCAAATTCAATACTATTAAAAAACAATTTTGTAAATTGTAGTGATGAGTGAGCGGATATTGACACTATTTGGTGAAGAAATAGTTCCCGAACAAGAAAAGCCGGCAGGGAAAAGCCGTGCAAAAAAATCGCCAAAGGAAAAGACGCCGGAGACAACTGCTGACCAAAATGAGCCGGAACGGACAGATGATGCACACCAACAAAAAGCCGAAATAACAGAACCAGGCAATATACCTGCGGTAATAACAGAAGAACCCCAAGCTAAAACTGAATTATCGCAGCCGGTAACAATACCGGAGGAGAATGATGCAGCGATATCCGCTGGCGAACCAGAGGAAATTATAGCGCAGGTAGCCGAGGAGCCACAACCAGCAGCCATAACTGAAGAGGAGCCTACTTACATACCAGCCAGCGAACAGACGGATAATGAAGTGCCGGAAGAAAAACCTGTAACTGAACAAACTCAGGAAGCAGTAGCGGCCGAAGAAACGATTGTGGAGAAGGCAAAAAAAGAACCGAAACAAAAAAAGACCGTAAATAAACAACCCATTGCCGAAGCACCACGACAAGAGGGTGAGGAAGAGGAAAGTGTTACAGTGAATAAAAAGCCGGTACAAGCTAACTTACCGGAAGACTGGGAGGGAGACAAACAATATTATTCGATAGGTGAAGTTGCAGCGCTGTTCAAAGTAAAAACATCACACATCCGTTTTTGGACGAATGAATTTAAATTGAAGGTCCGCACCAACCGGAAAGGGGACAGATTATATACCCCGGCGCAAATAAAAGAATTGCGCGCCATACACCACCTGGTGAAAGAGCGCGGGTTTACCCTTTCGGGTGCGAAAGCGAAAATGAAAACACAGAACAAAATGGACGTTGAAACCATAGACCTGAAACAATCGCTGATACAACTAAGAAGCAAACTCCTCACGATTAAGAACCAGCTTAAGTAACAGCCCTTTTCTGAAAGCACGCCAAGATGAAAAAAATACTTTTAGCACTGATTTTGATGATGAACATAAATGCCGAAGCGCAGACCCCATCCTATACTACATCGAAAGACAGTGTAGACGGTGGGTTGATATTTAATGGCCCGATCACATTTAATGATCTTGGCAAGGAACCAACATTTACGTGGTACAAAGCCAGCCTGGAAATATACAAGCCGTATGAAAATGTAGAACAATATCTTAAAACATATTTGCCGGAGTATTCCCTGGTAATATTTATGGGCACATGGTGCGATGATTCACATTACCTGA
>Ga0302140_10005444_pt1 | contig 16071 bp, 14 predicted proteins | sample I_Bog_E1_1_FD_202095 | JGI IMG/M metagenome (GOLD analysis project Ga0302140, IMG submission 202095) | Peat permafrost microbial communities from Stordalen Mire near Abisko, Sweden - I_Bog_E1_1 | ecosystem: Environmental > Terrestrial > Soil > Wetlands > Peat | place: Sweden: Abisko, Stordalen... | reverse complement strand
CTCTTCCGCAGACTGAAAGGCTTCCGTCGCATATTCTCCAGATTTGAGAAACTCGACATCATTTTCCTCGCCTTTATCAATTTCGTCCTCATCGTCGAAGCCCTCAGATAGTGTTAACACGCCCTAATGGGTCTCTGCCTTGCAGCAAAGACTATCGCCTATCAGCGGGATCGTCATCGAGCGAATGAGGCGCCGGTTCTGGAGAGAGCGATCAACCTTTGACAAATAATCTCTCGATTGGTTAAGGTTCTTCCGCCGGGAAAAGATTTCATTTGGTAAATGTGGGCTGGCTAGCGCGGTGCGGTTGCAGCGGCTTTGAAGATTAACTTCAGCAGTCGCCGCATAATGGTCAGGGTTGTTTCTCAGGGGTGAGTTCGTCATGAAAAGCGCAATGATGCGGTGTATGGTGTGGGGACTGGTTCTGGGTGCGGTGGCTGTTATGTCCGCAGTAGGGCAGGATTCGGTTTTCATAGGGCCGGTCGAGCTGCGCGTGGACAATTTGAAGACCCCGCTGGGGATCGACGATCTTGCGCCCATGTTCTCGTGGCAATTGCGAGACCCGGCGCGCGGCGCCAGGCAGACGGCGTATGAGGTGCTGGTTGCTTCGCGGGCCGAGTTGTTGCTCGAGGACAAGGCGGACGTTTGGGATAGCGGGCGTATTGAGTCGAGCGAGTCGTTGAATGTGCACTACGCGGGTCCGGCAATCGCGGCGAGTACGCGGTCCTATTGGCTGGTGAGGGTGTGGGATGCGTCGGGCAAGCCGTATGCCGCGAGCGATACGAGCTGGTGGGAGACGGGCCTGCTGAGCCAGGATGCCTGGCGCGGACAATGGATTGGCTACGAGACGGCTAAGGAGGCCGCGGTGCGCCACGCTCCAGCCGCGTGGATCACCAACCCGGATGCGAAATCGCTGGCGGCAGAGAAAGGAACTGAAGAGCGTGTTGCCTACCGCACGACGGTAACGCTGGAAAACAAGCCAGTGCTGCGGGCCGCGCTTTACGCTACTGCGCAGGATTCGGTTTCGGCCTGGGTGAATGGTGCGCAGGCGCTCACTGCCGGCCAGTTTCCGCCGTGGAAGCAGATGCCGTGGAAGAAGTTCGTGCGCGCGGAGGTGACGGACAAGCTGGTCTCCGGCGCCAACACGATTGCCATCGAGTCTGTGCATTACGTTGACAATCACAGCGGAAAGGCTACAGGTGACGCGCCGCCGATGATTGCTACGCTGGTGGTGGAATATGCGGACGGAACCACAACGGCCTTTGCCAGCGGAACGGATTGGAAGACGGCGGTCCATGCTGCTACTGGCTGGGAGAAGAAGGCATTTGACGACTCGGGCTGGAAGAACGCAGTCGAGTGGATACAGACGCAAGGGCCGAGAAGCCAGCCGCTGGGGCATCCATGGATTCCCGACTCGGTGAAGGCGCTGCGGCATCCGTTTGAAGTGAGCAGCCCGGTTAAGTCGGCGCGGCTCTACGCTACGGCGCTGGGAGCGTACGAGATGAGTCTGAACGGACAACGCGTGGGCGATCAGGTGCTGGCGCCGGGATGGACAGACTACCGCCAGAGGGTCGTCTACCAAGCTTACGACGTGAAGGACCTGATTGCGCAAGGAGAAAACACGATTGGGGCGCTGCTTGCGCCGGGCTGGTACGCGACAGCACTCGAATGGTTCCAGCAGCCGAACAACTACGGCGAAACGCCGCCGGCGCTTAGGGCACAGTTGCGCATTGAGCACACAGACGGCAGCGTGGAATGGGTGGCGACGGATGCGAGCTGGCGGGCTGCAAAATCGTACATTCTCAGTTCAGAGATTTACGACGGCGAAGCGCAGGATGCGAGCCAATCACTCCCAGAGAGCGAACCTCCAAAGTTCGATCAGAGCGGTTGGAAGACCGTCGAGATCATCGACCCCAAGCCAACCGCGATCGTCGCTCAGGACTTTCCGCCGATCCGTGTTGAACGCGAGATGCATGCGAAATCCGTAACCGAACCAAAGCCCGGTGTCCTCGTCTACGACTTCGGGCAGAACTTCTCTGGTGTGGAACACGTGGCACTACCCGTACTGCTTGATCGGAAATTTCAGATCCGATTTTCCGAAGTGCTCAATCCGGATGGCACGATCTACACGGACAATCTGCGTACGGCGAAAGCCACGGATTCCTTCTCGCTTGTAGGCCCTGTATCGACCAAATATGTATCTAACACGAATGAGTTTGCTCCGCAGTTTACCTTCCACGGATTTCGCTATGCCGAACTGACCGGGCTGGAGTTCTCTCCAGGCAAGGACGCGGTAACCGCGCTGGTCATCCACACCGATGCGCCCTTCACGGCCAAGTTGGAGACCGGCAGCCCGATGATCAACCAGTTATGGAGCAATATCCTGTGGGGCCAGCGATCGAACTTTGTGGGAATCCCCACGGACTGCCCGCAGCGCGACGAGCGCCTCGGCTGGATGGGAGATGCCGAGGTCTTCTGGCGCGCGGCCAGCTACAACATGGACCTCGCGGCTTTCTCGCGCAAGTTTGCCGGGGACATGCGCGGAACGCAAATCGGAACTCCGTACTTTGGCATTTACTCGCCGGGGACCGTGACGCCGAATGCGGGGTTTGCGGCTGGCTGGAGCGATGCGGGCGTGATTATCCCGTGGACTTCATGGCTGCAAACCGGCGATACCAGCGTGATCGAGCAAAACTGGGCTGCGATGGAAAAGTATCTGAATGCCATTGAAGCCAACAATCCAGATGGCCTCTGGATTCACGAGTCTGGCACGCCATTCGGAGACTGGCTTTCGCCCGAGGGCAAGACGGACTACGCTCTGATCGCCACGGCCTATTGGGCCTATGACGCGACTCTCATGGAGCAGATGGCTCGTGCAACAGGCCGCAGGCAGGATGCCGAGAAGTATGCGCGGCAGTTTGAAAAGATTCGCGCGGCATTTCAGCAGCGGTTTGTCCACGCAGATGGTTTTGTAACAGGAGCAGACAATACGCCGTCACCCTTTGGCCAAATCAACAATCCCAATGCCAGGAGCAATGGCGGCGACACGCAGACCGGCTATGTGCTCGCGCTGCACATGAATCTTGTGCCTGGAAATCTGCGCGCGGCCGCCGCGCAAAAGCTCGTGGATAAGATCGAGGCCAATCATGGGCTGCTCGGCACCGGCTTTCTGGGTACTCCGTATCTGCTGGAAGAGCTGACCGAGACTGGGCATGCCAAACTGGCCTATCAGTTGCTGCTGAATACCGAATACCCGTCGTGGGGTTACCTGGTTGGCCACGGCGCAACGACGATGTGGGAGCGGTGGAACGGCGACCAGATGAAGGACGATCCAAGCATGAACTCCTACAACCACTATGCCTATGGCGCGGTGGCCGACTGGATCTATCGCTACGCAGCGGGCGTGGATGCAACGCCGCTGGATGCGGGCTTTCATACGGTGGTGCTGCATCCGGTTTTCGACGCGCGACTAGGCCACATTGCTTTCGACTATGCCTCTGCCTATGGCCCGATTCACTCCGATTGGAAGATCAAAGGCTCAAGTGTAACGTGGCATGTGACGATTCCTGCCAACACCACGGGCTGGCTGAGCCTGAGCGAGGCTGAGGCTGCGAAGTACAAGCTGGATGGCGTTTCCCTAGCTGCCAGCGAACTGGCCAGAGCAACAACCCGCGCCGGGCAGAGCGGCTTTGTGTTGGCGGCGGGGAGTTACTCTTTCGCGATTGAGTTCTAAAACAAACTTGGCTGTACAAATTGGCGATCCAGCGGCTACGCTGAAACCTGCCTGCCGGCTAACATACTATGCACGAGTAGCATAAAAGAAGAGGAGTAAAGAGTGACGTCAATCATTGCGGGGATCGGATGGCACGTCGTGGGAGCGGCGTCGGCGGCATCGTTCTATGCGCCCATTGAGAAGGTCAAGAAATGGTCGTGGGAGACTACGTGGGCCGTGGCCGGCTTCTTCTCCTGGATACTGCTGCCGATTTCGGTGAGCTTCTTACTCTTGCCGAGCTTTCCAGCCTTTTATGAATCGATCGGTCCGCATGTGCTCTTGAAGGTTGCTCTCTTTGGAGCCATGTGGGGCGTTGGCAACGTGAGTTACGGCCTGACCATGCGCCACCTGGGGATGTCGCTGGGCATCGGTGTGGCCATCGGTGTCACGCTGGTTGTAGGCACGCTCATGCCTCCTTTGCTGCATGGGCAAGGTGCGCTGCTGTTTGAGACCCAAGGCGGCCTGTTGACGATGGCGGGCGTGTTGGTTGCACTGATCGGCGTGGCTGTAACATCCTATGCCGGCCATCAGAAAGAGGTGCAACTGCGCGGGGAGCCCAGGGAGTTCAACCTGAAGCTGGGGCTTTTGCTGGCGGGCATGTGCGGCGTGTTTTCTTCGGGCATGTCTTTTGCCATTGACGCGGCCAAGCCGATGGAAGCCGCGGCTCTTCATCTTGGCGTGAGTCCGCTTTATGCAGCGTTGCCGAGCTACGTGATCATCATGGGCGGCGGCGCGCTGGTGAATCTGAGCTATTGTTTCATCCGCCTGGCCGTATTGAAGACAATTTCGCTCCGGGACGATCTTGCGCAGCCCAGCGGAATGCTGCTCAAGAACGGCGTATTGGCGGCAACCGGAGGAATCATGTGGTATCTCCAGTTCTTCTTTTATGCCTGGGGCGCGGCTAATATTCCGCAGCACTTGTCGTATGTGAACTGGATGCTGCACATGAGCATCTATGTACTGTGCGGCGGATTGGTGGGGCTGGCGCTGGGCGAGTGGACCGGAGTGGGGAAGAGGCCGATTCGCATTCTCTGGGCCGGCATGATCATCATTATCATTGCGGCTAACCTGGTGGGCCTCGGACTGGCGTCCTAGGCGGAGAGACTGAACTCTCGATGACGCGGGGGAGGGACTGCCAACTCTCCAGCGTTTCCTGTATGTTGTTTGTGATGATCCGCAGACCTCTTTTCGCCATTCTTTGTGCTGCATTGGCCGCACCCCTAGCCCTTGGACAACAAACTGCGCCGCCTAAGAGCGCTGCGTACGAGCAGCAGCTCTCCACTTTGGCCAAGGGCCACGGCGCGTTCGCCACACATCAGTACCAAAACTTGTTTGCCAAGGCCGGCCACTCGAAGGCAGAGATCGACGCGAAAATCGATCAGGCCTTTCAGCAGCTCTTCCATGGCGATCCTGAGACGCAGACGGTCTACTACGCCGCGGGCTCGAACGCCAATGGACCGCTGGCGTATCTGACCGACATCGGCAACCACGACGTGCGCACGGAGGGCATGTCCTACGGCATGATGATCGCTGTCCAACTCAACCACAAGCCGGAGTTCGATGCGCTGTGGAACTGGACCCGGACCTACATGTACATTGATTCGCCTACACACCCGTCGCAGGGCTACTTTTCCTGGTCCTGCAAGCTGAGCGGCGAACCGAACGACGAAACGCCCGCGCCCGATGGCGAACAATACTTCGTGATGGCGCTCTACTTCGCTTCAAATCGCTGGGGCAACGGCGCGGGGATTTACGACTATAAGGCACGGGCCGACGAACTACTGGCCGCCATGCGCCACCGGGAGCGGCGCACCGGGCCTACCAAGTTTGGCGAGCGCACTGTGGGCCCTGAAGTGAACGAAGATGCAAAGATGATCCGGTTTACGCCGGTGGAGAACAAGGCTGACTTTACCGACCCCAGTTATCATCTGCCTGCTTTTTATGAGCTTTGGGCGCGCTGGGGGCCGCCAGAGGATCGCGCCTTCTGGGCGCAGGCGGCTGAGGTGAGCCGCAACTTCTTCCAGAAAACGACCAATGCGAAGACTGGCCTGAATCCCGACTATGCGAACTTCGACGGTACACCGCATCCAATGCGGTGGAACCCACATGCAGGCGATTTTTCCTATGATTCCTGGAGAACGCAGAGCAACTGGTCAGTGGATTGGTCGTGGTGGGCTAAGGACCCGCGTGAGCGCGCGCTGAGCGACCGGACGCAGGCCTTTTTCTTTGCGCAGGGCATCGACAGCTATGGGAGCCTGTTCACGCTTGAAGGCGAGCCGCTCTTAAAGCTGCACTCGCCCGGCCTGGTGGCTACTAGCGCCGTCGCCAGCTTGGCTGCAACCCATCCTGTGAGATTCCGGTTCACCGAGGAACTGTGGAAGACGCCGATTCCCAGCGGGCATGACCGGTACTACGGCGGCATGTTGTACATGATGAGCCTGTTGCATGTTTCTGGGCAGTTCCGCATTTGGGCGCCGCGGTAGGGCGCCTTGAGTTCAAACGGGCAGCGGAAGCTCAGAGTCGAGACCCAGCGCGATGAGATCGGCTCGCAGACGCTCGACTGTTGAGAACTGAATGGCCTGGATGCCAAGTGCCCATGCAGCTTCAATGTTGACCAGCTTGTCGTCTAGAAAGAGAGCCTCCTCAGGCTGGACACCGAGCTGCTTGATAACATGGCGATAAATGGCCGGGTCGGGCTTGGCCATGTGAAGCTGAAAGCTCCATACCAATACATCGAAGCGGTGGATCCAAGCGAACTCCCGCTCGACGCTGGCGAGTACGTTGTCGCCCATGTTGGAGAGGATGGCGGTAAGTAGGCCGCGTTGCTTGAGTTCCAATTGCCAGTCGAGCATGGCTGGGTTCTCGGTGGTCCACAAGCGGGCATCCCACTGGTTCAGCTCTTCGACCTTTTCCGCGCTGAGCGCCAACCCGGCGTCGCGCACAAGTTTCTGCCAGAAGGCAAGGCCGGTGAGCTTGCCCTCGTCGTAGGCGTGGCGGTCGGCCCAGTAGAGGCTCTCGAAGCGGGTAAGAGGCAGGCCGGTGATGCGTAGCAAGGCAGCGTGGGCCTCCGGGTCCGGCGGACCGGTGAGCACCATGCCATAGTCAAAGATCACCGCGCGCAGACCCAATGTGCCTCCCGATGGATGCCCGTGTATGGTTGAAAGGGACTTCTGTTTCTATTGTGCCTGAGCACCTGCGGTGGGGCGGACGACCTTAGCTTGGTGAAGGATTAGAAAATGCGCTTTTCGCGAAGGACGGACTGGAACACGGAAGAGAGCGAACTGGCGCGGGCGCACCGTCTGCGCACCGAGACCGGGCTGCCAATTGCCGACCTGACGGCCTCGAATCCGACCCGCTGCGGCTTTGAATACTCTCCCGATCTGCTGGCAGCTCTGACAGACGCGCAGGTGTTCGACTACGATCCGCAGCCCAGGGGCAACCGGCGCGGGCGCGAGGCAGTTTGCCGGTACTACGCGGATCATGAGATAGCGGTTCGACTTGAACAAATCGTTTTAACTACAAGCACCAGCGAGGCTTATAGTTTCTTATTTAAACTCCTCTGCGATCCGGGAAGCGAAATCCTCTTTGCCCAGCCGGGCTACCCGCTCTTCGACTTTCTGGCGGTTCTGGACGATGTGAAGCTGAAAGCAGCGCCGCTGATCTACGACCACGGCTGGCAAATCGATCCTGAGGGCTTGCGCAGGGCGATTACAGCGGAGACGCGAGCCATCGTGCTGGTTCACCCCAACAACCCCACAGGGCACTTCACCAAGCAGTGGGAGGCGGAAGAGCTGGCGCGGTTGTGCCGCGAGTTCGACTTGTCGCTGATTGTGGACGAAGTCTTTCTCGATTACGGCTTCGCCGGAACGGGCAAGAGCTTTGCCTCGGGACTCGATGGGGTTCCGGTGTTTGTGGTGAGCGGACTGAGCAAGATTGCCGGGCTGCCGCAGATGAAGGCGGCGTGGATTGTGGCGACCGGGCCGGAGGCTGAGCGCGCGCTGGACCGGCTGGAGGTGATTGCCGATACCTTTCTCTCGATGAATGCTCCGGTGCAATGCGCGATGCCTGCCTGGCTTGGCGGCAGGGCCGCTATTCAGGAGCAGATTCGAGAGCGGGTGGCGGCCAACTTGGCTGAACTGGACCGGCAATTGAACAAGCTTCCGGTGGTTCAGAGGCTGGAGGTTGAGGGGGGCTGGTATGCGGTGCTGCGAATTCCGGCGCTTGCGCCCGACGAAGAGACAGTGCTGGCACTGCTCGCGCATGAGGTCTGGGTTCATCCGGGGTACTTCTTCGGGATGGCCGAGTCTGGATGGTTGGTGGTCAGCCTGCTAGGGCCGGAGAGGGAATTCAGTGCCGGGGTAACCAGGCTGGTTGACTATTTGGAAACGCATCAAGGTAGTAATAATTCAGAGCTGCCAGGGTAAGCATCACTTTAATTAATTCGCGTATATTATTGAAAACAATTATTTATTAATATTTTCAACAGGCCTTTCACGACCCGCGCAGGAAGGGGTTGCTCTTGCGTTCGGTGCCGATTGTAGTTGCGGGGCCGTGGCCGGGCAGGACTTTGGTTTGATCGGGAAGAGCCATTAGCCTGGATTCAATCGACTCGATGATCTGGCGAGAGTTTCCGCCGGGCAGGTCGGTGCGGCCGATGCTGCCGGCAAAGAGCGTATCGCCGGCGATGACCAGGCTAAGCGGGGCAAAATGGAGGCAGACCGAACCCTGGGTGTGGCCGGGCGTGTGGAGCACCTCGGCCGGGTAGCGTTCCAGGCCCACGCGCAGGCCATCCGTCAGGCTCACGTCGGGCGGCTCGGTCTCGGGCGTTTCCACCCCCAACCAGCCAGCTTGCATCTCCATCATTTTGAGCAGGGGCAGGTCGTTCTCGTTCAGCAGGATGGGCGCTCCGGTGAGCCGCTTAAGTTTGAGCGCGCCGCCCACGTGGTCGATGTGGGCATGGGTAATGAGAATCTGCTTGAGCTTGAGGCCGAGAGTGGTGAGGCGGCGGTGGATGCGGCCGATCTCGTCGCCGGGATCGATGACGATGGCTTCGCCGGTCTCCTCGTCGCCAAGAATGGTGCAGTTGCATTGCAGCGGGCCGACTGGGAAGGTCTCAAGGATCATGCTGTTTATTCTATTGCGCTGGGCTCGGCGCGTCTGCGGGTTTGCTGATTTCAAATCTCTACAATATTTGCAGCCGCCGTTCGTCTTCATCAGTGGATGGATGAGCCATGAGCGTGACTGCGATGACCGAGCAAGACCGAAGCATCTCCGAAGTCATTGTGGAAGAAAGCTCCCGGCTGCGGAGTTTCATCCGCAGGCGAGTACCAAACGAAGCCGATGTGGAAGATCTTGTTCAGGAGGTCTTCTACGAACTGGTGCAAGCCAATCGCCTGCTGATGCCGATTGACTATGTGACGGGCTGGCTTTTTCGTGTTGCGCGCAATCGCATTACGGACCTCTTCCGCAAGAAGAAGCCGGAGAACTTTACAGACGCATCGACCGTGGACGAAGAAGGCGAGTTGCTGCGCATCGAGGACTTGATGCCTTCTACCGATGCCGGGCCCGAAGCGCTCTACATGCGCAAGGCGCTTCTTGATGAGCTGGAATCCGCGCTCGCCGAACTGCCTGGCGAGCAACGGGAAGTCTTTGCCGCCCACGAACTGGACGGACGCAGCTTCAAAGAGTTGTCAGCAGAAAGCGGCGTAAGCGTCAACACGCTGCTCTCGCGCAAGCGCTACGCGGTGCTTCGCCTGCGCAAACGGTTGCAAACCATGCATGACGAGTTAACCAGGAAGTGAGGAATACAACATGGAAAATGGATGGATCAAGAGAAACAAGTGGATCTTTTTTGTAGGTCCGCTGGCGCTCGCGGCTTTCGTCGCGATAGGCGGCGAAGTGGTGATGCATCTGTGGAACTGGCTCGTGCCGGCGCTGTTCGGATGGCGGCAAATTACCTTCTGGCAGGCTCTCGGACTGCTGGTTCTCAGCCGGATTCTCTTCGGGAACCTGGGCGGAGGCGGAGGCGGAGGCGGAGGCGGAGGCAAGGACCACTCAAAATGCGAGCGGCGAAACTCCGGGCGCTGGGAGCGGATGTCGCCCGACGAGCGCGAGAAGTTCCGCCAGGATATGCGCTCGCGCTGCGGCGGCTTCGCAGAGCCGGCGAGCGAAAACGAGGAGACGGCTTAATTCCCGATGGGCGCGCGATTCGGATCGCTGCCCTGGAACGATCCGAATCGCATCTTCGATTCAATGGATCGCATGGAACGAAATCCGTCAGTCCGAAGCACCCAGTTTCGATGCATTGCTCTTAGCGTCCAACCACGAGAACCACAAAGCTGCCGGGGACAATGGCTGGGCGTGGGCGTGGGTTTTCAGGGGTTGGGTCAGGCCGAGGTCCAAACTCCGCTGTGACTAGATAGGCGCGGTCTGTGGCGGCGTCATAGAACATCGTGCGTGCACCGGTCAGAGTGGGCAGTTCCTCAAGGACGGGATAACCGGCAGTGCTGGCGTCTACGATTGTGAGGGTGGCCGAGCGACCGCACGAGGCGAAGGCCAGTTTGTGGGCGGGGTCCCATCCTGCGCCGTCAGGACCGTCGCCGATGGTGGGGTTGGCGAGTGCTTTGCCGGTCTTGGAGTCGGTCACTCCCATACGCTTCCCATCGCAGACTGAGAACAGTCGAGCGCCCGCAACATCCAGAGCCAGGCCGCTGGGGCTGTCGCAGCCAGCGATGGGCCATTCAGCAGTCAGCTTGAGGGTCTTGGCGTCGAGGCGCACAATTTCATTCTTGTCTTCAATGTTGTCGAAGACAGTTCCCTTGCCATCAACGGTGGCAAACTCCGGCTTGCCGGGCAGCGGAATGGTGGCAACAACCTTCTGCGTGGCGGCGCTGATGACTGTCACGTCTTTGCTGCGCCCGTTGAAGGCCCATACGGTTTGCGTGGCCGGCTCAAAGATGATGCCGTCGGGGTTGGTCCCTGCCGGGATCGTGGCGACTGTGGCCAACGTGGCGCGGTCGAAGACGACTACGGCGTTGCCGCCGCCATCGGAGATGTAGCCGAATTTGCCGGCGTCGTCGAGCGCTACGCCGTGGGTTCCATGCAGGCCGGTGATGCTCCCAACCAGCTTGCCCGTCACCGTGTCGATGACATCGACGCGGGGGCCATGGGTGAGGTAGAGCCGGTGCACGGCGGAGTCGGCGCGCAGGTCATCCCAGCCGCCCTCGCCGCCAATCTTCCATTTGTCGAGGATCTTGTATGGCGTCTGCGCTGAAAGCAGAGTCGGGGCAGGAACAATACCGCACAACAGGGCCGCGGCCGCGAAAGACCGGGCAAAAAGACGAAAGGTGGACAGGTTTGGCATGGGACTCTCCGTTTGAAATTTGAACGGAGCAAGAATACCACTTTGCTGCAGCTCAGAAATGAATGCAGGATGAAGCCGTCTCTGCCCCTCATGCATTACCCTCATAGTTGCTGTCTAGACCTGCTTTGGGGACTTCAACTTGCGCATTGTTCTCTCGAACATCGGCACCTTCGGCGACATTAATCCACTGATCGCTATCGCACTCGAACTCAAAAAGCGGGGCCACGTGCCGGTGATGGCTGTGCCGGCGGTCTTTGAGCCGAAGATTGTGCCGCTGGGTCTGGAGTTTCACGCTGTCCGGCCAGACATCGACCCCAACAACACCCTGATGGCAGAGATGGTCTACGACGTGCGCAAGGGAACGGAACGCGGCCTGCGCGAGTTTCTCTTTCCGGCGCTGCGCGAGACCTATGCCGATCTGCTGGATGCTGCGACCAAGCCGGAGCGGGCCGACCTGCTGCTGCTGGGCGAGTTGAACTATGCGGGGCCGATCGTAGCGGAGGTCACCGGGATCAAGTGGGCGAGTTATGTGCTTGCACCGCTCTCGTTCTTCTCGGCCTTTGACCCACCGGTTTTGCCGATGTATCCGCGGCTGGCGCGGGCTGACAAAGTGATTCCCGGCATGGGGCGTGCCATCCGGCGTTTGGCCAGGCTTGTAAGCCGCAAGTGGCCGCAGCCCATCTATGATCTGCGTGCGGAATTGGGCCTGCCCAAGGGCGAGAATCCTCTCTTTGACGCCAAGCACTCGCCCGATCTGGTTCTTGCGTTATTTTCCAAGGTACTCGGGCGGGAGCAGAAGGATTGGCCGCGGAACACCTTGATTACAGGGTTTTGCTACTACGACTCAGATGCAGGGAACGCAGCGCTGGCGCCACATCTCGAGACCTTTCTGGCATCGGGACCACCGCCCGTCGTCTTCACGCTGGGTTCGGCGGCGGTGCTGGCGGCGGGGCGCTTCTACGAGTTCTCCGCCAAGGCGGCCATCCGGCTTGGCGTGCGTGCGGTGCTGCTCATCGGTTCCGATCCGCGCAACAAGCCGAGGCAAGCTCTGCCTGAGAGCATCTGTGTGGCGGAATATGCGCCCTATTCCAAACTGTTTTCGCGCGCGGCTCTGGTGGTCCATCAGGGTGGTGTGGGCACCACGGCACAGTGCCTGCGGGCGGGCAAGCCCATGCTCATCCAGCCCTATTCGCACGACCAGCCCGACAACGGCCGGCGAATGCAGCGGCTCAAGGTGGCGCGCGTGATCCAGCGCAAGAACTATACGCCTCTCAGGGTGGCACGCAAGCTCAAGGCGATGCTGGCCGAGCCATTGTTTGCCCGGCGCGCTGAGCAAGTGGCGCATCGGCTGGAGCAGGAGGATGGCGTGCGATCGGCGTGCGATGCGCTGGAAGCGCTTTACCGGAGCACGCAGTAGACAGCCCTACGACTGCACTCGACCCAGGAATCCGCGCAAACCCCAACTGCCCAGCGCGCAGGTGAAGAAGACCAGCGCCACCAGAATCGCTGCCCAGTGCATGTGCTCAATGCTGGGCGTGACCGAGGCGCGCAGGCCCTCACTCATATACACAATGGGATTGAAGAGCACCGCAATCGAAAGCCAGGGGATATGTTTCACCAGCCCGGCCCACGGATAGTAGACGCATCCTAAAAAGGTGATGGGCACCACGAGGATGGAGAAGACCAGCCCGATTTGTTTGGGATTGACGGTGGACCCAATCACCAGTCCCAGCGACCCAGCCAGCAGGCTGGCCAGCACCAGCACCAGCGCCAGCAGGAACCAGTTGTCCACATGGGCGCGCACCGGCACGGCGGGAATGTAATACGCCATGGGAATCACCAGCAGCGCCGCGATGATGCTCTGCATGGCGCTGAAGCAAACCTTCTCCAGAGCCACCGCCCACAGCGGTAGCGGGCACATCACACGGTCGTCAATCTCGCGCGTAATGCCGAACTCGGCAGAGAGCGGCAACGCCACGGCGGCAATGCCAGAGAACATAATGGCCACGGCCATCAGTCCGGGCAAGATGATCGTGCCGAAGTCCACTCCTCCGCCAATGCCGCTGGCCATTGGGTTGGCCCCGCCCATGCGCGGCAAAATAAACGTGAACACAAACAGAAACAGCAGCGGCTGCATCCCCACGCGCAGCAGAAACGGCAAAAACTCCCGCGTCAGAACCCGCAGGTCGCGCAAAAACAGTCCAAGGAAAGCCTGGAAGAAGATAGCCGGGCCGTACAAGTCCCTGATCTCTGACCCCTGACCCCTGATCTCTGTTGAGCTATTCACGCAGATCCCTCCCCGTCAGTTGGATGAAGACCGTCTCCAAACTCGGCTCGGTGATCTTCAAATCGCGCAAGCCAAAGCGAGAAGCAGCCTGCACAATGTCGGGCAGCAGCCCGTCGGAGCTGGCGGCAATCACCCGCAGCCCGTCTGCCGTCGCCTCGGCGCTGGTCACATCCGGACGCGCCTTCAGTGTGGCCACCACCGGCTCCAGCCCATCGAGCGACTTGAGCTTCAGGTCAAAGAACGTTTGCGCGCCGTAGGTTGCCTTCAGCTCTTCCGGCGACCCCAGCGCCAGCACCTTCCCGTAGTCGATAATGGCCAGGCGGTCCGAGAGCGAGTCGGCCTCCTCCATGTAGTGCGTGGTTAGCAGCACCGTGATGCCTTCCTTGCGCAGCCCCTCCACCGCCGACCACATCGCCATGCGGCTCTGCGGATCGAGGCCGGCGCTCGGCTCGTCCAGGAACAAGACGGTAGGCCGGTGCGCAATGGCGCGGGCAATCTGCACACGCTGCGCCAGCCCGCCCGAGAGCTGCGCGGGATAAACGTCTTTGCGCTCGGTCAGCAGAAACTGGTGCAGGAGTTCGAGGGCGCGGGATTTGGCGTGGGCGTGCGAGAAGCCGAAGTAGCGGCAATGAAAGTAGAGGTTCTCATAGACGCTGAGCGAGCGGTCCAGCGTGTTGAATTGAGGCACGACCCCGATGTGCCGCCGTGCGTGGGCCGGATGCTTCACCACGTCGATTCCCGCGATGCGCACCGTGCCGCTGGTGGGCAGGGCGCGGGTGGTGGCAATGCTGATCGTGGTGGTCTTGCCCGCGCCGTTCGGACCGAGCAGGCCAAATATCTCGCCCTGCTTCAGCTCCAGATCGATGCCGTTGACAGCCACCACGCGCAGCTTCGATTCGTAGATTTTAGTCAGCGCTTCAATTTCGACAATCAAGAGATTCACCCGGCGCGGGATGGGAAAAGCGTACTACTCAAGTTTATTGCATTGGCGCGGTAAGCTGGGAACCGCGAACAGGCTCGCTCATCTTCGGGTACTGTCCTAAGACTGCGTTGCTGGGAAAAAGTTTGGAATGGAAATTGCTGGTTTCATCTGGTTTGAATCCCTTCGGTTTCTGATTTTTCATTTCGGATACCGCGCTCAAGGTGGTCTAATTTCAGTTCAACCGAATTGACTCTTCTTTGAAGAATATTCAACCGTTCCACGATGGTATTGCTTACTTTATCGATGCACCACGTAAGCCAGCCAACCCCCGCGATAATCAGCAGAGCGGATGAAATGTCTTGAGTGTTCCCCGCCTCTCTATATACCCATAAGCATCCACCTAAGACAATCGCTCCGAAGACAATAAGGAGGATACGACCTTTGCGGTTTTGAGCATAGGCAAGCATTGGCGTTGTCGTGATCCCGAATGCGCAAGCATATATGGCCGCGACTACGCCCTGATGAGGCGATGTCAGTAGGAAAAGAATGAAAATGGTAAGTGACACAATGAACGAAGCGAGAACGAATGCCCACTGTCCTGCTTTCAGCGGGGGCTTGGAATCATCGACCGGTGGGATGAGAAGGAACTTTTCCATCAAAGCACCTCTAAGCGACTCATATGAAATGAGGCCGTACCGTCCTTGCCTAAGGTCAACAAACCTTTAAGGGGCGCAATGCCGAGATTGTAAACGCCGGAGAGCGTAGCGATTATCCGGAACTCTCCAGCAAGAAGGTCCACAGAATGGAGTTTGTTCCAGGCACCGAAGTCGTCTGAAGGTTCATTTACCTCATAGGCTTTCCATTCTCCCTCAAAATATGAGGCGATTACGGCGTGACTTCCGTTAGCGTTGATTTCGATTGGTCGATCGTCGGAACCCCACCACTGGAGCGGGCACAAATCGGCAATCTCCTGACCCGTCGAATTTTCGTAATAGACCACCCTCAAGCGTGGCCACTCGAATTTACCAATCAGCTCTCCAGGAATAGGGACGTTTTGGAAACACAGGGCAGCAATCGCAAAAGGATCGTCGGAGATAACTTTGAATCCGATACATTGAACGTTATGCTTTGGCTTGACTAAGCTATTTGGGCTTGTAGAAGCCGGAAGCGATTGACGGACGCCTAGAATCGCCACAGGGGAGACGCTGGCATCAAGAGACCTACGTAATTCCGAATTCTCCTGTTTAAGACTTGCGTTCTCAATGAGTGCAGTGGCCAAGTCCTTCGGCGCTCGCCACCATCTCACCAATTTCAATCTGATCGTAGGGGCTGTGTCACCAAACCACGCGCAAATCCCACCTGCCACTAAAGCGCCCGACCACGAATACCAAACACTGGGGTGACGCCACAATTCCTCCGGAGCCAACAATATGAAACCGAGAGCAAAGTAATCAATGACGCGGACTTTCCAGCTAGGCAGCGGGATACCATCGGCCACAAGCCAGCCTCCTGAGTATAGAGATATTCATCTTACACATCCCCCCTCAGACTTTGGAAGCGTCTGCCTCCCATGCGGAAATCGGCAACGCACTATTGGGACATTACCCGCCTTCACAGTTGGCAGCGTTCAGGTGATAAAATCAACCAGTGCCGGGTCCTACGCGACGTAATCCCGCCAACCCCGCCAGGTCCGGAAGGAAGCAACGGTAACGGGCTAGTACGGGCGCAGT
>Ga0302140_10005441_pt1 | contig 16075 bp, 20 predicted proteins | sample I_Bog_E1_1_FD_202095 | JGI IMG/M metagenome (GOLD analysis project Ga0302140, IMG submission 202095) | Peat permafrost microbial communities from Stordalen Mire near Abisko, Sweden - I_Bog_E1_1 | ecosystem: Environmental > Terrestrial > Soil > Wetlands > Peat | place: Sweden: Abisko, Stordalen... | reverse complement strand
GAATTTTTTGTCTTGTTTTTTTCTTTTTGAGAATATAATTTGTTTTGAAATACATAGTCTATATATATAGATAAAAACCAATTTAATATGAAAAAATTTTAAATATTCCAAAGAAATTTTTTTTATTTTAGTTCAATGATAACCAGTGGGAATCTCGAAAGTCATTTATTGGGTTATAAAAAAAAAATTATGAAAAAAACTTTCAATAAAAAGCCAATTATGAATGAAAAACAGTTTTTTATTAAAAAAAAAACTTAAAAATTTAACATTTTTTTTTGCTTTTTGAAAAAAAAAAAATTTTGAATAAACCGATTTTTTTTATTAAATAAAAACTAACAATCGTTCTAGTTTCAAAAAAATATATTTGAAGATTCTCAATTAATCACTTATGGATAACGTGCATTTTCTTTTCATTTTCCTCGCCTATCTAAAATTTCGAAGCAATTTGTTAGAAAACAAGTAGTACATAAAAAAGGAATTCCGAAAAATTTTGAGGCCAAAGACAATATTGAAATCTTTGAGAAAATCACTAAAATCGCAAAAAAAAAAACGACCAAAGATGTGTCCTTTATCATCAAAACTTTGCGAAACCACTTTGTGTTCTACGCTTTATCCGATAATGACCTGTAAATTTCCAAAAAATTTATCATTTTTTTAACTATTAAAAAAAAGTGAGGCCATAGTCAATGAGTTGTTTTATTGTGAGGCCAAGGCTGGCACCTTCCTATTCAAACAAGGGGATGACGCGACTTGTTTCTTTATTTTGGGTTTGAATCCATATTAAATTAATCTTAAAGAATTAAATTACCTTAGAAAAGGGATCATGTCAAGTAATTATCAATGAACAGGTCAAAAAGAAAATACAATCAGGGGACAGTTTTGGAGAATTAGCTCTCCTTTATAATTCCCCTAGAACAGCATCAATCAAAACTACAGAAGATTGCAGCTTTTGGGCTATTGATCGAGTCAGTTTTAGAAAGGCAGTGGAAGAATTGACCAATAATCAATACGATTCCAATCGTCAGTTTATAGAAGACATCAAATTTTTCCGTAACATTAGAAGAAAAAAGAAATTTACATAACTTTAAAGAAAACCTGACTAATGATCAAAAGGATGGGATTGCGGGAGTTTTGACAACGCAGAAATTCTCAAAGGATCAACATATCGTGACTGAAGGAGATCCTGGCTCATCATATTATATAATCAAAGAGGTGTGAGTCTTTAATCGTTTATTGTTTAAGTTTTTAAAGGGAATTGTGAGTGTTCAAAAAGGCACCAAAGAAGTGCGAAAATTATATCGTAGTGAAACCTTCGGGGAACAAGCCTTGTATTACAATACAGCAAGGACAATGACTTGCAAGGCAACAGAAGATAATGTTGATATTAAGAATTTTGTTTATGAGATAATTGTTGTTTTGGTAGACTATTTGTTTAGCTCTAGGCAGAGATATGATGGTCAAGATTTTAGGAGATGGTATTCAGGTTATCATTTTAAGAAATACGCAGAGATGGGCCATCCAAAAAAGCAACTTGTTCTCCAAATTAACTAAGATTCAAATTGAAAAGCTTTTGGATGCGATCAAAATTTTCAACTACAAAGCTGGAGATGTTTTAATCAAAAGAGGAACAATCTGCCCCAAATTGTTGATTATCATGGAGGGGTCAATCAAAAAGGAAAATGATCCAAAAAGCTCAATTGGAAAAGGAGGAATTTTTGGTGATGAATTTTTTTTGGATGAAAATAAGACAAAACAGTATTTAACAATTCAATTCTTTTATATTTTTTTTTTAATAATTTTAAAAGAATGGATGACACAATTGTGGTAGAGAAAGATGCCTCAATTGGAGAAATAGATAGAAAATGGTTTGAGGAAACCATTGGGGCAAGTCTTGATGCCATTCTTAAGAAGAATGAAACATCTCATGAGGTATAAGTTAAGTTGATTGAATGTTTATTAAAGATAATTTAGAAAAAAACATTTTTGCAAAGCGACCAAAAGACTGAATCTCAAAATTGGAGACTGCAGGACTTAATCAGCTTAAAGAAATTGGGTATTTTCTGAAACAAATGCAAAATGAAAATAATTGAATTTAAATTAAAAGGTCGTGGTCAGTTTGGATCAGTCTATTTGGTTAAACATAAAGATCAAAGTGAGATGTTTGCTCTGAAATGTGTTTCGAAACAACAGATAATTGAGCAAAATCTCGAAAAATATTTGAAGGTAACAGTTTTTCATTAATTAAAATAATTTAAGTTCTCTGGCGAATTCTAGCAAGAAAGAATGGTTTGCGATATGGCACAGTTTCCCTTTGTCATGCAATTCATCAGAAGTTACAAAGACGATTATCAAATTTATTTCCTTTTGGAATATATCAAAGGAATGGAATTGTTTGATGTGATAAGAGACATAGGTAAAATTCCTTAATTTCTTTTTTTTGAAAAATATGTGAACTAACTATTAGGTCTCCTAAAATCATATGATTGTCAGTATTATATCGGTTCAATGATCTTGGCACTCGAATATCTCCATTCATTTAATATTATTTATAGAGATATCAAGCCAGAGAACATTATGATTGACCATACGGTATTTTTAATTTTTATTTAAATTTTTATTTAAATTTTTTTTTATTTTAAAGGGAGTCTTAAAAATGATTGATATGGGAACAGCTAAAATTCTTAAAAGCAGGACTGGAGCAGGCAGCAGAACTTTCACTATTATAGGGACTCCACATTACATGGCTCCTGAAATCATTGGAGGAAAAGGTTACAATATCATGGTGGACTTATGGTCGATAGGTAAAATATTATATAAAAGCTACCAAATTCTTTACAATAAAAGGGGTATGTTTTTTTGAATTCATGTGTGGAATGGTCCCTTTTGGGGAGGAATGTGAGGATCCCTATGAAATTTATGAAGAAGTCATTAAGAAATCGTTGAAATTCCCGAATTATGTAGATGACAAAAAAGCTAAAAAAATCATGGAACAATTATTGCATAAAGTTCCAGAAATCAGATTAGGAACTTCTTATGCTGCATTAAAAGCGAACCCATTTTTTGGAACTTTAGATTGGGTATTTTTTCTTATAAAATAATATGTTCATTTCATTGAAAATAAGGATAAACTCATTGACAAACAATTGAAACCCCCCTACATCCCTCCCAAAGAAAAAATCATCAGCGACAGGGAAATTGAAAAAATGGCTTTACAGAAAAAAGCTGTGATTGATGAAATTTTGGTAAACTTTTTATTTTTCGGTCATTAAGAAAATTTCAATAGAATGAACAAAAAAACCTCAAACCTGCTTCTAAAATGAAAATGAAGGACCCAACATGGGATAAGGAATTTTAATAGAATTTTTTTTTTAAAAAATAACATAAAAAATAGTTCTTTTATTCTTAAAATTATGACAGTTAGATCATTTTAAAATTAAAAAATTTGATTTAAAAATTGAAACATTTCCAAAAAAAGCTTAAAACAAAATTTTTATATTAAACAAAAATCAAAATCCTCCAAAAAAATGAAAAAAACCTTTAAATCAATGATTAATTAGTGGTCTCCTCGTTCTTGTTTTCCTCTATATTCTTTTTCTCTCCGGTTTCCTTCAAAATTTCAATTTCTTTGGGTTTTTCTATTTTCTCCTTGATGGGAATATTTTCTTTCTCATGTTCTCCTTTTTCCTTCTCTTTTTCTTTTTCAATATGTCCTTTATCAAATCCCAAATTTTCCTCTTCAAAATTAAGATCTGTAATATGTCCCAAGATCTTAGTTCTCCCCTCTCTCAATAGGATGCTTTCTCCCTTCTTGATGAACTCAGGATTATACATGAATCTCATTAAGGCATGACCTTTATCCCCAGTTCTCAGAACTTCCACATTTAGTTTCTTTATTACAATCGATTGTCTCACGACTCCACAATGCATTACACATTGATAACCCACTTTTATTGTGGTAGAATGATGTAAAATCACCACATCGACTTCAAATTCCCAAACTGGTTCAGGCTTCAAAGCAGGGTCTATCAACACCATACCCCTTCGGATCTCTTCTCTGGTGAGCTTATCAGTCGTTTTGGTTGGTTTTATCGAAAAGCACGCGAATTGACCAGCCACTGTGATTTCAGCAGGAACCCGATTAATATGTATAGATTTCAATGTCACAGATTTGAAACCCTTGTTTTTGTCAGGACCCAATAATGCGATTTGGTTAACTTTAGCACACCCTGATTTCATGATACCGGAAAGCACGATACCTATGCCAGGAATCAGGAAGTTTTCGTTGATATCAAATTCAAAAAATTCTTTTTTGTCTTGGGTCGGTATGTATTTTTTTCTGGTTTCCAGAAGACTCAGGAATTTTATCAAAATATCATAGCCAATAGCAGAAACACTAGAAACGCAAAAGATCGGGCAAATTCTGTCAGATTCTAGACTTTGTGCGATTTTTTGAATGTCATCGGTTTCTTTCAAGATGAAGGGGACTCGATTAACGGTGCTCATTTTCAAGATTTTATGGAGAGTATCTAAGGTTTCTTTATATACATTATCGGGACACATATCGATTTTGGTCAGAACAATGAAGAAGGGGATCTTCAAAGCAAGAGTTATGCCCAAATGCTCTTTTGTCATTTTGGAAATGCCCATATTGGCACCGACAATGATCATGGAATAATCAGGTGACAGTCCAACCAAACCAAACATCGTTGTTTTCAAATACTTCTCATGTCCGCACAAATCCAAAAGGGTTACAACTTTCTTGCTGCCTTTGACCACTTCACCCCAATATTTATTCTTGTTTGGGTTGTATCTTTCTGGTAATATTTGCTTGCCGTTTGCATCAAAACCCATGATTTCATGAGCTATACTGGATGTTCGACCGTTCTGGGCCTCGTGAGGGTAGTTGAAAACCCTCAAACGAGCTGAACCTCGACCATCATCAGCTATACCTTTTGTCAAGACACCGACTAGAGTTGTTTTACCAGAGTCGACGTTACCTATTGTCGCTATTTTTATGGAATCCTTGATTTCATATTCTTTGGACATTGAATGAGATGGCTCAACCATTCGCAGAATGCTTTTAGGATTTTACTGAAAAAATATCGCTTTGGAGAAAGAGAAATTTGTTAGTCTTATGACTTGCAAGATCATTTAAATTATTTTTTGAATAGAGCACGAACGTGTTTAAAAAAGATTTTTGAGCCAATCAAAAAAAGCGAAAAATATTCTTTTATTAAATAAGCATAAAAATCTGAATTTTTTTCTTTGGTTATGACTTTTTTTAAATTTTGAAAAAAAATTTGTTTGAGAATCTTAAAAAATAATTACCTAAAAAAAAAAATTTATATTTTTTTATTTAAAAATGACTCATAAAAAAAAAAAAAATTTTTTCTTCATAAAAACAATAATTTTTTAGTGATTTTTTATCATATTTGAAATAGAAAATCCTCTAAATTTATTAATATAATGCATTTTGAATTTAAAAATAGCATTTAGTTAATTTTGAAAGCTTTTTTTATTTCATCTTGCGTTTTTAACCCTGTCAAATACCCCTTCAGGAACATATCATCAGCCCAGGTTTCTTTCCACAACCAATAATCCATCGGAAAATTCAATTGGCTCATCTCAGAAATATTTAAAAAATATGTATTTTCAGGTCTTTCTCTCACAAAAGGCCATCTATCTGGCAAGACGTTAACAAACACTTTGTCAGAATCAGCATATCTGTATGGTATACCGCAAGTCAATCCTCCATCCATAACTTTTTTCCCTCTGAATCTTGTATAGATTCCAAACCCTCCAATACCAGGCAAAAAGGTAGTTGCTTTGATGGCTGCACCAAAATCATCAGCATCTTTAAAATCATCCAAAATTTCCTTTTCAAGTGTGAAGTTTTGAATCACGGAAATTCCACAATGAAAGCGGCCCTTGAAATCTGGAATTCCCTTCTCCTTGCAAAACTCATAATATTCCTTGCCAAGCTCATAAACCAAATCTCCAGTCGTTATCAAGCCCAGAAATTTTTTGTTTGGAGGCTCGTAAAAACGACGGCCACTTTTTGCAAACCAATAACGAAGATCATATTCGGAATGAATTGCACAATAAAGAAAACCTGCGCATGCAGCCCCTGAAGACACTCCTCCAATGATGTACTCTCGCAATTTAGGTTTGCCCACAATCTCAAGAATGGCTTGTACATAACCCATTTCATAGGTCAAGGCACCTGCTCCACCAGAAAATAATAGTTCTTTGCGAGGAGTAGTCTGCATTTTGATTTTTAGTAAATTTAAATATTAATGATATCATTCAAAGTTTTTTTAAAAAGTTCAAATAACAAAAAATTGCAGTTTTTGGTTTTGCTTTTTTAAAATTTTTGATTTTTGAAATTGTTTTGAAAATTTTTATTTTTTTTTGAATTTTTCTTCTTTTTTTTTTAAAAAAAAAAAAATTAGGTTAGAAAAAAAAAATCTTCTCTCATTGTGAAATTCACATCAATCTCCTTCATCTTTATTATTTGAAATTCTAAATATCTCCTTACAAGTTACAACCCAGTTAACTTTAAAAAAAACCTTTTTCAAAATCACCCTCATATTAGCATTTCTAATTAATTAAATTTCTTAATTTCCAAAAAATAAAATCTCTCTTTATGCCTTTGAATGGGTAACAAGCCTCTTGAAAGTAGTGACAACGATGGTAACCGGACCAACCGTTCTATCCTTTCCTCAGAATCCAATAACAATAAGATAATAACCTCAATGTTGCAACGTGTCCATACTCAAATTGAAAATGAGCAAACAGGCAGTGTTTATTCAAATGAAAAATCTGCTACAATATTACCGAAAAGGTCTCCCTCCAAAAAACAAGAATTTGCTGATACTCAACAACTTTTCCAAAATAGCATGAATGAAAATGATGATGACTTTGCTATTGAGAATTACTTCACTGGGAATGAACATAACGAAGTGAATCCGAATGTCGTTTCAAAAGGAAAGGATAATTTTTCTAATTATGGCGCTCCTTTTGGTATAAACAGCATTTTGTCGAAAAACGTCACAGGAAAAGACCAGCAGATTCAACAACCCAAAATAAACTGCAATTTCCAACAAAATTTGTTTAGTTTACCTAATGATGTGATCTATATAATAATAAGTTTCCTCATTGACAATTATAACGCTTTAACTACCATTTCGCCAGTTTGGTATTATAAGATCAATGAAATCATGGAGGAAAGTCTGGTGGATGTGGATAATGATTTCATTAAAAAACATATGGAGATTATGAGCTTTAAAAAAAGTTATTTCAGCATAACACCTTTGAAACTGTCGAAATTGGGATTCAGACTAGATAGAAACATAGTTGCGGAAGTCTTTCCTTGTTTGGAAGGTTGAAGTGAACAAAATTTTTGAATATTTGGAATAATTGGATTTTTCTTTCTTTTTCTAGGGAAAACGATCATGATGAGATATTATTACGAAACTAAAAACAAAGGGACAAATTGTGCGGAGTTTCGGTTCGATGTTGTAAGGAAAGGCAATAGAAAAATTTGGATTTACAAGGAAAATTTTAAGGTCTTGATAAAAATTCATACTTTTTCTTAAATTAAAAACCGTTTCTAGCACAATTATGATCAAAATAAGATAGGTTTCATCCAGCCCATCATCCCAGTTTTTTCCTCAGATAATATAAAATTAGCCATAAACTTTTACAATCCAAAAGGCTTGATTGACATTAAAAAAATCTCCTGGGACCATCCTTTGATTGAAACAATTCCTAAAATTCCTAAGTCTCTCACTCCCAAATCAAATAAATCAAGATTTGAGCTAGATCGTTTATGTGAACTTGAGACATTTCATGGCGAAGGAGATTGGATCGATCCGAAATATTTGGATAATATGGGGGGAGTGTTATGGGATTTGAATAAATTCGAGCCGCAATTAAAATTTATCGAGATCAAATCAGCTGGGATTGATTCTGGGATTATTTCATCAAGGATTTTTTATAAAGCTAATCAAAGTGGTCTTGTGGAAGATTCATATGATATTTTTGGAGTGAATTTGGAGGTAATAGCAGAAAATGATGAATGCATGAATGAGGTGAAAAGATGTGGGTTGGTTTTTGATTTGGAGGAAAATTTACAAATAAAAATGGGGGATATTTTAGTATTTTATGTAAGTGGAGGTGCCTGAAAAATATCACTTTTAAAATTTGTTTTTTACCAATTAAGCCATATCAACATTATTTTGTATTTCACAAAAACAGCTAATTTTTTACCTTATTTATAAAAAATATGTTTTATTATAAAAGGATAATTTTATTTTTTATAAAAATAAACAGAACAATAATTAACAAAAAAAAAGCATTGTAAATCTTTTTAGAATGAGCGCAAAGATAAAAACCAAACTCCAAAAATTGACTCGTCTCCAAGACTACTTTTCTGAACTCGAAGACCATGCTCATAAAAAAGTCAAAACCAATGAAAAATCACCTGTTAATTTGGTGAATAAAACCACCCATCATGTCTCTCATTCCAAAATCGAGACTAATAACAAAAACGAGGAGGAGGATAAGGAAAATCCTAAAGGAAATCAAATTAACTCTGATGAAAAGGATAATCAATTCGTTAAATTAGATGTTGATACCCTAAAAAATATCTCAAAAAATGAAGAACTTGAAGAAAATCCCTCAACGCAATATGGTAAACTTCTAAAAAGATTTTTTTTTATAAATTTCTCAAGATCCAACCTTTTTCTCAAATGAGACCTTCGAGAGTTTGGAAATCGCGGAGCAAACAAAAATGGCAATAAAAAAAAATAATTTTGTCACGATGACTCACATTCAAGTAATCTCTTTTATTAAATTCATAATTTCGTTATTATTTTAGGCGAAAACTATTCCTCATTTGTTAAAAGGAAGAGATGTTCTAGGTGCTGCCAAAACCGGTTCTGGCAAAACTTTTGCGTTTTTGATTCCAGCCATAGATCATCTTTTCAAAGCCAACTTTACACAAAAAAATGGAACAGGAGTTCTTATCATTTCGCCGACCAGAGAACTTGCTACCCAGATTTTCAACGTAGCTAAAGATCTTTTGGAATTTCATAATAAAACACATGGACTTGTAAAAAATTAAAAACTTTTCCAAATATATAAATTTTTTAGCTGATTGGTGGGGCCAACAGAAAAACCGAAGCTTTAAAATTACAAAAGGGGGTAAATTTGCTGGTGGCGACCCCTGGAAGATTGTTAGATCACCTCCAAAATACAAAGGGTTTTGTGTATCACAATTTGCTTTGTTTGGTGATCGATGAAGCGGACGCTATTTTGAAGATCGGATTTGAGGAGGAAATGAACGAGATCTTAAGAATATTACCCAAGGATAGACAAACTGTTTTGTTTTCTGCCACTCAAACGAAAAAAGTAGATGATCTTGCGCGTTTAAGTCTAAAGAGTCCAATTTATATTGGAGTGGACGATAATGCCCATGCTGCAACAGTTGAAAATTTAGAACAAGGATATGTGGTAAATAATTTTTTTTTTTTTTAATTTTTATGAAAAATTTTCATTTACGTAATAAAATAATTTTTCAAACTGACATTTAAAGCAAAAATAAGACGTTTTGTATATCATTTTTTTTTTGGGGTGGGGGTGAAGAAGTTTATTTGAAAAATTTTCATTTTTTAATAAATAAAATAATTTTTTTGTTAGATTTGCGAAGCTGATAAGAAATTTTTGTTATTATATACTTTCTTACAAAAACATCAAAACAAAAAAATAATGGTCTTCTTTTCATCGTGCAATTCTGTGAAGGTACCATATTTATATATCAAAACTTTAAATTTCTTTTGAAAGTTTCATTCGGATATGCTAAATTACGTCGATTTAGCAGTGTTAGACATTCACGGAAGACAAAAACAGCAAAAACGAACCAATACATTTTATGAATTTGTGAATGCTGTAATAATATTTTCTATTTATTTTGTTCAAGTTTTTATTTTTAGAAAAAAGGTATTTTATTATGCACTGATGTTGCTGCAAGAGGTCTTGATATTCCAGATGTTGATTGGATTATTCAATATGATCCACCAGATGGTATTTTACATCAAAAATAACATTTTTTCATAGTTTCAATTTATTTTAGATACAAAGGAATATATTCATAGAGTGGGAAGAACCTGCAGAGGGGCTAATGCTAAAGGCAAGGCATTATTGATTTTGTTACCTTCAGAAACAGCATATTTACAATATTTAAGAAAAGCGAAGGTTTAATTAAAAAAAAAAACTTCCATAAAAATATGTTAGGTGACAGTAAATGAATATGAATTCCCTATGAACAAACTAGCCAACATTCAAGAACAATACACAAAATTAATAACGAGAAATTATTATTTAAATCAAGCTGCCCATGATGGCTATCGATCATATCTGCATGTAAAATTTATATATCTAAATTAGAAAATAATTTTTTTAAAGGCATATGCTTCACACGGTTTGAAAGATGTCTTCGATATTCATCAATTAGATCTTCAAAAAGTTGGAGTGGCTTACGGGTTTACAGTTCCCCCTCGAGTTAATTTAGGTGATATTGAAATAAATGATTTTTTATAATATAATTTTCTTTAAAAGAGGTGAAGTTGAGTGGGAAAACAGTTCGGAAATCAAAAATGAAGAATTTTTCTCCAAATTCCAAACTATATTTTAGGGTAATTACATTTTTTTCAAATTTCTTGACTTATGAAAATTTTTATTAGACCAAAGACAACAATACTCTTTTGAGCAAAAACAAAACACAGGATAGTCGACAATTTTCGAGATAAAAAATGAAATAGAAAAAGAATAAAGATATATATTTATTTATTCTTGTAAATTTAGAATATGAATTATTATTTTTTCATTTTAATTGAATGGAACCGATTTCGAAACGAAATCTTTGATTTTCTCAAAATAAAGCGCCACATTAATTGTCCAATTAGAATTATGATCTCCCTCCTCAATCACATACTTCATTTATTTTAAAGCTTTTTTAAATAATTTTATTTTTTCAACCTCTTCCTTAAATTTGGCATTTAGAGCTTTTTGTTCTAATTCATCCATCATAAATGCAGGTACAATTTCATCTTTTAATGCTAGTTTTTAAAGCAAAAGTATTTTTAAAAACATAATTTTTTGGGTGTACATTTTACGAATAAAATAGGAGACTTCAAATCTCGGATCGAATCTTCAGTATCCCAACGATTTTTCAAAATGAACTTTGAAAAAATACCCAAAGAAGGCAAAAAATGGGAAATCATTTTCTCAATTGATGTAAACGTGTTTTCTAAAATCACTCCAGCAACCTTTATTTTTTTTAAATTTGAAAAATGCATTTTTACTTCAAATTTTCCATGTGTGATTCCATAAACCGAAGTTGCTCCTACAAAAAAGAATTTTTATAAAATTGTTAATTTTTCAACCTCCAAGACTTCTTCCATGAGTCAAAATAGTCTGTGGATTAATTTCTGGGTGAGCGAAAGCAAATTTTAAAATAGCCTAAGGGAAAAAACAATTTAAATTTAAAATATTTTATAAAAACCAAAGCATCTTTTTGCAAGCCAGGCTCTGAAGGACTGCCTTCACTTTCACTAAAACTTTTACAAAATATTATTTATTTTAATTCTTTGACACGTTGATTTTTTCATATACCCCCTATATGCTACGATTAAAACGTTCACTTTCACAATAAAATAATAATGAGCCAGATACTCCAGACGAGTTCCAATATCTTAGTAATAAAACCTTGAAGTGAAGACTTTAAAAATAAATTTTAAATTACTCCCAGCATTTTCATGGAAAAAAATGACTGTAGGATGATTTTTTGAGTTCTCTTGCTTCAAAAACCATCTTTCAAAGCAAAATTTGATGAAATAAATATTTAAAAATTAAAGACCCATGTAATTTGACTCCATCATCTGTTGTAATAAAAACATCGACAAAAGGAATTTGCCTATATTTATCATCATAATGTAACAAACTTTAAAGTAAAATGAACCTATCTTTGGGAGATCGCAAACTTGGAGGGTTGTATTTAAAAGACTTGGGACATCCTGGAACCTCTAAAATGTTTCTTAAGCGAATCAAAAATTCTAATCTTACCAGGAAAATAAAGAAAGTTATTTTGCGATAAATATAGAGCAGCTAGTCCAAAGTCTTTGAAATATTAATGATTTAGGAAAAAAACAGATAAAAGAATACATAAAATAGAAGATCCTCCTTGTCTATATTTCAATAAAAATTCAGGGATTTTAAATTCCATTATGTCCAATTTTTTTTATTGTTGTTTGTATTTTTTTATGAAATTTTTGAAAATATTTGTTTTTTTTTTTATTTTACAAAATATGCATATTTTTATCTTTTTTTCAAAAAAAAATAAATAAAGATTAAAAACATAATAAAATGAACAACGCTGGAGCTTTTGAGGCGATTGATTATAATAGATATTTGCATAAATTCGAACTGTTAAACTCCGAGCCCGATTTCAAAGCTATACAACAAAAAGAAGGGTATGCAAAAATTATAAAAACAACAAATATCCATTTAAATTTGTACATAATATAGACAATTCAAATCCTTCCTTTCATTAGAAAATTACATTTTATCTTCCTTCTTTAAAAAAGATATAAACGATTCAAATATCAATGAAGTCCTAATAAAAATCGAGGATGTTATTTTGGATTTAAGTGTCATGGAGCAAAAATTCGTGGATTATGAGACTTTAAAATGTTTTATCATGAATTTTTCTCTGGACCTCAATAACTTTGAGGCTATAAAGGGGACATCAGGGATATCAAAATTGCCAGACTTCAGAAATTTGGTGGAAGAAGCTAATTATTCAAACCTTCTAAAACAACCATTTCGATCAAGATCATTGTTGGAAATATATTTGAAGAAATTCCTTCAGAAAAAAACGGCTGACTATACTGAAAATAATTTAAGGGAATTCGATTTTTGGCTTGGATTTTTCCTAGATAATTACAAATATTGGCAAGAAAATGAATCTGTGAAGAAAAAATATAAAGTATGCTTAAATTTTCTAAATAAATAAAATATTTATCATTTTGAAACTTTTAGAAATTCAAAAAATTGGATGTTGATCTGATAATAATATATTTAGCCAAGAAGATCAGTTTAACAACTGAAAGTCCAGAGCCTATAATTGACATAGTGAAAATATACGCTCACAAAGAGTTTTTAACATTATTGAAAATTGACTCACAAATAATGCTTCTATATAATATTTGCAAAAACGTGATTTTGTTAATCCAGAAAAAACAAATCAACAAAATTGAATTCCAAAAGATGAAGGACAATATCAAATTTCTTGTGGAATTTTACAAGGATTTCAACCTTCTCAAATTTAATTTAAATTCACTTCAAAATTGGAATGATTTTTTCATTTTGGCTTTTTGTTTAATGAATGCCTTGTTGACGAAACAAATGGGCAAATATACTGTCAGGAATGATAAAAATTTAGAGGAAAGAATAAAAAAATTGGAAGATAATCGGAAATTTGAGGAATTTTCAATGGAAGAACCGGAACAAAAAATAGAAGGTAACCTTTTGCATTTCACTTGTGCTAATCTATCAAGAACAAAGAAATTCATCACTGATCAAATCAAGGGGATGATAGGACATAAAATCGCATCATTGATCATGGTTTATAGTAAAATCACTAACAATAATGACTTTTTATCAAAATATATGGAGGATAGTTTCCAAACGCCCTTTGATGATGAGATTTTTTTAATGAAAATGAGCATGAATTTGTTTTTGAAAGATGAGCTTTATAAATGTTACAACATTTGCCAAATGGTCTTGGAAAGCGAAAATTTAAAAAGGAATAGGACTTTACCTATCATAATAAATTTATTAACTTATATGAATGGAAAGCTTCTAGGAAAAAATGAGGAGGCACTACTTTATGCCAAATTGAATTTGAACACTTATACACAAATCATGAAAAAAGAATACCCAATAAAATTGGAAATGCTTTATGCTGCAATGGGTTTTTGGTAATTTTTCACTTCTTTCAATTTAACAAAAATTATTAGTTATTATAATATCTCGTGCAATAACTATTTTTCTTTGGATCGAAATGAAAATTTGGCTAAAGCTTTGGAATATTTTGAAATTAGTTTTAAGGTATTATTTTTTGTTTTAAGGTGTTTAATTTTAATGTTTTTTTTTTAAATTTTGGGTCCTTCCCAATTTTATTTTACGCTAAATTCGGAAAATCCGATAAAGATAGAAAAATAGAAAAAAATTAAAATTTATTTATCCAAATTGGCTTTTCATTTATTAGTTGGCCAAAAGGATAATAAATTCTGATGATTTTTATCGAAATGAAAATTTTTTTTTTTTTAAATTTTTTATCCAAATCGGATTTTTCGAGTTATATGTGAAATAATTTTTCTCTCATGTGCATCTCATGTGCATAAAAATAAAAAATGTACAAGTATTAAATTTATTTTTTTTATTTATAGATTAACTCTGAAAATTATTTAATTGCTCATTACCTTGCAAAATGCTTAGCCAAATTAAATAATTTAGATTCAGCTATCATATATGCAAAAAAAGCGATAGGTTTGAATAGATTTCATAACCCTTCTTATCTGTTGTTGGCTTTGATTTTTTCTGCAAAAAATGATTTGAAAATGGCTAATTCGATCATTGAAGAACTTTTATCTGAAAACCCCTTTCATCCAGTTCTTTACATAATCAAGTAATTTTAATTAAGAAAGAACAAAGATAAGTAGCATTGATAGGGCATATATTGAAACGGAATACATTGTCAGTGCATTTTATAAAAATGAAGAAGAAATGATATGTTTGGATGACATTCAAGAAAATAAGAAACTTGCTAATAACAAAGAAATAGCTGATGTTTTTTATTTTTAAAATAAAATTTGATTGAAAAATAATTTTTTAGCTTGCGAAAAAAATGAAAGATAAACAAGAAGTCATTGCCATTGTTGAAAAAACCCAACTAGCGCTATCCTTAGCTTTGGGTGATAAATCCAACTTGAAATACACTCCGAAATTTTTCGGTGAAATATATAAAATTTTATTTTATTTTATTTGTTTTTTTTCATGGTAGATGAGTTGCCGAAACTCAACAAATTAAGAGAATCATCCTTCACTCCTGAAAATTACTTAAATTACAAAAATGTTTAGTTTTTAAGAAGTCATTTGTTTTTTAATGAAAATTATAAGTTTAGCTTATTTTGTATTCTTTGGACCTCCTCATTGAGCTGAGTATTTGCGAAATAGCCCAAAAATTAGTCTTGCTTTTTGTTGATAGTAAATCTGATGTTGTTTTCGAACATTATTATGTAAAAATTTATAATTAAAAAATTATAGTTCATTTTTTAATTTAGAAAGGAAAAATAAAGGAAAAAGAAGGGAAATTTGAATCAGCTCTTCGTGATTTCGATGAAAGTTTAATAATCGACCCTATGTTTTACAAAAGCATGATTGCCAAAGCAAACATTCTGATAAAAGTTCCCAATTTAAAGGATTTGCAAAAGGCTCAAGAATTATTATTAAAAGCAATCCGTTTTGAAGAAACACCAGAAATCATGTTTTTTTTTATTAATTACCTTAATTAAAAAAAAGAATATTTAGTTTGGGACTTGCTCACATTTATACCGAAGAAGGAAACATTGAAGGTGCTAACGAATTACTTTTGCGAGCGATGGAAATGAACCAGAAGCAACCAATAATTTCTTATTTTCTAATAAAAGATTGCATCTTTGAATACAATTAGATAATTTTTTTCTTCTTTATGTTTATTTTTTTTAATAATTAATAAATTATATAATCTCTTTAGGCTTGTACTAGCACATTTTCTAATCAAATGTACAAAGAAAAAAAATGATCAAATAGAGTCTTTCAATTTCATTACAATTAATTAAAATTCTAAGCTTGCACGATCTTTTCTTCTTTAATTATGGCCGTCGACACATAGGTGTTAATTCCACATACTCCATCTCCTTCGGTTTTCTTCACTCTGAAGTATCCTTTTTCACCCCAAAAGTTGCCCCAT
>Ga0302140_10005438_pt1 | contig 16076 bp, 15 predicted proteins | sample I_Bog_E1_1_FD_202095 | JGI IMG/M metagenome (GOLD analysis project Ga0302140, IMG submission 202095) | Peat permafrost microbial communities from Stordalen Mire near Abisko, Sweden - I_Bog_E1_1 | ecosystem: Environmental > Terrestrial > Soil > Wetlands > Peat | place: Sweden: Abisko, Stordalen... | reverse complement strand
CTTCTCGGCTCCAAGCACGCTGATCATCCATCCTCAGCTTGCCCGCTCCAATCGCTTCAGGCTCATCTTGCGTTGGAATCAACTCCCACCTTCAGGCTCATCTTGCGTTGGACAAGAGTCTTTCTTGATATCTTTATCAGCAACGTCTACAATGATAGCTGTGGTTTACCTTCATATTTGTTGGCAAAACATTTCATACACGCGACAAACTCTTCATTGTACACATCGCACTGTGAGGCTGTATTCTGACGCAATGACGTGGCGCCGACCAGATATTTGAGTCTGTTTGGGATTCGTTTACCATACACTTGTTGAACTTCACTTATCGTGTGAAGGGCTTGGATAAGGATGCAATGCTAAGTGAGGGTGGCGGAGCTATGCGCGGCCGACATGCAGCAGGCCCTATAAATAGCTCAACAAGCCTAAGTAATCAGCCCTTTGCTCACCTTCAACCCAATGCTCCTTTTTGAGTAACCCCTCCAAGCAAAACGAATGACCATGAAAAGCTATCACGCGCTCGTCGCGTCGGCAAAACTCAACGCGCAGCTCTTCGTCATGAGCGGGATGACGGATATTGCCCAACAAGCCCGTTCCGAGGTTGTCACCTTCGTCACGACGGGATTGGTCGAGTGATGACACTGACACCACAGACGAAAGAAGAAAATGCATCCTCCACCCTGGCCGCAGATAGAAGGAGCGACTTTCATCCTCCCGATCTGCCAAGCGAGGAGCTTGAAGTCAGCACTATCGACGTATTCACGCACCTCGCAAATGGCAAATGGCTGATTGCGAAGGTCATTGGCGCGACAATGCTTGTCGGCCTGATCTTGTGCTTTGCTTTACCCGTGAAGTATACGGCGACAACAAGGATCATGACCCCTCAACAGTCGTCGTCGGCCGCAGCCTTGATGAGCCAGCTTTCTTCGCCTGGAGCCGGATCTTTGGCCGCTCTTGCCGGCGGTGGGCTAGGCGTCCTCAAGGATCCGAATTCCATCTACATTGGGGTGCTGGGTTCTCGTCCAGTCGCGGATGCAATAATTCAAAGGTTTAACCTGTCCACGGTTTACCGCGCCAAGAATATGACAGACGCCCGCAAAGCGCTGGCGAAGAATACTTCAGTTGCCTCTGAAAAGTCAGGTTTCATTGCGCTATCGGTGACGGATAAAGATAAAAAGCGGGTCGCCGAGATTGCGAACGCCTACACGGAAGAACTTACCAAGCTGATGAAATTCCTTGCAGTAACTGAGGCTTCGCAACGGCGACTCTTTTACGAAGAGCAATTGAAACAATCCAAGGAATCACTGATTGCAGCGGAGCTAGCTCTGCAGCAGGTTCAACAGAAAAAGGGCCTGGTCTATCCCGACGCGCAGGCCAAGGCGATGATTGAGAGCCTGGAAGCACTTCGCGCCAAAGCCGCAGCCAAAGAAGTGGAGGTTCAGGCGCTCCGCACTTATTCGACAGAGCATAATTCCAACCTGCAGCTAGCCGAACGAGAACTTTCCTCGCTGCATGAAGAGATCTCCCAGTTAGAACAGAAAACCCACACCGCCGGGTTTGGCGATTTAGGACTTGCCGAAGTGCCGGGCGCCAGCCTGGAGTATCTTCGCGCCGATCATGAAGTGCGGTATCAACAAGCCCTCTTCGACCTACTGCTGAAGCAATACGACGCAGCCAAATTGGACGAAGCCAAAGAAGGGGTAATCGTTCAAGTTGTGGAACCAGCGATCATGCCAGACAAGAAATCCTCGCCGAAACGCGCCATCATCATGGTGATCTCCGTGGTCGCAGGGTGCGTAATCGGATGCGCCTATATATTGTTTGTTTGGTGGAACGACGAGATGCAAAATGATCCGGAACAGCTTGCTCAATTCCAGAAATTGAAAGCGGCTCTCTGGAGCAAGAGTTAACGAAATCATTCGTGGCATCGATATTTCCAAGGAGGCTCTGGTAGGCCATAATCCTCACTGTGCATTCCCCTTGATGCCTGAATGCAGGTTCAATGTGTCCCACGTGCAGCAGAGTTTCACTACAGGCCCTTATGCTTTTCAAGCGCAACAAAAACACCTCTGAGCGCCTGTCTTACCCGGACAAATTGTGGATACTGCTTGCCCTGATAATGATCCTCGTCAACGAGTGGACCTCAGGCCACGACTGGGCTCGCACGCCATTATTCGATCCAATTCAAATTATGGGACTAAACATATCCCCTATAGAGATTGCAATCCTATTAGCCATCACGCCGCTTCTGCCCAAGATATTTATCCGATTAGTAGCGCGCCACATGGTGCGCCATCCAATGCTCAGCGCACTGACGATCGGGGCGTTCAGCATGGGCATGATAACAGGCTACGAGAGATTGGGAAGTATCGTGGGCTTGGTAGAAATCAAAAGCTTCTTTTTTTTGGGTGTATTTACCTATCTCAGCTGCCAAGCGATCAAAGGAGGTTTATTCAAGCGCATCGTTCCCTTGCTAAGTATCGCCTGTATAGCTCAATCCCTGATCAGCATCTTCCAGTTCCTGACGAACCCGATCGTCAACGCGAACCTTGGGGAACAAACAGATGTGAATTTTCTCCCTTGCCTGCTGCTGCCAGTCTTCGTAGCCCGGCTGATGAACCAGAACGAGCACGCAAAATTCAAGTATCAATTCTGCATTGCGATCGTTCTGATCAATCTTTACTTGAGCCAGAGCCGCTCTGCGATGGTAATTGCTCTGTCAGGGGTGTTTCTCACCGCTGCATTCTGTAGAATGCAGCGAAACCGCCCCCTTTATCCGATGGGCCGATTCATTCCCTCGGCGGGCTTGTTCACCCTGGTTCTCCTGCTTGTCGTTGGCATTATCTTGTCCAATACTGAATTCGTTCGCAGCTTTGTATTCTGGGAAGACCAGGCGAACCAGGGGCATAACGCCTCCAATCTCGGCCACTACTTCGATATCCTGCGGGGAATCCAAATCATCGCAGAGCGTCCTATCACGGGGATGGGGTTCGGCGGAAACCTTCCCGCCTTGGGCACGGCAACTTTTGACGTCATTCACAATGAGTTTTTACATTTCTGGGTCTTTTTTGGAATCGGCGGAGCGTTCCTTTGGCTGTATCTCTTTGTTGTGATGCCAGTGAAATCTATTCGGCGGCTCGATAACGCGCGCTTGCGAGGATTCCCAATCCAGGATCAACACTACCTGATTTTCTCCATGCTCAGCTGGTCAGTAGCACATTTTCTAGTGGATCCCTCTTTTCACCAGTTTTTCCCACAAGTATGGTTTATGGGGCTTTACTTGGCAAGCCTTGGAACGAGCCCGTCAACCGACTTCGGCATGGTGACATCTCGCTTTCGAAAAGAACAAACGATGCTTCCCTTGGGCAGCCAAGTCTAGGGATTCCACAAAAGGCGGAACGCAGAATTCCAAAAGCGCACTGGCATCGACTGCGTTCATCAATGATGAAAAATAAGCGCCTAATATTCATTGGGTAGTTTCCGCAATTTCTCCGGACTGCAAAGTTTTCTGCCGGACCTTAATCAACTCGATTCAAGTTTTGTACACTTGCTCCATCGCGATTTGTCGGTTGTGGGGCTGGACAACTCCCACAGCGCGATCCGCAACTACGGAAAGGCAAACCTCGCCGGACCACTGCTTTAGATTATTCAACATGAGGTGGGGACTGGGCATTCGAGAATCGGTAAATGAAGGAAGAAATGAACAACGATCATTTTAGAAGCGCATCGACAGCAGCAAGGCATGAGATCGAAGTATCGATAGTCACGGGAACTCTGAATCGTCTCAGTCTTTTAAAGCTTTGCATCGCATCAATTCGTCAAAATGGCTTCTCTGGGAAAATGGAAATTATCGCAGTCGATGGAGGTTCCACAGACGGCACGTTGAAATGGCTAGCAAGACAGCACGACATATTGACCATCGTACAGCCCAACTACAAAATCGCGCTTCCCGGCCAGGCGCCTCGCAAGGCGCATAGTTGGGGAGAATTCATGAATCTCGGTTTTCGCTTCGCCAAAGGCAAGTGGATCCTGATGGTCAGCGACGACCTTGTTCTCGCCCGAGGCTGTATCCAAAAAGGTCTCGATGAGTTGGAAGAGGCGTTGCGCCAGGGGCAGGATGTCGGCGCAGGCGCCCTCTTCTTTCGCGATTATCCCCGCGACCTTCGTTATCACGTGAAAAAGTTGCCCCAAGGGGTTGTTCTCCTCAACCACGGATTTTATCGGAAAGCGGCGTTGGAAGATGTTCAGTATATCGATGAACATGACTTTGCATTCTATGCGGCGGATGGCGACCTATGTATGCGTTTGTCGGCGGCGGGGCACGCCGTGGTTGCATTGAATGACTGCTTCGCGAACCATTTGGCGCACCAACCGAATTACCGGAAGTTATTCGGAAAGCGAGACGCTATAAAAGGTGCGGGCGACATGGCCACCTTCGAGCAGCGGTGGGGAAAGTTGCCCGGCGAGGAAGCCATGTTGTTCCGCGAAGAGCGGTTGGAGGATACCTTCTATAAAAACTTCTGGCTCGTCAAGCCCTTACAATGCACGCTATCTGCGCTGGCACGCTCCTTCAGTCGTCTTGGCTTATATGGCCGAACTTCCTCATAGATGCGCGCTAAGATTATTTGGAGGAAGCTTCGGCGAAATGCCAAATGAGTCATCATCCTCACTCACATTCCCTCAATGACTAAAGCCCAGCATTTGTTCTTGCAGCGGCGGGAGGACCAGCTAGAGTCGCGCATTTGCACAACGTCTGCTTCTGCGGTTTTCGTCTAGGAAGGCCCTGTCTAGGAGCCTGAATTCGGCATTCAGCTTTTATGCCTTCGACAAGAGTGGGCCAAATCAAAGTTTTTTCAGGAGCCATCCGAAATGCAAGCATCACGGAAAGGTCTTACCGCTTCGATGAGGCGCTGGGTTTACAAGATAGGTTCGATTTGCCTGCACTTTGGGTTCAACCCACGGCGATTCATTCGAAGTCTTCGCGGGATACCGGCTTACTTCCGCGATATGCATTCCTATAACCAAGCTGGCCCTCCGATTCCGACTTTCAATATTAGGACTCGGGACTTATTGCCAATTCTCTACGAGAAAAAAGAAACAGTCAGCGGGCGCGGGCATTACTTCCATCAGGATCTTTGGGCGGCAAGAAAAATATACGAGCGACATCCAGATAGTCACATCGACATAGGCTCAAGAATCGATGGCTTTGTCGCTCATTTGCTTACTTTCATGCCTGTTACAGTCATCGATATTCGCGCTCTCTATAGCGATATCGACGGCCTTCAGTTCATCGAAGACGACGCAACCGAGTTGAACAAACACACTGACAACAGCATCCGATCACTTTCATGCCTCCATGCCGCGGAACATTTCGGGTTAGGACGGTATTCCGATCCCGTTGATCCCAATGGATGCTTCAAATTGATGAATAGCCTTCAGAGGGTCCTGTGCCCCGAAGGAAGGCTCTACTTTTCCGTGCCAATCGGAAGAGAAAGAGTCGAGTTTAATGCCCACCGTGTATTCGCCATCTCCACAGTATTGAACGCATTTCAGGGCCTCAGCTTGCTTTCTTTTTCCTTCGTTGACGACGAGGACAGAATGCACAAGGATGTCGACTGGAAACAAGTGCCAGTTTGCGACTACGGCTGTGGAATGTTCGAGTTTACAAAGGAACCATGAATCGGCACAACCAGACGCGCAAAAGCTTTGGTGCACAAGTTGGATCATTTCGTAGCCTACTGCATAAGGGCATGGATATTGGTCGTCCCGCACGATTGAATCTGATGTTTCTGAATCAATATGGCTCGGCATGAATGCGCATGGTTATCAAAGAGGTATGCAACGGCTTTCACGCGGTTGTTGCGATGGGAAACATGGTCAAGCGCGACGGCCTGGAAGGGTGCAAACCGGGTGAGTCGCGGCGCACTTTTTGCGCGCAAAACGGGTCAAGAAATATAAAACCGTCTATTCAGTTTGCCCGCCAACGGAACTGTATTGAGATGGTGTGGTCCCGACGGAAGCTTGGACCGGGCCGTATTGTTTGCCGGTGCCAAACGAATCCTCTAACAGCCAAAGGAAGGTCTCTTAAATGAGCTCAAAAAAGCGGTTGATGATGGCTTGTATAAATACCTTGTCTAAAGTAACGGGAAATCGAATCATTCAACGCCTTTTGGAAAACAATGTCTTAGTAAGTCAATATCTAATGGGAATTGGTGCCGGAAGTAACGTGGCGTGCAGTGGAGAAGAAGTTGTATTCAAGATGCTAAAGCGCAGACTTGATCCTCCGTACTGTGTTTTCGACGTTGGCGCAAACAAGGGACAATTTCTTCGCCTTTTGATGGATAATATTACAATAGATGATATATCGGTTCACTGCTTTGAGCCAGGTCTTCAAACATTCAAAACTCTTGTTCTGTCGTCTAGAGGTGACAAAAGAGTCAAAATGAATAATATTGGCTTAAGTGGAAAAACAGGCGAAGCGATTTTACATTATGACAGCCCTGGCTCGGGTTTGGCTTCTCTTTCTAACCGAAGACTAGATCACTTCGGCATTGGTTTCGAGGGAACGGAAACCGTTGTAATTGACACAATCGATAACTACTGTATGAAAAATGCTATCGATCGCATCCATCTCCTAAAGATCGACATTGAAGGACATGAACTTGACGCGCTATCTGGCGCGAAGAGAATGTTCGATAATAGATCGGTGGACATCGTAATGTTTGAATTTGGCGGTTGCAATATTGACTGTAGAACCTACTTCCAAGACTTCTGGTACTTCTTTAAGAACGTGGATATGAAGATATATAGAGTTACTCCTTCCGGTTATCTGTCTCTGATTGAATCCTATAAGGAAATTCAAGAGCAATTTAGAACCACAAACTTTATCGCGATTTCGAATCGCGATTGATGTAAGCGCAAAGCCGGTGTTGGCCGATTGGATCGTAGAAAGGACCAAAACTCATCCTTAAAAAATATCTTCTGCAAGTTAGCTTGAGGCCATTCGATACATCCTCCGTGGAGGGGCGCTCGAAAGAACGAAACCGGCGCGCAATCCTGACAACACTCGCTACGGGGGTGTCCAGGGTCATCAGCGTGTCGACAGGGCTCATCTCCGTGCCCTTGACGCTTCGCTACCTGGGGCCAGAGCGTTATGGGCTTTGGATGGTGCTGATTTCGTTGATTGCGGTGATGGGCTTCGCGGATCTGGGCATTGGGAATGGCCTGATGAACGCGATTTCAGAAGCCTACGGGAAAGACGATCGCCCGCTGGCGCGGGAATACTTGACGAGCGCACTTTTTCTAATGCTCGGCATTGCCGGTTTTCTAGCGCTCGCAGGAATAGTGGGCTACCCTTTTGTGCCCTGGTTGCATTTGTTCAATGTGAAATCGAATGCGGTTGCGGCCGAAGGAGCCCGAGCATTCGTAGTGCTCTATGGCTGGTTCGTGCTTAACATTCCGCTGGGCGTGATCCCACGTGTGCAGTCGGGGTTGCAGCAGGGCTACTGGGCACAAGCGATTGGCGCGTTGGGAAATGTTGCATCTTTGCTCACGCTGCTGCTGGTCATCTCCCTGCACGGCAGCCTGGCGTGGCTCGTGTTCGCCTCCACCTTCGGCGTGATCCTGGCAACCTTCCTGAACGGATGGCTTTTGTTCCGCGAACATCCCTGGTTGCTGCCTGAGTATCAGGCATATCGGGGCCGCTCGGCAAAGCGAATATTCAAGCTCGGCATGATGTTTTTTGTCCTGCAGTGCGCCATTGCGCTTGGTTATACTTCCGACAATATCGTGATCACGCAGGTGATCGGGGTCGCTGCAGTCGCCGCATATGCAGTACCTCAAAAGCTTTTCAGCTTTATCAACATGATCGTCTCAATGGGAATCACGCCCTTGTGGCCGGCTTATGGCGAGGCAATCGCGCGTGGCGACGTGGCGTGGGTGCGCAAAGTGTTTTTGGGATCCTTATGCATCACGCTGGGGATTTCGATACCGATCTGCACGGCATTGGCGCTCGCTGGGCCATGGATACTCAGGATAGCAGTGGGGAAAGTCCTACATACCCCGATGTCGCTGCTCGTCGTCCTGGCCGTATGGGGTGTTGTCTCTGCCGTCTCTACTCCGCTGGGCATGCTGCTCAATGGAGCAGGGGTATTGAGGGTGCAGACGGTGATTGCGATAGTTGCAAGTTTGAGCAACCTTGCCTTGTCGATTGCACTTACTCGCCGGTTCGGTGTTATCGGGGTTTGTCTCGGCTCAATCATTACGCAAGTCGTGATTGCGATCCCTCTCTATTCCTGGGCAATTATGAAGCTGCTAAGAAGACTGGGAACAGGAAAAGCTATTGGGGAACTAGCTTGCTGATCGCCGCAGGGAATCTCCGATTGAACTGAAGTACAAGGGATAAACATCGGAATGATCACCAAAACCAGGATATTGAGGCAGTTCGTGAGGCTTTTGACTTGGCCTCGCATCCTTGCCAACAAACTCGACGCACAAATTCAGAAAGAACTATGCACAACCGATGCCACGGCGCGCTTGCTAGAGGGCACTGTCATAGCCAATGCGTTAGAAGCCAAGGATCGCATTCAAATCGGCGCGCATACCGTCAGCCGCGGGGAGTACAACGTGTTTCCGCCCGAGGGCAGCATCCGAATCGGCTCCCATTGCTATGTTGGCGATCACTCCCGCATATGGTCGGCAGTCGGAATCCAAATTGGAGATCGAGTTCTGATATCCCATGGCGTTAATATCCACGATCATAGCGCGCACCCAATCGCCGCAAATAGCAGGCACATTCAAGCGGTCAATATCCTCGCAGGGACGTGCATGGATATGTCAAGCGTAGATATGGCACCGATAACAATCCATGACGATGTATGGCTGGGGTTCAACGCGATTGTCCTGAAAGGTGTCACGATAGGCCGCGGCGCCATTATCGGTGCGGCAACAGTCATTACGAAAGATGTTCCGGAGTTTGCAATCATGGTGGGAAATCCAGCTAGGCAAGTGGGAACCGCATCCGAATAATTCGCACGTAGTCATGAACTCAGGCACACTCCGGGCAATGCAGGGCGCTCCTCAACTTTCCGCGCACTAAATTGCGGGGAGAGAGCGACGCAGAACAAGAAAGTATATAGAAGAATGAATGAAACAACACTAGTTGTTACCGGTGCACACGGGTTTCTGGGTCGGTACACGGCTCGCTGCCTGGCACAATACGGATACACGGTTAAGGGCATCGGTCATGGGAAGTGGGATGAGAACGAATGGCGCAACTGGGGACTTAGCGCATGGCAGGAAACTGACCTGACTATCGAGACACTACGCATGCATGCCCAAGCACCCTATGCCATTGTTCATTGCGCAGGAGGCGGATCGGTTGGCTATGCCGCCGCCGAGCCGTACGAAGATTTCCAGAGAACGGTGTATTCCACTGCATGTGTACTGGAATACATTCGCCGCTTCACCCCCGCAACGCGATTCATATATCCATCGAGCGCGAGCGTGTATGGAAGAGCCGACAGCTTCCCCATCGGAGAAGAAAGCCGCATCGCACCCATCTCAATTTATGGTATGCATAAACGGATGGCGGAGGAACTGGCGGTATCTAGCGCACGCCGCTTTGCGATTTCTACTGCCGTTGTCCGGTTCTTTTCGCTGTATGGATGCGAATTGCGCAAACAGCTTCTATGGGACGCCTGCCGAAAACTGACGACTGGGGACTATTCTTTTGGCGGAACAGGAAAAGAGATTCGCGACTGGCTGCACGTCGAAGATGCAGCCGATCTGTTGCGGGCGGCGATCGAACATGCCGACACGTATTGTCCAATCGTTAATGGCGGATCGGGCATGGGCGTCACTGTTCACGACGCGCTGGCGCTAGTTTCGCAATGCCTCTCCTCGGCCGGCGACCCTCCTTCGTTCTCGGGAGGGCATCGCCCCGGTGACCCGGATTGCTATATTGCCGATATACACAAGGCACAGCAATGGGAGTGGAGGGCAAAAAAAGAATGGCGCGAAGGCATCGCGGAATATGTCGCCTGGTGGCGCCAGGAAATATCTACGTATGGAAATTAGCACCCCGCGGTTCCGCAACGCCGGTGGAAGACTGAAAAAAAACGGGCCAACTGTCTTCACTGCTTGCTGGCGGTAGCCGGCCCTACCGCGGGTGGTTTGCGACTAGATGGGTATTTACGTGACTCAAGTAGCCCCAGGATCTTGTGATTTCAGAAGTCCGGGTGGTTGAACCTTTGACCAGCGATTTGCAGGGCGCCAGTTCGACGGCGACACGTGTTCCAAAAGGCGGTAGAACAACTTGCCCCGACTGCGCGATTTGCATCGATTGAATTGGCACGTGAACTCGTCGAGATAGGCATCCAGGTGTTCCATACTCACGCCTTCCTGGTAGGTTCCGAGCAGCCAGCGTTTGACCAGTGCGACGACGCAGTGGACTCGCGGCATTAGTTCCGATCCTGTTTTGCTGTTTCCCTTCAGGTATGTGATCTCGTGCCGATATTGCCTGCCTTCCAGGGGCAGGTAACCCAGCCATCGGTATGGACAATGCTGCCCGGCTCGACGGAATCCTCGAAAAAGCGAAGCAGGCTGCGGATGCGTCCAAGATCCGCCGCATTCGGATGCGGCCGATTCTTGGTCCATCGCCTTCCGCTGCAACTGCAATCATGGCCTTGGTTTCCGTTTGCCGACAGTGAACCCCTTCTTCCTCACCACCCACGTAGGCTTCATCAACTTCGACACGCTCCCGGCTGCCGATCCCGGCCAGGTCGCGCCATGGCGCCACGGAGTTTGTGCAGCAAGGCCGAGGCTGCCTTGTAGCTCTTCAAGCCCAGCACGCGCCGCAACCCCATGGTGCTGACCCCGTTCTTCTGGCTGGTCACCCAGCACACCGCTCGGAACCAAAAGGCCAGCGGGCACTCGCCTGTCTTGAAAGATCCTTCCTGCAGTCACTGAGACCTGACGATGACAAGCCGCGCACTCCCACAGCAAATCAGAGGCTGGCCACGCTCTCTGGTCTCCACAGCGCGGGCAGCAGAATCCATCCGGCCAGCGAAGTTGGAACAGATACGCCCGATAACCCGCCTCGTTCGAGAAGCGCCGCTCCAATCTCGGCAGGTCTCGCGGATAATATTCCACAGCCGGAGAATCTACAGGCTGTGGTCACCTGAGTCAAGTAAATACCCATCTGCGGCTAATGCGAGATACTAGGATCACGGATAAATGAGCAGGGAGATAGGGGATTTGGCGAAATTCAAGGAAAAGATAAAGGTAGGTTTTGTCGTTCAGGATGGCGATTGGTTGGGTGGCCGAAACTACTTGATCAACCTGATTCGCGCCATTGACCGCCTCCCAGATAGCATCCTCGAGCCCGTGTTGCTGAAAGGGAATACCATTTCGGATCCGGGAGGCGATTTTCCCGGCACGACCATCCTTTCCACATCTCTCCTGGATGATCGGAGTACGCAGAGATTCTGCCTACGAGCTATCAAGGCCATGAGTGGCCGGGATTGGCTGCTCGAGCGCCTGTTGGTAAAGAATGGAATTGAGGTCCTGTCGCATTCCGGCCACCTGGGTCGGAATGCTTCCGTGGCTACCATCGGCTGGATTCCGGACTTTCAGTTCATGCATTTACCTGAGTTTTTCACTGTGGCAGAATGCTCATTGCGCAGGCGATGGTACAGAACATTGTGCGGAGCGTGCGATCGGGTAATTGTAAGCAGCGAAACCGTTCGAAACGATCTGCGCACCTTCTATCCCGAGCATGCCGATAAGGCCGACGTATTGCGATTTGTGTCCAGCGCTCTTTGCGAGGAACAGAGCAGCACGTTATCCACTCTTCAGCAAAAGTATGAGACGCCGGATCGCTACTTCCTTCTGCCCAATCAATTTTGGGCACATAAGAATCACCGCGTTGTCATAGACGCACTGAAGATTCTCAAAGATGCCGGCCATTCTCTTGCCGTCTATGCGACGGGCAGGACAGAAGATCATCGCAACCCGAATTTCTTCCCGTCATTGAAAGAGCACGCAATCCGTTGCGGAGTTACAGACAACTTTCGCATCTTGGGCGTGGTTCCGTTTGGTGACCTGGTCGGCCTCATGCGAAATGCGGTCGCTTTCATCAATCCGTCCAATTTCGAGGGCTGGAGTACCTCCGTCGAAGAATCGAAGACTCTGGGAAAACTGGTCGTCTTGTCGGATATTCCCGTTCACCGCGAGCAAGCTCCCCGCCTGGGTAGATACTTTCCCCAGGATGACGCGGAGACCCTGGCCAAGACTTTGCTGTCGGTGTGGCAGACCTACGACCCCAGCACGGACATTGCAAATCAGGAACGCGCGCGCGATGAATTCGCCGCTCGCCAGATGGAATTTGCGAGAAGCTACGAAAAGATTGTGCGGACGGCGCGCAGATCTTGAGTGAGCACCGATCCGGCGCCTGAATCCGAAAGGGAACTCCTGCAGGGTGTAACATTCTACGTACTTGGTCCATTCACGTGGGGTGCTACAGACTGCGAAAAGACTCATGCTGCTCGCATGTGTGAGCGCCCGTGTTTTTTTCGTTCTTTGGCCTGCTCTGCTACTTGATTGCCGGTTTTGTTTTGTAACTAAACACCATTCTTCAGCGGACTGATGGAGCGCCGTCTAAAGTGTCAATGAGGCGACTTTTTTCATAGACTGTGAAGCCCATTGCCTTCGGAACTTTGCTTGGACCAGGGGCTCCCGAATTCTGCGGATTGAATCGCTCCGCACAAAGGAAAAAGTATGAAAGTACTCTGCGCGTTCTGGCAATATATGTACGGCGATCGAGAACGCGGAATTGGAATCGAGTACGAGTCGTTCATTCCGGCCCTGAAACGGCTTGGCCACGAAGTCAAACACTTCGAGACGTGGGACCAGGACGCTCATTCCACTTACGAGGAGCTGAATCGGGCACTCCTGGCCGAAGTCGACAGGTTCGACCCAGACATCGTTTTCACCGTGCAGCGGGATTACGAGATATGGACGGAGACCCTGGAAGCCATCCGACACAGAGGGAAAGTCGCACTGATCACCTGGACAACAGACGATTCCTTCAAATTTGAGACTGTGTCGAAATACATTGGAACTTACTACGACGCAATCAGCACAACTTATGATTATCGCGTCGCGGATTACCAGAAATATGGAATCGACGGCGTGTGCTTCACCCAATGGGCGGCCAATTCGCATTGGTTGAATCCGCCCAAACGGGCACAGGATTGCTGCTACGCCGTTTCGTTTGTTGGCTTGGCGTACAGCACGCGCCAAGAACTTGTCGAGGAATTAAAACAAGCAGGAATTCATACCGAGTGTTTCGGCCACGGCTGGCCCAATGGGCCGGTTGCCGCTGATCAAATTCCCATAATCATGCGCGACAGCATCATCAGCCTCAACTTCTGTGCCGGTGGCCGCAAAAGCCACGATGGAAACGACCGGCAGATCAAAGCCAGAACCTTTGAAGTTCCGGGATCTGGTGGGTTTCTCCTAACCGATGCGGCACCGGGACTGGATGACTTTTATAGGATCGGTGAGGAAATCGCCGTGTATGAGAACTTCGACGATCTAGTAAGAAAGATAACTTATTATCTGCAAAATTCCGAGGTGCGGGACCAGATAGCCCAAGCAGGATATGTTAGAACCTCGGCATCGCACACCTACGAGCAACGACTATGTGCGCTAATCGACTTCGGATTGGAAAGACGGGATAAGCGTCTCCAGAGTCCAGCCAGAATCGATCTTCCAAGCCAAGGTAACACCAAAGAATCTGACCCTTCTCCCGAGTTCGGAATTGCACTTTGCGCCATACGATGGTGTTTGGTGACAGTTTGCAGCATGGTATGGGGCGCAGAACGAGGTCAGAGAGCTGCTCGGCAACTTGTGTTTAACGTGTCCCGCAAAATATGCGGCATTCGGACTTTTGGAGCCAAAGGCATACCTGGAAGAATGTTCCCATATGTTTAAGAAGCATTCAATCAATGTCTGAATCCAGCATCGGGATTCCTCATGGCGAAACAAACTGCAAGAAGGCGAACCCTGGGAAAACTCCCGATAAGCTGACCTCAAAGCCGGACGGCATGCCGCGCAAGTTATGGATGAGAGTCGAGTGCGCGAATTGGGCTCGACGGCAAAGGCCAATTTCGTCTCCGGCATGAATATGCTTTCGATTGGTAGGTCACCCACCGCTGTCTAAAATAGGTATAAACGCTCAATGGAAATCTCGATCATCATTCCAACGTACAATCGCAGCGACCTTCTCAAAAGGACGCTACAAGGGTATTGCAACCAAGAGATGCCGGACTTGCAATGGGAATTGATCGTCGTAAGCGATGGCTCAACAGATTCTACGCAGCAGATTTTGACAGATTTCAAAAAGAAGCTCCCAGTGACGTATTTAGTCCAAGAAAAACGTGGGGTATCAAGCGCACGTAATGCCGGACTCCGTGCCGCACGCTCTCCTATCGTGCTCTTTGTCGACGATGACGTCATTCCAAGTCCCCAACTCATTGCCGAACATGCGCGATTTCATGCGCAGCGAACGGCGCCAGAAGATGTTCTTCTAGGATATGTGACATGGCTGCCCGATCTTTGCGTTACGCCCTTCATGCACTGGTACGGAGAGTATGGGGGATTGTTCGGATTCTCGTTGCTCAAAGATGATCGACCGGAAAATATTCGCTACTTCTATAGCTGCAATATCAGCATGAAGACCGATTTCATAAAGAGGAACCACGGATTCAATGAATCCTTATCTGTCATGGAGGATTTCGAGCTGGGCTATCGACTCAAGAAGAATGGCATGAGGATGTACTTCAAGCGAACAGCTCTAGGTTTTCACAACCAGCAATTTACATTTCGCGAGGCGTGCCAGCGCCTGGAGCGCCATAGTGACGGACTTTCAGCTTTTTGCCTAACTGAGGCTGGCCGTTCAATGATTAAGAAAAGAAGTCGACTTCCCTTTCGATTGGCTGAAACATTCGTGAAGACAGTTGGACCAATGTTATATCCTCTTCGGCCCTTGCTGGATTCCGGGTATAGGCTTCCCAACGCGATTTATCGGTTGTTCTATTGGTACTATGGCAGCTACCGGTCATTCTGGGGAAGAAGCACTCCCGCGAAATGAGCGAAGATGCCTGTTTGCTATTTCTACATGACTCTAAACTTGCGGCAGTTAGGTCAAATACCCCTTTCAGCATAAAGAAAAGACGATCGACAGGTTTTTATCGCGATCCGTCGTTGTGTTGTATCCGTCCGGGCAAGTCCATTCTTTTCGTAGGTTTTGAAAGATGATTCACTGAAGGCATGAGTGAATATCCAGTCCCTGCCGTTCGTCGTCGCCATCGTCGCAGCCGTGTGGAGGTGGCACAGATCGCGTCATCTTACCCGCAGAGTGGCTTGAGTCGGTCACAGTTTTGCCATCAGCATGGCCTGTCGCTGTCAACTCTCAACAAGTATTGCCAGCATGCACGTTCACGCGACGCTGCTCCGTCCACGTCGATAAGCAGGCCCCTCAGCGCGGTGGAGTTGCCGCTGGCGCGGGTTGAGTTTGTCGAGAAGTCCGCAACGCACACAGAGCAGCATGACCCATTGCTGGTTGAATTGGCAGGCGGGCGGCGGATTGCAGTGTCTTCCGGTTTCGACGCGGCAACGCTGACACGGCTGATCGCCGTGCTCGAACAGGCGTAGTGCGATGCTGGGCTTGGGCGCGGCTACGCGCATTTTCGTGGCTACCGGAAAAACCGACATGCGCCTGGGGTTCAACGGCCTCTATGCTCTTGTGGTCGGCAAGTTGCAGCAGAACCCTCAAAGTGGTCATCTGTTTCTATTCGCAAATTCGAGAAGAGATCGCATGAAGATTCTCTTTTTCGACAGCAACAGCCTCTGGGTTTGTGCGCGCCGCATGGAACAAGGGAGATTGCATTGGCCAACATCAGATGAGGGTCGCGTGCAGTTGACCCGCGAGGAGTTTGCGCTGCTGATTGGCGGCATCGATCTGACCACGACAACCAAGCGGAAGTGGTATAGAAAGCCGCCTGTCGGAGAAGGCG
>Ga0302140_10005434_pt1 | contig 16079 bp, 10 predicted proteins | sample I_Bog_E1_1_FD_202095 | JGI IMG/M metagenome (GOLD analysis project Ga0302140, IMG submission 202095) | Peat permafrost microbial communities from Stordalen Mire near Abisko, Sweden - I_Bog_E1_1 | ecosystem: Environmental > Terrestrial > Soil > Wetlands > Peat | place: Sweden: Abisko, Stordalen... | reverse complement strand
CTCTGACCGGGATTTGGCTGAGCAAATACTCGAGGAATGTCTTCCGCATAGCGGCAACTCTATTCGATTGGGGATCACCGGCGTTCCGGGAGCGGGCAAGAGCAGTTTGATCGAAGTGCTCGGCATATCGCTCATTCGGGAACATCACCAAAAGGTCGCCGTACTCGCGATCGATCCCAGCAGCCAGCTTTCCGGCGGAAGCATTCTCGGTGACAAAACGCGCATGAAATCGCTGGCCGCGAGTGACATGGCATTCATACGGCCGTCTCCCTCGCGTGGATCTCTCGGCGGGGTGGCGCGGCGCACGCGCGAGGTGATGCTGCTTTGTGAAGCGGCAGGTTATCAGAACGTGATTGTCGAGACGGTAGGAGTGGGTCAATCGGAAACCGCCGTCCACGATATGGTCGACTTCTTCCTGCTGCTGGCGCTTACCGGAGCCGGAGACGACCTGCAGGGCATGAAGCGCGGAGTCATGGAGTTGGCCGATCTCGTGGTCATTAACAAAGCAGACGGAGCGAATCGATCGGCCGCAGAGAGGGCGAGAGTTGAAGCGCAGAACGCACTGCATTATTTTCCCGCATCTGCATCGGGATGGACGCCCCGCGCGCTCGCGTGTTCTGCGCAAACGGGCAAAGGGATTTCAGAAATTTGGAACAGTGTTCTCGAGTGCGTTGCCCTAACCAAGACGAACGGTTGGTTCGGCCACACTCGGCGCAACCAGGCCAGAAAATGGATGCGGGAGATTATCCAGCAAGGATTGATGGAACAATTCGAAGCTCATCCCGCGGTTCGAAAACGCCAGGAAGAGTTGGAGCAAGACGTCCTGCAAGGCCGCACGACTTCGTTTCGCGCCGCGCGGACGCTACTTGAGACCTACGCCGGTTCAAAATCGAAAAACAGAAAATCCTGATCTCTAGAATCATGACCTCTAGCCTCTCTACACCCGAAGCCACCGTCGAACGGCTGATCGGCCTTCACCAGAAAGTATTCTCGACCGATGCGCTGGTCTTTCGCGCTCCGGGACGCGTCAACCTCATCGGAGAGCACACGGATTACAACGATGGATTCGTCATGCCCATGGCCATTGGCTTCTATACATGGGTGACAGCCGCCCAGCGGGATGACCAAATGATCGAAGCTTACTCCGAACACTTCAACGAAAAGATTTCGTTCCCGTTCGACCAGTTGTCAGGCCCGCCGCGCAAGCATTGGAGCGATTTTGTCCGCGGAGTTGCGGCTACCCTGCGGGATGCGGGACACGCGCTTACAGGCGCCAATCTTGTGATTCATGGAGAGGTGCCGCTTGGCGCAGGGCTGAGTTCATCCGCCTCATTGGAAGTTGCGCTCGCATTGGCTCTCACGGCTCTTTCGGGGATCGAAGTGCCTCGGTTGGAACTGGTGAAACTCTGCCAGGCTGCGGAGCACAAATACGTGGGAACTCGCTGCGGAATTATGGACCAGTTTGTCGCGGCGTTTGGCGCTTCCGGACACGCCTTGATGCTCGATTGCCGTTCCCTGGAATATCAGCTGCTTCCGATTCCGCAGAATTTCCGCGTGGTCGTCTGCAACAGCATGGTGCGGCACGAACTGGCGTCCGGAGAATACAATCGGCGGCGCGCGGAGTGCGAAGCGGGCGTGAAGATTCTCCAATCGTCTGTTCCCAACATTCGCGCTCTGCGGGATGTGACTCTTGCGGATCTCGAAAAAGAAAAGCCGGCGATGCCCGACACGGTTTATCGCCGATGCCGGCACGTGGTCACGGAGGATCAGAGAGTCCTCGATGCGGCGACCGCCCTGCAAACACAGGACGTGGACCGGTTCGGTCAACTGATGTATCAGTCTCACGCCAGCTTACGTGACGATTACGAGGTGAGTTGCGCGGAACTCGACTTACTGGTCGACTTAGCCTCATCGATGCCGGGCGTCCACGGCGCGCGCATGATGGGCGGCGGTTTTGGCGGATGCACCGTGAACCTCGTTCAGTCCAACTGGGCCGCTGTGTTTCAAACCGATATGCGGAAGTTGTACGCAGAAAAGACCGGCACTGTTCCTGACCTCTACCTCTGCGAGCCGGCCCAAGGCGCAGAGGCTTGGCCAGTTTAAGGCACGATCCCAAACGAAACACTCACTTCTAAAGATGCTTGGGAGCAAGGAAAATGGGAGCCTGAAGGATCTCAGGCTCCGACACTTGCGGGTTGAAGAATCGAGACTTACTCCGCCGGCGTTGCGACGAAGCCAGAGTTGATGGGCGACGTACCGTAGAAACCCACCAGAATGCCGCTGTCGTTGATGCCGTTGACAACGGTGGTGCCGATACCGCTCGGATCGTCGACCGTGACGAACGTCCCTTTCGAAATCGTGTAGACGAAGCCGTGGCTGTTGCCGGAGTTGTCCACGTATACGCCAACCACCAGACCCTTGTTGTTCAAACCAAGCGCTTGTGTGCTCGTGGAGCCGGGGGCGTCGAGCACGGTGAAGTGTCCGAAAACCTTGACCCATCCGTGATTTACGTTGTTCGAATCGACATAAAAGCCGCAGACGCTGTCGGTGTTATTGATGCCGGTAGCCTGCGCGCTGACAGAGTTAGGAATCGAATAAGCTTCGAACACGCCACCAAACTCGTCATAAACGTAGGCAGTGTCAGGTCCGCTGCCACTCGCGGTGGTGCTGTAGTATCCAGCCGCCTGGCCGTTATCGTTTTGGCTGAGGAGCTGGTTGAACGGCTTCTTCGGGTACGCCACGGCGGTGAACACGCCCTGATTGTCCGTGAAGCCGATGGTCTTGCCTTTCAAAACGTAGAAGCCCGAAGTCGTGTCATGTGCGTTGTTGATGCCGATGACCTGGGTCTGCTGTGATTGCGGATAATTTTCGTCGGTGAACGTGAGGTTCGACAGTTCGAGGGTAAATCCCTTATTCAAGTTCACATTGTGATAGCCGGCAATGATGTTCGAGTTATTGATGCCGAGCAACTGAGTAAAGGTGTCGTTCGGATAGTTGACCGTCTGAAAGTTATAGGACTGGGCGAAAGCAGACATGCAAAGCAGCACGGCGATGCCAAGGGAGAGAGTTAGGCTTTTGAGTTTCATGATGTTCCTCCTGATTTTGAGTTCGTTAATTACTGCTCACCCTTAAGAGCGACGTTCCACTCAAAATCACCTCATTGATTTCGAAAATCTTTCTGGAGGCAGCCTCGGTTTAGAGTTCCGTTAGACCGGAGAACTCGGGAAGCTGACTTGAGGTTGGCAAGGCGCGGTGGCTGGAGAATCGGGCGTGAAATCTTTCACCGAGGCAAAACAGTACATATTGTAAGATTGCGAGGTCATGGCGTCCTCCCCCGATCGATGGCAAAGGCTCGAGGCTTTGTTTCACGAGGCGCTCGAATTGAAGCCCGGTGCCCGCTCGGAGTTTCTTGACAAGAATTGCGGAGAAGATCAGGAGCTAAGAAAAGAAGTCGAGTCTCTGCTCGATTCGGCCGAGAAGCCGATGGACTTCCTGCAGAAGCCGGTGCTCGATGCGGCGCAAGAGATGATCGCAGATGAGCGTCGCGAGATGATCTCTCCCGGCACAGAGCTGGGCCATTACAAAATAATCTCCCAGCTCGGAGCCGGCGGTATGGGCGAAGTGTACCTGGCGGAGGATACACGTCTCCGGCGCAAGGTCGCTCTGAAGATGATCGTCCCAGAACTGGCTTCCGATAACCGCGGGCTCCAGCGCTTCGAGCAGGAGGCGCACGCCGCTTCCGCCTTGAATCACCCCAACATTCTGACAATTTACGAATTTGGACAGGCGAACGGGCTGCACTTCATCGCTTCCGAGTTCATTGAAGGGCAAACTCTCCGTTCCATGACGCTCACTGGCAAGCTTGGATTAAATGCCGCCGTCGATATCGCCATTCAGATTGCGCGCGCCCTGGCGGCTGCGCACGACAACGGAATTGTTCACCGCGACATCAAGCCAGAGAATGTCATCGTCCGAAAGGACGGCATCGTCAAGGTCCTCGATTTCGGAATCGCCAAACTCAGCGAGCGGCGTACGGGGGAGTCGATTCGCCGCAGCGGTTTAACGCTAACCTCCTCGATCAGCGATACGGGAATGGTGCTGGGCACTGCGCGTTATATGTCTCCGGAGCAGGCGCGCGGCCTCCAAGTGGACGGGCGCAGTGACATTTTCAGCCTCGGATCCTTAATGTATGAGCTGATCACCGGAAGAGCCGCATTTAGCGGAGCCACCGCGAGTGATGTGATCGCGGAAATCCTGAAAGGCGATCCGCCGCCACCGGTCGAATTTGCCCCGGACGTTCCTTATGAAGTTGAGCGAATTATCAGCAAGACCTTACGCAAAGATCGCGATGATCGCTATCAGTCGGTCCGCGACTTGCTGATCGACCTCCAGGACTTCAAGAAAGAGGCAGAGTTTCGATCAAAGCTCCAAGGAACCGTTGGACCGGAACGCACGAGCACAGGGTGGGGCAGTCGGACGCCGGCGCGAGGCGCGCTTCCTGTCCGCATGCCAGAGCGCTCGCCATGGCTAAGCAAGCGGTTGTGGGCGCTGTCAATCTTCCTAGTTGTGGTTGTTGCAGGCCTGGCTTACTTTGCCCTTCGCCGGTTCAGTGGAGCGCCTTCAACCGACCGGCCTCGCAGCCTGGCGGTTCTGCCCTTCCGAAATATGAGGCAGGATCCGGAAACCGATTTCCTCGGATTTTCGCTGGCCGACGAGATCATCACCAAGCTTTCTTATGTCAATGCGCTAACGATTCGACCCTCTTCTTCGATTGACAAGTATCGCAACCAGGTCATCGATGCCAAGAAAGTTGCCAGAGACCTGAATGTGGATACACTGCTCACCGGCAGCTTTCTCAAAGATGGCGACGATCTCAGAATTACGGCCCAGTTGATCGATGTGAAGCCGGACAAAATCCTCTGGCGAGAAGTCATCGACATGAAGTACGACAAACTTCTGGAGGTGCAGGACCGGGTCGCGCAACAGATCATTAAGGAATTGGAGTTGAACCTGACGCCCGCCGAAGCGGCGAACCTGAAGCCGGAGAAACCGATCAGCACCTCGGCCTACGAGGATTATCTGCGGGGAATCGATCTTTACTCTTTAAATGACTTCTCCGCCGCGATCGGAATGTTGCAGAGATCCACGGAAATAGCGCCGAACTATGCACCAGCGTGGGCGCATCTCGGAAGAGCCTATACGACCAATGCGTCGCTGCAATTCGGAGGACGCGAAGACTACGTCAAAGCCCAGGCTGCCTACGAGAAGGCGATTGCATTAAATCCGGCGTTGGTTGAGCCCAGGGTCTATATGGCCAATTTGCTGACTGACACGGGTCGAGTCGAACAGGCGGTCCCGTTGCTGCGGTCGGCCTTGCGGGACAGTCCCAACAATGCCGAGGCGCATTGGGAGCTTGGCTATGCCTACCGTTTTGCCGGGATGTTGGAGGAGTCGGTGGTGGAATGCGAGAAGGCACGCCAGAATAATCCTCAGGTGAAATTAAATAGCTCGGCGATGAACAGTTATCTTTATCTGGGCCAATACGATAAGTTTCTCCAAAGCCTGCCGGTCAATGACTCCGTTTACATCATCTTCTACCGGGGGTTCGCCGAATATTACTTGAACAATCGCGATCAGGCCGCCGCCGAGTTTGATCGCGCTTTTGCCGGGGATACTTCCCTGCTTCCCGCAATGGTCGGCAAAGCCCTGAGTTATTCGATCAAACACGACAATGCGGGCGGCCTAAAACTGCTGCAGCAAACTGAAGATAAGATCGAAGAACGAGGAGTAACCGATCCCGAGGGTATTTACAAGGTGGCACAAGCGTATGCGGTGCTAGGCGACAAGACTTCGGCATTGCACATGCTGCGGCATAGCATCGGGGGAGGGTTTTTCTGCTATCCGTACTTCGAACGCGATCCACTCTTGCAGAGCCTTCGAGGAGAACAAGAGTTTCAGAGCCTGATGAATCAGGCGCGGCAACGGCATGAGCAATTCAAGACCGCATTCTTCTGAGAAACCTAAGCAGAATTCTGTGTAAGCTCCCGGTGCAGCCACGCTTTTGCCATCTTCAAATCGCGGTGCACGGTGGCGGGCGATACTTTGAGCGCGGCCGCCGCTTCGTCGTACGTAAGGCCTCCGAAGCAGAGCAGTTCGATGATTTCACTTTTGCGCGGGTCAAGCGCCGCCAGTCGCTGGAGCGCTGCATCCAGTTCGATGATGCCGCCAGTGGTTTGCGGACCGATCATGACCGCTTCGTCCAGAGAGATGGTCTCCGCTCCACCACCTCTCTTCTGCCGCTTGTTTCCTTTGGCGTGATCGACGAGAATCCTGCGTAGAAGGCGCGCGGAAACGGCGAAGAAGTGAACACGATCCTCCCACGGCACATTGGCATCGACCAACCGCAAGTAAGCCTCATGGACCAAGGCAGTTGCGCGCAGCGTGTGGTCGGGTCTCTCGGCACGCAAGCAGATCGCCGCCAGCTTGCGAAGTTGCTGGTAAACCACGGGCATTAACTCGTCTAGCGCTTCTTTGTTTCCGCCGCCCCATTCTTTCAGCAGCCGCGTGACCAATTCCCGCTCTGGAGGATTTTCCGACATTTTGTGCCTAGCGTCGAAGTTCTGCGAATCGGCGTAGATATCATCCGATGTCAATTACAGCAATCCAGGCAGGACGTGAAGGCGGAACGGAATATTTTTCTATTCCATGCGCTTGTCGCGGGAAACAGCCCGCTGGATCAAGTATTTCGAAGATGGATTATAACTCAGATTTCTCGGGGGTCACGATCGTCCCGAAGCTGGCGAAACGAGTATTTGCAAAATGTTTCCGAGTTACTCGCGAATTCGTTCCGACTCGGCCGATTTCGATTCGACGCGCAGCAGCCAGCCGCTGCCCGCATGGACCGAGACAACTTTCTGCGAGGCCAGAACAATACTCCCCGCAGGTTCAGCCGATCCGTCGCTCACAATAATCAGTCCTTTTCCAAATCCGTAGACGCCGCAGGCATAAGGAGAAAATACCCAGAGCGCTCCCGTTCCTCCGTCGCGGTCTATGCGTCCGCCACAGCCCGGGGCTAAATCTCCGCTAAACCTCACAAATCCCCGCGACTTCTCGGGATTATCGGGCCGAAAGGCCGCTTCGCCTCCAACCGGCGCTAACATCACCGCACTTTTGGGCGTTGTATCGGGTTCGAAGAGCGGAACCTGGGCTTCGGAGACCGCCATCATGCTCGCCAGGGCGCGCACGTTGGTCCGGACGGCTACTTCATGCCCATGAAACACGATTTTGTCGAATTGCAACGATAAGAGCGCGGGCGAATCGCCATTCTGCGTCTGCACCTCGGCCACATGCCCAAAGACTTTGGATCCTTCGGGAATCCGCTCACCGGTGGGAAGCGGAACATCTTCCATGATCTTGCCCGTGACCCGGTCTCCTGGTCGCGCTTTTGAGGAGTCGAGCGTCATCGTTAACATGATCGGAACGACGGTTCCGACGGGCACATTTTGAGCAAATGCTCCCGGAGCCAGAAGCCCCAATATCGCTGCGAAAATCAGAAGCCGCTGCGTGATCATGTTGCCCTCCACAAGGCCCACGGACGAAAGAACCGGCTCGCGCCTAGAAAACGCAGCATCACCGATCGAGCATTGGATGCCAAACGACGATCGCCGGCTTGCGCCAGTTACAGATAAAGATTTCCAAAAACTACCAATCCAGTTATCGAACAAGGAGAGGAACGACGCGGTGACCCCACCGTTTGTAGGAAATGATATCTGCAAAATGAAATAGTGCAAGAAAAAAGGCTGCCGACTTTGAGGTCGGCAGCCGAATTGGAACAGAAACTTTCTTGGTACGGATGAGTCTCTACGGCAGGTAGAACCGGAAACCGGTCAGCCCAACGACATCGTCGCCAGTCGGCGCTCCACCCTGTCCGGACCACGCCACGCGGTGAATGAAAGCCAACTGCGCACCGTATTGGAATGTCCCGAACGGGCCCTTGTAGAGGCGATACCAGAAGCCGCCGGTAGTATCGTAAATGTTCTTGTTCTGCGCGCCGCAAGCCGCTCCGCCCTCAGGAACCACTTCGACGTTGCAGTTCGTGTTGTTCACGAGGGGCGAGCCGTAGCCTGCGGCGACCGTGTCGCCATCCCCGTTAACGGTAGTGTATCGGGCGGCTCCCACGTACTCGTCGCCGCCGTAGACGAAAATGTCGAACTTCGGTTGAGGATGGACTTCAAACCCCGCCATGGCGTGAACCTCGGTCAGGGGGATGATCATTCCATCCGGGCGCAGCGTGACATCCGGCGTGTTCGACGCGCCATAGCGGCCGATGCCTTTGCCGGCCAGGCCTTCTACGATGAAGTCAGCTTTCTTCGTGATTGGCAGAATGGCAGCCAAACCAATGCCGCCGCCAGCCGTCACATTCGTCGTTCCCGTAGTGGTTGCGGTCGACGCAATGCGGTCGCGGAAGATGCGGGCAAGGCCTTTGATCTCAAAGTGCCCGTAACCGGGTTCAAAGGCAACCTTGCCGATAAAGTCGGGAGCGAGGTTGGTGGAGAAGCCATTGGTGCTGCCCGACAGGTAGTTGAGCGTGCTGCCGTTCGGCGACCCAGCGTTGGGACTGGTATTAAAACCCATCACGTTTGCAGGCGTGAAGCTTGTGCCCAATGTAGTTTCAGAATTTGCGATTTCGAATCCAGCCCAGGTCTTGTTGCTGAAGTTCTTGAGGACGCGGAAGGCATCCTGCCGCACATACGTGTAGCCGACCACGTAACTACCTTCCAGCGTCGTCGGGATGAATTCGCCGCGGGTGGCGATGCCATGCCGATCGGTGGTCATCAAGCTCCAGAATTGGCCGGCGGTAAAAGTGAGACCGTTCTTGAACTCAGCTTGCATCCACAATTGACGCTGCCGCGGAATGAAGCTGTTGGTCTCGACCTGATTACTGGTCGGAGCCTGGCCGAGAAAGTCCAATTCCAGATAGCCGGTCAGTTTGGTGCTGCCGACCGTCGAGGTCGCGACCACGATCGGGCGCGTTCCACGGGCGGAGGCGCGAAACTCGGAGAGATTCGCGTTCGCAGTGCTGTCGAAGGGAACTGACCCGAAGTTGCTGGTGATGTCGGCGTTCTCATTGCGGCTGCGAACCAATGCCATCGATTCGAACCAACCTCCAGGCGTCAGCGTGATGCCCTTGTAATGAAACGCGAGAGGGTTCTCCAGGGCATCGACGGCTTTCTTGCCTTCGACAAAGGCCGTGGTGGCAACTTTGGTTTCGCTCTGCAGATCGCTGACCGTGGTGTTCAAGATCTTTACGCTCTCCTGCGCCGCGACCGCTTGTTGGGCGGCGTTCTGCACCGAACTCTGGAGCGTTTGTCCCTGCTGCTGAACCTGTTGCTGCAATTGGGTGTTGGTCTGTAACAGTTGCTGGATTTGCGACTGCTGCTGCTGAATCTGCTCTTGCTGTTGTTTAATCTGCTGCGCGACCACCTGCAGTTGTTCTTCGACAGTCGGACCTTTCTTCTTAGCAACAGCCTTTCTAGTGCTAACCGACTTAGTCTTTTCGGTTGTCTGTGTGGGATCACTCTGGCCTGCCGCAGCCAATGGAAACACTGCCAGCAGGCAAATGGCGGATATCACAAATAGGTTTCGGAACGAACTTGGCATGATTGCCTCCAGTTTTCGGCGCAATTCCAATCCAGTCGAGGGAGACGGGACTTACTGGGAGGCGAACGAGAAATCCCAGTTACGGATTCGCCATAGTGCGCGATGGTAACGAGAACGGATAACGGGCGCACCGTTGTAGGTCACGCGAGGTTGTGATCCTAAACATATATGAATGTGATGAATCTCGACGGAAGCGCCTGCAAAACGAGTCGGGGGCCTGTTTTTCAAATCGCAAGAGAGTTCGTGTCAGCGCATCGTCTTTTCGAGGAGATACTTGTAAGAGCGGTAGATTCCTCCCCCGCAAGCCTCATCGCAGGACGATCTGAGTGAAGGGATACACGTACGCCATGAGGAAGACGAAGATGCCGACCAGCGAGGCCAACGCAATGCTGTGCCAGAAGACGTAGCGCAGGATCTGCCCCTCGTGCCCATACCACTGCGTCGCGGTACTGGCGACAACGATGCTCTGCGCATCGATCATCTTGCCCATCACGCCGCCCGTCGTATTCGCCGCTGCCATCAGAGTTGGAGAGACGTTCACCTGCTGGGCCGAGATCTTCTGCAGGCTGCCAAAGAGCACGTTCGACGATGTATCCGATCCGGTTAAAGCCACGCCCAGCCAGCCGAGCAACGTTCCGAAGAAGGGATAAAGATGGCCGGTGCGCGCAAACGCCAATCCCGTCGTGGCATCAAGGCCGGAATAACGGGTTAACATTCCGATCGCCAACATCGCGCCGATCGTCAACAACGAGAAGCGCACCTTGACAATCGTTTTTCCATATACCGAGAGAATTTTCCGGAAGCTCAGGCCCATGACCAGGCCCGACAAGACGCTGGCCAGCAGGATGCCCGTGCCGGTTGCGCTGAGCCAGTTCAATCCGAAGACCGCGCCTTCTTTCGTCGGCTTGGCAACGACTGGCTGAACGCGCAGTACCAGATTGTTCAGGGCGGTCACCGGAAATTGCGGGTTGGTGATCTTGCTCGGAGGCGTGCTCCAACTGGCCATCGAGACAAGAGTCTTTTCCGGAGCATTCATGAAGTTCTTGCCGGTCTGCGTGCCCCACAAAAACACGATCACGCTAAGAATGACCCAGGGCACCCAGGCTCGCGTGATCTGCGAGCGCGTGAACCCGTGGGCGGCGTGATGTCCGGTCTTCGCCTCTTCGCCTTCGAAGGTCCAGACTCGCTTGGGATGCCAAATAAATAAAAAGCCGATCAGGCAAGTCATGGAAACGATCGAAGCCACGATGTTTACGAGCCACGGTCCATGCAGATTGGACATTAGGTACTGCGGGATCGCAAACGATACACCAGCGACGAAGATGGCGGGCCAAACTTCGAGCATTCCCGCCCAACCGGCGAAGGCGGATACCAGCCAGAAAGGCACCAGAATGCAGAACGGACACAGGATGCGTCCTGCCATCGCGCCCAAGGTGATCTCGCTAAATCCTGTGACTTTGGCTAGAGCAATAATCGGCGTTCCAAGAGCACCGAAGGCGACTGGCGCCGTGTTCGCGATCAACGACAGGCCGGAGGCTTGCAGCGGTTTGAATCCCAGACCGATAAGCAGCGCGGCGGTGACTGCGACGGGAGTTCCGAAACCAGCTGCACCTTCAAAGAACGCGCCGAAGCAGAAAGCGATCAGTAACAGTTGCAACCGGCGGTCCTGGGTGATGCCGGTGAGGCTGTGCTGCAGGATATTGAATTGTCCCGATTCAACCGTGAGTTGGTACATGAAAATGACGTTCAGCACGATCCATCCGATTGGAAAAAGACCGTAGCCGGCTCCGTAAACTGCCGTCGCCGCCGCCAGACGCGCGGGCATGTGGAAGGCAAAGATCGCTGCTAACAACGCCGTGGCCATTCCGGCCAGTGCAGCGTAATGTGCTTTGATATGTCCGAGGGCGAGGCTTCCGAGCAGCACAATGATCGGCAGCGCGGCGAGAAGCGTAGAAAACCACCAGTGTCCTGTGGGGTCGTAGCCTTGAGCCCATGGCACCGACAGAGGGGGTATTCCAAGGATCAGAATAGCGGCGATGGCCGCGCTGGCGACCACAGCTGCTGAAGCCACCAAATTGACTTGGGGTGGGGACGGCGGCTGAACCCGCGGCGGATCCGGCGTCTGGGCCGATGTACGCATTGTTGCCATGGATGTCCCCCTTTAACGGGAAGCAGGGCGTGCTGTTGGAACTCAATACCGCGTGATATCAGGAGAGTTGTTAATCCGGAGATGTTAATCCCCCCAGTCCTATTTGTGAATCGCCACAGTTTAAGAACCTCAAGAAACGCTATGCTCAAACGAAAGAGGCGACAAGAAACCTTAGTCGCGACTTTCTTTAATCACAAAAAGCCGTGATGGCTATCACAGGAAATCGCTTCCCTTCCGTTGTACTTATACTTCGCCTGCGAGCTAGCTGGAACCGGCTCACTTTCCTCCCAGGAGTTCTTATGCCCGAACAGCAACACCTGTCAAGAGATGCCAAAATGGCCATGATCTCCCAATTCCTGGGATTTATGCTGGACGCTTACGACATGGCGTTGGTCCTCGTCATGTCTCCCATTCTGGTCAAAGTCTTCATCTCTCCCAAGGGAAGTGACGCGTGGAAGTTCATCGTCATTGTGTTCACCTACTCGATCACAATGGCGGCTAGGCCGATTGGATCCGCCATCTTCGGCCGCTACGCCGACAAAATCGGACGCCGCTTTCTGTTGGTTCTTACGATCGCGGGCGTCGGCGTTATGTCCGTGCTCGGAGGCTTCTTACCTACTTACGCCCAGATTGGGGTCTGGTCTTACGTCATCTTCTGCTGTCTTCGTCTGCTGATGGGTATCTTCTTTGGCGGCGAATATGCCGTGGGCCACACTTTCGCGATCGAATATGCTCCACAAAAGAGACGGGGAGCGATTGGCGGCTTTATCCAATCGGGATTCCCTCTCGGGTATGTTCTGGGCGCTCTGGTTTTCGCTCTCGTGTCAGCTGTGACCACGAAGCAAACCATGTTCGCCTATGGCTGGCGAATCGTCTTTGTGACCGGCGTAATTCCGGTCTTCGTTGCGCTTTATATTCGGAAGAATCTACATGAGTCGCCTGAATTCGAGAAGACGAAAGCTCTGGGCAAAATCGAGAAGTCTCCTTTCTTGAGTCTGTTCAGGCCGCCACAACTGTGGGACTTTCTACAGGTCTTCTTTTTTATGACGGGACTCTTTCTCACCGACTATTCGGTCTATGGATTCCTTCCCAAACTGCTGACCCTCGACGGTCGTGGATTCGACACCACGACCTATAGTTTGATCTACGGCTTCGCGATGTTTATGGCGTTTCTGGGGTACAACTTCTACGGCTGGCTCTCCGATCGCACTGGCAGGAAAATTCTCACGCAGTGGTACTGCGGCTTTCTGGCCGCGTTTGGAATTCCAGTCTTCTATGTGCTTTATCACGCCGCCATAGCGCGCAATCTCTGGATGGCAGTCCTTGGCACGGTGATGGCCGCTATGCTGAAGCTGGCGTGGGGCGTCGTTCCCGCTTATCTCTGTGAGCGCTTCCCCACGCGGCGTCGCGCCGCTGGCGTAGGCTTCGGCTATTCTTCCGGCGCACTGCTCGGCGCTGGCTTCGGCGCTTACGCGTGGTGGGCGCACAAGATTCCGTTTATCGCTGCCATTGAGAAGCAGGATTTGTGGCTATCGCCATCGGTAGTGTTGACGGTTGGAGCGGTCATGACCTTCGTGAGCCTCTATTTCTCTCCTGAAACGAAAGACCTGCAACTCGACGAAGTGGGAGAAAGGGAACGCGCCTTCGAAGCCGCCAATGCTGCGAATGAGGTAGAGGTGCTCGCGAGCTAAAGGGTGTGCAGGCCCAAGCTCCAATCCTCTGCAAGTGGCTGGTTCTCCTAACCGAAGTAAGGGTGCCGATGCCCGGCTAGTTTCTTCGGAATCGATCAAACGAACCGGGCCGATCCTGAAGCGTCGTCGACGACGATCCGCATCGCCATCTCCAAGCGCGCGTGTCAGGTATGGCCGGATGCGCCGATCCGACTGTACCTTGGTGAGGGCTTCGCCTCTTTTCTTGTATCAGACTCGGTTAGGTGAGGCTGATAGTTGTGTGAGACAAGGGTGGAAAAGGGGATCGAGAGCCATGACAACGGAAAGTCTCGACGACGCGCCTCCAGTAAAACGGGCGAAAATTATGGTCGTCGACGACGATCCCGATCTCCGCCAGGCTCTCAGTATCCGTTTGCGCGCCAATCACTTCGATGTTGTGAAGGTTTGCGACGGCTATTCCGCCATCGCCCTGGCTCAGAAAGAACATCCCAACCTGATTATTCTCGACCTCGGTCTTCCCGCGGGCGACGGATTCGTCGTTTTGAAAAACTTGCGTCAATATCCTGCCCTCGCCGACATCCCCGTCATTGTGCTAACCGCACGCGATCCCCATGCTTTTAAGAAAAGAACGCTCGACTCCGGCGCCGTCGCCTTTTTTCAAAAGCCCGTTGAAAACGAGGTCTTGTTGGTCGCGATCCGTTCCATCTTGCAGACTAGGCAGGTTGGCGAGGTTTGCTGTCCTGTTGCTGCAGTTTCAGACTCCATAGGGGGATAGAGCCACTGCTTCGGAAATGCTTTCTTAACGCTTTTCCTCCCCGATATTTGACGGTCCGCTGCCGCCATCCGCTGGAGATGCTAAGATTTTTCCCGATGAACAAGCGTTTGCAGAAACGATGCTGCGGTTGCCTCTCAGTTTTATTGCTCTGCGCTATTGCGTTCTCTCAGAGCCCACCGGTTTCGGGCTTCCGTTCTTTGCATGTGGATGCTGGCAAAGTTACAGGCGAGATTCGGTCGTTTCAAGGATTAAATGGGCCGCCAAGTCCCGTCATGGCCGGACTTCCCGACCTCGTTGCACAATACAAAGATTTGCGTGTCAACCAGGTTCGTACTCACGACTTCATGGGGCCGACAGAAATCGACTCTCACTTCGAACAAACAAATCCTCTGCTCAAATGGCTGATTCCTGACGACGCGCAGCGGGCGGGTGTGGTGCGGGCGGGCAATGCCAGCATTATTTTCCCCGATTGGAGCGCGGACCCCGAGAAGCCGGAGAGCTACCGCTTTGGCCCTTCGGACAAGGTGATCGCTGCCATCGCCGCCAGCGGGGCGGAAGTGTATTACCGCATCGGTCGCAGTTGGGGCGCCAACATCGAGCCTCCGCCAGATTTCGACAAGTATGCCAGCGTGGTGAAGCACATCGCCATGCACTACAACCTCGGCTGGGCGAATGGATTTCACTACAACATCCGCTATTGGGAATTTTGGAATGAGCCGGAGCTCCTTTTCTGGGGTGGCACGCCGGAGCAGTTTTATTCGCTTTACGAAAAGACAGCCCGTGCGCTCAAGTCGGTCGATCCGGCTTTACGGGTGGGAGGTGTGGCGAAAGCAATCGCGTACGGCGACGGGCCCTACCGCGAAGGGTTTATCGATTACTGTGTCGCGCACAAAGTTCCGCTCGATTTTTATTCCTGGCACACTTATGCGGACGGCACGGCCGACCCTTATGATTCAGTCCGACTCGCTCGAAAGATCCGCGAGGTGCTAGACACACGAGGCTTGAGCAACACCGAGAGCGTTCTGTCGGAATGGAATTTAACCCCCGACTTTACTATTGCCCAAAAATCGCTGCTGCAAGGCGAGGAGAATGCAGCCTTCGTCGGTGCCGTGCTCAGCTATTTCCAGGACGCGCCCATCGACCACGCCCATTTTTATCGCGGCGATGCCGCGTGGATGGGCCTTTTCGGTCTGGATGGGAAGTATTTCAAGACTGCCTATACTTTCAAAGCCATGGGGGAAATGCTCGACAGCCCTCAGCGGTTTGCCGTGGAGGGAACCGACACCTTCGGATTCGCTGCCCTGGCGGGCCGCTCGGCGGATGGAAAGACAGTCCAGATATTGATCAGCAATTATGCAATTCCGGCGGGATTCCAGCCGCGCCTCATGCCCCTTCCGCCAGATGTTTTGAAGACGATTCCCCCGAGTATTGATTTATCAAAGATGCCGGCCTTGTCGCGGCGGACCGACATTGTCTATCACGATAATTCCGGATACAGCCTCACCGTCGATCATCTTCCCTGGGGCAAGAAGGCGTACAGCGTCAAGCGCTATCGGATCAGCAAGACGCAGAATCTTGACTTGGTGGAAGAAAAATCGGGCGCGGGCGGAAGTTTTGAGTTGTCCAATGCTCTCGCACCAGATGCGGTGGAGTTGATCGTGCTTCAAAGTCGCTGAAGACAATTCTCCAGTCGGGAATGATCCAGTAATCAACTCTCGAGTCGTCGATTCTCCAGTCATGGACACGGGACCGGCCCAATACGTTCTAGCGCTCGACCAGGGCACGACCAGCTCTCGCGCCATTCTCTTCGACCACGAAGGTAAAA
>Ga0302140_10005430_pt1 | contig 16088 bp, 13 predicted proteins | sample I_Bog_E1_1_FD_202095 | JGI IMG/M metagenome (GOLD analysis project Ga0302140, IMG submission 202095) | Peat permafrost microbial communities from Stordalen Mire near Abisko, Sweden - I_Bog_E1_1 | ecosystem: Environmental > Terrestrial > Soil > Wetlands > Peat | place: Sweden: Abisko, Stordalen... | reverse complement strand
GCTCCTTTGGGTTATCATCTGTTATCATATATAATAACAGAATGGAGACCAAAAATCAACCGGCAATCCATTTTCGGACTGCCGGCTAGGTGAACTCAGAGGTGGTCAAAAAGTGCGAAAGTCCACTCCTTGGGGCGCTTCTGATCGCGCATCCCAATCTCCTACTGGACCTGATCCTGATCCTATCCCTTCCACGGCTGTGGTCGCTGTTCAGATCGAAGAGTGTCCTTGAGCGCCGGTACTTTGAAGTCTCTGCCGCACAGCGCTTCCTGATCGGGGTGCACTACATTGGTCTTGCAGGTGCCCTAGCCTGGGGAATGACGGTTTGCTCCCCCCTCCACAGGCAGGTCCAAACGAGAAAGCACCGGCAGCTGATCCAGGAGGGACGGACCTGGGGTGATGCCATCCGCGGAATGCCAGTGTGCACCGCAGTAATTGTCCTCGACAGTCGCCGGACAGCTCCTCTCCATATCAGCTGCGCAGGCGAGGACATCACATGCTTCAAAGGGCGCAGGGGCGTCATCGCGATGCGGTCCCAGCGCATGCGATGATCCCAGGGCCAAGACTCGCCAATGTTCCTGAGATCTGAGGAAAGTCGACGTCCTACAATCCGTCACTCCACTAGCCTCCGATTACCACCTGTTCACAGGATTCCCCAGACTGCGAGCGACGTCATGGTGCTTCAGCGCAGCCTGCTCCTCATCGCATTCCTTGGGTCATTCGCCCTTCTCGTTGGCGCAAGCGAGCCGTCGAACGCACCGACCGGCGTAGCAGAAGCTACCGATGGCGCTCACACGGACGCGATACAAGCACTCCTGGCTTCGATGCCCCATATCCCTGAGATCATCCAGGTCGGGCAGCGTGTCCTCTGGCGCGGTGATGGGGCTTCAGCTACGATCATCGGCATCGATACCGCCAGTAGCGATCCGCTCTTGGAGACCGTACTCGGACCGGTACGGGTTGCCCGTTGGGTCGTGGAACAGCACCACTGTGCGGTCATTTCAGCTCTGCCCAACCTCATTGCCCGTGCTCAGGCGGCGCACTTTGTGGCAGCAGCGTTGGTTTTGCAGGATGGTCTCCTGACTGGGCCGAGCCTGCACGGAACCGACGTCATCGTGGTTGACGATGGCGTCATGCGGCAGCAGACGCCTCCAGCCGAAGATCGTGCCCTGGAGGTTGCCCAATTGACGCGTGCGATTGCTGATCTGACCGCTGATATCAGTCACACGGTCTTGAACGATCTGGGTCGCAAATCCCTGCTCTATGTCTTGGCCAAGCTCAACGGTCGCGATGGCGGACAGACTCCCGATGATTTCACCCCGTCCTTCGCCCGCCGGGTCACCCGCCACGGCTGGATGCGCCAATGGTTCGGCTCGCCAAAAGATGCGGCCGCCGTCGCTGCACTGGAGCAGGCCGTGATCGCTGCCGACCAGCAACGACCCATCGCCCTTCTCTCCGGCGACGGACTCAAGCTGGAGCAGATGTCGAATGCCTTCGGCCAAGGGGGATGGGTCTACAGCTCGCCGAAGGCTGTCATGATTGCCAAGACCGAAGCGCATCCAGAATTCCTCAACATTCTCCCCGATCTCCTCGTGGTGGTCTCATTGCCGCCCGGATCGGACCCCATGCATGCACTGGATAAAGCGATCAGTGCCAAGATCTACCAGGGGACCACGCTTCTGGCCCAATGGTCTATTGGCAGTGGATTTCACGCTGATGCCAGCGCCTGGCCTCATATGGATGGCCTGCACCGCGGCAACCTCGTGCCGAATGCATTACCTCCTCATATCCTCATCAGCGGCCTTGATGGTGATGTCACTGGACTTGCTGTGGCCAACGGACTCCTGCGTCCGGTCAAGGATGCGACCCGCGCTGCCGCCCAGCTATTCATCACTGACGCCGCCGCGTTGCTGCCGGATGATGCCCATCTCGATCTCATCGGCGAATACCTGTTCACCTATGTCTACCCGACACCTGAGGCGGCCCATCCGGAGCTTATGGGCAATCCGCTGATCAAGGGCGATGTCCAGCAGACGGTCTGGCAGACATGCGCAACGGCCTTGGGCGGCACCATGCATGGCGATTGCGCCGACATCGCCGAACTCTACCAGGTCATTACCCTGGCGCAGGGTCGCAATTCCATCATCATCGGCCTGCCCGAGCATGCCGCGTGTGCCTGGGCGGATCACAGAGGCCAGGAGTGGTCGGTATCGGTGCTGCAGACTGGTCCCCCGCTGGCGTTCACCGACCGCGATCTTCCGCAGTGCCTGAAGAAGGCATACCGAAATTTCGACCCGGCGATGGCGGTCGATGCCAATGAACTGCCGCTCCTTCTGCGCTTCTCTGGCGAGGTGTCGCGCAGCGAGTGGAGCCTGAGCTGGCGCATCTTCCAGGATGCCGCCTATGCAAAGGCGATGATCGATGTCCAACGAGACTGGCACGATGAGACCTATCACCACGGCATCACCACCATGCAACGGCTCATCGCCGGAGGTGATGAAGACACTGCCAATTTCCGTGAACTTGCCGGGATCTATGCCTTCACCGGACAATACGAGCGCGCAGCGTACTTTTGCAGGGAGGCTATCGCGAGAACCACCGATCCGACAAGCAGGCTCAACATGTCGATTCAACTGATTGGCCATCTGCTGAACGCCGGCATGAAGTCGAAATCCGAAGCGCTTGCGACTGAGGTGCTCGAGCATCAATTGCCCGCTCTCAAACAGATCCTGGGCCGCTCGTATGTGCCGATGGCTATACAACTTGCCGACATCTGCCTCAATGAGGAGGGACGCCCTCATCTCTCGGCAATTGCCCAAAGCACTGTGATCACCATCCTCCAGCAGCCACTGGATGATGCGATCGCGCAAGTCAGCGGCTGGCTTGCCGATAATCCGACGAATCAGGAGGTCTGGGATAATTCCACCGAATTGCGTTCATTGCGTAGCCAGATTGAGCAAACGTGCAGCATCATCATCTCCCTCGTCGCCCAATGCGGGCCAGACCGTTTGGCGAATGATCGTGACCTGACCCGCATGGCGGAGGCAGTTCACCTCTGGTTGAATGCGATCGCCTTTCATGGCAGCGATGACCCAGGTTCACTTTTAGGACGCTACGCAATTGCCGGTCGTTGGTATGACGCTCTTTACGGGAATGCGACTTTCGACCGCCAGCTCGATAGCGTTCAACCAGAAACCGAACTGGCAACGCTTCATGCCGACCGTGGGGCTCCACAACAGATCCTCCGTGACATGCCCTGGATTCGCGCCTGCGTTCCCTACTGGTACAGCATGTTGGCGCGCCTGTTCAGCCACGATCGGGACCACTTGGATGCGAAGCTGGTCGCCCATTATGCCCAGCGTCTGGCGGAAGCTCGCACGGCGACCGCGTCTCTGGGATTGTCCACTCCCCAAAGCGAGATGCAGGCCACCCTGGGAGAGGAGGTTGCAGCCCTGGTTGCCCATGATGAACCGTCGCTGCACGGTGTCCTCATCAGGATTGCCCATGCGAACGATAAGCAGATGCGTGATGATGCCGCCATGTGGATCGGCGATGCCGCCCGTTTCCTCGATCCGTCCTGGTACGCCACGGTCCTCACCGCATGGAAGGAAGATGTCGATTACCAACCAAAGTACTTCTGGATCGCCTGGCGTGCCGCCCTGAGCGGTGCCCCTCGGCAGGCGCTCATGGCAGCCACGCTGGCGGTCGAACGCTTCCCCACCGCAACGGCATTCAGCGAGGAACTCGAGTATATGCGGACTCTGCTCGCTCCCGTACCGGCGGGAGCGTCGACCACGCCTGCTGTGGACGCTCCCGCTCCGCTACAACGCCCGCACGTCATCATCCCTGGGCCCATTCCCCAGCATGCCAGTGACGGGTATTCCGCCCTCCCCATCGACTCGCCTGACGAACGCACCACCGACGCTTACTTAGAATGGCGGGCCGATCACCAGAAGAGCACAACCGGCAACGACGGGATACCTGCTGTCTTCCACCAGTATTGGTCATCGCCCATTGCAGAGGATGACTGCTGCGTCACGGCTTGACCGGTCCTCATTCTCCGGGACTGGTCGCGACACCGGCTAGGACCCTTTCTTGGATGCCTGCGCGGCTACCGGCTCGAGGTGGTGCTCATCGACCGACTCGGGCGTCGTACTCAAGATGATATTCTTGGCCGTGCGGACATCGTCCTCCGTGCCATGGACTATGACGAGATATTGCCCGGATTTCAAAGCGCTATCATATTTCAGGATGCTGTTCTTCGGAATGCCGATGCTGAATAGACCGGCGCCGATCGCACTCGCACCACCAATCATCACCGCTCCTTCAAGGGCCCCGACGATCCAGGATACAAGCGGTCCGGCAACGAGGATGGGTCCCGCACCCGGAATAAGGAAGAGTCCGGTTCCAAACAGCATGCCGCTAATCCCTCCCCACAAAGCGCCAAGTTTCCCCCAATATTTCATCCGGTCACCGGTATGGTAATAGCCAATAACATGCTCATCGACATACGCACCTCGTGCGACAATCGATAGTTTGGTCATATCGAAACTGGAGTGCTGTAATTCCTTGACCGCTGCCTCCGCATCATCATGGGACTTATAGGTGGCAATGACGCCCTTGCTGAATTCCGGCAAGGGGTTGATGTCGATATTGGCGGACTGCATGGGGTGAACTCCTGGGTAAATGGAAGTGGGTCATCGGCATCATCTTCGCTCGACCAGCAGCTCGGTATGGGGTCGATACCCCATGCGCTGGTCGTTCGCACCGATGCCAAACAGGCGAATGCAGTGCACTTATCGCTTCGACGGGCAATCACAACGCTTGAGGCCGCCTTGCTATCATAGCGCCCCACAGGAGGCGATAATCACTACCGTCCTCACGGCACACGATGACCACTCTGAATTCTTGTTTATCGACATGGCCATCCGTCCTTCTGCAGACGCTCATCTTGTGCCCGGCCAATTTCTACGCAAAAATAATGTCCGCGCTTGAGCCTGCCACGAACAAGCACACATGGCTCGAACACAATAAGAATTGCTACGGTTTAATGCGCACCCCATTTTCACACTATCGGCTCGATAAATTCGCGAATGGAAATTATTTGATGGCTACGACAAGCATCATGACCCTCTGTTGCTATCTCCTTTTGCGCACGACAATGTATTACAGGAAGCATATACAGCATATCTCACGGCCCCTGGTGCCACCTGTTCTCATTTAGGGTTGTCCTCTGGTCAGCGCTCGCGACTACCTCCATCGCACGAACACGGTCCATCGTCCACTATATGGCTCCGTCTAGACGTCCCTCCGTCGCCACGTAGCGGTGCCGCTTTGTCACATCAGTGACGTACCTATCTCGGATGATCCGGAACAATGCCCTGACGTCTCGCCAGTCGCTCTGCGGCGAATGGCGGTGAACATCGACATCGTGGCACGACACTCTCAAGCTCACTCCGCAGTCATCTCAGTTACCAGTAGGAGCATCCCATGCCGAGCATCACCATCTTGCTTGCCGATGACCATGAATTTGTCCGCAAGGGCATCCGCCTCACTCTCGAATCGGATCCAGATCTCGCAATCGCGGTTGTGCTCGCCACAGCACGTGACCGGAAACCACTTCTCGCTGGGGGTGTCAGTTCAATGCTGCCCCGCTCCGTATCCCCCTGCCGCCGCAATGGCTTTGTGCCTGAATGGCCTCGATCACCCCCGCCTCATCAGTGCGGGTACTACCCCCTTCTCATGATGCAGTCGTCCTCGCTGACTGACTGCAGTCGTGGCCGCCAGTCTCTGACAGATCCTCCATCCGGGGATCGGCCTCTGCATGTGCATTCCGTGCGGTCTCATCACTACCAAGAATCCAGCCTCGATTTCTGGTCTCACCATGGGGTGCATTCCCCATATCGGTGACGGTTGGTCACGCGATAGTTTCGCGCATGCCGCTGCCAGACGTGAAGTAGCCAGTCCGATGACCATGATTGACTCCTATCACTCCCAATCCGAGTTACAGATAGCCCAATCCACTCGGAATGCGGTGATGATTGGGCATGGTGTGGTGAGGGACGAGGTTAGAACCGCTGTCTGCACTACGGACACAGTCGCCTGTCACCGTTCTGCCACTGGTTCGGCGCCCGTTACCACAACGTCTGTCCTGCTAGTCGATCCCTGCGATCGCATAGTCGCTGCTGGTGAAAGGACGCCTCAGTCCGCTACCTTATCTATACAGTAAACAGGTTATACAGACGTTCCCTGACCGCGACAGAGTGCAGAACGCGCACCGTCACCACACATGGAGACTCCCATGAGCACCACCGCCACCGCACCCGCACTTGCCATCGATGCCTCACAACCTATCCGCCTGGTAGAGGGCGAGATTGGCAAGGTTCTGGTCGGTCAACGCGACGTGGTACGGCGCTTGCTGATCGGTTTGCTCTGCGACGCCCATCTCCTCCTCGAAGGAGTACCCGGTCTCGCGAAGACGACCGTGGTCAAGACCCTGGCCAAAGCCATGGCAGTCAAATTCAGCCGCATCCAGTTCACACCTGATCTCCTCCCAGCCGACATCATCGGTACGCGCATCTACGCCGGTGGGCAGTTCGCCACCCGCAAGGGACCCATTTTCGCGCAAGTCGTATTAGCCGATGAGATCAATCGCGCCCCTGCCAAAGTCCAGTCAGCGCTGCTCGAGGCGATGCAGGAGCGGCAAGTGACGATCGGCGATGAGACCTTCCCCCTGCCCACTCCATTCTTCGTCCTGGCCACGCAGAACCCGATCGAGCAGGAAGGCACCTATCCCCTCCCGGAAGCTCAAACCGATCGCTTCATGATGAAGATCAAGATCGACTATCCGTCCTCAGCCGATGAACGGCAAATCCTCGATCGCGCGATGGCGAAAAATCTCGCTGAAGTGATGCCCGTTCTTTCCCCAGAGGCGTTGCGACACGCTCAGGCTGCGCTCGACGGCGTGCATATGGACGATCGCTTGAAGGACTACTGCGTGAGCCTGGTGCGTGCCACACGCACGCCCAAGGAGGCCGGCATCAGCAGCCTCGTCGGGATGATCGAAATTCCAGCCAGCCCGCGAGCGACCCTGGCGCTGGCGGCTTGTGCGCGTGCGCAGGCCTTCCTCGAAGGACGCGGCTTCGTCACTCCGCAGGATGTCAAATCGATCGCGCCGGATGTGCTGCGCCATCGCCTGGTGCCAAGCTATGAGGCCGAAGCGGAGCGCCTCACCAGCGATGCCCTGGTCGCGCGCCTGCTTGAGCATGTCCAGGTGCCCTGATCGATGCGGCTCACGTCTGACTTCGCGCAGGAGCCTTATCCATGCAACATTCTGAAGCTCTGGCCGAGATCCTGCGACAAGTCAAACGCATTGAGATACGCACTAATCGCGTCGTGTCTTCCCTGGCAGCGGGGCCGTATCGTTCGGCTTTCCGCGGCCAAGGAATGGCCTTCGAGGAGGTGCGCGAATATGTCGCCGGCGACGACATACGTTCGATCGACTGGAATGTGACCGCCCGCACGGGCACGCCTTTCGTCAAGGTCTTCCGCGAGGAACGCGAACTGAGCACCTTCCTGCTCGTGGATGTCAGTGGCTCGATGCGCTTCGGCGCCATTCCCGGAATCTCACCTCGCGCCAAGCTCGCGCTTGCTGCTGAGGCGGCGGCGGTGGTAGCCGTCAGCGCCTTGAAGAACAACGATCGCATCGGCTTGGTGACCTTCAGCGACCGGACCGAATTGCATCTTCCGGCACGCAAGGGCCGCGGCCATGTCACCCGTTTGCTGCGTGAGGTGCTCGCCTCGGAGGTTACCAGTCGGCCGACTAGCCTGGTCCATGCCCTGGATGAGCTCGCCCATGTCGCCAAACGTCGCACGGTGTGCTTCCTGATCAGCGATTTCCTGTTCCCGCGTGGCGTTCTCGATCAGCGCTTCGCGGAGTCCCTGGCGCGCGCCAATCGCCGCCACGATGTCGTCGGTCTGCGCATCTGCGATCCCGCAGAAGCCAGTTTGCCAGCCGGGTCCACACCGCTGGTGGTGAACAATCCAGAAGGTGAGGAGGTTGGTGTCTTCGCCCACGGCCGGCGTGAACGCCGGGCCTATGCCGAGGCTTGGCGCACGGGGCGGGATCAGGTCCAGGCAGCCTTCCGTGGGGCCGACTGCGATCTGGTCGATCTAGACACGACCCGCAGCACCTTCGCTGCACTGACCCGCTTCTTTCGTGAGCGCCGCCGGAGTATCCATGTCTGAGTTCAGCCAGCCCGTCGCCCCAGGTCCCACCGCATGTCGGAGCGTCATCTGGCGCATGACGTCATTGCTGCTGCTCTGCATCGTCTCTTGGTGGTGCGCCGCACCGGCATCAACGGCACAGCCGCCCGTCGCGGTCGCCGCGCCCAACCCGATTGCTTCGCCTTATCCGCATCTTGCGGTGGATCTGTCCGCCTCCCCATCAGCCGTCGCGGTCGGGGATCCCCTGACCGTCACGCTCACCTATCGCTGGCCCCACGGCTGGACGGTCCAGACCCCAAGCCATGAGCCGGATCCATCCATCGCTTTCGCCTCCGAATTCGTCACCAGCCTGCCCCCTGTCCAGGCGACCTCGACTGGCGAGGAGCAGCGTCGGACCTTCACCCTCACCCTTCTGGCCCTGCATAGCGGCACTTGGCAGCTGCCACGACCGCGCCTGGAGGTTGAGGGGCCTGACGGCCATCACAGCGCCCTTGCCAACGCTGTCATCATTCAGGTCGGTACCGAATCCAAGCCTGCGAATCTGCCAGCAGCGCGTGCCCCCTGGATGCCGCCGCCAGCGCCCCTCTCCCATCCAGCTGCATGGTGGCTTGTGCCGCTGTCTGCCGTCCTGCTGGTCCTCGCGCTAGCACTGGCGTACTGGTGGCGTCGTCGCCACCTCCTGCCGCCGCCGACACCCATGGAAGTCTTCACCAACGACTGCCTGGCCGCCATCTCCACCAGCGATGGCAAAGAGGCGGGTGCGCTGCTGAGTCTGGCATTGCGTCGCTATGTCGGAGCGCTGTATGCCTTCGATGGGCCGGGATCGACCACGCGCGAGACCGCCACTTATCTGCGCGGTCGCCTGAGTGACGATGAGCAGCACGCCTTGCTGCGCCTCCTCGAGCAGCTGGATTCACTGCGCTGGTGCGCAAGCGCTTTGCCGGCACCCCTGGTGCGTCAGTCAGCGGAGACGGCGCGCACCTGGTGCGACCAGGTGCAACGCCGACTTGACGAGGCCGCCCTGGAGCGGGCTCGGCCGCACAGTGCGCCGACTGCCGGTACTCGCATCGCCAAGGAGCAGCCATGATCTTCCGCTTCGCCGATCCCTGGTACTTGCTTCTGCTCCTGATCCCGATGGCGATGCTGTATATTCGCGATCGCCGGGGTGGGGCGGCATTCCCGGGATTCGCGTTCATGCTTCAGTCGGTCCGACCGAGCCGAGGTCCTTGGCTTTTCCGCCTACTGCTGGTTGGAGGCCTTGGCGCGCTGGCGATTGCGTCCGCTCGACCGCAATATGGCCGCTCCATTGTCGAGCGCGATCTGGCAGGACGCGACATCATGCTGGTCATCGATCTGAGCGGGAGCATGCAGATCAACGATCTCACCGGCACCGATGGCAAGCGCATGGATCGCATGGATGCCGTCAATCACGCAGCTCACCAGTTCATCCTCAACCGGCCCAATGATCGCATCGGTCTAGTGTTCTTCGGCGATCAGGCGCTGACCAGCTGCCCCTTGACCTATGATCACGATACCGTCAGCCAGTTCCTCGACCGCACCGAGCATCAGCAGCGCAGCCTGTGGGGCCAGGGAAAACCTGGCTTGCTGGGCAGCAATACCAACCTCGGGCTGGGCATGGGCATGGCGCTGCGCTGCCTGCGCGATGCCAAATCGCTCGGCCGGGCGATGGTGATCATCACCGATGGCGCCGATTCACGTGAATTGCCGACATGGGTCGATCCCCTGCTCGCGGCGAGGCATGCCGATGCCATCGGCGTCCGCGTCTATGCCATCGGCGTTGGCAATCCCGATGGCACGATGACCCAGGAGGACCGATTCGGGCAACAGCATGTGGTCCAGGTACCCGCCGAGGAGTTGCCGGACATGCCCCGTCTGGAAAGCATCGTCGCCCTTGCCGATGGCAAGGCCTTCACTGCCAATGATGGCGCCGGTCTGGCGCAGGTATTCTCCAGCATCGGCCAGCTGGAGCCGACCCCTCGCATCGTCCGTACTCGCGATGATTTCACTGATCGCTACGTATGGCCCTTAGCCATTGGCTTGAGTTTGATCGCTGTGGCGCTTGGCCTTGAGCCGAGACTGCGCGGTGTCGCATGAGCTGGGCCCACCCCGATCTGCTCTGGCTGCTCGCTGCACTGATCCTGCTCGCGAGTCTCGATGTGCTCTGGCGCCGCCATGCGCTGGCTCGGTGCTCCGCAGTCGGTGCGGGCGTCCCCAATCTCACCAGCCAGGTGTCCCGTGGGCGGGTGACGCTGCGCGCTTTCCTGCTGTGGCTTGGACTGGGACTCGGCATTTGCGCTTTGGTCGGCCCACGTTGGGGAGCCAGCGAGGAACTGCATCAGAGCCAAGGATGCGACCTCCTGGTCATCCTCGATTGCAGCAGGTCGATGCTCGCCAACGATCTCTATCCGACGCGCATCGAAGCGGCGCGACGCAAAGCCATCGATCTGTTGCAATTGGCGCCTGAGATGCGCATGGCCCTGATGCCATTCGCAGCCATGCCGGTGCTGCGCTGCCCCCTGACCGGCGATCATGATGCCCTGGCGGAAATGCTGCAGGATTGCAGCCCTGATCTGTTCCCTGCCGAGAACGGCTATCAGGGGACCGCCATCGGCGATGCCGTGCTCGCCGGGATACGCGTGCTGGGCAACAAGCAGTCGGATCGCGGCCAGGCCATCCTGGTGATGAGCGATGGGGCTGATGATGACAAGGCGGCCGTGACAGCGGCGGCAAAAGCCGCCAAGGATGCCGGAATCCCCGTGTATGGTCTGTTCTTCGCCGATCCGCAACGCACCGTCTCTCTGGTCATCGACGGCAAGAAGGAGGTCATGGACTCTGATCGCAGCACGCTGGACACACTGGCGCGGGCGACTGGCGGCATCTGCGTCAATGCTGGCAATGACCCTCAGGACATCCAGGCCATCCACGACCATCTGGTCAGTCATGTCACCCAGTTGCCCTGGGAGGAGCACCGCCGGGTCTTGATGAGCGAGCGCTACCTGTGGCTGCTCCTGCCTGGATTCGCCCTGTTGGCTATCGGCGGCGCGCTGTCAACCCGTCGGAGCATCCCATGAGCAGCACCTTCTCCTGCATGACAGGATGCCTGGCGCGGTGGACCATACTGCTCGCGCTGGCGCTGGCGCCGTTCGGCGTATCTGGTCGCCTCATGGCCATCGATCCCTGGAAGGAGCTGAGTGACGCGGCCGCATGCCACGATCCTGCAGGATCCCAGAAAATCCTCGAGGCGCTGCTGCTTGCCGAACCGACCTTCTATGCCGGACATTACAATCTCGGCACGATACTGATGGCCTCAGATCCGAGTACCGCTGCGGCCCATCTCGAACTTGCCACTTCAGGCCCATCGGTCGATCTTGCTGCAAACGCCTGGCACAATCTGGCCCTGTTGCATTATTCGGAAGGGCGCCTCGAGGACGCCGTTGGTGATGCCCAACATGCCTGCACGCTACGTCCCCATGATGACCAGGAGCAGAGACTGTTCAGCGAATTGCGTCGCGTTCTGATCGTGCGTGCAGATGAGGCCCGGCGCACCGCCGAGGAAGAGGCCCGCAAGCTCCACTTGGCCACCACCGCTCTGCCGGACGGCCATGCCCAAGAAGCCTATGATCAGCGCCTCAGCGCTGCGGGCGGAAGCGGTGGATACCGCTTCAGTCTCGGCGCCGTTCCCGCCTCGGCGGCCACGGTCGCTCCTGGATCGGGAGCATCCGCGATCCCCCCTCCGCCACCGGCGCTCCCTGCTGGACTGGTACTCGACAGCGATGGACGTATCCACGGCATCCCGGAAAAAGCCGGCCAGTACGTCATTGCGGTAGCACTGCGGGACAGCACCGGGACCACCATCGCATCCAGCGTCACCCTCTCCGTGATCCCCGCTCCGCAGATCACCACCAGCACGCTGCCGGAGGCTGTTCGTGGAAGTCCCTATACTGCCACCCTGGACTCGGTGGGACTCGACCAACCGGCCTGGACGATCGAGGGCCTTCCGGATGGTCTTCATCTGGATCCGTCCAAAGGCCCCTCAGCCACCATCAGCGGGGCGCCCCACCTGGCAGCGATCGTGCAACTACTGATCACCGCCCATGATGTGCAGCGACATGCAACCCGGCAGCTGACTCTGGTCATCAGTGATCTTTTTGCCCCCGAGCAACCAGAGCTGCCTCCCGCCACAGCTTGGGCGGCCTATCACAGTGTCCTGTCAGTGCGTGGTCCGACGCAGACCTACCGGTGGCAGGCTGCAGCACAGGGTGGCATACTCATCAGTGCGGATGGGATAGTGAGCGGTGCTCCGGAAAAGGCCGGCGCTTTGGCCATTCATACCACCGTCACGGCCCAGGATGGCCGGCATAGGGACGTGATTCTCACCTTGCCCGTGAATCCTCCGCCAATCATCGACGAAGCGAAGCCCATCGAGCTGACGCAAGGGCAGGCCGTCGAGCGACCGCTCGTAGTTGCCGGTGGTACCCCTCCCTACCTTTGGCACCTCGCCGATGGCGTGCTGCCCAAAGGTCTGCGCCTGGATGCGGATGGTGCCATGCGTGGCGCGGCGAGTGAACCAGGCCAGGTCGTCGTCACAGCAGCTGTGGCCGATCATTGGCTGGCCGACACGCAACAGAAGATCACGGTGATCGTTAAGCCGTCGGCCAAGACGTCTGATCAGCAGCAACAGAACAATCCCGCGCAGCAAGATCAGGAAAAGAACAAGAACCAGGGGCAGCAAAAGGAGAAGGAGAATGGGAAGGAGAATGGGAAGGAGAATGGGAAGGAGAATGGGAAGGAGAATGGGAAGGAGAATGGGAAGGACCTGGCTAACGACAAGCGATCGTCTGGAGCAGGGCAGCAGGATCAGAAATCTGCACAATCAGGGCCCAAGAAGCAGGACGGGCAGCCGAATCAGCAAGGCCAGCAAGGGCAGAAGCCGAGCAATCAGAGCCAGGAAAAGAACGCTTCGCCACCCGATCAGCAGGGACAGCAGGGTCCGACGCCTGGTCATCAGGGATCAGCCAAGCCGGATGCGCAACCCGATCAGCCAGGCCAACAGCCGGGTCAGGCAGCACCCGGCACCCCTGATACCGGCGGCATGGATAAGCACGCCTCTCCGCAGGGGCAGGCAAGCGGCGCAGCTCTCACGCCCGCCCAGGATGCCGCACGCCAGGCGCACCTCCTCAATCAGGCTGCCGCTGATCGGTGGCTTGATCAGCTACCCAAGGAAGATCGTGGAGTGCTACGATACCAGCTACTCGAAGGAGGCGAATCGCAGCCTACTTACAAAGGGAAGCCATGGTGACGGCCTACCCGCAATCAGTCAGGCAGCACTCCCGTGGAATCATCGCTCTCCACGTGCTCGCCATTTTTGCCGCCACTCTTGTAATAGGAACCTGTTACGCACTCGACGCCCACTTGGAGCTACCAGATCCGCTGATCCCCGGCATCCAGCTCCAGGCGTCGGTGGTGGTCAACGACGCCCAGAGTGACGTCCAGGACATCGTCCTTCCAATCGTCCCAGGCGTGATCTGGACGATCACCGGACGCAATAGCAGCGTATCGAGCGTCAATGGCGCAGTCACCCGGTCCTATACTGCCAGTATTGCGATGCGCATAACGACCAGTGCAGCCATCAACTTTCCTCCCATCACCATCAGCATGGCGAATGGCCATGCCCTGACTACCCCAGCGGTGACAGCGACGCCACAAGCTGCCAATGCGGCGCTCCAGGGCGAGGCCTACGCCGAAGCCCGTTTCGAACCCGCCCGGATCGTACCAGGCGAGCAGACCACTCTGGTCTACCGGATCTACCTCAAGCAGGATCGGGAACGGGCGATCAAGGAACCCGGAATCGCTCCGCCGACAGGGAGCATCAGCCTGGGTGCTCGCCGCGATACCACTGGCACCACCACCGATGCCGCAGGCGAATCCTGGAGCGTGCAGACATACCGCTGGCCGCTCACCTTCTCGCAGCCTGGCAGCATCGACGTCGGTGGACAGCAGGAGTTCTACCGCTGCCGGAGAGAAGGATTTCCATTCGATCAGCTGGAGGTGGAATCCACCCATCAGCTCGCCATCAAGCCTGCTCAATTGAACGTCGAAGCCCTGCCCCTGAGCGGACGTCCCGCCGATTTCACTGGCCTCTTTGGTCCACTGTCCGTGAGCGCGAACCTGGAACGAACGCGCATCGATTCCGATGAGGGAACCATCTTGGACGTGCACATCCACGGCCGGCAGATTGCCATGCTCAAACGACCCGTCTTCATCCCGCCCAATGGGCTGCAGGCATATGCGAAGGACGATGCCCCCGGCAACGCTGATGACTCCATGCAGTCTGATGCCAACGAGCGGGAGTTCCGTTGGGATCTGGTACCCAGTCAATCGGGGACCTATACCATTCCGCCTTTCAGCGTCCCCTATTTCGATCCCACGACACGTCGGTACGAGCGCGCCGAATCCAGCGTCATGTCGCTAGCGGTGCTCCCGGGACATAGTCGGACCCTCGACATCAGCGGTAACGCCACTCGGCCAGCTGCCAGAACAATCACGGCACTTCCCGATCTCCCTCCACCGCTGCGCGGACACATTGGCCTGCGCGCCAGCCTCCGCATCACCGTGACCACCTCTGTCTGCGCCCTGCTGCTGGGACTGTTCATCGGCGGCATCCAGCGCCACACGACACGCGGTCCCAGACGCCATCATCGTGGGAGGGAACTCCGCCAAGCCGTTGCCCAGCAAGATGCACCAGCCATTGCCCATGCAGTTCAGTCATTGCTGCCATCGCTCGCAGACCATGAACAGCGTGCTGCCGCCGAACGACTGCTGGTCGCAGCCGACCTGGCCCGCTTCGGCGGTCAACCGCTGCCAGCTGATATCCATGGTTCTGCTCGTTTGCTGGAAGATCTGCCATGATGCCCACTGATCCACGGCCATCCCTATTCCACACCTCCGTCGCACTCACCGGCTGGTGGGGCATCGGTCTGCTGCTGATGGCCGTGCAATGCGGGTCTCCGGCTGCGGATGACCCCTATCAGGCGTGGGGACTAGGCCGACCACAGGAAGCCATGCCGCTCCTCCTCAAGCAAGCCCAGCAGAGCGACCATTGGGATGCCTGGTTTGATGCCGGCGTGGCGGCGGCTGCCGCTGGCGACCGCGGCCGAGCAGTCAGCTGGCTCCTGGCCGCTCATCGGCTCGCCCCTGAACGAGACGAACCCAGGACAGCGCTGCGTGCCCTGGGCATCGAATTGCCGCAGACCTGGCTGGATCGCATTGGGCCTGTGGGATGGCCCGGCAGCGGCTGGCCGGCGGTATTGTTGCTCGCCACGGTCGGGATTGTCGTCGGGTATGCCTGCCTGGCGCGACGGCGATCACGTCCAGTACTGGCGCTCGGATTGATCGCTGGAGTCGTAGCCGCGCCTGGGCTGGTCGCCACCTGGCTCGACCATCGGACGGATATCATCGCGGTCGTACATGCGACCCACTTGCTCGACAGCGCCGGGAATCCCGAAGAAGCCGTGGCTGCAGGGACGCCCGTGGTGCGTGATCCCCAGCCAACCTGGTCAGGACGCATGCTCGTGACCCTGCTCGACGGTAAGCGTGGATATCTTCCGATTGCCGACACCAGAAGCGAAAACACCGATGCGATCGGTGCTCCTTGAGTCTGGGCGCCGTCAATCGCCGATGACCGTCCATGCTGCGCCATGGATGGCCGCTGACCGTACGTGTCCGGCCAAGCCATTTTGCCCTGAGCCCATGACCTGAGCATACTCCGCCCCAGGAGGGCCGAGTTATGGCGATCATTCCCCACTGGACGCGAGACGACGGCGAGCGCTGGGTCGCCGCTT
>Ga0302140_10005419_pt1 | contig 16106 bp, 16 predicted proteins | sample I_Bog_E1_1_FD_202095 | JGI IMG/M metagenome (GOLD analysis project Ga0302140, IMG submission 202095) | Peat permafrost microbial communities from Stordalen Mire near Abisko, Sweden - I_Bog_E1_1 | ecosystem: Environmental > Terrestrial > Soil > Wetlands > Peat | place: Sweden: Abisko, Stordalen... | reverse complement strand
AATGGGGCGTAACTATCGTGGATGCGGATTTCGACAAACCCCTGATGAAGAAATGCTGATTGGCGATTACGCATTGGTCGGATGAGAGTTCGCCACGACTGGCTCGATCCTCTGGTGGGAGCAACGACCACGCGTCTGGTGCATCAAAATGCCAGGCGAACGGCGGTCCGTTTAGGGTTTCGCCACAGCACGAACATTGAAACGCCTGCTGGTCCATTTTAAGAGTCTAGAGAGTCTTCATTTCAATCGGCCTTACGTCTTTTCCTTCGACGCGGAGCGTGTTGCGCAGCGGGCGCCCGAAACCTGTCCAGGAGACCATCATCGCGTCACCCTGCTGAAGCTGAACGCCAGCGCCAAAGCTGAAGGCGTCCGCCCCGTAGAAGTGAATGTGAACATCGCCGGGGCGGCGATGCGCGGCGTATTTGAAGTGGTGGTATTCGAGGTTCGCGACGGTGTGGGACATATTCTTCTCGCCGGTGAAGATCATGGCGGACCACAGCACGTCCCCGCCTCGCTCCACGGCTACGATCCCATCGACCGATTGGAACCCGTTGAGTAGCGCCGTGTGGCTCACCAGTTCCGGGCCAATGGCGCATTCCCGCAGTTTGGATGGGGCCAGATACAGGTAGTTGCGGCGCTCCATGACGTGGTCCGAAAATTCGTTCCCGGCAACAAAGCCGACGCGGTACGGCGTCCCGTCCGGGCCGATCAGATAGGCGCCGGCGATCTCCGGCTCCTCACCCCCGTCTTCCGCGAAAGCCGGGACCGTTAATGGCTCGCCATGCGCGCGCAAGATCGAGCCGTCACCTTTGTAGAACCATTCCGGTTGAACGCCGGTGGTTCCCGGTGGTGGCGAGCCGCCTTCGAGGCCCCATTGGTACATCCGCTCGCTGTCGGTAATGGACTCCGGGGCCTGCTGGTGCATTTTGGAGCGGTTGGCCGCGCTGGCTTTGTGGGTGAGTCCGGTGCCACTGACCAGGCAGTGGCACGGATCGCCGGGATGATCGAATGGGACACGGAGCTTCCACGCTGAACGGCCTTCGTAGACGGGCGCGTAATCGATGGCCTCCGAACTAAAACTGAGATCTTCGGTGGCCAACTCGTCGATTTGGGCCTTGCGGCCGATGGCCGCCCAAGCGAGCTGGTAGGTGCTTTGGAAACCGGTGAGGAACCGGAGACGATCACCTTCTACAACCGCGGTGCGACGGCCCTGTGACGGATGAGACAGTTGGACGAGATGCATTGAATTATAGGTTACCGTTTCAGATCCTTGGGAGCGAGGACTCGCTTGTTCCTTTCCCGGAGAGTGTACGTCTCCATTTCATTCGCTTACAATTTGGTTCGTATGGTTGCCACGGGAGGAATCATGATCGTTCTGTTTCGAATGGCTTGCGTGCTGGCCCTGTTTGCGCCCGCGACTATGCTGGCGCAGAACACTTCGCTGCCGGCTGTTCAGCTTTTTGCCCCAGGCGTGGTTTCCGGGCCGGCGAATGACGGATCTCCTACGTTCTCTACAAACGGGAAGACGCTGTTCTTCACACGATACGCGGCGCACTGGAGCGTGATTCTGGAGTCACACCTTGTAAACGGCGAGTGGACGGAGCCCGTGATAGCCCCGTTCTCCGGTCAGTGGCCCGATTCCTCGCCAACGTGGTCGCCCGACGGCAAGTACATTGTTTTCGTGTCCACGCGGCCGAAGACTCCCCTGAAGGAGATGCCCAAACCCGGTGAACCGATCCCGGGTCTCGTTTCGAACTTGTGGCGCGTGGATGGGACTCCGGCGGGCTGGTCGGAGCCGGTTCGGTTGCCCGATGAGGTGAATATCAGCGGCGCGATCTTCAAGCCCAGCATTGCGGCGAACGGGGACGTGTTCATTACGGTCATTGGCCCGGGGGCGGCAAAGTCGATTTATGTCTCGCTGCTGCGGAACGGGTCGTATCAGCGCGCGACGCCGCTGCCTTTCAGCGAGGGATCCAAGCTCGACGTAGATCCGCAGGTCGCCCCAGACGAATCGTTCCTGGTGTTCAGCTCTGGCGGACGGGTCGAGGGAGATTCGCATGAGCGCCTGTTCCTGGTGAAGAGGGAAGGCGATCATTGGGGCGCTCCAACCATGATTCGCTATCAGAACGATGTGACCAAATATGGCGCCTCAACGAACAATGAACCCACGCTCGGGCGCGACGGAGTGACCCTCTATTTTTCAAGCGACCGCACCGAAGCGACGCACTTCCCCCGGACTCACGAGCAGGCGGAAGAGGACCTGAAACGCCTGAACAGTTGGGACAACAGCAATTCGAATGTCTGGACGATCAGCCTGAAAGGACTGGTTTAAGCGGCCCGCCAACGGGACTAAAGCAACTCTCATGACGACCAGTTTCAGTGCTTGAGCAGACGCGAGACGTTCTCCGGCAGCCGCTCTAAGAGCCAGCCCAGCGGTTTCCCGATATCGGCGGCCTAGCCTTCGATCAGCGAAAGGAAGCCGGCACTATCCAGACGATATTGCTCTTCCAGAAACTCGCCTGCAGTAAGGCACGTGATCGAATATCCGGTAAGCGCTTCTTTAGGAAAATGCCGCTTGTTGTCGCTTACAATCGCTTGGGCGCGACATCGAATGGCCGCAGCCAGCACATGAGCATCCTTGGGGTGGTTCTTCATTGCCGGAATCAGCTCCGCGTATCCGGTCACCATCGCTTCCGGGAAAGCCGTGCGCATGACGCGCACGCGGCGAGCCGCCTGCTCCGCTGAATATCCAAAGTTGATTTCGAGCGTCCGGTGGAGTTCATCAAGAATCTGATTCGACCATCGCGGAAGATAAAATCGGGGCTCTTCAGCCAGCCGTAACAGCGTGTCCGCGACGGGCATGGGAGCGAGCACAGACGTATCGAGAACCGCGACGATGCTACCTACCGGCATCCGTGGGGACTCGATCGTAGAGGCCTTCTTCCACCTCCGCGCGCGCCAGATCCCTTAGCACTGCCCGGCGCGAAAGGTCACGCTTGGTCTTATATTCAAACAGGTCGCGACTGTAGATGCGACGGTGAGAACCCACCTTGTGATAGGCGATCACTCCCTGTTCCAGCAGGTTTACAAGGAACTGGCGCGATGTGCCCAGAGTCGCCGCGGCTTCGGTGGTCGTCAGCGTGTCATCGTCCTGAACGATGCTGACGGATTGGCCTTCGTTCAGGCGTCCGGCAAGATTCATCAGAAAATCATGCAGCGATGGCGGGAGGGTCTGCACGTCTCCCCCTGGGCTGACCAGCATCGGCCTCTTCTTTCGAATCGTTTCATAAAGCCTCCCGCCGCGCAGTTGGCACCCGCGAACCCCCGGCGTATTCTAAGGAAGGAGTGCGAGTAAATGTCGAGTCTCGATTGGTCGCAATGCCCCGCGCAAGCCGCGCCTTTCTGTATCCGCCCGCAGCCACCGTCCAAGCCGCCTGAGCGCTGTCGCTTGTTGTTTCCTTCTTCAGCCAAGACAAGCGCCAATGGAATAAAATGCAATGCGAAACGGAAGAGGTCAAAGAAGGCCCCGGATTCAAAAACATGTCCCTAGGCCGGAACGATCCATGCCGCTGCGGAAGCGGTCTGAAGTACAAGCGCTGCTGCCTTGCGAAACACGAGGCCGCCGAACGCGAGGAAATCGAAAGAGCAGAGAGGCGCGCCGAGAACTTCATAGGCGGAGACATCTTCCGCCACGCGATTGATCGCGTGCGCGCTTATAATCCACTTCGACTGCGAAAATCGCGCTGAGCGATCTTACGCCTGTCATGCTCTGGTTTGCCAAGTGAACAAATCGCAAATAGGCTGAGCGCGACGGTTTCGAGCGCGTCAGGGCAAATTCAATCCACCAGTTAAGAACACGCAGTACCTCTCCTTGACAGTCGCAGCTCGGAACTGCAAAAGTAGAGTACAGGCGAACAAAAGGCGAAATGATACCGCGACCCTATGTGGAACTCCACGCCCGTTCGGCCTTCAGTTTTCTGCAAGGGGCGAGCGTTCCGGAGGAGTACGCGCAGCTTGCGGCGGAATACGGTTACGCGGCTCTGGCGCTGCTCGATTTCAATGGGTTTTATGGGTCTCCACGCTTCCATATGGCCGCGCAAAAGGCGGGCCTTCGGGCGCATATTGGGGCGGAAATCAGTTGCACGGATGGCGCGCGGTATCCGCTGCTGGTGAAGAACCGGACGGGTTATCAGAACCTCTGCAAACTGGTGACGCGGATGAAAATGCGCGTTGCGAAAAACGAACCCACCGCGGCGACGCATGCGGAACTGGCGGAGTTTGCGGAGGGTCTGGTGTGCCTGACGGGCGATGAAGCGGGGCCGCTGGCGCTGGCTTTGCAGGCCAGGAACGGGCGGGCCTGTCTGGAGCAAATCATTCAGATTTACGGTAAGGCGAACGTGTACGCGGAAGTGCAGAGGCATTTCGATCGCGATCAGGAAGCGCGGAACGAAGCCACCATCGCCCTGGCGCGGAGCCTGCGCGTTCCCCTGTTGGCGACGGGCGGGGTATGCCATGCGCGTCCGGCGCAGCGCCAGATTCTGGATGTTTTCACCTGCCTCTATCACAAAACGACGTTGGCGGAAGCCGGGCGATTGCTGGCCAAGAATTCCGCCCGGCATTTGCGGCGCCCGGAAGAAATGGCCCGGCTGTTTGCCGATTTGCCTGACGCGGTGGCGAACACGCAAGGGGTTTCGGCCAAGCTGAACTTCACGCTTTCCGACCTGGGATATCAGTTTCCGGAGTATCCGGTTCCGCACGGAGAAACGCAGATGTCGTTTTTGCGCAAACGAACCGACGAAGGTGCTCGACGGCGCTATCGTCCTTATCACGACCGTGCGCGCGCCCAGATTGAGCGTGAACTGGCGCTGATCGAAAAGCTCAATTTGCCGGGCTACTTTCTGATCGTATGGGACATCGTCAACTTCTGCCGGGACAACGGGATTCTGGTGCAAGGGCGCGGGTCGGCAGCAAATAGCGCGGTGTGTTATTCGCTGGGAATTACGGCGGTGGATCCGGTGGGGATGGATCTGCTGTTCGAACGATTTCTTTCCGAAGAGCGCGGGGAATGGCCGGATATCGATCTCGACCTGCCTTCGGGGGACAAGCGGGAAAGCGCCATCCAGCATGTCTACGAACGCTATGGAAAGCTGGGCGCGGCCATGACCGCCAACGTGATCACGTACCGGGGGCGTTCGGCCGCACGCGAAGTGGGCAAGGTGATGGGCTTCGAGGTGGAAACGCTGGATCGCCTTTCGAGCCTGGTTCCTGTATGGGGTTGGAAGGACAAAGACAATACGGCGGAGAAACAGTTTCGCGATGCGGGTTTGGATCTGGCGAACGCGAAGATCCGTAAGTTTCTGGAATTGGTGGAGGGTTTGCAGGATTTGCCGCGGCACCTGGGGCAGCATTCGGGCGGCATGGTGATGTGCCAGGGGCGTCTGGACAATGTGGTTCCGCTGGAGCCGGCGACGATGCCCGGCCGCGTGGTGGTGCAGTGGGACAAGGAAGATTGTGCGGATTTGGGCATCATCAAAGTGGATCTGCTGGGTCTGGGGATGATGGCGCTCCTGGAAGATTGCCTGGTGCTGATTCGCGATCACTGGGGTGAAGAGATCGATTTGGGATGCCTGCCCGTGGACGATCCGGCGGTTTACGATGCTTTGCAAAAGGCCGATACGGTGGGCTGGTTCCAGGTGGAAAGCCGCGCCCAGCAGGCTTCGCTGCCGCGCATGATGCCGCGCCGTTTCTACGATCTGGTGGTGCAGGTGGCCATTATCCGGCCGGGTCCCATTGTGGGCAAGATGGTGCATCCGTATCTGGCGCGGCGGCAGGGGAAAGAGAAGGTGATTCCGCTGCATCCGCTGCTGGAACCGGTTCTGGCGCGCACGCTGGGGGTTCCGCTGTTTCAGGAGCAATTGCTGCGCATGGCAATGGTGGCGGCCAATTTTACGGGCGGCGAAGCGGAAGATCTGCGGCGCGCGATGGGCTTCAAACGATCGAAGCAGCGCATGGTGGATATCGAGGTGAAACTGCGCGCGGGGATGACGCGCAACGGCATTGAGGAGGAGACCCAGGACCGGATTGTGCAGTCGATTACTTCGTTCGCGCTTTATGGATTTCCGGAATCGCATGCGGCGAGTTTCGCGTTGATCGCTTATGCGAGCGGGTATATGAAGACGCATTATCTGGCGGCGTTCACCTGCGCGATTTTGAATAACCAGCCGATGGGATTTTATTCGCCGTCCGTATTGATAAAAGACGCGCAGCGGCATGGATTGCGCGTGCTGCCCGTGGATGTGACGCGATCGGAGTGGCTTTGCACGATTGAAGGGCGCGCGGTTCGTTTGGGGCTGCGTTATGCGCGCGGATTGCGGGACCAGACCGGCGCGGCGATTGTGCATGCGCGTTCGGAATCGCCCTTTGAAAGCGTGGATGATTTGGCGCTGCGTGTTCCCGAGTTGCACACCGATGAGATGAACCGGTTGGCGGAGATTGGGGCGTTGAATCCACTGGACCCCGCGCACCGGCGCGATGCTCTTTGGAAAGCGGGACGGGCGTCGCGACCGGTGGGCAAGTTGCTGGAGCGTGTGCCGGAGACCGCGCCCGAATCGCCGCTGCTGCCGATGTCGACCGATGAGCGCATTACGGCGGATTACCGGGGAACGGGAGTGACTATCGGCAAGCATCCCATGGCTTACCGTCGGGATGAGATGAATGAACTGGGGGTGACGACGGCGCGCGATCTGGTGCGTGTTCCGAGCGGCGGCATGGTGCGGATTGCGGGGAATGTGATTGTGCGGCAACGGCCGGGGACGGCGGCAGGGATTTGTTTTCTGAGTGTAGAAGACGAGACCGGGATTGCCAATGCGGTGGTGATGCCGGATGTGTTTGCGGCGAACCGGGTGCTGCTGGTGACGCAGCCGTGGTTGTTGATTGAGGGTAAGCTGCAGAACGTAGATACGGTGATCCATGTGCGTGTTAGTAAGTTGACGACGTTGGGGTATCGGACGGATGCTGCTCCTTCGCATGATTTTCATTGAGTTAGTAAGTGTTTCCATTTACGCTGGGCAGTTACTCTGACAGCGGCTAATGCGGATTGCCAGCCACGCTATACTCCTTCTGAGAAGGTAGTCTGTGAACCGAAAGCATCTCGGAGATTCGTACGACATCGTCAAGCGGTTCTGGTCACTTCGGGATACCGCTTGATCCCTACACGGGTATCCCCCTGTTTTCATTCTTTTTACTATGTGTCTCACGCACCCGTTCGTCTTCGTCGCTTTATCCCGACCGAGAATCAAGGCTATCTCGGTCACGTTGAGCGCAACGTCGCCCACAATGCGGACACCATTAGCAAGACAAACCTGCTTTACGATCTCGTGCACAAAGGCCCTACAAAGGACATCGACGCGCCCTATGATCGCAGTTTGCAGAATCGGATCATCGTCCGGATCGCTGATCACGACTGGAGAAGAGGCCGGCACCGATTGGATTACCTCACCGGCGGCAGCCAGAAAGGCGACCTATTGTTCGGTGGCTTCCTCGGTCAACGGCCAGCGACGGACCTCGGTCAGGATCGGGGCAGACAGGACGAGCACATGTGGAGCGGAAACACAGGTTCGCGAGCAAGTCCCCTCGGAGGGACTTTGAGATTGGCACGAACGAGGATGTTCTTGTCCAGAACAATTCTCACGGGCGCCAACTGCGCTGCGGACGCACGCTCGCAAGAGCGTCGGAGATGGCTGCCTCCATCTCGTCGGGCGTGGTTTCGGCTGTAACCTGTGAGGCCATGTAGTCGAGGTGGCGCTCCAGTCGGTCCCGATCGCGGCTCTGCTTGCTGGCGAGCGCTCGCTCGACAATCTGAGCCAGGTAGCGCTCGGTGGGCATTTGGGCGGCACGAGGCTGAGCTTCAAGTACGGCAGCATTTTGCTCAGAGATATCGATGGTTAAGTTCATAGCGGCGACCCTCTTCAGAATAACGCCATTCCACACCAATAGCGCTCGTAGCGTTTATAGCGGATATGGGATATCCACTGCCGTAAAGCGGCCCGGCGTGGCCGCATTCACTGCCGACACAACCCGATCCACATACAGCCGCAAACCGCGCCATTGCTCGTTGCGGATTACAATAACGGCTATCTTTCGAGTCGTCAGATTCTGCTGGTAGCGAAGATTCTTGTCCGCTGTGAGAAGCACGTCAAAACCGGCTGCTTCCGCCACCGTGAGCAACTCTCCGTTGGCAAGACGTTCCCATCCCCGCTCTCTTGCTTCAGTGACCACATGGGCCGCCGCGAGGTGAAAGCGCAGCGGAGCGGGGGTGCTGTGATCAAATACTACGAGCATCTACCATTTGCGCGGAGGGTTGATGTACTGGAGCCGGCGGATCGAGGCTGCGGGCTGCAAACTCAAGCCCGGCCATGATCTGTTCCCTCGTCACATGGAACCATTCCATAATTTCTTCGATGGTGGCTCCCGATTCAAAGTTTTCAAACACGATCGATACGGGCATTCGAGTATCGCGAAAAACCCATGCGCCGCCGACTTTGCCGGGGATGCGTTCCACGGCGGGACATTGCGACCAATCGAGACTCGCCATTGATTCAAACTCCTTCTTTTAAGATACGTCGGAGGTTTTGCGGACGCCAACTACGCTGCGGACGAACGCTGGCGAGGGCCTCGGCTGTAACATGTGAGGAAACGCTCTTCTTCAAAACAAGCCTTTCAGTAAGTTATTTATTTACTGGGGTTTGCGGCGGCGCCGTTGGCGCCGACTGGGGTTTTCTTCGAAACGATTTGCACATGACTCCTCAACCAATGACTAGCAGGCTGCGATGGGTGGGGTCGGGCAATTTCCCCGCAGGTGCTTGTGGACATTCAGGCGATTTCTGATTTTTGTTGGTGACCGGCCGAGTTCACGGCCGCGCTTGTGGAAATCCGACCTTTGGTTTTTCCTGCCGTAATTTATCCAAAAATTTGTATTTCTCGACCGAAAGCACGCGATAAAACATCTTATTTCGCCGGATCGTCACGCATTCTTGACATAGACTCCCAGCGAGAGCAATACTACCAGTTCAGCCTCCAACTGATCTCACCGAGCCTCGCAGCTCACTAATCGACGGAATCCCACTCGCGAAGCCACGTTCAGCCGGCGCGTCCGTCTTCACAATCAAGAAAAATCTATCTGGACCGAGGAAAAATGCCTACACCATTTTGTCAACTATCCCGCTCTTGGGATCTCAGAAAAAGGACTGCCCCGGGTTCGATCCTCGTGGCTTTTCTCATTTTGCTCTGTTGCGCCGCCGGATCATACGCCCAGACCTTCCGGGGCGCGCTGAGCGGCAATGTCACCGACGCTTCTGGCGCCATCGTGGCCAATGCGAAGGTCACTCTCACCAGCGTCGGCACCGGCATCGAACTCTCGACCGTGACCACCAGCAACGGCGATTTTTCTTTCCAGGACCTTCCAGCGGGCGCGTTCTCGGTGGGAGTCACCGCCCCCGGTTTCCAGCCCGTCAACGTCTCCAACGTCGAAGTGACCGCGGGTAACGTCTACAATCTTCCGGTGAAGCTCACGGTGGGACAGGTTTCGAGCGCCATTGAGGTTTCCGCCGCCGCAGTCTCGGTGGATGCGGAAAGCTCGACTCAAAGCGACACCTTGAACGATAAGTCGGTTCAGGATCTGCCGCTCAATGGCCGCGACTTTACGCAGTTGATTGCCGTCACGCCAGGGTATGGCGGTTACGCCGTCGGCGGGTTCGGGTCGCTCAACGGAACACGCGCCAACCAGATGAACTGGCAAATCGACGGCACGGATAACAACGATTTCTGGCATAACATCCCCGCCGTGAATCAAGGGGGCGTGTCGGGCATCGCCGGCGTGGTGATGCCCATCGACGCGATCGACGAGTTCTCCGCGCAGACGCAATCCAACGCGGAGACAGGCCGCAGCGCAGGCGGAACCGTGAACCTGACCATCAAGTCCGGAACAAACCAGGTCCACGGAACCGCTTACTATTATAACCGCAACGAATTTTATGCCGCGCATTCGCCTTTCTTTGTGGCCACGCCGGAATTCCCGCGGGCCCCGGAACTGCGCAACGAAAACTACGGCTTCACCGGCGGCGGACCAATCATCAAGGACAAAACATTTCTCTTCATCGGGTTTGAAAAGCAGGACTACATCTTCGGGCTCACCGGTCTATCCACGGAACCTTCCAGCGCCTGGGTATCGCAGGCGCAAGCGGTTCTTGCGAATGCCGGAGGGAAGTATGGCACGTATGCGCCAGTCGCCGAGAGTCCCCTTTCGGCCACGCTGCTTTCCACTCTGTATCCAAGTTCCATCACGGGGCTGCCGGCCACACTGAATAACTATTTCGCCACCGTTCCCGGCACCGGCTACAGCTACAACGGGGTCATCAAGCTCGACCACAATTTCTCCGACAAGGAACATCTCTCGGCGCATTGGTTTGGCGGCGAAGGCGACCAGACGCAACCCCCCGGCGCGAGTCTTGCGCTGGCTACGGCAAGTTCCAACCTGGGCTACTACTTCGAGGTGGCGCCGATCCACGTCCAGAACTACTCCGTGGTTCTGAATTCGATTCTTACCGAGAAGCTCAGTAACCAGTTACTTCTGGGAATGAGTTACTTCCACCAGATTTTCCACGATGCGAATAACAGCTTTAACATGGATTCTCTGGGCCTCAACCTAAGCCCCGGCGCGCTGGTTGGCGGCGCGCCCGTGATGGGCGCTTCGAATATCGAGATCAGCGGCTTCGATCAGGTGGGCATCACGCCTCCCGAAGGCCGCACAGACGCCACCGGCCACTTGACCGACGTCCTTTCTTATATCACCGGTAAGCACCAGTTCCGTTTCGGGGGCGAATACCGCCTGGGACGCGTGGATGAGTTCTACTACCGGAGATCGACCGGTGAATTCACTTTCGACGGCACGCAAGGTCCATGGGCCGGGGGCACATGCGCAACGGTGACCAGCCTGCCCGGCTGCGATTCCAACACTCTCGCACTCGCCGATTTCCTTGCGGGCGACGTGAGTTCGTCCTCCATCGCCGTTGGGGATGCGGAACGCTACGTCCAGGTCACCGGCGTGGACTTCTTCGGCCAGGATGACTGGCAGATCACACCCAAGCTCAACATCAACGCAGGTCTTCGCTGGGAGTACTTCGGGCCGCTTCAAAGCGTGGGCGCTCAGAATCTCGGAGTCTTCGTCCAGGGCGAGGGTCTGGAAATTCAGGGCAAAGGTGTCTCCAACATCTTCAAGCCGGATTATCATAACTTCGCCCCACGCCTGGGCTTCGCGTATCAGCCCATGCAGGGATGGGTGGTTCGCGGAGGCGCGGGTATGTTCTTTGACCAGATCAACATGAATCCATTTCTGGACTTCCGCCCCCCGATTGCCGCAGCGGATGGTTTGGAGGACAACCCGGTTGGTCCCTCGCCCGTCGATAGTTATAGCCGCAGCGGCTATAACTGGACCACGGCGCAAGCCGGCGGCGCGTCTATCTTCCCCGGCGTGACCACCTGCCTTGGAAACGCCGCGACCGATCCTAATTGCGGTTCGCAGACCTTCAACGTTTTCTCCGTCAACCAGAACTTTCGCACACCCTACTTCTTCAATTACAACTTGAATATTGAAAAGAGTCTGGGCAGCGCCGCGGTGCTCCAGGTGGGGTATGTCGGTAGCCAGGGCCGCAAGTTGGGCGTGATGGAGAACATCAATCAAAATGGGGACTTCAACGCCGCATACCCGAATTATGGCTCCGTCATTCAGCTCAATAGCATTGGTACCTCGAACTACAACTCACTCCAGACCATCCTGAAAGTAAGGCAATGGCATGGAGTCACTTCCCAGTTCGCATGGACCTGGGCACACGCATTGGACGAGGTGACCGAATATCGCGGTACGATTCCTTTCGACAGCTTCAACCTGAAAGCGGACTACGGCAGCAGCGATTTCGATACGCGGCATAACTTCACCGCGTTCTTCAGTTATGACATTCCCGGCTCAACGCATATGCGCTTGCTGACGCACGGCTGGACCGCGGGCGGCTTGTTCTCGTTCCACACCGGGCAACCCTTCAACTTTGACGCGGGCACGCAGCGTCCGGGCTTGAACGTGATTGGGAACCCGTTCGCGGGAGTTAGCCACACCTTCGTTGATGGCGTGGGCGAACAGTGGGTTAACCCGAACGCGTTTTGCGTTCCCGGCGCCGCTGGCTGCCCCGGCACGACCAACCCGTACGGTGACGTGGGCCGCAACGAATTCTACGGTCCCGGATTCGCAGATGTGGATCTTTCAGTGTTCCGGACTTTCAGTGTGAAGGAATGGTTTAAGATCCAGTTGCGCGCCGAGATGTTCAATACCTTCAATCGCATCAATCTTGCTACCGGCGCTGGTTCGGTGGGAGGCAACGGGGTAGTGGCCGACACCATCGGCGACTTCAACGGCGCCCCCGGCCTGGGACCTGGTGAGCCTTTCAATATGCAAATCGCCGCTAAGGTGATCTTCTAATCGCAGATGTTGCGGGTGGGTCCGCCAACCCACCCGTGACAGGTCTTGACTCATGAGCCGCTTCTGGCATACACTCAGCCAGTTATGCGATTCACTCGTCTGGTCACTCTCATTGCCCTATCCTCTCTCTTGCTCTGCGGCCAAACCCCCAAGCATGCTCTTACCGTCGATGACGTGGTGAAAATGACTACCGCGGGGTTGTCTGACGATGTGATTGTTTCGCAAATCCGAAAGAATGGGCAAGCTTTCGACCTGAGCCCGGATCAGTTAATCAGCCTCAAATCCGCCAAGGTAAGTGATCGTGTGATCGAGACGATGATCGACCCCACGAAGGGAGCAACGTCCGCCTCTGGCCCGGCCATCGCTCCAATCACCGATGACGGTGCGTTTCCCAGTGAGCTGGGCGTCTACGCAAAAAAGAGCGGCGCGTGGGTGGAAGTTATGCCCGAGGTGGTGAACTTCAAAACCGGAGGTGTTCTGAAGAGTATTGCGAGCGCCGGCGTGGTCAAAGGGGACGTCAACGGCAACATTGACGGGGCCCACAGCAAGAACAGCTTTGCTTCGCCCCTGGAGGTATTAATCGTTGTTCCCGAAGGCACGGCGGTTACGGAGTATCAGTTTCTGCGCCTGCACGAGAACAAGGACTATCGGGAGTTCCGTACTGTGACCGGCGGTGTCATGCATGTGAAGGGTGGCGCCACCAGGGATATTGTGCCGTTCGAATCCAAAAAGGAGGCGCCTCGGAAGTTCTCGATCATGCTGCCGGCGACACTTGGGGCCGGCCTTCCGCTACAATCAAGCACGGGTAGGCCAAATCGGCGCTGCCAGGCGCCGATGCCTGGGCTACCTTTTTCGGCCACCCCTGAGGTGGCGTCAGGCGAATAAAAAGTCAACCGGACTATAGCGCGGAGAATTATCCACGCCGCTTCGGTCTTACTCTTCCATAGCCTTTTTGAGTTTCTTGACGAGTCTATCGGCGACCTTGCGTTCGCCACCGCGCGCGAGAGTTCCCCACACTAAACTTCTATCTCCGGCTTCATCCGACCAAAGAATTACCTTGCGATCCTTGTCGACCATGCTCAGACTGGCGGTCGCAACGTCATGCAGGTGCAGGTATCGCCCGGTAATCTTCGCGCCGGTCCCTTTTTCCTCCTCACTCACTCCGAGCAGAATGCCATCTGCGTCCTTCTCGTCGAGCACAACGATGACCCTGCCGCGCATCTGCTTTGAAAATTCAGCCCGCAGGTATTGATCCAGATCGTTCGGCAGTTTTTCGATGAAGACCTTATGAACGGACCTCAAATCCGTTGACTGGGCGACCCCCGTGCAGGGGAGCCAGCACAAAGCAGCTAGTACCAATAGGATTCGCGCCAAAAGGACCCCTCCAGCGGGTTCATCTATTAAATCACATCCATTGTTTTTCTACGTGGCCATTTATTCTTCGGCCATTAAGACAGTGAGTATGAACAAGCTGGAGGCGGGTGGCTACGCCTGACGTACTGTGACCGGCGGTGTCATGCATGTGAAGGGTGGCGCCACCAGGGATATTGTGCCGTTCGAATCCAAAAAGGAGGCGCCTCGGAAGTTCTCGATCATGCTGCCGGCGACACTTGGGGCCGGCGAGTATGGATTCCTGCAACCAGGCGCTTCTTCCACCGGCACCAACGGGGCGGTGGGAAAGATCTACTCCTTCCGCCTGATCGAATAGTGTTGCCCTCGTGATACCCTTCATCGAGGGAAAACACATGCAACGCCTGATCGTGGTCGCAATTGCCTGCACTCTCGCTCTACAAGCCCAGCAAAAGAAAATCGTAGTCAGCTACCCGGAATCATTTGCCCGCGAGTTACAAACCGTCACTACAGGAGCGAAGATCGTTCCGGTCACAGACGCGACGGTGATGCAGGAGATCGGCGATGCGGACGCCTTTATCGGCGATATCACGTCGGCCGAAGTGCGCGCAGGCAAGAACCTGAAATGGGTCGGCGTGATGAGCGCCGGGGTCGAACGGGTCTTGTTTCCCCTGGACGGAACCAGCGATCTTCGCAACAGCAACATCATTCTGACGAATAACAAAATCGTGCAGGGTCCGGAGATTGCCGATCACGCGCTGGCCATGCTGCTGATGCTGTCGCGCAACCTGTACGCCCTCTACCGGAACGACCAACAGCAGGTATGGAATCCGGCCACGTTCCACGGTATCGAGCTCAACGGCAAAACGGCTGTCGTGATCGGCGTGGGCGGCATCGGGACGCAGATCGCCATTCGCGCGAATGCCTTCGGGATGAAGGTGATCGGGGTTGACCCGGAAGACAAACCGTTTCTCCCGTTCCTGCAGCGCGTCGTCAAACCGGATCAGCTCGATGACGTAATTCCCCAGGCGGACGTGGTTTTTATCTCCGTTCCGGATACGCCGAAGAGTCACAAGATGATGGGCGCTCACGAGTTCGACTTGATGAAAAAGAATTCCTATTTCATCGCCGTCAGCCGCGGCGGCATTTACGATATGAACGGACTGGTGAAAGCCATGGATGAAAGAAAGCTGGCGGGCGCCGGCGTCGATGTAACGGACCCCGAGCCGCTGCCGAAGGACCATCCGCTTTGGAAGTTCAACAACGCCATCATCACACCACATATCGCGGGACGTTCCGATCAGGATGCCGCACGCATGGTGGGCACCATCAAAGACAACATCCAGCGGTTTGTTGAAGGCAAACCTATGGTGAATGTAGTCGACAAACAGAAAGGCTATTAGCGGAGGATTAAGCGCCCGAAGTTGCGCGGGCCTGTTCCCCGAGCCGCTTCGTGGCAGTCAGGCAATAGCTGTGCAGAACCAACTCCGCGACCTCATCCCAATCCACCTGGCCGGCATCCAGGCGAAGACCGACCCACCCTCGCGGGCCAACGTAGGCAGGAAAGTAGAAACGCTGGGGATTGGCTCCGATGATCATTCGGTTGTCGCCGGGCAATACCTTGCAACAGAGCGACACGATTCCGTCGCCATGATGATCGTTCAGGAAGTAGGCGAAGGTCTTGCTCCGCACCAGGAAAGACGTATGGTTGCCTTGAAAACTGCGCGTCGTCTCGGGCAGGGCGAGGCAGATCCCGGTCAGCCGGATCAACCGTCCATCTTCAGTCGTCGGTTTCGTCATTTCCCCTTTCCTGTATTATTTCTGATGTGAGTGACCTTCATACCAGACGCAGCGCGGCATTTCAACTGGCGTGCGCGCTTCCCATCGCCGGACAACTACTCCGAGCCTACACCAGAGAGACGGTTCCCGCGATGAGCGCCGCCGCGAAAACGCTGATCGAATCTCTTTGGCCGGCGCAGCGCGAACGGATGATCTTCAAATTGGAAGACGACGAGCGCTTCAACTGGTTCTATACGCCGGTGCCGCGTAAAGGACTGCCGCTTCGCGAGATGACGTCCGGACAGCGTCAACTGGCCCTCGCGCTCCTCAGCGCTGGGATGAGCCAGAACGGCTTCGCCAAGGCCGCCACCATCATGAGCCTCGAAGAAGTGCTTGTGATTGTCGACGGGATCGAAGGACTGAACCGGCGGGACCCGGATGGCTACTTCGT
>Ga0302140_10005418_pt1 | contig 16107 bp, 16 predicted proteins | sample I_Bog_E1_1_FD_202095 | JGI IMG/M metagenome (GOLD analysis project Ga0302140, IMG submission 202095) | Peat permafrost microbial communities from Stordalen Mire near Abisko, Sweden - I_Bog_E1_1 | ecosystem: Environmental > Terrestrial > Soil > Wetlands > Peat | place: Sweden: Abisko, Stordalen... | reverse complement strand
ACTTTAACGTACCTTCCAGCGGGAGAATCGTTTGCAGAAAACCGTTGCACACCAGCAGGTTTTTCGGGTTCCACTTCAGGGATGGAAACCTTGAGCTGACGGGTACCGATCTGCCTGCCGTTAAGGCCTTCAACTGCGGCCTCGGCAGCGGCCTGGTCAACCATTTCGATAAAAGCGCAGCCTTTGGAAAGCCGCGTCTTTTTATCGCGGACCATCTTTATAGTACTCACCTGCCCAAAGGGCATAAACAGTTTCGCCAATTCTATTTCATCCAGACTGAACTTAAAGCCGCCGACATACACTTTCGTCATTTAATTCATTTTAATCGGCAAATGTAATGAAGAGAAGCGTGCGAGCACAATTAGCGGCAAAATAATTTCTCGCCCGCTCCGAATTCTCGCCAGATCCAGAGACAGAAAACTTCTTTTTTTGGACTTTTCGGACTTTCCGGATTACAACAAATTCCTCGTATAGGCTATCCTTAAAGCATGGGCTTTATTATTTACATGGAGCTTTTCGTAAATATGGATCACATGTTTTTTTACTGTATTTGGGCTTATGGATAATTTATCGGCTATTTCCTTGTATTCCAATCCCTGGCACAATGACCGTAAAATTTCTTTCTCCCGCTCGCTTAGCTGGAAAATATTGTCGTCGGTTTTTTCGCCGGATGATGACTTAGTAACGGATTCCTTTTGGATGATCTGCAAAATTTTATAGGCAATGCTCGGCGAGATAGGTACCGCGCCGTTTTTCCATAGGCTGATCAGCAGATCAGCAATGATCTCGCTGCTCTCCTCTTTTAAAACATACCCGCAGGCCCCGGCTTTTATCGCATTAAATATCCGGTCGTCGTCATCAAAAATGGTAAGTACCACATATTTGATGGCAGGGTAAAGGGACGATCCGGTGGCGATCGTCACAATTCCATCCATCACGGGCATCTCCAGGTCCATCAGTACAATTTCCGGGCGTTCATCAAATTTTTGGCCTTCTATCTTTTCCAAAAACTGTTCGCCGTTCGTCGCTTCCAATACGATTTGGAACAGGTCATTCCTGCGCAGCTTATCCGCCAGGATAATGCGGTTATTTTTTTTATCGTCTACGATGCCAACCCTTATCATGCCGTTTTTTCAATTATTTGTGATTCCATTTTCGTTACTTCGATATCCAGGAAAACTTTTGTACCATGCCCCGGCAGCGAATTGATCCGGAAACCTATCCCCGACTGGTTCGCCCGTTCTTTCATGTTTTCTATCCCATAACTTTCTCTTTTTTTGTCCGGAGACTCGGGATCAAACCCTTTTCCATCATCCGCTATTTCTATCTGCCAGGAATGTGGGCCGATAAAGCTGGAAATGGTGATCACGGCAGGTTCGGCATGCCTGATGGCGTTTGTTATAGCCTCCTGCACAATAAGCACCAAGTTAAGGGCCATGGATGCATTAATGCTGACCTTTGGCGGCGCCCCGTTTATCTCAATTTTTAAATTGGAATAGTATGGGCCCATTTTTTTGGCAAAATTTAATATCCTGAGCCAGAGTTCCGCCGCTTCTACCTGGGTGATCCGCATTGCCCACAAAGTTTCGCGCAAAACGGTTAGCATATCGCCGGCCGTATCGTGCAGGTCGTCAACCAGGCTTTGTTCGTTGCCGTTCCGCTTTTTTAACTGCTCGGTGCCGTAAAAAATGGCGTTGGCCTGCGCGCCCAGGTTATCGTGCAGGTCACGACTGATGCGTTCACGTTCAATTTGGATGGTTTGCCTGATCATTAATTCCTGCAATTCTTTACTGAACTTCCTTTTATTGTAAAATGAAACCGTCCGGATGACGATGGCAACGCCTATTGCCGAGACGATCAGTAAAAACCACCAGGTTAACCACCAGGGCGAATGTATAATGATAGTAATGTATTTGTTTAAAGCCTGGCCAGAAAGGGCATTGCTGCAGCTCACTTCCATGCGGTACTTTCCGGGCGAAAGCGTATACCTTATGCCCGTAGGCTGGTAAGTGCTTTGCCATTTTTTTTCGAAACTGGCAATTCTATACTTATACAGGTATTTATCGGCGCTAAGCAGCCCCATAGCGGCAAAATCAAATTGCAGGTGATTTTGGTCATATTTTAAATCGATGGTGTCGCCTCTCCAAATTCCTGCTGAGGAGTTGTAGCTTGAATCGTTTACGATGAGCCGTGTAACGTTTAATATCGGCTTGTTCATCAGTTCAGTAAGCGACGATGGGTAAAAAGCGGAAATGCCGCTGATGCCGCCAAAATAGAATTTACCGTCCGAGGTCCTGCATACCGCATCGGTATTAAATTCGTTATCCTGCAAGCCAAGGTCCTTGGTATAATTTTTAATAGCGCCGTTTAACCCAATAAAAGCCAAACCCAAATTGCTGCCCGCAAAAACTGCGGACCCAGTTTTTAGGGGAAGCAAGCTATAAATACAATCATTTAGCAAGCCAGTTGTTTTAAAGAAACCGGCAATGAGCCTGGCGTCCGGATTGTATACGTATAAACCGCTGTTTGAACCTACCCAAATGTTTTTATTGGCGTCTTCGGCCATGCTTCTTATCAACACAGCCTCCGGCAAATGCATTGTATTAATTACCCCTTGTTTATCTTTGGTAAATATCGTTCCGTTCAAACACCCTACCCATAGCGTACCGCTGCTTGCCGAATAAACAAAAGAACTCACTGAAGTGCCGTCTATTACAAAAGGGATCATCGGGTATATTGCCTTTATTTTGGTGCCGTTAATAATACATTTGTAAACATTGGCCATGCAGCCCACAAGCAGCGTTGTGTCATTTACCCGTTGCAGGTTGCTCGAAAATGAATTGTTGAATAGTGTTTCATGCGCGGATGTTGCGGGCAACAACATTTTAGTTAGCCTCCGGCCCGGTAAGTTGAGTAAATACCAGCCTTTTTGCCAGGTGACCACCATGTAATAGTCTTTATCCAGTTTTTCGATGGAAAGAACATCTTTTACCTGGTCGGTAACCAATGGCGATTTCCATACCGGGTTGGAGAGGCTATCAAACAATAATAATCCTCCGTTAAAACACCCTGCAAGTAATTGCTTATTGCGCTCGTCAAAGTAAAGCGCCCTCACAAAATTATTTGCTGCTGTGGGATACCTCAAATAAGCGAATGGTATGTCGCGGTCCTGGATACGCTTTAGATCGTCGTTTGTAATCACCCATATGCGTTCAAATTTGTCGTAGTATATCTGTTCAATGTTACCCGCCAACAATATTGGGGTGCCATCAATCTTGGTAAACGTTTTTCGATGGGTTAAATCAGCGCGGTACTCAAACAAATCGCCATTAACACTTACTAGCACCCGCTGATTATTCACCACGCATAAATGGCTAAAAGTTAAAGCTATGGCCGTGTTGCTCTTAAATGCGCAGGTATTCAGCACCTTCCAGCCGGCAATTTCAAAACGCGCTACCCCGGCAGTCGTGCTTACATATACCGAATTTTCGCTGCAGCCAATATCCAAAACAGAACTGCCTATTTTGCGAGTCGCAATCAGCCTGCGTTCGCTTATGCTAAACTCCAATATGTTTTCGCGGCGCGAATCCAGTATAAAGATAAAGTCCTTGTTGCTGGTTGCTATCCACGCATATCGGCCGAACATTTTTTGCACTTCTGCCGCACTGATGCTATGATCAACGGAGATAAGCTTTCCTGTTATTGTGTACAGCGCCAACCCTCTGCCCCGCTCAACACACCAAACCCCCTGGGGTGTTTCCCTTACCGGTATAATGGCGTAGAAGTCGTTTGGAGCGGCATTGACTGTGATTATTTTTTTGAATGAATTTGACCTCGGGTCGTATTGAATGACGCCTTGTTTGCAGCTTATCCACAGGTGCTGGTTTTTCAGGGTAAAAAAGTTTACCGCCGTCTTAATTTTAATGGTGTCGTTCCCTATCACCGGGTTAATATGCTCGAGCGTATACCCATTGTAGCGCTGCAAGCCCAGGATGGTACTCACCCATGTAAAACCCAGTGAATCCGTTACCACATTAACCACTTCGTTATTCAACAAACCCTGCTCGTAATTAATGGTATTAACCGGGCATTTTTTAAAAAGCTCGCTTCCCCCCGTTTGGGCGAACATGCCAAAGGGAACCGCGCACAAAAGCGAGCTCATGAACAGTTTCAGCAGGTACATTTTATGTTTTGAATGCGACATTCCTTTCGGTTAAGATAAAAATAATTGCTGACAGATGGCTGAACGCCAGTAAGTAAAATTCAACAGAAATTATTCATAAAAAAACTATCCAAATGGATTATTGCTGACAAAAAGATCAGGACCCAATTTTATTCTATCAAATCAAAGGCTATCGGCAATCTTTCGCTAAAGTGAGCGACCTGGCGCGATGCTAAGGAAAACATGCCGATGGCACACTTGGGTAATTACTGATAAAGTAATTAGATTATTATCGGTTGTTAGTTAGGGAAGGCGCCAGGCGTAAGCAAGGCGCCTTTTTTATTGGCCATAAAAAAAACCGCCCGGTTGTCGGACGGCTTTTTTATTATGAGCGCCTTTGGTCATGGCCAAACACCCAAATTTTGGTAAGAAACCGCGATCTTGTTGATCGCGCCCACAAAAGCCGCCGTGCGCAGCGTATCTATCTTGTCGGTGTTTTTATAAGTTTCCCTGATCTCGTGATAAGAACGGATCATGGTATCCTCCAGGCCTGAATTAACCAGCTCGAGCTCCGTTGCCCCTTTGATAATTGCCGACCGCTGCATCGCTGTCAGGGCTACGCCCGTAAGGCCTTCAACCATGTTTACCATGTTAAGGTTCATATTCTCCTCGAAACGCCTGTTCATACGGCCGAATGCAACATGCGACAGGTTTTTAAGCCATTCGAAGTACGACACGGTAACACCGCCGGCATTGCAGTACATATCAGGGATGATCAAACCGCCATTTTTATAAAAAACAGCTTCCGCCTCCGGCGATGTCGGCCCGTTGGCGCCTTCGGCGATGATCTTAGCTTTTATATGCGAAATATTGGCAATGGTGATCTGGTTTTCCAAAGCAGCCGGAACCAGTATATCACATTCCTGCTCCAGGCCCTCCATAGAGTTTTTAAATTCTTTTTTTGCACCCGGGTAACCGAGGATAGAGCCGGTTATTTTACGGTGCTGAAAAACGGCATCTATATCCAGACCGTCGGCATTGTATATGGCGCCCTCAAACTCGCACAAACCAACGATCAGCGCGCCGAATTCCGCGAGGAACTTAGCCGAGTGGTAACCAACATTACCAAGCCCCTGTACAATTACTTTCTTGCCTGAAATCCCGGGCATCAGCCCAATCTTGTGCATATCTTCCGCCACACTAACACATTCGCGGATGGCGATGGCCACGCCCCTGCCGGTTGCTTCTTTACGACCTGCGATACCCTGAAGCGCTATCGGTTTACCGGTAACACAGCCCATGGCATCCAACTGGCCGGGGTTCATGGTTGCATAGGTATCCGCTATCCAGCTCATTTCGCGTTCGCCCGATCCATAATCGGGGGCCGGCACGTCGATGCTTGGGCCAATAAAGTTCTTCTTGATCAATTCCACCGTGTAACGGCGGGTAATATTCTCTAATTCCTGGATGGTATAATTCTTTGGATTGATCTTTATGCCGCCCTTTGCCCCACCGAAGGGAACATTTACAATGGCGCATTTATAGGTCATCAATGCGGCCAGCGCCATCACCTCGTCTTCGTTAACCATCTCGCTGTAGCGGATACCACCCTTGGTAGGCGACTGGTGCTGCGAATGCTCTACACGCCAGGCGTCTATCACTTCAAAACCATTTCCCCTGCGTATCGGGAACCTGAACCGGTAAACACTGTTGCACGATTTTATCTGGTCGAGCAGGCCTGCATCGTGATGCGTAAACTGGGCTGCATAATCAAAGTTTTCGCAAACATCCCTGAAAAAATGGGTTTCCTGATCAGCAACCATACTTAAAGTAGCCATAAATTTTATTTAATAATTATTAAATTGTTAAAAAACGAGGCAAATTTGGCACATTTTTTATCAAATTCGCAAATTTATTATCCACCTATAAACACTCTATCCACATTCTGACATTGAAATGTATGTTTAAACGATCTAAACCAATTTTTTGAACTATTTGTCCTTCTCGATTTTTTTTAAACGCCGGTCTATCGAGAACAAATAAATAGCCAAACCAACAAAAATTATGGTAATCGTCGCAATAACCACGTATATTTTACCCGAGCTTCTCATCTCATCAGCCATCTCAACCGGGGCATTTTGCTGCGCGAACGCAGTAATGAAACTCGCCAGCAAAAGTGCTGAAAGTAATATTTTCTTCATGTTAATTTATTTCGTTCCTTTTATATTCTATTAAACGGATGCGGTACCGCAGCGAAGCTATCCAAACTGCAATTGTGGCCCAGGCGATAAAGGCCGGGTAAAGCACCACGCGCATGTGGTTATCCATATCGAGCTTGCCGAATGCAGGGTTACCGCCATTACCAGGGTGCAGCGAATCGGTCATACGCGGTAATATCATGATGAGCACTACCATAATGGGAAAGGCGAAAATGTTATAAATGGCCGATATTTTTGCCCGCTTTTGCTCTTCGTCTATCGAGTTTCGCAAAACGGCATAAGCGCAATACAGCAAAAATGCGATAGCCGCGCTGTTTTGTTTGGGGTCGCTGCTCCAAAAGGCGCCCCAGGTAAATTTGGCCCACATCATGCCGGTGCACAGGCCCAGCACATAAAAAAAAGTTCCCGTATTCACGCATTCCACCGCAACAAGGTCATACTTTTCCTTGCCTGTATTCAAGTACATGATGCTGTAGATAACCGATATAGTAAAAACCGTGAACATGGCAATCCACATCGGCACATGAAAATAAACGTTCCGGATGGTTTCGTGCAGGATAAACAGGCGTGGTACGTCAAACAAAAAGCCCGCAATTAGGGTGTAAAGAATCACGAGTACCGCCAATACTTTCCACCAGGTTTGATAGATAATTTTCATAACAATTTTCGGGTGTAAAAGTACTTCTTTTAACTGATTTTCGACGGTTCGTCAATAGTCATTGGTCATTAATCATTTATCAAGGGCGGCTAACCAATCCACTAATGACTAATGACCAATGACCAACCTACGGCTGATCAGGTACATAATCGACCGGCAGCAGGTCCGACAATCGCGACTTTGTCCAGGTGCCTTCCGTAAAAATGCCATTTCCCACAACAATTCCGTTCCTGTCGAATATTGGATAGCCGCTTCCATTTAAGGGGCTTATAACACTAATCTCATAATTCGGCATATCAAGCGGGCGGTAAATATCCTTATAATCTGTCTCGTCGCGCTTTTTGGTGTATACCACGTACAAAAATTCATCAAAATGAAGGATAAATAAGCCGTTGCTGTTGTCATAGTGGCTTGCAATGTCCGACTCGGTCATAGCGGGCTTAACTAAACTTTCGTGCACCCACTTCGGCACGTTGTTTTCCATGTCGACATAGTAATTAAACGAGTCGCGCCTTTGCATCTGCTGGGCAACTTTAATTCCGCGTTTAATATCTTCTTCCTTCAGCCTGTTGGGGTTCAGGTATCGCTTTAACGTGTAAACTTCAAAACCTTCTTTTATCAAGCTCTCCGCAATAATAGAACGAAAAAAATGCATCGATGATCCATAATAAACTGCTTCACGGGCGTCGTGCCATTTCTTTTTTTGCGCAGCGCTGCCGGGTAATTCTTCAAAAACCCGGTCGCCGTCGCTGCTGATAATGTTCTGGATGTGATCGACGTTAAAATCCCTCACTAAAAATTTTATCCGGTAACCCAGCGCTTTGTTTTCTATTATCAAAAACTGGTCGGCATCGGCGTGCAGTATTTGCTTGGTTTGATTATAAGTTAAATTAAGGGTATGCGGGTTTTGCACTTCGCAATATTTTGCGTTCTCGTCCACACCGATGAAATTCCTCCTGAACTCTTCGTAATTTTTCTTCCAGTCCGCCGGGGACGAGATCACCACTTCGCGAAGTTCAAGGGGTTTGGGCGTCATTTGAACGTCCATCTTGATGGGTTCAGGGCCGACTAATACAGTCTTGTCGTAATCCTGGAAGCCCAAAATACTGACCACCAGGGTGTACTGGCCCGGCCTGACGTTGGAGAGGGTAAACGCACCTTTATCGTTAGTGGCCGTACCGACGGAAGAATTGCTTAAAAAAACGCTGGCGCCGACTATCGGTTTTTTTGAATCGGCACTGGTAACAATGCCACTAACGGTGCCGTACTGCGCAAGCACAGTAAAAGGAAACAGGAGACAAAACAAGATGAACCAGGGGAGTCGCATCGGATAAAATTACAATTAATTTTCTGTCCGCGAAAAAACGCATAAAAAATGAATAAATTATGAAAAGGAGCAATTGAATTTGGTTAAATAACGTTAAAAACGGAAATTAATCTGCTAAACGCCAATGCCCGGTTTTTGGTCAATCGTTCCAGAAATTTTTCATTAGATTTGTTAGCGAGTTTTATTTAAGTAGTCATGACAGTGCTAACAATTGAGATACCCGATAAGGCCGCACAAAATATTTCTGAAATTATCAAGAAAAAAGGCGGTAACGTTTTGGCTTCGTCTGAGGGTGATCTATCCAAAGAAGAACAGCTATCATTTAACAGAGGCTTAAGAGAAGCCAAACTGATTGAAGCCGGCAAAATGAAACCATTAAGCTTTGACGATCTTTGGGATGGCTAATATTGTTTATTACTCCGAAGAATTTAAAAAAAACCTCAAACCGCTCGCCAAAAAATACATTTCCATTAAAGAGGCTACAAAAACATTGGAAGACGATTTGATTGTTAATCCTTGAATAGCTCTTGAATCGGTTAATTTAATAAAAGGCAAAAAAGATAATTCGAATGATTAAGGCTATTCCGGCCGACCGCCTTCACTGATTATTAAAAATACTTCGATACCCCTAAACTTAATCCCGTTGTTGGTTCGATAGCATTGCCGATGGTATTTGCAACAAAGTCAGAAAGGTTGTGAGAGTTATAGATGTTGTAACGGTCAAAGATCCAAGGCTGGACAAAACGAAAAAGGTATAATCATTCCAACTTGTTACAACCCTTACAACGTGTTCCAACTAACAACAATCTAATCCCGCCAGAGATAAGGGAATAACAGCAGTGCCGTAGTAACCACGATGAGATTAATAGCCAAAAGAACGCCCATACTGCCGTAACTGACGCTGCGGGCGAGACCATCCATAGCGTTTTTGCTGAGGCGGATAAGCACCAGGATAACAGGTATTACCACAGGGAAGCTAAGGATAGCCATCAAGGTGCCGTTGTTGCCCGCTTTGGAAGCGATGGCCGAGATCATGGTGAAAACGGTTGAAAAGCTGATGCTGCCCAAAATGACGGCTATAAAGTAGAACAGCGGATCGCCAAGGGTATTGGTAAAGAAAACCAGGTAAACGATTAACGCAAGGATGCTAAGCAGCGACATCAGCAGGCTATTATAAATGGTTTTTGAAAGAATAATAGCCTGTGGGCTGGCAATAGAATAATAATATAACAAACGACCCTTGCTTTCTTGTAAAAAGCTTTTGGCGATGGCATTTACCGCCGCAAAAAGCATGATGATCCAAAACAAAACATTCCAAACGATAGGATAGCTTTTTGTACCGGAAAAACCGCCGTTTAAATTAAAAGAAATATAACAGATAAACACGGTGGATACCACATACAGCAGCACACCGTTAAAGGCATATTTGGACCGCCATTCAAGCAATATCTCTTTTTTTAACAGGAACCAGGTTTGGTTGAACAACTGCATAGGGCAAAGATAGGTGAATTAGTTGATTAGGTTGAATAAGTTGATTGGTTGATTAGGTTATAGACCTGTAAGGGCGCCCCTTGTGGGTGCCCGCTCCGCAATTTATTTATACATTATTTTCAACGCGGCCAATTGCATAAATTAGCAAAAAATCTGCCATATAAATGCCCATTGCCTATTTTAAAACACCGATCGGTTTTGTAAAAATAACCGAAGAAGATGGGTTTATCGTATCCATTTATATGCTTGACAGGGAATTTGAGGTATATCCTGCGGAAACGCCCCTGCTAAAAATGGCTATACAACAGCTCGATGAGTATTTTAAGGGAGAAAGAAAAGCATTTGATCTGCCGCTAAAACAAAGTGGGTCCGGGTTCCAGCAGCAGGTGTGGGACCAATTATCAAAAATTGAATATGGCAAAACCATCAGCTACCTGGACCAGTCGAAATTAATGAACAACCCGCTGGGGATACGGGCTATCGCATCAGCCAATGGTAAAAATCATTTGATCATTGTAGTTCCGTGCCACCGGGTTATAGGTTCCGATGGCAGTTTAACGGGATTTGGCGCCGGCCTTTGGCGGAAAAAATGGCTGCTGGAGCACGAGGCCAAGGTGCTGGGCATAGGACAAACCAGGCTCGATCTATAATGCAAACGCTCAGAAATCAATCTTTTGATAAATGTTCTCCTGTGTGTTTACAGGTTTAAATCTCTTTTTAAACCTGTCCGTCCTGATCGTCTCTTTGCTGCCCAGGCATAAATAGCCATTCGGCCTGAGGCTGCGATAAAAAACATCCAGTATTTGCTCCTGAAGCGATGTTTCAAAATAGATGAAAACATTCCGGCAGCTAATTAAGTTGAATACATCGAATACAGCGTCGGAGACCAGGTTATGAACCGAAAAAAGTACATTTTGCTTCCATTCGCTGTGAATGGACATCGTATCGTAGCTCGTTGTAAAGTAATCATTTAAAGAGCCCGGCAGGCCGCAGGCCCGGTAATTGTCCGCATTGGTCTTCATACTTCGCGAACTGTAGCTACCCTTTTGGGCTTCCTTTAAAACCGATCTATTCACATCCGTACCGCTTATAAATGTTTTGTTCTTCAAACCTGACTGATCCATCAAAATAGCGAATGAATAAGCCTCTTCGCCCGATGCACAACCCGCCGACCAAATTTTCACCTGCTGAAGCGCTGCCAAATGGGGTATAATATCATTTGCGAGTGCGCGGTAAAATGTCGGGTCGCGGAACATCTCGGTAACGTTTACGGTTACCTCTTCCAAAAAGTCCTGGAAAAAATCGGGGTTGTTGACCAACTGGTGTTTAAGATCCGAAAAACTAAGTTTCCTGATCATCATCACCCTGACGATCCTCCTTTTAAGGGATGCCTTCGAATAAGCTGAAAAATCAAATCCGTGGTTTTCCATTACCGCTTCGGCAAGCTCGGCTATTTCCTGGGCTGAAATATCTGGTAAAGCGGTATTCATTGTTTCATTGATAGTCCTGCACCCAGTCGACGCTTTTGTATGGTTGGCCAATATCCTGCTGCATCTTCTTATGCTACAGCTTTAATTTTATTCTTCCGGCCTGAAAGCACCCCGGCAACTGCCAGGGTGGCGCCACCAAACAGCATGTACCAGCCCCATTTGTATTTCACAGATTTAATGGCGAGATTTTCGATGGCGCGAAAAGGTATAAAACTGAATGATGTATGTACTTTTAACCATGCCAGGAGCAGAAAAAGCGCAACCAAACCGAGCGATAGCCATGCGGTTAGTTTTACAATTTTCTGCTGGCCCATCACCGTGCCTGCTATCCCGACGACGGCCACCAGCAGCATCACAATGCCATAAGGCTTATTACCGTCATAAACGTCCCAGTTGAAAAGGTGCAAAGGACGAAGAATAGGGCAATAGGTGCCCGCAATAAGGATTACAAATCCCGCGAAGGAAATGAGGTTATTAAGGCGCATTTCAATTCTTAGCTAATTCCATCTTTTCGGCAAAATGGGCACAATAGTCGCGCAGGTCTTCAACGATATTTGTCTCGCCGGTTGCGCGAAGAAAGCTGTCGCCCATAGTTTGCAAGGTCTCGAAAAAGAACCGCTTCATTTCATCTACCGGCATATCTTTTGTCCACAGGTCAAGCCTCAGGGTGTTTTTATAGCTGGGGTCCCAAACGGCCAGCATCAGGGACTTTACCGGCAGCGCTTCTTTATTTTGCGAATCTGTCGATTCCCACATGATGCGTTCCGGCACGTTTTGATCGTCCAGTTCAATCGTAAGCTTAATTTCGGCTTTCTTCATCGTTATTCGGGTTGATTTTAATTTCAAAGGCATTCATGATTGCTTCGCAATTATTTAACAAGCAAAAATATTATAACCGTCAAAGTTATAAAGCTTAGCTCTACAATCCATAACTTTTTCAGTTCGTGAAAGAAATTGCGCAGGATCATATCCAGAAATGACACTACAACGGCAAACAGCAAAAATATCCAGCCTATGGCGGTACCCAAATCAACTAGCTTGGGCCCTAAAATTTTAACGCCAAAAATCCAGCTGTAAACAGCGGCAAATAAAAAAAATGCGCTCGCAAAATTGAGCGGAGTGATTCGAAGCTTCATTGAATTAATGTTTTTTTCTTGACGGCCTGGGCATCTTTTTGTTTACCGGCTTTGCATGCGGGTTTTTCTTTGCCTTTGCCGCGTCGAATTTTTTATGCTGATTCGGAGTTTTCTTTTCATGAAATGCGCCTTTAAATTCAGGATTCTCACGTCGCTTTTGCATATCGATCTCCTTAGCCTGGTCCTGCTTTTCTTCGTAGGGCGTCGATTCTACAAATACCTCAGCCGGAATATCCTTTACCGATATAGTCTGCCTGATCAGCTTTTCAATCTTTTGGATATAATATTCCTCGGCGGGGTTGCAAAAAGTGATCGCCTCGCCCAGGTTGTACGCCCGGCCCGTCCGGCCAATGCGGTGCACATAGTCTTCAATCACCACGGGCACATCAAAATTGATTACGTGGCTTACATCGCTTACATCAATTCCGCGCGCGGCCACATCCGTAGCCACTAAAATTTTCACCTCATCATTCTTAAAGGCATTCATGGAATTGATCCGTGTGTTTTGCCCTTTATTGGCATGCAGGACCTTCACTTCCTTTTCTCCATATTTCCGCAGCAGGAATTTATATACATCCTCCGCGGAAGCACGGGTTTTACAGAAAATGATCAGCTTTTTGATCTCGTTCTCCTCATCCAGCAGCTTTTTCAGCAGGTTGATCTTGGTTTTGACGTTGGGTACATGATACAAATACTGCTGCACCGTTTGCGCCGGTGTAGCCTGCGGGGTTATCTCGATAACCGTAGGAAATTCAAGAAAATTTCCGGCAAGCTGCTGTATTTTGTCCGACATGGTAGCCGAAAACAGCAGGTTTTGCCTTTTAACAGGCACCACTTCCAAAATGCGGTTGATCTGCGGCATAAAGCCCATATCCATCATCTTATCCGCTTCGTCGAGCACCAGCGTTTGCAGCGTTTTGGTAAAAATATGGCCGGCCAGGTAAATATCCATAAAGCGGCCGGGGGTTGCTACAATAATATCACTCCCCTTATTTACCTGCTCAATTTGGCTTTTTGGGCCGAGGCCTCCATATAAAACAACCACCCTTAAATCGGTATTGGCGGCCAGGGTTTTAATATTTTCCTCAATCTGCATTGCCAGCTCGCGGGTTGGGGCAACAATGAGGGCCCGCGGATGATCACCCTGGGCATATTTAAGCTTCATCAGGATGGGCAGTATGTATGCGGCAGTTTTACCCGTACCCGTTTGTGCTATACCCAGTACATCCTGCCCGTTTAAGATAGGCGGAATGGCTTTTTGCTGTATCGGCGTAGGTTCTGTATAACCAGCATCAGCAATGGCAGTCAGTATTTGTTTATTAAATTTAAAATCCTCGAAACCTGCTGCCATGCGGCAAAGATAGAGTTTACCGCACAATAAACGCTACATAGCATTTGTATGCAACCCAAGCCTGGCAGTGGTATTAACAATAATTTATCGCGGCCTCGTATGCCGTTTTAAGCCATTCTCCAGTTAATGCTCCAATGGATTACGATTATTCCAATGCATATAACGCTTATAAGCGCAAGAAAAACCAGTACCCAATAGAGTATTTTTTTCATATTTATCGCGGTGTTATCAAACGAATCGGATACCCGGGATGGCTGATGTTCGTGTGTTATTCTCATAACAGGTAGTTTATCACTTATGATGCCAACAAATATCGTTGATCATATTTATTTCTTAATAATTTAATTATTAAATTAATACGAAAACAAGAATATCGAAGTTGTACAGAAAACTAATCGGCACTGACCAAAATAGCCTCAATTGAATTTCAGCGGTTGATCTCAACGAGCAGTACCCATGAATCCACTAACGCCTTGATAAATGAAAAAGTGATCCCCGGCACCAGGCAGTAAAACGCAGCATTCGAATTATTTAACAGCAGGATGCCGGCTGCTATATAAGGAAGGATGGCCAGCTGCGTAAAAAATATATTTTGCAGATAGTGGACTTTGTACAATTTTTCAACACGACGGTACATCATAATGTCTAGACGGGTAATTACAATCCATATAGTTGCGCTACAAACCAGGAGCTCACATCCCAACAAAAATGGCGACTGCCCCGGGATAAGGCAAAAGGAGCCGCTGATCAAAATGTTTGTAAGCAATATTAGCGACCCGAGCGCTCGTCCGGGCAGATGATTGCCGGCTAAAATTTGCTTGAGATTAAGCGAAACGCTTACAAAAAGTAAGCCCGCCAGCGCAGCGGCGCCCCCTGCGGTAGCTATAAAATAGTTGGACCATTGTTCCATGGCTTTTAAAGATTGTTAGGTTGAACTTTCTATAAAGATAAAATCTATAGCAGCTAAAATATAATTTTTGTGTTGCCTGAAATAATCTCATTTTTGACGCGGACCAACCCTCAGTACACCGGAAAGTAATGAAACAATTTTTAAGCTGCGATTGGGGAACCTCTTCACTACGGTTAAGGCTGGCGGATACAGGCGACGGCAAAATTCTGGCTGAAGCCAGGTCTGCCGAAGGTATTGCCCATACTTTTGAGCAATGGCAGCTAAGCGGCCTGCCGGAGGATAAAAAAGCTGGGTTTTACCTGGATGTGATCGACCGGCAGGTTAAGATGCTGGAAAAGCAAGTGAGGCAGCCGCTAAACAATTTGCCACTTGTGTTATCCGGCATGGCTTCCTCATCCATTGGATTTATCGATCTGCCATATACTTCGATGCCATTTAATATCGATGGCCGGGGTGTGACAACTGCATGGGTCACCGCAAATGAAGCGTTTGATCATGATGTCCTTATAATTTCGGGCGCCAGAACGAACGGCGATGTGATGAGAGGAGAAGAAACTCAACTCATCGGCAGCGTTGCGCCCGGCCAAACGGTAAAAAATGAACTGTTTATCTTTCCGGGGACACACTCAAAGCATATCGTTGTAAAAAACAATGAGGCTGTTAAGTTGAAGACCTACATGACCGGGGAGGTATTTAGCCTGTTAGCCCAAAATAGCATTCTGAAAAACAGCGTTGAGGCGGGTCCTTTTAACGCCGCTGCATTCACGCAGGGACTTACGGATGCAGCAACCGATGACTTGCTGCATTTGATTTTTAAAGTGCGAACGAACGGCCTGTTCAATATTCGGGCGAAAAATGAAAATTATCATTACCTGAGCGGTCTGCTCATCGGTTCGGAATTGAACGCCCTGGCTTCATCTGATGTGGAAGCTACTAACCTGGTATCCGGCACCGAGCTCCAGTTATCTTATCAAATAGCGCTGACGGAATTGGCGCCGGGTAAAAAACTATCTGTATTTTCTCCTCAACAAGCGGATCAAACTACGGTCAGGGGTCAGCTTGTCATCGCAAAACAACTAAAGATATGGACGTGAACGATGCTTTTTCGTTTGAGCTTTTTAAAAAAATGCCTGTTATCGGCATCATGCGTAATATTCCGGATGATTGTGTTGAACCAATTGCCGAGGTATTTTACCGTTCGGGCCTTACCTGCCTGGAGATCACCATGAATTCTTCAAATGCCGAAAAGCACATCGCAACGCTGGTTGAAACCTACAACGGGCGGTTAAATATCGGTGCAGGTACAGTATGCAGCATCACTGACCTGCAGAAAGCCCTTGCTGCCGGCGCACAATTTATCGTA
>Ga0302140_10005416_pt1 | contig 16109 bp, 16 predicted proteins | sample I_Bog_E1_1_FD_202095 | JGI IMG/M metagenome (GOLD analysis project Ga0302140, IMG submission 202095) | Peat permafrost microbial communities from Stordalen Mire near Abisko, Sweden - I_Bog_E1_1 | ecosystem: Environmental > Terrestrial > Soil > Wetlands > Peat | place: Sweden: Abisko, Stordalen... | reverse complement strand
CATGCGTTAAAACAAGCCGATTATATTTGTAAATGCGAGCCAAACGCAATGGTGCTGGTGGTTTGCGTAGAGCTATGTACCATTCATTTTCAAAAAATTGACGATTTGGATAATATTGTAGCCAATTTGCTTTTTGCCGATGGTGCAGCTGCAGCGTTGGTTGTGCCTGACAATATTGCCACAATAAATAATTTTAAAGGATTTAAAATAAAAAAATTCCATTCGCAAATTGAGCTGAACGGGAAGCGTGATATGACCTGGCAATTGTCATCTACAGGTTTTTTAATGTCGTTAAGTTCGTACATACCGCAATTAATAGAAAAAGGAGTTAAAAATCTGTTTAAAGATTCGATGAACGGACTTGATATAACAAAGGTGGATATTACGCATTGGGCGATACATCCCGGCGGAAGAAAAATATTGGAAGCGGTTCAAAAAGAGCTTGAATTAGATAACTGTGACCTGGAAAGCTCATACAGGGTATTGAAGAATTACGGCAATATGTCGTCGCCTACTGTTTTATTTGTGCTGAAAGATATTTGGGACAATAAAGTACAAGCAAGCAAAAAGGAACTTACATACGGCGTAGCATTCGGCCCCGGCCTTACTATGGAATCATTAATTCTTGAAAATGTTTAAACAGCGGTCATATAAAAAAGAATTATTAGATGAGCCCGACATCCCAAAGGAACTGCTCTATCAAAATCTAAAGGAGTTAGATACAACTAACAAATACCTCGGTGGCTTTTCTGTCACGATAAAAGGCCTGAAAAAAGTAATGACCAATAAGTCAAAAACTTATAAAGTAATTGATATTGGTTGCGGAGGCGGGGATTCTCTAAAAGCAATTGCCGAATGGGCCGGCAAAAACAAGTATAAAATAAACTTAGCGGGAATTGATTTGAAGCAGGATTGTATTGATTACGCCAGGAATACCTGCAAAGCCTTTCCCGCGATAGAATTTTATTGCGATGATTTTCGGAATGTTTTTTCAAAGATTAATGATATAGACATTGTTCATGCCTCTTTATTTTGCCATCATTTTACGGAAGATGAGTTGATTGGTTTTATCAAGTTCTGCAATAAAAATAATGCACAGTTTGTAATAAACGACCTGGAGCGAAACCCGTTAGCATATTACGGCATTAAAATTATCACCCGGCTTTTTTCAAAATCGCCGCTTGTAAAAAATGATGCGCCCTTATCAGTAGCGCGTGGATTCAAAAAAACCGAATGGCGTGTCATACTTCAAAGAGCGGGGATCAAGAACTATTCCATCAGGAATTGCCTGGGTTTCCGCCACCTGGTAATTGTTTATCCCAATGAATGAGCAGGTTTTTGACTGTGGAATTGCCGGCGGGGGCCTGGCCGGTTTAACACTGGCTATTCAGTTAGCCGATGCGGGTTATTCCGTTATTTTATTCGAAAAAGAAAAGTACCCCTTTCATAAAGTATGCGGTGAGTATATTTCGATGGAGAGTTATGACTTCCTTGAACGAATTGGTATGCCGCTGTCAACGATGAATCTTCCGATAATAGGCGAAGTAAAAATATCATCACCTAACGGAACTACATTAACCCGTAAATTAGATTTAGGCGGATTCGGAATCAGCCGGTATACACTTGATTCAACATTAGCTGATATTGCAAAAACCAAAGGGGTTATTTTATTGGAGGGTATAAAAGTCACTGATATACTTTTCGAAAACGATTTATTTTTTATAAGAACGGATCAGCAAACCTTCCTGGCAAAAACAGCCTTTGGTGCCTGGGGCAAAAAATCAGCCTTAGATAGAAAACTAAATCGAAAATCTGTACGGCCGTCCACCGGCGGGAAAAATTATCTTGCCGTAAAATATCATATTAAAATAACACTGCCCTATAACCGAATCGAACTGCATAATTTTAAGGATGGCTATTGCGGAATTTCAAAAGTAGATGGGGACAGGTATTGTCTGTGCTATTTAACTGATTCAAGAAATTTAAGGAATAACAGCAACGATATTAAAACAATGGAACAAAATGTATTGATGAAAAATCCCTTCCTGAAAAAATATTTTACCGATGCAGTTATTTTATACCAACAGCCGCTCAGTATTTCACAAATCACATTCAGTAAAAAATCAACCGTTGAAAACCATGTATTGATATTGGGTGATGCTGCGGGTACAATAGCGCCATTATGTGGAAATGGTATGAGTATGGCTATACACGCTTCCTATAAAGCCTCTCAGCTGGCCGATAAATACCTGGGTGGACGAATATCCCGCAAGGATCTTGAAACCTTATACGACCATGAATGGAACCATCTTTTTTCCAACAGGATAAGAATCGGCCAGTATATCCAGCATCTTTTTGGGAAAATACTTATTACAAACATAGCAATAGGCATACTCAAAAAAATTCCTTTTATAGCCGACAAACTAATAGCCAGTACACATGGCCGTAAATTTTAGAAAATGCAAAATAACAGGAGGCGTTATCATTATTCAGGATAGAAACCAAGAACTTATTAATATAAAACTAAATTATTCAAAAAGCATATCGTGATTTTCTAATAAAATACCGTAATTTGCAAATTAAAATCTTTTATCAATGTCAATGCAGGTGCCTGCCGGAAATTTATTACAAAAAATAAACTACCCATCTGATCTAAAGCAACTTAAAATAGATGAACTGAAGCAAGTTTGTCAGGAGCTCCGTCAATATATTATTGACATGGTTTCTGTAAACGGAGGTCATTTTGCAGCCAGCTTAGGCGTGGTTGAGCTAACTGTAGCATTGCACTATGTTTTAAATACGCCGTATGACCAATTGGTATGGGATGTAGGGCACCAGGCTTACGGACATAAAATACTAACTGGCCGCCTTGATATTTTTCACACCAATCGTGTATTTAAGGGATTAAGCGGCTTCCCGAAAAGGTCGGAAAGTGAATATGACACGTTTGGGGTTGGCCATTCGTCTACTTCAATTTCAGCCGCGCTCGGTATGGCTGTGGCATCGCAGTATAAAGGTGAAACCGACAGGCAGCATGTAGCGGTAATTGGCGATGGCGCGATGACCGCCGGCATCGCATTTGAAGCATTGAACCATGCGGGCATCGAAAACTCAAACCTGTTGGTGATACTGAACGATAACAACATGTCGATCGACCCGAATGTTGGTGCGTTAAAAGAATATTTAACTGATATTACTACTTCGAAACCTTACAACCGCTTTAGGGATGACATTGCCAATATTTTAACAAAACTATCGGCGATTGGGCCAGATGCTTATAGGATGGTCCAAAAAATTGAGAAAAGCATCAAGGGGACGTTGCTTAAAAAGAGCAACCTTTTCGAGGCGCTTAATTTCAGGTATTTTGGGCCGATTGACGGCCATGACGTCGAACACATGATAAAAGTGCTAACTGATTTGAGGGATATTCCAGGTCCTAAGCTATTGCATTGTATCACTGTGAAGGGAAAAGGATACGCATTGGCCGAAAAGGATCAAACCAAATGGCATGCTCCTGGTTTGTTTGATAAAATAACCGGTGAAATAAAAAAAACAAAATACGATAAGCCTCAGCCTCCAAAATACCAGGATGTTTTTGGCAATACTATAATTGAACTGGCAGAACAGAATCCGAAAATAATGGGTATTACCCCTGCGATGCCTTCCGGATGTTCCCTAAACCTCATGATGAAGGCAATGCCAAACCGTGCTTTTGACGTTGGGATAGCAGAGCAGCATGCGGTAACCTTCTCGGCGGGCCTGGCCACCCAGGGATTAATTCCTTTTTGTAACATTTATTCCAGTTTTATGCAAAGGGCCTATGACCAGGTAATACATGATGTTGCAATTCAAAAACTTAACGTTGTGTTTTGCCTCGACAGGGCTGGTGTTGCCGGCGCCGATGGCCCTACACATCATGGCGCTTATGATTTAGCTTATATGCGTTGCATCCCCAATATGACGGTTTCGTCGCCGATGAATGAGGAAGAGTTGCGAAACCTGATGTTTACAGCACAACAAGATGACATGGGCCCATTTGTAATCAGGTATCCGCGGGGCTCAGGTGTTTTGGTTGACTGGCAAAGGCCATTAAAAGCATTAAAAGTAGGTAAAGGACGTAAAATCTGCGATGGCGAAGAAGTTGCTGTTTTATCAATTGGACATATTGGAAATGAGGTAGTAAAAGCATTTACTGAGTTAAATTCCGAGGGTTACTACCCGGCTCATTTCGATATGCGTTTTGTAAAACCTATTGATGAGGATTTACTGCATGATGTGTTTACGAGGTTTAACAAAATAATAACTGTTGAAGATGGTTGTTTGGAAGGTGGCATGGGTAGCGCTGTATTAGAATTTATGGCAGATAATAATTATAAGGCGCAAGTTGTAAGGTTAGGAATACCCGATATTTTTGTAGAACACGGTGAGCAACCCGAGTTATGGGCCGAATGCGGCTATGATGCGCCAGCCTTAGCTTCAAAGGTTAAAAGCCTCGGTATAAAGCAACGTAAACATATTATTGCTTCCTGAGTGGTGAGTGGTGAGTGGTGAGTGGTGAGTGGTGAGTGGTGAGTGGTGAGTGGTGAGTGGTGAGTAGTGAGTAGTCAATAGTATTTGCCTGTTTTACTATTCATTTTTCACAATTCACAATTCACCATTCACAATTCACCACCCACAATTCACCACTCACAATTCACCACTCACAATTCACCACTCACAATTCACCACTCACAATTCACCACTCACCAGTAATTATTCAAAATAGTTTAAAGTACTAAAGCCTCCCTTTTTTAGATATTCGTCTTTCTTAACCAGGTGAAGGTCAGCTTGCATCATATCACTAACTAAGGCTTTTAAATCATATTTAGGTGCCCAGCCTAATTTTTGTCTTGCCTTTGTCGAATCACCAATCAGCAAGTCTACTTCTGTTGGCCTAAAATATTGGAAATCTACTTTTACAACGGTTTGGCCAAATCTCAAAGCGTCTCTATTTAAACCCAGTTCTTTAACTTTACTTTCATCTATGTCAATAATAACGCCCCGTTCGCTTTCATTGCGGCCGCTAAATTCCACTTCTATCCCAAGTTCATGAAAAGACATTTTTATGAACTCACGAACAGTGGTGGTTATACCGGTAGCTATAACGTAGTCCTCGGCCGTACCCTGCTGCAACATCAACCACATTGCTTCAATATAATCTTTCGCGTGACCCCAATCACGCTGGGCAGATAAATTGCCCACATATAGACATTCTTGCAAGCCCATTGCAATTTTTGAGGCGGCCCTTGTAATCTTACGTGTAACAAATGTTTCGCCCCGGATTGGGCTTTCGTGGTTAAACAAAATACCATTACAAGCAAATATATCATATGCTTCCCGGTAGTTTACAATTATCCAGTAGGCATATAATTTAGCAACGGCATAGGGCGACCTTGGATAAAACGGCGTCTTTTCACTTTGGGGCACGGCCTGTACCAGTCCATACATTTCAGACGTCGATGCCTGGTATATTTTTGTCTTTCTATCGAGTTTCAACAATCGTATGGCTTCAAGAATACGCAACGTTCCCACACCATCGGCATTAGCTGTATACTCGGGCGTATCAAAACTTACTTTTACATGGCTTTGTGCCGCAAGGTTATAAATTTCGTCGGGTTGTATTTCCTGAATCAGCCTTATCAGGTTTGTGGAATCCGTGAGATCTCCGTAGTGGAGGCGAAATTTCGCACCTCTCTCATGCTGGTCGTGATAAAGATGATCAATACGGTCTGTATTAAATAGTGACGATCTCCTCTTTATTCCGTGTACTTCGTATCCTTTTTTTAGCAAAAACTCAGCCAGATAAGCGCCATCTTGTCCTGTAATACCTGTTATTAAAGCAATTTTCATTAAATAAATTATTTTATTAAGCTTTTATAGTTATCATTTCTTAAATAAAAAACAGTTTTTTTTAGGATAATGATTAAAATTTACCCGCCACAATATTATCCAAATTTATTGTAAAAGCACAATCGCGTTTTATAGCGTGTAAGTAACAGATGAAAAGAAAAGCACCAATTGAATTAATTGTTTTTACTTTCTTTTTTAAATCAACTTTATTTGCATTTTTTGTTGAGTAAAAATACTTGTGCAGTTACGTAGTTTTACGCTTTCATTTGACGCTATCGACCATTATATTTATAAAAATTGGAAGAGCCCTGCTATTTCAAACCAGATTAAACCAAAACGCATTTCGATGGCATCAGAATCAATAATCAATAGCCATTTGCACAGACATTTAAAAAACGAACTCTCTTCTAAATCGTTTTACTGTCTTGTAGAAATTATGGTAAAAGCTTACCAATACACCGGCGTAAATATCCGCCGGGTGATAACAAATGATGAAAGTATGTTTTCTCCGGGCGTAGAATATTTGTGTATTATCCGGGAGAATTATATTTACAATATTTCCGCCGTACCTTTTGGTAAAAATCTTCTTATTACCTGGTGGTTTCAAAAGGAAAGCAACAGCTATGGAGAATTCTTTTATAAAATTCCTTATTTCAATAAGCTCTTAACCAGGCCTATCCAAATAGCAAACAACTCCGAAGACGACAAAAATATAATATTTATGCAAAGTTTTGACACTCTTTTAAAGGAAGCAGCATCCATACTAAACACCCAAAATGGAATTAACATTCCAGATACCGTCGAGGTCACTTATCAGGAATAAATGAAGTAGATTTTTCAGAAGTGTTGGGATCTTATGAGAGTTTCAGTTTATCCTTTTTAACATTAACCACATAGGTTTTCTTACAAAAATCGCAATAAAACATCCTTATTTCAAGGAAAAATAAAAAGGTTTTAATAAACCAGCCCCGATGTTTTTTAAAGCGAAACTCATCGCCGCATGACGTGCAATAATGAGTTTGGTGTAGTTTTATAACAGTCTTCACAAAAATATTTTTTGTTTTTACGAAGATAAAGCGGAAAGGTTTCACCAAAGATTAAACCGGTAATTAGCTCAGCTCCTCTTAAATACCGGCTATTGTATCCTCTAAATCCTGGTACCATTCTTCCCCGTATTTTCTTATAAGAGGTGCTTTTAAAAACTCGTAAACATGAACTTTTAATTCCTTGCCGAACGAACAGGCAGGGCTGCAAATGCTCCATCGATCGTAATTCAAAACATCAAATTCAGGGTATTTAGTTATTCGGATTGGGTATAAATGACACGAAATTGGTTTTCTCCAGTTTGTAGCGCCATTTTCATAGGCCTTTTCAATTGCGCATTTGGTTATTCCATTTTCCCATATCACGTAGGCACATTCTTTATTTACGTCAACACAGGGTGTTGTATATTCCCCGTCAAAATCTTTTACATAAGTCCCGCATTTTTCAATGGTACTTATTCCTTTCGAAGTCATAAATGGCTTAACTTTTGGATATATTTCATTAAGTATATCCAATTCATCCGCGTCAAGCGGTGCGCCCGAATCCCCTTCGAGGCAACAGGCGCCTTTGCATTTATTTAAATTACAAACAAAATTTTCCTTTACCACATCTTCATGCAGTAAAACATTATTGACTTCTATCATATTTATTTGCTCAAAGAGACTAAGGGATATTTAAGATCTTTTGCACTTGTTAAATCCATTGTAACACTGCCAACAACCAATTCAACATGTGCTTTCACCGGTATTCGGTTGTCATCATCAGTTATCCAAAGATATAGTTTACTGTCTTTTCTAAACACGCGCCCCGGGATAATCGTTGGATTAAATTTCATGCAATTAAATTCCCCTAAAACGGTTTTCACTTTTTCCTTTCCAGCATAAGTGATATTTAGTGTATGTATGCCATCCTCTAAAAAGTATTTCAAATCATACTTATCACCAACGTGAAGCCTTGAAACATCAATGCTCCGCGAAAAATAGTAGGCGGATAAAAAATCAAATACTTTTCCTTTAAAAGAAAATACACCTTTATCCGCAGATATTTTTTCGGACAGATGGTCAAAAGTTACTTTATCTGTATGACTATAGCTCCCCTCGTGCCGGTTTTCTGTATAGAGATAAGGTTGAAGCGTGTTTCGATCAATATAGGTTTCATACCGGTTTCGGACTTTAAAAAAAAAATCGATACTCCCAGCAGTGCTGCCATCAGCTACAATATGATAAGCCGGGTGCCCTTCAAATTCTACCCCGCTTTCCTCAACTTTTAAGTTGGCAACTGCTCCGGTAAAAAAACCATATTTTAATTTGTAACTTAGCTCTTCCCCCGCTTTAAAAACCGGGTTCCCAAGTTTAATCATATCCTGACCAAACAATGAGAAGCTTAAGCTTGTCAAAAAAAGAATGGTAAAAAAATATCTTATCGACATAAGTCAAAACAAGTAGTCATAATTATAAATTTCCTGCACGCTTATCAAAAACTATTACTTTATTAATCATATGAGGTAAATAACTATTAAAAGTTTTTTTTGATTTAGTAAAATATCCTAAATCAAACATGCATTGAAAAATCAATCTTTCTTTTTATATAGAGGCACAGTGGAACAGGGTTCGCCAAACATCAGGCTTTTCACAACGGGGGTAAGCCTTTTTGTCAATTCAACATAAGCGGAAACCGGTACGGGCGTATCTCCACACCCTTTTATTACAATCCGCTGGTCCCGATATTGTTCAATATCTAATGTTTCTATACTTTTTAAAAAGAGAACTGTTTCCAAAACTTCTTCGCTGCCGAAAACAACCTCCGAAGCAAATGGCGTTAACCTGTTGGCCAGCAACATATAGGCCCAGGCCGGAACAATTGCATCGGCAGTACATGTAACTGCCACAAATTTGTTTTGGTACTGCGACCAGTTATGCGCTTTTACAAACTCTCTGAAGTCTTTCTCGCGTAAGATCAGGCCCTGGAAGAGATTTTCTTTAATGTCATATACAACCCGTTCGCCTGCAACATAAAAATTGGCAGGATCCAGCGTTACCAATCCGCTTTGTGCTACCTTATTGATTATATTTTCCTGTATATCCATGCTTGAATAATAAAAACATTTCGGGCAAATAGCCCAAACCTAATACAAATTAAATAACCCCAAATATTTGCTTTTAACAGCGAACCTATAAAATAAAAATCCGGGTATAGTATAACGCTATTCCCGGATACAAAATTACTTTTTATTTTATTATAAGAATTTACTTCTGTAATCTTTGACATTCGCCTTATCTTTCAGGGCATCAAATATAAGTTGGTCGGCGCGTTGTTGTAATGCCTGGCCTATTTGCTGTTTCTCCCTAACCGTATTTGTAAGCGGAGCCGGGTTAATATAGCTATCAACCACAAAAACATAAACACTTTGCTGTCCTTCAACTGGTTTTGAAATTTTATTTGGGCGGGAACCAAAAATCGATCCGATTAGCTTATATTCAGTTGATGCGCCTGGTATGACCGGATTCGCAAAAACAATGTTCTGAACCGGAACAACTTTGTTACCTGTTTTTTGTGCTACCTGATCAATATTATTACTGCCTCCTAACGCCTGGTTAAACTTATCTGTTAATAATTTACCCTTTACGCGGTTAATAACTAACGGCTCAATCTGCTTCTTCACGAGATCGAGTGCCAAAATGCCTTTTGGTTTAATCTGTACTAAATGCGCAACTATATATTGGTCACCCGTAATATATACCTTGTCGGTAAAGTCGCCTTTCTCCGCAGTAAATGCCCATCTCACAATCTCGCGTGCACTCTCAACGCCCTGCACAGATGCGGCGGTGCCATTTACGTCAGGCGCGGTTTTTTTAATTAAATCAGCTTTTTTTACCTGATCATCAAAATTATCTTTTGTTAGCGAGCCTAAGAATCCCTGGGCTTTACTGTAAACGATGGTTTGCGTAGTGCTGCTTGCTTTTAATGGCACGTCAACAATGGCAACTTTTACAACCTTTGATGAACCTTTCGAATCTCCAATCTGAATCAAATGGACGCCATACTGCGTGGTAACAGTTTTCAGGTCGCCTTTTTTTCCGTTAAATACGGCGTCTTCGAAAGGAGCGACCATCCCGCCGCGGGCAAAAAAACCTACCTCCCCGCCTTTGACAGCCGAATTTTTGTCTATTGAATAAAAACCGGCTAAATCAGCAAATGGTTTTCCCCCTTCAACTAACTTCTTAAGAGAATCTGCCTTTGCAATAGCTTTATCTACCCCAATTGTTTTATCATCAATCAAAATATGACGGGCACTTACAGAATCGGGTTCAACGCGTGAATCAACCAGTTTAGCAATCTTGTAACTACCATTTGACAAATAAGGCCCATAAACAAATCCATTGGCGGCACTAAACATTATCGAATCGATCTTTGGGTCTAGGCGGCCTTTGTGCTGAAAAGTAATTGGTGTTTTTGTTTCCGCATTTATCTGAACAAAAAGTGAATCGTTTGTACTCGCTTTAAAATCAACAACCATTTTTTCAGCCTGTTTTTTTATAGCGGCTGAATCATCTTTTGACGGCGCGGCACTAAAACTGACATAGTCAAAAGTCCTTGTTTCCTGTGGATTTTTAAAGCTGGCTTTATTTTCATTGTAATAATCCTGATAGTCCTCATCAGCAACAGTAACTTTATTGTCGGGAATGGAACTATAATTAACTGCAACGTACTTAAAATTAGCCAATTTGCTCTTATTTTCGTAGTCATCTTTAGCTTCAAGTGTATTTACATACAAACCATTAGTTACTAAAGTGATATACTTTTCTGATGCTTTAGCGTCGATCATTTGTTCAACAAAGTCATGCCATTGCTGTTTTATTTCGGCACTCAAAGTAGGTAATTGGTTCAAAAAGTTGTTTAATTTGGTCCTATCCAGCTGACCTGTTTTTGGATCACCAAAGGTTTGAACAATCTGTGGGTTCGGGTTGCTGCCACTCACCATCGACTGTGTTTCATTATCACCAACTACCAACCCAAGTTTATCAATTTCCTTTTGAAGAAGCTTTTGGGCTATCATTTGGTTCCAGGTAGTTTCCTGAACATAGCTTAAAATTTGAGGCGACAAATTATTCTGGCCCGACTGCTGTTTAAACTGCGCACTATTCTGATCGACTTTTTTATTAAAGTCATCATAGGCAATTTTTTCGCCGGCAACCTCTCCAAGTAAATTCCGGTCATCCCGGAAAAACGAACCTCCTGATCTTACTACCTCACCAATAATAAAGGCAAGCAACGCGAAGCCAATAAAAAATGCGAGAATTTTCCCCATCCGTTCGCGCAAAAAACCCATTATACCCATATACTTATCTATAATTATTTTATACTGTTAAAAAGAGGGCGCAAGATACAATTTTTAGTAAAATTCCCTAATACAAAAATTCATGGTAATTATTGCTTTAATGGGTCCTGCTTTTCAGTTACATGGAATACGCCTGTTGAATGTTCGATATGCCAGGGGTATAAACTTTCGTTACTACTGGCGCCAACACCTTCCATCACATTACCATTGCCCATTTCAATTTGCACCGGTTTATTTGAATATAATTTTTTTGCTGTTTGATCATCAATTAATTCGTCGGATTTAAACGTTTCTCCCTGCGCATTGACGGCCACTACATTTTTTCTGAATTCTATTATGTTTTCTTTTTCACGCTGAACGCCATAATCCGCAGTTATCGTTCCCTTTACGGTAAGATCGTCATTGTAAAAAATAATTTTAACGCCTTTTGGCATTTCATGGTAGGGTTTTACTGCGTCATCATATTCAATCATTAGCGGGGTAGTGAGGCGAGCTTTCACCTTTGCAGAATCGCTATAGATTATATCGACACCAGTCGACCTCGAAATCGGTTTATTTGCTTCTTGCGATGCTATTTTTTTTATATCGCTTAAAGAATTTTCACAGGCATCCAGTAACAGCATGCCAAAAAACATTGCCGGCAAATATAGGCTGGTTAACTTTGTTGCCCTAACTGGCATAAGCTTATTCAAATTTATACCGCTGGAACCATCTATCGTTTAACATAAAGCTTAGATGCAAATTGATATAATTTTCTTTAACTAATCCATTTTGCAAAGTTCCTTCCCGGCCTAATTCGGCCGAGAAATTTATTTTATAAAAACTAGTAAGGTTTGGGGCCAATGGCAGTCCAAGGCCAAAAGTCAAAGCATATCTCTTAATTTGTGTATTGTCTACACTAAGGTAAGTGTCATCATAAATAAAACCAGCACGGTAGTCAATTCTTGCAAAGTAATTATGTAAGGCGTTGATATCAGGTGTAAACTCACCGCCAATATTGAATATTTTTTCATCTTCAAGACCTGCATTTTGGCCCGCGATGGTGAGCGTAGACCACTTACCCATCGTATAATCGGCTCCCACTAAAAACTTAACATCATTTTGGAATGAAATGCCAAAGTGATTGATTTGCGGAAGTTGGATCTTACTGTTCGGGCTCACCTGGTTCACCAAAGTATCAAGCGCAGGGTTTTCAGCACCAGTGCTTCCGTAAGTATATTGACTCACAATGTAAGTACTTTGAGTGTTGAGCGAAGATTTTGCAGAAGCTGAGTAAGCCAAAATAAGATGCTTTTGCCTGGATTCTCCAAAATCAAACGAGTATTGAGCGCCATAATCATAATTTAAACCGCCAATGCTATTGTCATTCTCTATTCTTGAATTTAAAAAGCCATATAAATTGGGTACTTCAATCGACTCGAATTTTTGCATGTTACCGAAAATATAAGATACATTAGCCCCAATAAGCAAATGCTTTCCGATTCCAAATCCGTATCCCAGATATGCTTTTGATAAACCTCCGTTACCATTAAAAATATAATTTACTGCGTTTGTATCTACCCTGGACCCGGAGCCAAAGCCATTAGGGCGGCTCACCACATAGTTATATCCCATTGAACTGTACGGCAATAACCCGAAGCTAAAGGCCGAACGCTTTGTTACGGGAATAGCGAATGCTACATGGCTCAATCTAAACGCAGAATTATTTGAATTTGCCTGGCCAGATTGTCCCAAAAAATCTACGCCTCCGTAAATACCCGCATCAATGGTTGTGTAATTTATGGTACCATAGGAAGCTGGATTTTCAGGGTTTATATTATTGTACTGGCTAATACGGTTTATTGCGGTTGCGATACCCCCCATTGCCATATTTTGAGGCAATAATTGGGATTCAAGAGTTCCTATACCAAAAGCTGAGTACGGCGAACTGGTTGTCGAAATTGTAAAAGCTGACTGCGCATTTGCCCCAAGTGCAAATATGGCAAGTAAGAATGTAACAAGAGGCCTTATAGATTTAATCATTATTGTTTTGTATAGCTGCATTTAATCCTTTTAAAACAAGGTAAGTTTCAATTTTAATATAGGGGGCAAAGATGCTATTTTTCAATAGAGTATCAAAAAAAATACTATCACCGCCACTCAATATAACATTTGTACACGGGCCATCTATTTTATAGCTGTTTATAAAACCCTCCAATTCATATTTTATTCCGTTTTGTACCCCTGATTGTATTGCTGCAACGGTATCATTTCCGTAATTATTTGAAAAGGTTTCAACTGCATTAATTAAAGGCAAACCTGATGTGTAATAATTCAAAGCCCTATAACGCATATTTAACCCCGGCGATATACTGCCGCCATAATAATTTCCTGCTGCATCTACCCAATCATACGTTATGCACGTTCCTCCACCTATTATCAATGAATTTTTTCCGGGATACAAATAATTCGCGCCTAAAACTGCCGCCAACCGGTCAAGTCCAAGTGTTTCAGGGGAAAGATAATGGTTAATAATACGTTTCGCCATCCCCGCGTTAAAATAAACTAGGGAAACTTTTTTTGCCAGGTAAGTTTGCCATTCTTCAATTACCTTTTTTACTGATGAAATGATCGCAGTACTTATTGGGTAACTATTAAGAATATTATTTAAAGTGTTTAATTCAACAGTTTGATGTTGCTCAACAAAAAGCAATTGTCCTTTTATAAAAACAGCAATTTTGGTATACGTATTGCCAATATCGATAACCAGGTTGGCCATCAGGCTTTAACCATTGATAAAATTGATTCAAAAATAGCCAGCCCATCTTCATTGGCCAGCAAAGCGTCGGCCGCGCGTTCAGGGTGCGGCATAAACCCGAATACGTTCCTTTCGACATTGCATATTCCCGCAATATTATCTATCGAACCATTTGGATTCGATTCCACTGTGATATTACCTGATTCATCACAATACCTGAACAATACCTGGTCATTATCTTTCAGCGAATTTAAAACATCTATGTCCGCAAAATAATTCCCCTCACCATGGGCAATAGGTATTTTTAACACCCTTTGGGAATCAATTTGCGATGTAATTAATGAATTTGAAGTTTGCGATTTTACGTAAACATTCCGGCAAATAAATTTACGCGTTTCATTGTGCAGTAATGCACCGGGCAAAAGACCTGCTTCAGTTAATATCTGAAAACCATTGCAGATACCAAAAACATAACCACCTTTCGACGCAAACTGTATTACTTCCTGCATAATAGGCGAAAAGCGGGCAATTGCTCCCGACCGCAAATAATCGCCAAATGAAAAGCCACCTGGCAAAACGATGAATTCTGCCCCCTGTAAGTCATGGTCCTTATGCCAAAGTCGTATAACTTGCTGACCAATTATTTTTTCCAGTACATAAATGATGTCTTCGTCGCAATTAGACCCTGGAAATATCACTACTCCAAATTTCATGCTACAAAACTAATATAACAGCTGTTAATTGAACGAATGTAAAAGTTAAAAAGTGTTAAACTGAAAGTAGATGATTGTAATTAGCTGTATGAAAAACAATGTTTCATAAAACCATTTACGTTTGGCATGTAAAAAATAGTATGAAAAAAATAAAGATGCAGGCACTGCACCTAATAAAAAATGATTTAACTGAAATGCGGCTTTAACATAAAACGAAAACCCGGCAATCAAAAACATAATTAACAAAAGTTGAAATGACTTGCGTATTTGGACATAACTCCGGAAAAAATTTTGTTGAATCTTAATAAAACAGAGGATAAAAATTATGACCACGGGAACAAGCACCAGGTAATTATAATAGTTTATATTAAAACCGGAAGGAAACCTTGTTAGTAAGGGCCTCCAGATTTCGAAAAACTGACTCAACCTGTTATTAAGAAAATAATAAACAGCTAAAAAGAAAAAGACGCTTATATATCCAATTATTGCGGCCGCAAATTCCCGCCAGTTAATCGGTCTGAAAATAATTAACCCAATCCATATAAGCAGAAAAAAATAAATGAATGGCAAATAAACTATTGAGCCGGTGGCAACTATCAACCCCAGATCGTAAGCTGTTGATTTTGAATCCTTACTTTTATATAGGCCCAACAATTTGAACAGCATCCATATTACAAGGAAATTGCAAAACAAGGGAGGGGTTAATACCAAAAAAGGGGTAAACAAGCTGGAAACTGTCACATACATTAACGCGGGCAAAAACGTTGGTTTGCCCAATAAGTTATAATTATTAACCAAATTGTTTAATAGTAAGGCCTGAATAAAAACGAGCAAAGCGGCAGCAAATAGGTTTAGCAAAGGCGGAAATGAATATTGATTAGTAACAGGTATCAATAAACGTGCAAATAGTGTTGTAAATGCAAACTCCATTTTGATGGGCATGTTAAACCAATAGACAGCTCTCAAAGCAAACAACAAAACGGCCAACCATAAAACATTAAGTGGATTTAGGGCTTTGAAAACATTGATCATTATACGATGTATTTGGAAGCGAATTTAGCAGAAAACTATTTATGGTAAAATTACTTACAGTTTTGCGTACCGTTTTACCATATTATGCACTATTTCTGCCGTTTCATCAGGAAAATCTACCTTAACTATTTTACGGTCGTTTATCCAGTTATTAATATTTTTTATAAAGCGGTCATCAATTTCATTAAATACCGGAACACCAAGCTTTGATGCTGCCAGCGCGTTACACTGCTGCTCATACTGGCCTTTCATAGGTATCATTAATACTTTTTTCTGCAAAAAAAGCGCTTCTGCCGGTCCCTCAAAACCTCCGCCCGTTAACAAACCTTCGCAACTGGCCAGGCTTTGGTTAAAA
>Ga0302140_10005415_pt1 | contig 16111 bp, 19 predicted proteins | sample I_Bog_E1_1_FD_202095 | JGI IMG/M metagenome (GOLD analysis project Ga0302140, IMG submission 202095) | Peat permafrost microbial communities from Stordalen Mire near Abisko, Sweden - I_Bog_E1_1 | ecosystem: Environmental > Terrestrial > Soil > Wetlands > Peat | place: Sweden: Abisko, Stordalen... | reverse complement strand
AATCAGACCTTCGGCACACCCGCCGAACCCATCGCGGAGCCGATTCCAATCCGTTCAACGGCACTTCGCCCCTGCAAAGACCCAACGATGACCACAGAACCGATCCGTGTGAGAAATGGCGGTTAGCCCCGAGAGCATGCTCTGCCGACGCCACCCTATCTCATCGATAACAGCTTTGAATATCCGCGAACGAACGCTCCGAGTGAATAAGTAACTGAAACGATGAACGGCATCGTAAACACCAACTCGCCCATGCATTCGCTTCCGCTGCATTGCGTCGTCTTTCCGAACAGACTGTGCACCATATACACCCAACGGCTCGGCTCCGTGGACCATTTTGGGCTCCAACCGCTCGACGTGTCCCAAATTCCCGCACCGAGCCACAGGAGACCAACGATCCATACGCTGGTTGCTCCAATGCGCCTGGTTACCGGAGGGTCGAGGAAATAGCCAAGCAACAGCGCAAAGATTGCAGGAACCGGCCAGTTCTTATCTAGAAATAGGTTATGGTAGTGCGAATCCAGCAATGCCTCAAGCAAGAGCCCCGGCACGGCACTTACAATGACAGCCAAGACGAACTGGCCGATAACTGCGAACAGTGACATCAGAATTCTTCGACTCGGACTTTGGCTTTCTTCAACGGGCATAATTCACAGCTTATTGCACCGAAAACGCCTTGACCGCAATCGCATTCGGCCCGCGCCCAGTGGGCAAAATCGTGAACATCGATTTCATAGCCGTCCGCACAGCTGCCGCATCTGCAGTCCGAACTACCGCAACATCAGCCGACCGGTTATCCACTACGAAAATCAAAAGGTGTGAACCCGAGAACGCCATCGCCACAGGTCCATCGCCCACGTGAATGGACGGGCCACGCCTGCCTTCATCGATCGAGTAGACGGTCACATACTGCGACCGGAAGTTAGCCACATACAGCAGGGAATTGTCGAATGATACGATCCCCCGCACTGGATCGTCGCCCATCAGGTAGGCCCCACCGACATCATTCTTGCTGGTGTCGACTTCGCTCACCGAGTTGCTCAACGAGTTCGAAACAAATACCTCACCGCCATCGGGCTTCAATGCCAATTGCACCGGCGCGCGTCCGACGTCCAGTAGAGTTTCGAGCCGGTCAGCCTTGCCAGGATTCAACTTCGAGTCGGCCAGTGCAATCGCCATCAACTGGTGTCCGCCAGAGCACGCCACAAACGCCTTCGACGAATCCGGCAGAATTGCCACGTCCGTAGCGCCAGGGCAGCCATCGAATATGGTCCGCACATTGCGCGCGATGGCATCGATGACACTCACCGAGTTGCCGCGCCGATTAGCAACCACCAGCGTTTTGCCGTCGGGCGCGATTCGTGCCGCCACCGGCTCCTCGCCCGCGCCGATCTGACCAATCTCCTGCCGTGCCTTGAGATCCACAACAGAAATAGAATTAGACTCGGAATTCGCTACATAAGCCAGCGTCCCGTCCGCATTCAAGTCGATCGACACCGGCTTGTGATGAAGCTCGATTGTAGCTGCGACTGCATTCTTCTCTGCATCGATCACTGAAATGGAGCCTTGACCGCCCTTAACTCCGGAGTTCACCACATAGACTTCATTGCGTGTCGAACTTGAAGTGACGGCAATGGGATTCTGCCCCACGGGTATTTCGCGGTCCAGACGCACATTCACCACATCGAGCACCGTTACAGTGCCGCTATCGCCGTTGGTTACGTATGCGTATTCACGATAATTCGGCGGATATTGCGGAAAGTCATGCGACCGGCAACTGCTCAATACCAGTAAGGCGAAGACTGCCGGAATAAGGGCGCCTGACTTGCTGATCATGCGCTCAGTCCGCTGCAGCGGCCACGTGGATGCCGCGCGGCAGCCGCCGGGCCACCACGGGCGCAATCTGTTCAATCTCGTCCATCATGCGCACAAACTGGTCCGGATAAATTGACTGCGGCCCGTCTGAAAGCGCCTTCTCGGGATGGTTATGCACTTCCACCAGAATGCCGTCGCAGCCCGTAGCCACAGCCGCACGCGCCATCGGCAAAACGCTGTCGCGCCGTCCCGTCCCGTGGCTTGGATCGACGAGAATAGGGAGATGGCTCAGCCTCTGCACTGCCGGAACAATGCTCAGATCGAGCGTGTTACGCGTGTGATCCGCGAATGTGCGCACGCCGCGCTCGCAGAGGATCACTTGGTAATTCCCCTCGCTCATGATGTATTCGGCTGACATCAGGAACTCTTCAAGCGTCGCCGAAAGCCCGCGCTTGAGTAGCACCGGCTTGCGAAGCTTTCCGGCCTTCTTGAGCAGAGAAAAATTCTGCATGTTTCGAGCGCCAATCTGAATGACGTCGGCCCATTCGGCCACCAGTTCCAGCGTCTCGTTGTCGATTGCTTCGGTCACAATGCGCAATCCGTAGCGATCGCGGATCTCAGCCATGATGCGCAGCGCTTCCAGTCCCAGGCCCTGAAATGCATAAGGCGAAGTGCGAGGCTTGTAAGCGCCGCCGCGGAAAAACTGCGCACCAGCCGCTGCCACTTGTTCGGCGATCTCGAACGCCTGGTCGCGATTCTCGATAGAGCACGGTCCGGCGACAATAGCCAGATCGCTTCCGCCTATGGTCGCGTTGGTTCCGGGGAATTGAATAACGGTGTCTTCTTCTTTGACGTCCCGGCTGGCCAGCTTGTAGGCCTTCGTCACGCGAATCACTTCGGCGACTCCGGAGAGTTCTTCGATGTTTCCGCGTTCTACTTCACCTTTGTTGCCGGTGATGCCGATGGCGGTGCGCTGGGCTCCGGGAAGCGGGTGGGCACGAAAGCCTAATAATTCAATGTAGTCGCAGACCGCCTGGATTTGTTCCGGCGTTGCCTGCGCTTTCATAACAACTAACATGAATGGCCCCTCAAACCATCAGTCTATCGTTTGCAAGGCCGAAGGGCAATTGCTTTGGTGGCGCAATGAGTGACAAGAATGTGATTCAACACGGATCGAACGGAGCTGTGCGAGAGGGATACCGTTCGAGCGAGGCCTTAGAATCCTGATGCTGCCCCACTGAGGGATTGGCCAACCGCAGCTATCCGCTGTTTGGTCGCATCCAGTGCAGTGTTGACGACGGGAATCTTCTTGGCGGCAGCGCTTGAATTGTTCCCGGCGGCTTGTGAAGCTGCCTGCGCGGTACTCTGAATCCAATTTGAACTATTCTTAGGAAGCAAACCGCTTAGGCTCGAGGGGAGGTCGCTGGCCATCGTCGCAATTTCGGCACGCGCCCTCAATCCGTTGACACGAAGAAACTCGTTGCCCCTATCAGCGTACGATTCCATGTTTGCAGTGAATTCCGAGATCCCTCTGTCTGAAGCTGGTCCCAATTTGTTCATCAGGCCTTGCAGAAATCCATTCCCGGCGGACAGCGTGGCAGACAGATTCGACTGGTGGCCGGAGAGAGACGCTTGATAAAGCGTGAACCCGAAGAGCGCCAGGGCTATAAGGCCAAATGATTTGAAAATGAGCTTTCCCATGGTGAACAATCCCTTCCCTTACAGAAGCGTAAGCAAGGTGAATTAGTCGTCCAATTCGTCAGCAGACTCGGCGCCCGACTTGGCCGCCACGATCGCAGGTGCAACTACCATTCCGATAAAAGCCAGGGCAATCAAAAGGTCATGCATTGTTTTTCGTCTCCTGAGTGTTTCAGTGAAGCTCTGTCACTCCTGAATCATCGCCGGAATCAGAAAATACTTGAATCCCACAAAGACTCTGTCCATAGGGAGACATGTGCTATGCCAATGGCACTTAGGTGGTAGGTTGCCGTTTGAGTAACGCGGAGGACGGAAAAGGCCCCGAGAACAGATCCTTTGAAAATTCTTCTAAATACTTGAATTAAAACATTTTACGCTGGAAATGCGACCTCACCGAGCCTTGCGCTCGGACTGCGCAGCGGCGCGTTTTTGCGCTCTCCATTTCAGGCCTAACCATGCCAGATAGCTCAATTGAATTACCCAGGTAACTACATAAGCCGCGACAGTGAATTGGTGATCGAGAATTGCGCGTTCATCCATCTTCTTTTCTCCTTATATTAAGCTGCGGCCGATCAAGCTTCGAGCGCTTCCATTGCGTCCCGTTCGGCAAATTTCTGGTGTTGCCGTTCTACGCGGTAGCGCAGGAAAAGAATCAGTAATCCCCATGCCAGCCACGCCCCCATGTTCCACATCAGTGCCTTAACCATGGCGGGATCCATGCCCGAGCTTGAGTCTCCGCCAAATACCGGCGCAGGATGCTGCGTGCGCCACCACCGGTTCGACATGTAGACGATAGGCACGTCGAGCGCTCCGAAGATACCCAGCACCGCAGCCAGAGTCTGCATCTGCGGCCCGGCCACAAAGCGTCTCAGCAGCAGGTAGCTGACATAAATCAGCCATAGCACCAGCGTGGTGGTCAGCCGCGCGTCCCAGGTCCACCAGATGCCCCATGCGCGGCGACCCCAGATCGGCCCGGTGATCAACACAACGGTGCAGAACACAACACCGACCTCAGCTCCAGCCAGCGCCCATGCATCCGCGGCCTGCGCCCGACCTGCCTGGTTGCGGCGTAAGGCGAGAAATCCAATGGAGCCGATGAGCGAGATCGCGAAGAATAGAAACGCCACCGAAGCCGAGGGCACGTGATAGAAGATGATGCGATAAACTTCGCCCTGCATCGCGTCCGCCGGGGCGACGAAGACAGCCTGGTAAAAGCCCCAGACCAAGAGCGCTGCGGTGATTGCCACGTAAATGCCAATTGCGAGTTTCTTCATTGGACGTCCTGATGAACCCTTTCAGTTTACGCCGTGGTCTGAGTGTCGGACTCCATCAAGAGATGTAGCCGTCTACTCCGCATGCAGTACCACATCGAATAGAAGCAGACTTACAGTTGTGAAAATGATGTCATACCCCGCCAGCAGCTTGATCCACAGTGTCGGGTCGCCATCGCCGGTAAGAATGGAGCCCGTAGCCAGCACCATCGCCAACAGTGCCGGCATGAAAATTGGAAACAGAATCAGCGGCAACAGCAGTTCACGGTTGCGGCTTCGAATCGAAAGCGCGGCAAAGAAAGTTCCATTGGCCACCAGTGCCCACGTACCCAGCGGCAGCACCAGCGCCAACATCCACGCCTGCCCTTCAACCCGAAGGTTGTAAAAAACCAGAAAAACCGGTGCAAGTACCAACTGAACGATGGAAACAAATAGAAAATTCGCCAGCACCTTGGCCAAAAACAAATCCGCACCGGGAGTTGGCGCCATCCGCTGCGCATCCAGCACCTGGTGGCGAATCTCCCGTGCCCAGGCCTGATTCAACGCACTCATGGACGCGAAAAGAGTAGCAACGCAAATCACTCCGCCGGAGATCTCCTGCGAAAATGCGCCGCGCGGCGAGAAGGCCAGCGAGAACAGCACAACAACCAGAAGCGCGAAGAAAAGCATGGAGTTGACGGCCTCGCGCGAGCGCCACTCGATGCGCAGGTCCTTGACGAGGTGCGACCAAAGGGCGCTGGTCATTGTCCCCCCGTCGCGGATGGTCCAGGAATTCTAACCGCGTCCTTCGTCAGATCGGCGGTCTGCACTTCTACTTCCAGTGCCTGTGCGGCGCGAAGGTAATCCTCGGGCGTTAAGATGAGTTGTGTTCCGCGAGCTCCGGCAGAGACGCTTATCTTGTCAAAGAGAACCGCAGTCTCGTCGATGTAGACCGGGTAAGCCTTCCGCGCACCGAACAGAGTAACGCCACCGCGAATATAGCCCGTGAGCGGCTGCACGTCCTTAAGCGGAGCCATCTCCGCTTTGCGCAGGCCGGCGGCGCGTGCCAGCTTTTTGAAGTCGAGCTCGGAGTCGCCAGGAATCACCGCAAACCGATAGATATTAGTCCCACCCGTAACTAGCAGCGTTTTGAACACCTGCTCCGCCGGCATGCCAATCTTCTTGGCCACAGTGATGGCGGTCAGATCTTCCGGGTCTACCTCGTATTCACGCAATTCGAACGGGATTCCCAGCGATTCGAGAAAACGCGCGCCGTTGGTCTTCATAGCGTTGGGCTCCCTGGTTCAAACGATGCAACACGGCCCGCACGCAGAGCCAGCACATAGTCGGCAATGGGCGCTGCATGTTCTCGCTGGTGGGTGGTAACCACAATCGTTCGATTTCTCTGACGAAATCCGGCCAACAGCTTTACCATCTGATCGACCGACTCGACATCCATATTGGAGAACGGCTCGTCGAGCAGCAGCAACTCCGGCGCCGGAAGTAGCACCCGCGCCAGTGACGTTCTTTGGCGCATCCCTTGCGAATACTGTCGGAGCGTCCGATTCAAATCCGGATCGAGGCCAACCTGGCGCAGCGCTTCGGACGGCGACAAACTCGCCCGTCCGGGATAGAGGCTGCTGAAGTAGCGCAGATTCTCAACCGCCGTCAGTTCGTCATACAACATGGGTGCGTGGCTCATGTAGCCGATGCGTGCTCGGGCTTCCTCCGGGTCCAGACCGTCAAAAACCTTGATGGAGCCAAAGCTTGGCCGTAATAAACCGGCCAGAATCCGTAGCAAGGTTGATTTCCCAGCACCGTTTTCGCCGATCAGCACGTAACAGCGCCCGGCTTCGAGGTTAACGGTCACCTGACGCAAGGCTGCGAACGATCCAAAAAGCCTGGAAACACCGTCAAGTCGGGCACACATGGGGTGAATTGCTACCGCCATTTCGGCGCTCGCGGAACTCATTCTCAAGCAGCCGGTTTGGAATTGCTGACTGCAGGAGTCGAGGCATTCGATTTCGGAGGTGCGGCCATCGCCGGCTTTGCATTCGGCTGATTGGGTCCCGCCGGCGCATACTTGCTGGCGCACTTGGCCTGGAGTTCGGTGGCGTGGAAGACCCCATCGCGCCCGTAAGTGCCTGCGGCTACAGCCTGTGCGTCGTCTTTAAAAGTGTCTGGCGGCGGCTCGGAACCCTTATACACGACCTTGAGGAGACGGCCTTCCGGCGCCTTGGGAGAGTGGCTCTCAAACTCATTCATTGTGAACGTAACGTGAGGCCCGTCGTGCTCGATCGAGCCGGGGATCACAAAACCATCCACGCGCAGTTGCCGCGAATAAGCCTTGTCGCCCATGCCGCCTAACTCGGAGATGTGGACCAGGTATTGCTTGCCTGCGCCATAGCCGCTGTACGCCAGCCAGGCAACCGTTGCCAGGATGACAACCGTCGCAATCCCTATCCGCAATGTGTTTCCAGAAATCTTCATAGTCAACCTCTAACGATACGAGGCTAACCTGCGCGGGTCAACCAACCAGTGATGGAGATCACATGGGAGTTCGCAAGACTTTTCGAAGGGAGGTGACGAAGAAAGCTTCTAACGGTTCGCGGGAGACTCGGATACCGCCCGATCCTGACCGGCAGCGTTCATGTAATTGTGCAGGTAGCCATTGTGCGAGACAACCGGCTGACGGGCTGCCACAATGGCGGGAAGAAGCACGAAGGCTAACCAGATGAGGCCGATGAGCAAATCAGTGAGCATGGGTACGCCCCTTGAATGTGCATTGGAAACTTGCTTCGGAAATGTGCTTAGCGAACGCGCGTAGTCAATTGCTGAAGAGAAAGATCCACAGTGTTGGCGCCTTCAGCGTCGTCCTCGATGTCCTTCTGCGGTAGTGCGGCGACGATTGCCGGGCAGGCAACCATGGCCACGAACGCTAGAGCAACCAGAATTTCATGCATCTGAGACCCCTTCAAGGTTTCTCTGTATATCGGCCCTGTTTGCAATTCGCAATAGAAGATAGCTCGCAGGGTAACAATTTGATCCCGTCGTTTTGGTAATCAATTGCGTAGTACCAATTTACGCCTACTATTGGACAAATCAAACGAAAAATGGCTGAAAACAGGGCTTTATTGTCAATATAAGGTGGTAACCACCATCACCGGAAAGTTGTAGGTGGGACAGTTCGTACAGCTTTCGTCAGGTATGTGGTTACTTGAGTAATAGACTGATTGATCTCCAATTGGTGAGAAGACCCGCCCTCGTGCTGAGGGCCCGGAATTTCCGGATCGGGTGTAGCAAGCCTGATCCGCCTCGCGAGGATGGAGGATCGCGAGTCGATTGAGCTTACGGCACTGTTTCCAACGTGTGCGCCGCGCGATCCAGAGCCTGCGTCAACACTGTAAGTTGTTGTGCCGCCCGGCCAGCGTCCTTGGCATCGATGGCCTCGTTCACGCCGGGAATCACCACCGCCGCATAGCCGGTAAACTCCCCGGGCGCATAGATTGTGTGCCGGAACCAGGGCCGATTCGGCAGTCCAGCCTCGCTCACGAGCGCGGTTTCAGCTTCACGCAGTGCCCGATTAAGCTTGGCCGTGTCGCCCGTACCCCCTGTCTGAAGATCATGGGCTCTTTGTCCTGCCGCAACAAAACGGCCCGCGGCAATTTCCGCCGTGGCAAAGTCGAGGGAAGTCATTCCGGCATCCGCCGCTCGCCGCCGCGCTGCCACGATATAGGAGTCAATCGCCCGCGCGTAGGTCACGTAGTCGTACGGCAGCACATCGCTGTCGGCCATGCGCAGGGCCTCCAAGCCAAGCACGCGCGCCATCTCCTGCAAATAAACGAAACTTGGATCGGCGTTTTGCGTAAACCACGCGTAGTCGTCGAATGTGGAGTGATACACCCCATATGGTCCGCTGGAGCCGATGTCGGTTGAAGGCACGCCCACATGCTGCAAAAACGGTGTGAAGTCGGAGCCGGAACCCAGGTCGCCGACATGCACATCCTCGTCCTCTTTGGGAGCGTTCGATGCCCGATGCTCATTCCCTTCTCCACGCTCATTCTTCCACTGCTCATACACCGTGGAGCCGGCCGGGCTGGGGACAGATTGCGTGAGCTCACGGACGAATTGCTTCAGCGAAGGCACGGCAGAGGCGGAGAAATTCGGCCCTGCCACAGCCACGTCAACATTGAAGTAAGCCACGGCGCGCTCCAACGTTTTGGCGTGCTGCTCCACCCATTCTGTGGAACCGATCAGCCCTTCTTCTTCGGCGTCCCAGCTGCAAAAAACGATAGTGCGCTTTGGCCGCCAACCCTGCTTCAGCAAAGCACCGATGCCATGCACGGATTCCAGCATTGCCGCGGTACCGCTGTTGGGGTCGACGGCCCCGTAGACCCAGGCGTCGCGGTGATTGCCCACCACGACCTGGTCGTCAGGATTCTGCGAGCCCTTCACTTTGCCGATTACATCCCAGATGACGCGCCGCTGATAATCCTGCTGCGACACGAGGTGGACCGTCACGCCACTCGGTCCTACGTGGTAGCGAAACGGAAGCGCCCCTTGCCAGCCTTGCGGAGCGCCCGGTCCCTTCAGTGCGGCCAGAATCGGCGACGCATCGTGATAGCTGATGGGGATGGAGATAATGTGTGGCTGGTTGCCATCCGGCGAAACGCGGGCGGAGTCAGGCAAATCCATGGTCGAAGCCACGCCCGGAGTCTCAGGGTCGCCGGGATAATTGAACAGAAACTGCACCGATCCGCGCTGCACGCCGGTCTCCGGGCGCCATGGTCCCATCGGATAGGGATCGCCTTTGTAGTAGCCGTCATCCTGCGGGTCGGAGTAAATCAGCACGCCAGCCGCGCCTCGCAACTGGGCGATATACACCTTCACGCCACGGAAATTTCCCCCGTAGCGGACCAGCACAATCTTGCCGTGGAGATCGACATGCTGGGACGCGAGCTGGTCAAAATCCTCCAGACGCCCGTAATTGGCATATACAACCTCGCCGGTCACATCTCCAGAGCCAGAGGACCCGTTGAACGGCATCACCACGCGCGGATCGTCCTGACCAGGGTCGCCTTCCACGTGTTCGCGCGTGGGCCCGCTGATGAGCAGTTTGCCGCTTGGGTCAAACGCCTCCATGCGAACGACCTTGGGCTGATTCATCAACACGCGATAAGGGACAATCTCCGTTTCCAGGCCAGCGGCGCGAAATTTTTCCGCGACATATTCTGTGGTCTTATGGTCTTCGGGGCTGGATGCAATGTGGGGCTCTGCTGTCAGCGTCTTCAGGTGCTGCCCGGCGAGCTTTGCGTCGGGTACGGCAAGAAACTGCTGCTCAATCTTTGATTCGGCAGTGAAGTCCGTATAGCCGAACACGGACGGCGGTGCAGTTTGAGCCTGTATTGGCAAAACAGCCACGGCCAGTGCGGGAATCGAAAGAACGGCGAGCAGAGAACGCAAGGTCATTGGTCAGTTCCTATATTGGAGAGATCGTTCTTGTTTTCAGGATTTGAAACTCGATCCCGCGTCGCGCGGGGTGTAGGAATCTAGCACAGCTTACACTAGAAGGCAGGGGGAGCCTCTGAGCGGAGACCGCGAACTGAATCGGGAACCCCAAAGCCGGGGCCCCCAAGGACAGGTCTATGTCCATGGGGTGGAGAGCCTGGCTGTTGAAGAGGCTTCGGTGTCGACGCCCGCCTTTGCCGACCCCGCTGACAGCCGCCTTCCGAACATCGTCCGCGCCCTTCGCAATCCCAACTTCCGCCTTTTCTGGAGCGGCAATTTTCTCTCCAATATCGGCACCTGGATGCAGAACGTGGCCCAGGGATGGCTTGTGCTTTCGCTTACCGGCTCGGCATTCTGGCTGGGCGTTGTCGGTTTCGCCGGCTCGATTCCATTCTTGATTTTTACCTTGTTCGGTGGTGTGGTGGCTGATCGTGTGAACAAGCGCAAGCTGCTGCTCGTCACACAGACCATCATGATGCTGCTGGCCTTCGCGCTCGCTGCGCTGGCCTGGTTCAAAATAATCACTGTGTGGGAAGTGGTACTGATCTCCTTCCTCAACGGCATGGCGATGGCCATGAACGCGCCCAGTTATCAAGCTCTCGTCCCGCGCCTCGTCCCGCGCGAGGACCTTACCAACGCCATCGCCCTCAACTCAGCACAGTTCAATATGTCGCGCATCCTTGGACCCACACTTGGCGGATATGCGATGGCGATGGTGGGCGTGGCGGGCAATTTCTTCTTGAACGGCGTCAGCTTCCTGGCGGTGCTTTTTGCGCTCACACGCATCAGCTATCCCGAGCAGGAAGCCTCGCACTATCCCGGCCTCTTGAACAGCCTGCGCGAGGGGTTCGCCTACGTGCGAGCGAACCGGCAAATGAGGGTCTTGGTCTGGCTGGTGGGCGCCGCCAGCTTCTTCGCTATTCCGTTCCTCACCTTCATCCCATACTTCGCGCGCATTCAATTGCATTCAGATGAAACCGGCCTCGGCTGGCTAATGGCCGCGTCAGGGTTGGGAGCTGTGGTGGGTGCGGTGACTGTAGCTGCGTTGGGAACATTGCGCCACCGCGGGTTGGTGGTAACCGTAGCTGGGGTCGTCTTCTTTTCGGCGATTATCGGCTTCTGCTATTCGCACATCTTCGCCTTATCGCAATTCTTGCTGCTGTTCGAAGGCTACAGCGCGATCCTGATGATTTCGTCGTTCAATGTAGCTATTCAGCACCTGTCGTCCGACAAGATGCGCGGCCGCGTAATGAGTATTTACGCTACGTGCTTTCTGGGCCTGCCGCCGATAGGCTCATTGCTCATCGGCGAGATGTCCCGCCACGTACCCACCCCACACGCGCTAGCGGCCATGGCTGCCGTGGCGGCAATCATCTTCATCGGCACTTACGCGGTTTCACGGCCGTTGCGCGAATTGGATTGACGACTCAGGTTGCTCGATGGAGGGAGGCGGGGGAGGCAACCCCCGCACAGTGATGCTAAATGAAGGGTGGCTTTAGCCACGGAGGGAAGGCGCGGTTGCCAGTCCGTGAACTCCCGATCCGTGTTTAAGCGACAGGCACCGGCTGTGCGCAATGAGCGCAACGCTTTGCCGCGATTGGAATCTCGCTCAGGCATTCGGGGCAGGTCTTGGTGGCTGGGGCCGCAGGAGGTGCAGGCGGGGCGAACTTCTTGAGCATATATTGCATCGGTAAAACGATCGCAAAGTAGATCGCGGACGCAACCAGGAAAAAGTTAATCAGCGCATTCAGCAATTTACCAACGTGAATGTCGCCTGGCGTAACGTAGTTTGCTGGAAGCGGGTTCGGCGGCGGTGGAACGTGATGCAGCACCGGCACGTGGATCACCAGCGAAGAGAAGTCGGGTGCGCCGATCACTGCAGAAATCAGAGGGGTAATCACGTCGGCGGTCACTGATGCGGTGATCGCTCCAAACGCCGCGCCGATGATAACGGCCACAGCCAGATCCACTACATTCCCACGCAGAATAAAGTCACGAAAGCCCTTCAACATAAATCCTCCAGTGATCTCCCCCTGCAGTTTGGCCTCGGTGATCGCGGGGGTACGATGACCAGTGTTTCGCCCAATCTTACACGGGGGAAATGGGATGGAGCTAGCTTTTACGCGTTGTTTTCATAATGGTTAAATCAAAGCTTCGTCAGTGCATTACACCGGATACAGCCACAGAAAGACCGCCAGCGCCAGAATCATCAACTCCGAGTAAAGCAGGATGAGCACGCCGGCATGGTACAGGCTCCATTTGCGGCTCAGGCAGCGCGCTGTTTCCCACATTCCCCAGGCCGCGGCGATCACGGGCACAAATTGCCAGCGTGACGTGTGCAGGTGCTCGGCATTCGGAAACCCGGCCAGCCGCATGCTTGCCACCAGAGCGCCAAGCGAGAGCACGATTCCGCGCAGCAGCGACCTTTGTCGCAATCGGAAGAGGTTAGGGCGGGGAAGCTGCACGCTCTTACTGTAGACGCTCCGGCTTATTGCGTGGCCAACTCCATCTCCCGCAGCGATTCGGTATAAGGTGCCCGCAGCACTCCGCGCTCGGTAAAGATAGCAGTCACATACTTAGCTGGAGTTACGTCGAATGCAGGATTGCAAATCCCCACGCCATGAGGAGTCAGTTGCTTGCCACCATGATGCGTCACTTCTACTGCGGACCGTTCTTCGATTGGAATTGCATCGCCTGTTTTAGTCGCCAGGTCGATGGTCGACCAGGGCGCGGCGCAGTAGAAGGGAATGCCGTGTTCCTTAGCGAGAATGGCTACGTTGTAAGTGCCAATCTTGTTGGCGAAATCGCCATTGGCTGCGATGCGATCCGCGCCGACGACAACGGCTTGGATCTTGCCGGCACGCATTAAACTCGCGGCCATGTTATCGCAGATCACGGTCGTCGGAATGCCATCGGCCATCAGTTCCCAGGCCGTCAAGCGAGCACCTTGCAGGAAGGGTCGCGTCTCATCCGCGTAGACGTGAATCTGCTTGCCCTGCTCCACTGCTGAACGAATCACACCCAGAGCCGTTCCATAGCCGCAGGTAGCCAGCGCGCCGGCATTGCAATGCGTGAGCACGCCGCCTTCATCCGGCAGCATCGCCCCGCCGAATGCACCCATCGCTTTGCATGCGGCAATGTCTTCCTCATACATGGCATGCGCTTCGGCCAGGATGTTCTCCTTGATTTTGTCCAGCGAGTCACCGGCTGCGAACGATGCTGCAAACAGCCTCTTCATGCGGTCGATGGCCCAGAACAAATTCACCGCAGTTGGCCTCGTCCCCGCCAGCCGCGCGCAAATCTTCTCGAACTCTGGCGCAAACTCTTCGGCGGTAGTGGCATTGGTCTGCTGAGCGCCCAGTGCAATGCCGTAGGCGGCCGAAACGCCAATGGCCGGCGCACCCCGCACAACCATGGTGACAATCACCTCGGCCACCTGCTCGTAACTGGTGGCGAGTACATAGCTCTCCTCGAGAGGGAGCTTCGTCTGATCGATGAAACGAACGCCATCCGGCGTCCAGGCTAGGGTGGGAATCATGCATCTCTAGTGTAAACCGCAGGAACGTAGGCGTCGGATTCGCGATTCCATGAAAACCTTTTCAAATTTCGCTGGACGTACCTCCGTCCTCATCATTACAGTTGTCTGGTCCCATTCGCTTTGCTGCTCACAGTAATTTTGAGCGAATGCCGTTAGCCCTATTTCACCAAGGAGCCGCAAGTGTTGAACCTAACCTCCGTCGATTGGCTGATCATGCTGCTCTACTTCGTCTTTGTGCTGGGCATAGGCTTTGCGCTCAAGCGCTACATGAAGACGAGCAAGGACTTCTTCCAGGCTGGCCGCGCCCTCCCCGCCTGGATCTGCGGCCTGGCCTTCATTTCTGCCAATCTAGGCGCGCAGGAAGTCATCGGCATGGGCGCATCCGGCGCGAAGTACGGCCTCGAGACCGCCCACTTCTACGGCATCGGCGCCATCCCTGCGATGGTCTTCGTGGGCATCTTCATGATGCCCTTCTACTATGGCTCCAAGGCCCGCTCGGTACCCGAATTCCTGCGCATGCGCTTCGATGAAAAGACGCGCGCATTGAACGCCTGCTCTTTCGCCGTGATGACTGTTTTCAGTTCCGGCATTTCGATGTATGCCATGGCGCGGCTCATTCAGGCCCTGCATGTTTTTGACGGCCTTTTCAACGCGCTCGGCTGGCCGCAGCAAGGGATTTTTACCTTTTCCATCGTGCTTTCGGCGGTCATTGTGCTGGCTTATATTTTTCTTGGCGGACTGACCAGCGCCATCTACAACGAGGTATTGCAATTCTTCCTGATCATCGCCGGCTTTCTGCCACTGGTCCTTCTAGGCCTGCGCAACATCGGTGGCTGGGCCGGCCTCAAGGCCTCGGTCCCGATGCAATACATGCATGAGTGGAAAGGGGTAGCTCACGCCTCCACCAACCCAATGGGCATAGAGATAATCGGAATCGGCATGGGTCTCGGATTCGTCCTCGGCTCAGGCTATTGGTGTACTGACTTCCTCGTGATCCAAACCGCCATGGCTTCGAAGAACATGGAATCGGCGCGCCGGGTTCCGCTCATTGCGGCGGTGCCTAAAATCTTCTTTCCATTCCTGGTGATTTTGCCTGGACTCTTGGCCATCGGCCTTCCCACACCCCACACCACAACCACCGAGCGCAATATCAACGGCATGATCGTTCGCGACACCACCGTTATCCCGCATAACGTAGAAGAAGGCCGCGGCCTGGTTCCAGCCAAAATCAACCCGGTGACCGGTCAGCCAATGTACATGGCAAACGGGCAGCCCTTGCTGGATTACGATATGGCCACCCCCAATATGCTGCTGCACTTCTTCCCAACCGGCATTCTCGGCCTCGGCCTCACTGCGCTGTTGGCAAGCTTCATGAGCGGCATGGCGGGGAACGTTACGGCATTCAATACCGTCTTTACATACGACCTTTACCAGTCCTACATCCACAAAGGCGGCACAGATCGGCACTACATGGCTGTAGGAAGATGGGCCACGGTAGGCGGCATTCTGCTGTCCATTGCGACCGCGTACGCAGCCATCAACTTCAACAACATCATGGACACGCTGCAACTGGTGTTCAGCTTTGTAAACGCGCCGCTATTCGCGACTTTCTTACTCGGCATGTTCTGGAAGCGCGCAACCGGGCACGGCGCGTTCGCAGGCCTCATCGCCGGGACCAGCGCGGCGATGCTTCACCACGGACTCACGCTTCCTATCGAGGCGCACGCTGGGATTCACGGCGGATGGATCACGGTGATTCACCAGTATCCAAGCGACATGGCGCAGAATTTCTGGGGCGCCATCTTCGCCTTCGGCACCAACTTTATCGTCACTGTAATCGTGAGCCTCGCAACCAAGGCTCGCCCAGAATCAGAACTCGTCGGCCTGGTTCATTCGCTAACCCCCAAGCCGCCAAAAGCCCACAACGTCTGGTGGAAGAGCCCAGAAGCTCTGGCTGTCGCAGTGTTGCTGATGGCTGTCGCATTGAACATTTTCTTCTACTGAATAGAAATTGGATCGGTGGATGATTTGAAAGGGCACGACTTTAGTCGTGCTGAAAAAGGAGCTTAAAGCTGCGGGCTTTAGCCCCTGCGGGATTTGAACCAAAGAACGACGATAGGAGCGAATCATGAGTCTGGATTTACGCATCCCCATGGGCCTGATGTTCACCCTGGTAGGGATGATTTTGACGGCCTTCGGCCTGGCCACCAGGGGCAGCGCCATCTACGCCGCCAGCCTCGGCATCAACGCCAACTTCTGGTGGGGACTCGTCCTTCTGGTCTTCGGCGTCATCATGCTGTTG
>Ga0302140_10005400_pt1 | contig 16131 bp, 17 predicted proteins | sample I_Bog_E1_1_FD_202095 | JGI IMG/M metagenome (GOLD analysis project Ga0302140, IMG submission 202095) | Peat permafrost microbial communities from Stordalen Mire near Abisko, Sweden - I_Bog_E1_1 | ecosystem: Environmental > Terrestrial > Soil > Wetlands > Peat | place: Sweden: Abisko, Stordalen... | reverse complement strand
CCAGATCTGCATCCTACACTAGATCTCAAGCCCTTTCATACATCACAGCACAGCACAACAAAACAAACACTTCACCAACAAGCATTCAAGATGTCTGGCAAGGGAAGCACTTCCAACAACTCCGGCTCGTCCAAGAGCGGCTCCGGCTTCACGCCCTATACCGTCAACAACAGCGGCACAAACAGCCAGGTAGCCCCCTCTGTTTCCCTCTTCTAACCACCAAATCTGAAGCTAACGCAAACTTAGGGCAACAATTATGACAACCGCTCTCAACCTAGTGGTATGCCTACCATTACAGCAACTCCGGTAAGTCAATTTAAGCAAGGGTCTGAAGTCAGAATTTTTGAACTTTCTTTGACTTGAATGTGCTAGGATATTTGGGACAATGACATGTTCAAGAAGAGGGCAACGACAAAAGTAGACGTGCTGACTTGGACCTAGACGGCTCGTACTACTACAAGAACTCAGATTCCTCCACCTACCACGACACCGATAAGGGCGATGCGACTTACACTTCTCCGAACGGAACTGTCCACAAGAAATAGAGTCGGGAGCGTGGATTTCTAAGGGATGGGAGAGGGCGATCATGCTTGGGGTTTCTGGGAATGAAGTCGTCGGAGATTCGTACGGCAGTGGATAAGAGATCGACTTCGACTCTTTGGACAGGATGGGTTCGGTGCACTTTTCTGAAGACAGGTCTCTCGAGTGCAATCATACTGGGGATCAGACAAAGTCTCCAATAAATTCTTGCTTTCGCCTGAACCCATTGCTTTCTCAGGACTCTCGGGTGTCACTAACTGCCTCCCCATTCTTCCATTCGAGATCCCCAATTCATCTAGGTAAAGTTTTTTCCCCGTTTGAATACAAACTTTGATCTCAGTCATAGAGAAGTGTCCCTTCTGACTTTACGTTCTCAGAATATCAGTGAGCGATAAGGAAGGATACGCAAGAAACTTCCATGCAGTCCCTCGTGTCCTTGTGAAACTCATTGCAGACTTAAACCAGCCTCCTGAAAGAACCCAATCGACCTTTCAGCCTATCCAAACCCTCTGTCAGGGACCAAGGTGACGTCTATCCCGTTTCAGAGAGCTCTTATCCTGGTGACCGGATCCCGCAGACCCCACTTCTCGTCTGATGAGATCAGCCCCTTTCCATCCCACCTCTTAAGAACCGTTCTTCCCCTAGTATCTTCCTTTTCGTCACTTCAACTTTTTCCAATCAGACCAAACCCCCGACTCAACACTATTCATTCAAGAAACTTCGTTCAAAATGCCTAGCAAAGGGTCCAGTAGCAGCTACACCCCCTACACCATAACCAGCAGCGGGACAAACAGCCAGGTACTTCCCAACGTCTCTTATTCAGACCGATTCACTGACCTACATATTTTAGGGCAACAGCTACGATACCCGTTCCCAGCCCGGCGGCAGCGCTTATCATTACAGCAACAGCAGTAAGTCCATCTAGGTCCAATGTTCAATGATGACCGAGGTTGCAGAAGGTGGGGGCTGATTCAGCAGATGGGAGTTACTATTATAGTAACTCAAACAACTCGACGTACTATAATTCGGGCACAGGAGGAAGTGGCAGTGCGACTTACACTGCTTCGAATGGGAATGTATATAAAAAGTGAGGAGGGGGCGAGGGGTGACGAAATACTCGTCTTATCAAGGCGGAGGAGTAGTGAGCTTATTTGCACGGCTGGTCATTTCGACATAGGAAATATAATATCTCATCTGGGCTTGTTTGGTGCATACTTCCTGCCCCAAGTAGCTTACTCATCTGGTGACAATGTCGTTTTTGCAAGGGTTTTGCAAGTTGCGTTCAGCCGGCTTGGGTCCCAAGCTGTTGGGTCGGTTCTTGCGGGCTCTCCTAGCTTAACGGGATTGGTCGAATTTGTGTAACCTCACTTGACGACTCTTTACTTCTCGTGCCCTCTCATAGTCACAAATGAGGAGGATCGCACCGTTTCACTCGAGTCAAGATAAGAGTCGAGGAAGTACAGCTCGGACCCCTTTTCCCCGGCGCCCTAGCTTACTAGGGGGCTCCCGTCAACCTAAAATCCGAGCTCCTCTCATCTCCAGACTCAATTCATCGATTTTTCTCGTATCTCTTGCTCAGTGAGAGTGATCTCGAATCATGAGTGGGCAGAATTGGGAGACCGAATATAGGGACACCGCCTTGAGTCGTGTCGATTGGGAGAAATGCCCTTTCGCGGAAAGCAGCATACCAGAAGGCAAATAGGGAAGAAACTCACAGGCAAGTTCACTACCGCTTTTCGTCCAACTCGAGCTGACGATATATCAAAGGGGAATATATATCTCGCTATATATGGTAACTCTAATCCTAATTTGTTTAGTTCTGTCTAACTTTCACAGATCAATCCTACTACTATTTCAACGCCGACGGCGGCGTTTACCATATGAATGCTCCACCAACTCCAACGCCAGATACCCCCAAGAGCAGCGGTAGCTCTGTTTTCATGAGTCCCGTCAAGCCTATTCACTATACTCCCTCAAGCCTGGAACAAGAGCGAGGCGCCGGAAGATACTTCATCGGGTATGATTGGAAGACCGACGCGAGATTATACTATTGAGAGGATGGAGAAGGGATCATTTCGCGCACCCTAAAGAAGAATCTCGACTTCTCGGCTCCGCTGGAACATCATGATGTACGAACATATACCAACAAGAATGGCATTGAGAGAGTCATTATCGTCGACGATAACTGGAACTACATTGGCCAAAACAAAATTATAATGGCAGAGTTGAAGGACCTGCCGGTAGAGGAGCCTGTAGCTCTTCCATTGACGCCCAGCGAGGAAAGTACGATCGATGATATAGTGTTCGGGCAGGAGGTCACGATCAAGACAGAAGCTCTGGGGGACTTGCCGATGTCACCCAGCCAGGCTAGCGAAATCCGAGGAGACTCAGAGACGGAAGTCACGATCCAGACAGAGACTTCCTTCGCTCCGCTGACGCCAATTGATTCTCCAATATCTTCTTCAGCATCGGAGGAGACGATCGAAGAGGAGGAAGATGAGAAAGTGGAGGAAGAGATGCCAGAGAATGGCAGAGATGGCGAAGACACTTCTCAAAGTTCAGCAGCTACTTCTCTCCTCGATGCAACACCAGCTGTTCCAATTTCGAAGACAGACTCTCGACCTCGCAACACAAGGGCAACTCGTTCAGCAGCTGCAGAATCATTTCCCTTTCGAGTAACAAAAGCTATCGTGCGAAAAGGTGGACGATAGGTTACATCTGGGCAATTGTCCCCTTCGTACTCTCATTTATGGTTCTAGTGGATTTGATACAGGTATTTCTTCCATTCTTGTGCATTTGATGAATTTTCCGGGTGAGTGTTTTTCTTGCTACTTCTAAGCCAGGGTACGCCAGCCTTCTGTAGGAGGTGATTTGAGGTGCTAGCCAATCACACGGCGGATGAGCTGCAACGCATCGGGGCTGTGAATGAGGCTCAGCTTCGTCCATCACAGCCTTGCACCTCGACACATTTTTCTTCAGCTAGCCTTCAACTCTTCTCTGCATTTGCGTCATTCCTTACTCGATCCGATCGTATCACTTTACTTATTTCTTGGCCATGTCAAACAACTCGACAATCTCGTACATTGAGGAACAGGTATCCTCCACCCGGACCGTCTTCGACATTCTGTGGAGCTGCCTGTTCGTGATATTCACGTGTACGTGGACGGTGCAGCATCTCAATGTACCCGAACAGCGAGAAGAGAGGGACCCTGGATTCAAGGGAGATGTTAAATGGAGCTTGAAGGGCTTTTGGACCAGCACGAAATGGATGTGCATCACCATTCTGGCTCCCGAGGCCTTGGTGAGCCTGAACCTCGGTCAGCTGGTGGATGCAATGGCAACAACCGCCGAAATAAGATCATTCGCCGAGGAAGACCACGTTCCTTGGACCTTAACACATTCTCTCTTCGCCAACATGGGAGGGTTCGTCATTCGAGAAAACGAGCCTGAACGCGCAGGTGCCGCTTGCCAATGCGGTCACCTCGGGCCTGCCTTGCAAAGTAAGGAAGAAGTGAAAACTGGAGCTCAGACAGAGTCGATCTGCGTGGAAGGGGTTGCTCAGCTTGCAAGTGTGATCCCGCCTGCTAAAGAGGAGCAACTCGAGATGGGTGTTGAGGTCCAGGCCAAGACTGGAAAGATTACATTCGTGCTAGCCAGCGAAATTTGGACTCTAAGAAAACGGCGCATCATCAGACTGCCATATATCACGAAAGAAGAGATCATGGACAAGAGCAAGAGCGATAACTTTGCACGCTTGCTTGCCATCGGTCAAACACTTTGGCTTGTGGTGCAAATGATTGTTCGAGCCAGCCGACATCTGGAGGTATCCCAACTCGAGATTGGAACTGCAGCTTTCGTTAGTTGTGCAATAATGATCTATGCCTTGAATTGGCACAAACCGAAAGGAGTAGGCGTGCCTTGGACAATATGGACATTTCCAGGCCCCTTTCCCAACCAGCTTGAAACGGTTCTTCTTCCGAAGCTGGAAAATGATTGGTTCATTACCAGTCTTCTGCCCCTCTCCCTATCCACACGGACAGAACACCGAAGTTCTTTGGTTCCGAACCATCATCGGTACATGCCCTATACAACTAGTCGAGATACTGGTGATTGGGAATTTTGGTGCCTACTACTTTCCATGACTCTGATTGGTGCAATTCACTTCGCTGCGATAAAGGCTACTTTTCCAAGTCACATCGAAAAACTGCTATGGTTAATTGCCAGCTCTGTCTGCACTGGTTTCCCCTTGCTTTGGGTGTTTATCGTGGTCCTCGATAAACTCTCCCGAAGCATTGCTCGTTTCACAAAGCATCTGAGGGTTCGCGATTACTCCGTGTTGTTTCTCGCGATTCTTTTGACTTGCGGCCTTCCACTACTTTACGTCGCTGCTCGTGTTTTCATAATAGTGGAGCTCTTCAGGAGCCTGTTTTTCCTTCCACCTTCAGCCTTTGTGGCCACCTGGGCTTCAAATATACCTCACATTTCTTGATTTTGGATATAATTATATATATTTGTTAGCATACCATTTGGTATTCTGGTATCTGAGACTTTTACGCCCTGCCCAACACCAAAATATGATGTACTTGGGTTTGATAACCACTCAAAGGTATCACTTGCATACACTCTGGCCGTCGACTGATCCCCATAGTATATATTTGACCCCATGTCACCGAATGGCTACATCGAGACTTGCTTCATAATTGCCGAACTGGCGAATTAGAGCAGGAAAATTTCAAGTAGAAAACGACAAGGGACAAATATTGATCCTCGATACCAAGTAATGCCAGATCATCTCACAACTTACCTTGCTGATTTTCTGGATTGATTTGTTCGCGCGAGCGAGGTACCTTGGCAGACGTTGATCATTCTCAAGGACGCAAGATTCGTCAAGATTGACGTAAAATTGATCAGACGAGACGATGCGGTGAAGCTGTCCACTGTTCAGGGTTAATTGAAGGTCAATCACGAGAGCAAGGTCAGCCCAATATGGGCATTGTACGTGAAATCCTCGCTCTCGCTCCCTTGGCAAATCAATATTGGCCACGCATAATCTCGGTTCCAACAGGCAGACATTTAAGGTGCTGTGGCATGGGAGGTGGTAGGGGTACTCTTCAAGAGAATCAACACCACATGTAACATGGCAGAGGGAGATTGATGGTAGGGGTTCTCGAGTTGAGCTTTGCTGACTTGCTCAGTTGTTCCAGGCGGGAACAGAACCTCAAAGCCACCAGCGAATTGCAGCGGGAAATGCCCAGCTCTAAGTATCAAATGCCGACAGCCTGCCAAATCAGGGCAAGTCTCAGACTTAGGTGCCGGGCGGGCCGACGAACCAGATGTCTCGGGGCATGCAGGAGCAAACCCTGAATTGCGGGGGAAAAGCTTGGCCTTGTCTTGCTTTTTCCACGCTGCCCATGTTCTAGAACGCGTCGGCACTGCTGTCGGGGACCCGGGGCGTGTCTTTCTTCGATCCCACCTCACCTCACCTCACCAGCGCTGCAAGCACAAACATCCCAAAACGTGCACGACCCAAGCACCAGCAGCGGAGTGCTCACGCTCTGGGCAGCGCCACCCATGGCCCCAGCTGCGCCCGCGAAGGATTTCTGACATTGGCATGTCCTTGCAACCCCCTGATTTGCTCCTGCGGCTGAGCTGCGTCTCTCATTCGCAATGTCGGCGTAGTCTGGCGCCGCTCGCCAGCAGCTTGCGCCTCCTTGAGCAACCCTAGGATTGTCTCTGCCTAATACCAATTTCACGTGATGAAAGTGAGTGAATGAAACCTCACCACATCCTCTTTCCTCCTTCTGCAAACATGGACAGTTCACAACCTCGTTGAGTGGCCTCGAGGCATGGAAGCATGGCCAAGCTCTGGGGCGCGCAAGAATATGAGCTGCTAGACTCCCGCAGACCCTCCTCGGGCTCCTCTGGATTTGGAAGTTCTTCCGACAGAGAGCGCGACTTCGAAAACGACACGACTCGAAAATTCAGGTCGCAGAATATCCACAATGGATCCCGATCCTGGAGTTTTTGGACGCTTCGAATTGCCCTCCAGACATGCAAAAGATTGCGCCGTGGTCGGAATCGTCGGCAACAAAGAAGGCAATGTTTCTATTGGGCTGCATGGGGTATAGCATCAGTCCCCTGGATTCTAGTCTTTCTGGTCTACTTCACAGCAATTTTTGTCCCCTCGTACACCAATTGGCCCGAGCACTACCGAGGACTGGAGAGGAGCTGCAAGAATTCCACCCAGCCAGGACGAGGAAACCCCAACAATGAGAAGGTCTTCATTGCTGCGTCCATTTACGACCACGACGGCACGCTCTTGGCAGGGCAGTGGGGTTCTGCGGTGTTAGAGCTAGTGCAGCTTCTTGGCCCCCAGAACGTCCACCTCAGCGTCTACGAGAATGATCCCAATATAGCCGCAAAGGCATCCCTCGCGAAGCTGGGAGACCAGCTAAAGTGTAAGCACTCCTGCAACAATCGACATAACGGATGATGCTAACGTGAGCAGGCAATGCATCTCTCATACAAGAACACCTCCCTCTCGAAGATATCCCACGAATCACTACACCTTCGGGCGAGAGCCGAATGAAGCGCATTGCATTCCTATCAGAGGTCAGAAATCGCGCATTACGACCTCTCGAGTCATCTTCCACACAATTCGACAAGCTCCTATTTATAAACGATGTCCTTTTCGACCCAGTCGAAGCCGTCCAACTCCTCCTGTCCACGAATATCGATGCCCATGGACGGACACAGTATGGCGCGGTGTGCGCAGTTGACTTCATCAATGCGTTCAAGTTTTACGATTACTTTGCGACGCGAGATCTCGAAGGGTATGAGATGGGCATGCAGTTCTTCCCCTGGTTTGCAAATGTTGGAGATGCTGCTAGTAGACAAGATGTGATGGCACAGAAGGATGCTGTACGAGTACGGTCTTGTTGGGGAGGTATGACTGCTTTTGAGGCAAGCTGGTTCCAGAAACCTCTTGTGGACAAGTCCAGTGGGAAGACGTCGAAAACCAGCGTCGCAACAATACCGAGTTCACCTCTTCGTTTCCGGTATGAAGAGGACCCTTTCTGGGAAGCTTCTGAGGTATATATCTTCTTTTTCATTATATATATTGTTCATCTGGGCATATGTTGCGAGCTGCTATATGTTGCCAAAAGCCTCCTATCCCACCTTTCCGCGGTCCAGCATGTCAAACCCTTTGAAGCAAATAGTGTTGACTCTTCTAGTGTTGTCTCATTCACGCAGACCTGACATATCTGCGCCACGGACACAACAACACAGCCGACGCAGGAATATATATGAATCCTTACGTGCGGACCGCCTACGACTCCAAGACCTTCAGCTGGCTCAAATACACCCGCCGGCCCGAACGACTATATTCCTTGATCCAAGGCATCATCAGCAAGATCGGTGGAATGCCTGCGTACAACCCGCGAAGACTCGAACAACCAGGCGACGAGGTTATAGAACAAGTCTGGAAGTATGATGAAAAGGAGGAATTGTTCAGTGCCGGTGGCGGCACGAGTAAACTGAGAGGCTCATATACTGCGACGAAGAGGATAGCTACTCCGGGACGCTTCTGTGGCAGGAGGTCATTGCAGGTTATGAATGAAGGTGCAAGGAAGGGAGAGGATAATTGGTCGAGCATTGAACTTCCGTTGCCGCCGACTTGAAGCATGGATTCTGCATACGAGGAAGAAATTGGACCACTGAATGTGGTTGTCTCGTGCTAGCTTTCTGAGCGAATCAGAATACCGAGACGGTCTGGCGAGAATGACGCAGAGCAGCGTCTCAAATACTTCGGATAAAGAAGTGAACAGGGAGGAGAAAGCTTAGAGAGCAGCAAGCTCCATTAGCAGGCCGCAGTTATGGCACGGCCTCTCGGGCACGAAGGTGGATCAAGATTTCAGAGCAACATCAGAATGTTCTTACTGAGGGGAAAATTGAGCTGGCACATATTTAGCGCCACAAGAAATCAATAGAGACCATTTGTTCTACAACATTATCTGTTCTTTTCGTCTCTGCCTTCCTTGACTCCTGCAACTCGTAAGATTTGCCTTTGTCCTATCAGTCCGGCTAGTCTGTTAACAGCATATGTTGCGTGATATGATAGGCTTAATGGTTTGAGTGAAAGAGCTTGAGGACTATCAACTTGTCTAATCAAGCCAAGCATTACTAGGTTCAAAGAAAGCTCTTTGTCAGTTCTTCTCACTAGCGGAATTCCCTTGCAGTGGGATTTGCTAGTGTTTTGATCGGATGATAGCGTGAAGTATTATGACAACAACATAAAGAGTGACAACAAGAGACTGAAATAAAGCAGGACGTAGCCGCAGACCTGGGTGGTTGTGCCTGACAAGAAAAGGGAGGGTCCGCAGGATAGTGTACGGCGAGAGCTAGCGACAAGAGTGTCCGACATCGTGGTGGGCGTCGATGTTACGGCCCATGTTGAAGACGGAAGAAAGGAAAGATGTCTCGCAGAGTTTGCTTGTGCATAAACCTCGTTATAACGGGTTTGAGATGTGACTCAACTAGCTCCGCAAGGTATTTGTGGTGGTGAATACGTCCACAGCTAAGGTTTCAGGAGGACTTGCTATGAATTTGTGTGATGCTAGCCAGCGTACTATGGGTTGAAGGGAAGGGGGTTCTTGCCTGTAGTTGACGATTCTTATTGAGCAGCTTCTCGACGCTTTGAGTGCAGGCGTATCATCTTTGAATGGTGAGGATATACTCGACTGTATGCCTCTCAAACATATCTTAGTTAATGCAGAGAAAATCGATCATATAAGTATACCACAGGCCAGCGAGCTTAGTATATACGCCAGTCTGCTCCTAAAGAGGCTGGCGTTGTGGGAGTAACTTGCGAAGAGCGGGCAGCCGACCTTTTCATAACTTGGCCAAAGGTGAGGATAATAAGAGGCATGCCTGCCGCACCTGAAAAGCGTTATTGCGAGTGAAAAACATTGGAGCTCCGCATTTTCGCACTTTTCACAAGGGATATCTGCGACGAGGCTCAAAGGAGTGAGCTAGCAGCGTAAGTTCTCTGAGCGTATCAGGCAGTTACGACGCAGCTTGGCATTAGCAAGAATGAAGCTCGAGGAGGACTTCGACCATATCCGAAAGCTCAACGCTGAGAAAGATTGCGATGACCGCAGGTATTTGTTGCCATTGATTATAAGATCATGGCTTGGTTAGCCAATGGTCCTTGGAGATTCTCCAGACCAATGTCTTCGAAGGTTTAGGAACAGGTAGCATCATGACTTCATTCGAAACGACTAGACTTTAGCAAACGATGCACTGCAAACCCAGGATCGTTTCTTTTAAACTGTTTGATACGTAGTAAATAAAAGTAATTAACTACAGCACTTATCTCACCTTTAATACGCAGTCCTTGCCGCTTCCAAAGGTGGTTGCGAGGTGGCTCGCCTCGGAAGCCTCCTCCTCGCTTGCCCGCATCACTTTCAAATTTCAAGCCTCGTGGCCTACATAATTCTAAATAACAAACTTGTCCTCCGTCAATTCGGCTGGCATACGACAACAGTAAGCACTCATCAATTCTCAACACTAACAACTCAGGCTTAGTAGTAACCTTGCAACTAAAGCCCAAATTCAAAGTAAGCAATTCAAAGTCAATTCACAACTAACACCACAAGCTTATAGTACGGGCATTTCGCAGCCAACCGTTGAACACCCTAAATTGCAACCAAAGCTCAAATAATAGCTTGGTAGTACAGGCATCACGGTCAACGTACAAAAAAGCTCATCAACAACAAGCAACAATTTCAGCAGAGAAGTAACCCCATAACACGACTTGGGTGCGACGAACTCTTTTGTCTCTCAGACTTTTGTTTTATATTTGAAAGGAGCGTTCCCAGCTTCGTGTGTTTCAATTTGTTTAGAATCTATTAGCTTCCTCCCATTAGTCGCTGCCGTTTTTTTTTGGATAACCCAATCGGTGAGACGAGGAAACTATAGGTATCCAACTTCAGCAGCTATCAGCTCTCGGTAGTTAGCGAAAATTTATTCCCAGCTGGTGCCTCACCCTATTGATGGGTGCATAGATAAACGATTTCACACTGACCTCTTTTAGCTAGGAGCAGCAAGGCCCTCCTCCTCCGCGGCCTAGCTTTATGCAAGACTTCTAATGCAGCAAGGAGGCGACGTACGAGCCGACCACTCAGAGGAGCCAAGTCTCTGCAGCAAATGCTCTCGTAATTCGCCCTTGACAAGGTGGGCCCATGTCAGCGCCAACACTTCGCTGTATCTTGGTAAGCGAGGCAAAATCAACAAAATGCACCAAACCAACACCAGCACCTCGCGATAGCTCCGACCCAGTGCTTTCAATCCCTCCGTCAATTTCTTCAAGAAAGCAGCTCCTGCGGCTTTCCGAATCAGGCATCAGCTGACAAATCGCCGTCGCAGCCAAAGATAAAAGCCGTTCTGCGCGCCTTCGCTCCCCACCAACTTTCCTGTCCTCAAAATTTTCACTTATCAATAATTCTCGACCACCACAATTTCAGACCCGCAAAACACATCCAAACAGTCAAATATGACTTCCTCTATCACATATCTAATTACAGGCGCCAACAGAGGTACTACCCCTATTACCCCTATTCCTCTCTTCCTCTTTGGGCCATCACGTGCTCGTCTAATTCTAAATGTAAACAGGAATCGGTCTGGGCCTTACAGCAGCCCTTCTCCTTCGACCAAACACAACAGTGATCGCCACTGTTCGCTCATCCACCACATCGACTGCCGATCTCACCTCTCTCCCCGTCGGCCCCAATAGCCGCCTCGTCATAGTCCCCTTCACGCTGTCCCGCTCCAACCCCTCCGCGGCCTCCGCATCCCTCCTTTCAACCTTGGCAGAGAACAAAATCACCAAAATCAACACCTTGATTCTCAACGCCGGCCTCGGGTCTTTCTTCCTTCCCACCCTCCAAACACCTCTCCCTTCCCTACTCGAGCACTTCGAATCCAACACCCTCCTCCCAATCTCACTCTTCCAAACCCTGTTCCCGCTCCTCTCCACGCCCTCAAAGGTAATCCTCATCTCCTCATCGCTAGGCAGCATCAAAGACATGGAAGGCGCTGCACCGACACTAGCATACGGTGTGAGTAAAGCAGGCGCGAACTATTTCGTTCGGAAAGTGCATTTCGAGCATGCGGGCGTCGTGGCCGTTGCCGTGCATCCTGGGTTGGTCCCTCCTTGAAGAAAGGGATGAAGGCTGATATTCGTAGATGGGTCAAGACGGCTAATGGCCAGAATTTTGCGGATAGTATCGGGGTCGCGGAGCCGCCGATGACGCTTGAGCAGAGCGTTGAGGGAGTGCTAGCCCAGGTATGTGTTCTTGGTGAAGAAATGGGGAGGTGCTGATTTGGGTGTGTAGATTGATGGTGCGACGAAGGAGACTACGTCTGGGTCTTTCGTCTCTTTTGATGGGAGCATCATTGAGTGGTGATCACGCGAAATATTGAGAAACATTGATATCATGGAATGCTTTTCTCTTTTTGGAAATGCTTGGTCGTTTTCTTATATAGTACAAGAAGGTCTAGCTCAATTCAAACCCAATTTTTTGCCGCCCAATGAACACACTCATGACTTTCTAACTCGATTCAAACGATTATGATTTTTCCTTCGTCGAAAGCGACTCTTCTCTCTGCCCACCAATGCCTCCTGAGTGGGCCTCCTCTTCATGAGCCATTGCTTTTGGTCCAACATAATTTCCACCCTTAACAAACCACCATAGAGTAGCAAAAATCGACATGGAGCCCGTGATGAGACAAGCATAATTCATATTGACAGCCGTGACTGGAAGCGAGTAAGGGAAGCAGTAGATAACCACGAAAACAATGATGTAAAGACAGCTGATGACATTGACAGCGTATCCTAATTTGTGGCCCATTTGATACGGCCCAGGTCTCATGCTATTGAGGTAAGGACCCGGTGCTTGAGATGACCTTGAGAATCGGCGGGTAAAGATGAATGGGAGAATGGCAGCGAGGTAGGATAATGTCGACAGAACGACGAAAGACCCAACGAAAGCGTTGAAAGCTGTCGATGAGCCCACATAAATAGCTCCCAAGACCGTGGAAAAGCATCCGCAAAAGAGGGTAGCATTAAATGGATTCTTGAAGCGTGGTGAGATCACACCAAAAGTACCCGAGAATGGAACAGCCCCGTCTCGCGAAATCGTCCAAAGGCAGCGACCAGCGGTGATATAAGTTCCAATGCAGCAACAGAAGATGGGGACAAAGATTATGAACAAAAGTCCCATGGTCCCAGCATTAGATGATGTTGCTTGTGCGTAGATCGTCGCGAGGGGAAAGTAGGGGGCCGCTAGGACGTCATCAATGTTGCTAATAGCGTAGAAGATGGCTATCATGTAGAAGAACGCCGTGACAAACCCGATCACCATCTGGGCGGCGATGGCAAGAGGGACGTTCCGTTTAGGATGTGGGATCTCTTCTGCCAAATGTGATACGCAATCTGGTGTCCCCACGGCATAAGCTCCATTCAACATGCCGGCGAGAAACACAAATCCATTGCTGGAGTAGCCTGTCTGATTCGACCACTCAGACCACACAAAGGAGGAGGATGCGTAACCTGAACCGGTTGTATGAGGCATGATGGCACAGACTAAAATGGTGATGAAGACTCCGGCTAGGATGAAGAACAGCCCTATGTTGTTCACCATTGGAAGGGCTCTGTTGGCGAAGAGAACGGTGGAGCAGCAAGCCCATGTAACTATCAAGTACCCAATGAAGATGTGCCATCTCTCTGGGGTGTATTCTGGACGGTATAATCCGTACATGGCTACAGCAATCTGGCTACTTATACTTCCCATTGTGGCTTCTTCTTGTCAGCAGCAGTCTAGCGAGTAAAGAGAGGGGTGTTCTTCACTCGCCTGTTGCACAGATCCAAGCAAAAGTATTCCACCATCCTGCAAACCATCCACAGATTCTGCCATACTTAGGACCAGGTGTTATCGAGGCCCAGTGATAGACTCCAGCACTACTTGGCATCGAAGAAGCAAGTTCCTAAATCATTAATCAGAGCTGAAAGTGGGCCCTGTATCTTGAACACTCACAGCAAGAGATGCAGCGACCAGCCAATAGAAGATGGACACAGCAATGAACTCATATAGCACACCAGGGGGTCCTCCGTTGTAGATGGCAACTACAATTGATCCACCTAGGGCTGCCCAGGTGTTACCGGTCACAATTCCAACAGAGCAGATAGAAAAGAGAGAGAAGTTGCGCTCAAGTTCCTGCACGTGACCGGTCTCGTTGACTTCCAATAGTCGAGGGTCTGGGTCGTTGTCCGTCATTGTACCTTTTTCTGAGTCCGATGGGACCGGAGTGTGTGGACTGGGGATTGCCATAATGGAAGCAGCGCGATAAGCTGGGCGAAGGTTAATAATGGGTCGCGGTTCCCTCTTTAGAAAATGGGAGTACTGTGAACTAAGGAATTTACAATGGTCGAAAGCAGGAAGGTTCGAGTATGGAAAGAAATAGATATATGTCAGAAAATCTCGGGGAAATAATGACAGCAAACCGAGGCCTTGGAAGCTCCCGCCATCAAGATAGTCAACCTTAATCTGAGTGGCGGCCAGAGTCCTTCAACCATGACCATTACGTTGCAACGCCAAGCTCTAGATACTTGGACTAATGCAAGCTATCGTCTTCAGATACTATCTAGGTTTCGCAGCAACATCAGGAGGGGGTGTCACAACGATTCTGCATAGTCCCGATAAGAGATTCGCAAGGCCATGTTGCAACCCTGTCGGCCGCTGGCCGTGAGCTAGAAATGACATCTGGAAATGTCGGACAATATGGTAGTCTTGAATTGATTATCGCCACTGGACGACATCCAAGTCGGAATTCCGAAGGGAGCTGCTCCGGGGTTTCGGTATGTATGATGTTCATCGAATTTAAGAGGCTGATGTTGATGAAGATCTTCAAGCGACGGGGATCTCGAACTGGGCTTGCAGGGGCTCTCTTTTGGATTGGCCGAAACTGATATGGCGCACCTGTTTTGTTTTGCTGTCAAACATCTTACATAATGGTACAACCTTCCACACCCATTCCAGATCTCTTCTCCTTCCAACATCACTTGCTGATAACATTGCGAACTTGCGAATTCAAATGCAGTGTAACTGTCCTCCACAGCCCACGACCCCAATTTCTGCCGGAAACCTGCCGCTCGGCTGCCACCATCCTTTGCTGAATCGAGTGATGTATCAAATAGGTTTGGATAAAAGTTTTCCGATGCTCCTTCCCGAGATCCTGGAATCTTGACGGTCGAGGAAGATCGAGTTCCACCACAGATGGTACTTTTGACAGACGGAGATCTCAGCTGATCATTATGTTGCTCAAGAACACTCCGAAAGATGTTGTCGATATCTGTTCCTTCTCCTGAGCTTCTTCTCCAGCCTCGGTGCAAAATATACATTCCACACTTCAAACATTGCATCTCAATGGTGTCTAGGTGCGGGAAGACTGTCGTGTGGGGAAAGGGTTTCGCGTATTGAGAAAGTTCTCACGAAAGTGTGCATCCAAGTCAGAGGATTTTTCGCATTACACAACGGCTTCGCACGTCGAGGCCGTGTTGCGCCTCGGAGGCCAGAAGTTCCAAATAATCTCTCCCCATGTCGTGAGGGTTCACTTCGAAGAACCCCAGTCTCGAATACCAAGGTCCATTCCACGGTAGCGTTCTATATGTCGTCAATGTGACCGATTTGTAACCTTCACGGCTGATATGTTCCACCATGGTGGTCATCAACGCCTTTCCAACTCCTTTTCCTTGGAACTCCTTGGCCACAGATACCTCGACGATGTGGAAGTTTCCGCTCAGGTATTCGCCGCCAGCAAAGCCTATTGGTTGGTCGAACCTGTTCGTCGCGACCCAGAGGTGGTCCGCCTGGGCCATAGCTTGAAGGGCAGCTGGGTCAACTGTGTCGCCATCTGCAAGAAATCCAAGGTCGACTGTTCGAAATATCTCGGCGGCAGATCGTTCGACGTATTCAAGGAGAGGGATATCCCATGATTGGGCCCTGCGAATGCTGTATTCTGCTGTTTGTTTGAGTGACTCAGACTCCCTTTGCTGTACCGCAGCAGCAGCCATCGCCAATATCGAGAGAGAGTCCATAGCTTGAGGTCTCGAGAGGTTGAGCATAAGAGAGATAGACGGGAGGAGAATGTCGAAGGCCAAGGAGGAAGAAGGTTTTGAGAGAGTTGTGGCGGGAGGGATGAGACGAAACTCGCCGTACCCAAAATAAAAAGTTCACTTTAAATTTGCTCATGCAAATCTCACTGACGTCGCTAAAAAAGATGGCCCGCCCGCTGTAGCCTTGCAGATTGTCAGCAAGGGGGTCCATGCATCCCCCTCCAACATCTAAATCTGAATGCACCCTCCCTAAGCAAACAACAAAACTCCAAGCACCACCATCACGTTTATCCACACGCAACGCTTGCTTCCTATCTTCATTCTGCCTCTTGCCCTTGTCATGGTCAAGAAACTCACCAAGAGCGGCGCAGCTGGAGCCGAAGCGCCTGCAATTACCCCGCCATCGACCTTCACAG
>Ga0302140_10005399_pt1 | contig 16133 bp, 15 predicted proteins | sample I_Bog_E1_1_FD_202095 | JGI IMG/M metagenome (GOLD analysis project Ga0302140, IMG submission 202095) | Peat permafrost microbial communities from Stordalen Mire near Abisko, Sweden - I_Bog_E1_1 | ecosystem: Environmental > Terrestrial > Soil > Wetlands > Peat | place: Sweden: Abisko, Stordalen... | reverse complement strand
ACTCATCGGCTCTGGAGAAGATCGTCGATGAAGTCATCGCGGGCAATCCGAAGCAGGTCGAGCAGTACAAGGGCGGGAAGACCACTGTGATCGGGTTCCTTGTGGGGCAGGTTATGAAGGCCTCGCGCGGTCAGGCTAATCCGGCCAGCGTGAATGAGTTGCTGAAAGCGAAATTAGGTTAGGAGAAGACGATGCTCAAAGAAGGCGATGCCGCTCCCGAATTTAAGGTTTTGACCGATTCCGGCGAAGAGTTCGATCTCGCGCAGCACAAAGACGAGAAGATCGTCCTCTATTTCTATCCGAGGGCCGATACGCCCGGCTGCACCATTGAGGCCTGCGAGTTCCGCGACACGGCGAAGAAGTTCACGAAGAAAGGTGTGACTGTGCTTGGCGTGTCGCCCGATACAACCAAGGCGCAGGCGAAATTCAAAGAGAAATTCGACCTCAACTTCACGCTGCTGGCGGACGACTCGAAGGAGATCGCCAACAAGTACGGCGTGATGAAAGAGAAGAATATGTACGGCAAAAAAGTGATGGGCGTGGCGCGCACCACTTTTGTCATAGAGGGCGGAAAGATCGCGAAGATTTTCAACAACGTGAAGGCCGAGGGCCACGCTGAAGAGGTTCTGGCGGCGCTGTAACGCGGGGTCGGGGCTTCGGGCCTGCCGCCGGGTTTTCGTAATGACGAGTCGCTATGATCTTGTAACCGTGACCGGTTCACGCCGGGCTTGCCGACGCGTGACCAGCCTAAGGTCGAGCGTCAATTCCTGCTGCCACAACTGCAGCGCCGCTTCTCTTTCCTCGGCGGTTTCCAGCTGAGCCGGTGGCTTGACCGGATGGTAGAGGGTTTCGGGCCGGTCGCCGGCGCTTGCGCGAGCCGGCCGGAAGCAAAGAGTCCCCTCGGGGTTGAGATATCCCGACTGCGAACTTGCCGACGTGTAGACGCTGTCGATTGCGTCCGGATCCGCGAAACAGCCGTCGCCTCCGAAATCCAGCAGGCGGAAGCCTTCACGGTCCATCAGAGTGGGAACAAGCACCTCGTGATGGCCATGCCAGCCGGTGCGCAAGATGGCGTCGAGGAACACCAGCGCGGAACGGGAAATCCGGTAGATGACGTTGAACGAACGTATCCATCGCTGTACCGGCCATTTGAGAGAGGGATGCCCAAATGTAGTCCACCACGGCCAGAGAGGTTCATCCGAGTAGCGTCTTATGTGCGACGTTATGAGGTCGTGTGTCAAGGCGTCGAACCGGCCGAAGAACGAAGCCCAGTCGCCGGTATATCGCACGTCGTACTCAACGAACCAGTAATAATCATAAGTACTGTGCGCCAGAAAGAGATCCAGGATGGGAAGGTGGCCATGCCCTATGAGGCCGCGCGTCGGGATTCTCTCGTAGAGTCCATTGCTCAGTAGTGCTGTCTTCTCAAAGACATGGCACAACGGATATCTCGATCTGATTTCCGCGATATTCTCGACCTCCGAGTCCACCAGCAGCCAGGTATCGGCATCGGCGCATGCGGCCAGCTTAAGAAATTCCGCTTCAATTTCCTGGCACCACGTATGAGTGACAAACAGACGAGCCGTTCTCATAGAAGGATTAGCGCGCGGCCTGGTCGCCGCGGGTAAGATAAGTCGAAATATGTCCCAGCGTGTCTTCTTCGCGGGACAGGATCAGACGTAGTAACGTCGCGATTTCCGGATCGTCTTTCAAGGACGATACGCGGTCGGAAAGAAGGCAAGTCTTGATCCTGCCAATCAGGCTCGTCCAGTGGTGGGCGGCTTCCGCGCAGCAATCCGCGGCTTCACGAAGGGATGCGCTTCGGCAGACTGCAGCGCTCTGCCGAAGGTACGAGGCATACACCTTGCGACCCAGGCCGCCGGACGCAACGATCTCGCCTTGGACATAAAGCATCCAGGCAGTGGCCTTGAGCCGATCCTCATACCGGTCGCACACCGGCTCCCATGACAGGAGAGCATTCGAAAACGTTCTCAGACCGTCAAGGCCGTAGTGCACAAATTCCTGACCGGACGGCGAAGTCATCAGGAACAATGTCTTGGTCAGCGCCGTTCGGATCAGGTCCTGCTTAGGAGGCGCCGGCCTGGGTGGCAAGAGTACGATCCACCTGTTCCTGGATTTGAGGAAGCACTTACTGTCCTCATCGCCGTGGCCTCGCGCCTGCTGGAAAACCGCGAGCGGCATCTCGACCGGACGAGGGATATCGGGCTCAAACACTGTCACGCTATTGGCGGCATCGTTGACCGAGGTGAGGACAAGCCAGTGCTCGCCGAAGTAGATGTCGCCCAGGAAACCGGGCGTGTCGTCCTTCCATCCCAGATACCGGCCGATCGCCTGGCGGGAAACTGCCACCATGACAGGCAATCCTTGCTTTGTGAAGTTGCGCAGACGAGCTAAAGACGTCTCCGCATCATCCGGGAAATTTCCCTGAATTGTGGCGCTGTAATTAAAGGCCAGGTTTTCGGCGCAGTCGAGACGGGTCCCGGAGATGGGCAGAAAGTGCTCCAGACAATTCCGGTCCGGATACTGGAGAAACTCCAGCGGTCCAAAGCCGTCGCGATACCCGAAGTGAAAGGAAGAACTAAGTCCGAAAAGGGTAGCATAGCTTTCCTTGATACCCAGATAATCGAAGATATTGCGCAGACACGTTATCCGGCAGTCGGACCCGACGAAGTGGTGCTTACCGTAGTTTTCTAAGTGAAGAGCGGAGCGCGGCATAGGAGTAACATGGCGACTCAGGAAGCCAGCGACCTCTGACCATCAACCCAGGCCAACGCGGTAGCGCGGACTTCGTTCAGGTCTCGTTTGTAGTGGCAGGAGGCCCGCAGCCAGCGGCCGTCTTCGGAGTTGTAGTCGAACAGAAGAAGTTCGCGCCAGATCGCCTCCAGTTCGAGGTCGGGAAACAAATCGGTCAGTCTGACGATGTTCTTGATGTAGAGTTCGATCTCCTTCGGCGTCTGCGGGCGGCATGGGTCGAACAGCCCTGGCATGGTGCGCTCGAGGTGGTAGACCCCGATGCTTGTCTGGACATCGATTGAGTATCCATGCCGGCTCCAGAGGCGGATTGCGTATTCGGTGTCTTCTACGCCCCATCCTACGAAGGATTCGTCGAAGAAAACGGACTGAGATCGCCAGACGCTGAAGTTGCATCCGATAATGCCAAGCCAGGGATCTCCGCCGGCTGCCCTTGCGTCCTGAAAGATCGAACTGGGGAACTTGCCGTAGCGGGATAATTCGTCGTAGCGGCTTTCCGCAAGGAGCTGAGGAACATCCAGATCGGGGTATTTGCTAAGGAACAGGTACTTCCGGCTTCCGCTGACGAGTCTGGGCTTTCCGTCGTGCGCCGCGACATGCTGTCGCACAAAATCGGTCGGAACGACGATATCGCCGTCAATGAAAATCAGGAGGTCGCTCACGGCGCAGCGGATCGCGTTATTCCGTGAGGCGCTGAGCGTAAAGCCGACATCCGGTTGCCAGATGTAGCGAATGCGGACAGGCATTGTGGGAGCGTCCTGCTTCACAATGCTCAGCATGTCCTCCGACGAGCCGTCGTCACAAACCACGATTTCCCACGATCCCTGGTAGTCCTGAGCCCTCAATGCAGTCAGAACCCAGGGCAGAAATTCCCTCTGCTGGTAGACGCATATAACGACAGTTACCGACGGCTGTCTGCTGGACATTCGCCCTCCTTAGGCGGCACGAAACGGCCGATGCCGAGTGTTAGTCAACACAGACGAGGTTACGCGGTTTACGCTTTGCGCTCCATACCCAAAAACAGTTACTGTGCAGATGGAGCGTCAGGTCTCTTTTGCCCGGCGAGTATCGGTGCGATATCGTAAGTGCGAATGGAACCACCACGCATACGTGTGCTGTGCGTTGACGATCATCCCGTAGTCCGCGAAGGCATTCGCGCCGTTCTCAGCATCCATCCCGACATAGAGGTAATTGCCACCGCGGGGTCCGGGGAAGAAGCGGTCGCGCTGTTTGAGCAGCACAGACCCGACGTCACGCTGATGGATATGAGGATGCGCGGGATGTCTGGCGTTCAGGCGATCGGTGAGATACGGCGCAAGTCGCCGCAGGCACGGATCATTGTGCTGACGAGTTACGAGGGCGACGACCAGATCTTCCAGGCGATCCAGGCGGGCGCGGTTACGTATGTTCTGAAAGACATGATGGCGGAGAAACTGGTTCATTTTGTGCGCGCGGTGCATAACGGGGAGCGGCCTATTCCGGAAGAAGTGGCCGCACGCCTGGCGGGGCGCATCGGGCAGCCTGCGCTGACCAGCCGCGAAATAGAAGTTCTGGCGCACGTTGCCAAGGGCGGCAGGAACAAAGAAATAGGATGGGCGCTCCAGATTTCCGAAGCTACGGTCCAGGTGCACCTCAAGAATATCCTTGCAAAACTCGGCGTTCACGACCGGACGGAAGCCGTCACGACGGCACTTCGCCGCGGCATTCTTCAACTGCCCTGACGATTCGGCAATAACATCCTGGCACCCTGGTAAATACCTAAATCCAGGTATACCCGGCTACCGCTATCACGGCAGGGACTTTCTTCTGAATTTCGCTTACGATTAACGCATTCGATCATGAGCGGCTCGGCCAGGAAACGCGTGATGGTAGTGGAGCACAACGCAGCACTGCGGGATGGCCTGTTCGCCCTGATCAGTGAGCAACCGGACATGCAGGTGGTGAGCACCGCGGGTCACGCACGCGAGGCGATGCGGGCGATTCAGCGATCCGAGCCCGATGTGGCTATCGTGGATGCGAATATTCCCGGCGCCCTGGACCTGATGCGCCGTTTCTGCAGCGAGTATCCGAGCATGAAACTGATCCCGCTGGTCAATTACGAGTGGGACAGCGACGTGGCCGCCGCAGTGGCGGCAAGCGGCGAGCCCTGCATTCCCAAGGACCATATCAGCCAGCGCCTGCTCTCCCGGATTCGCGGGCGCGCAGAAGAGTAGAGAGGAGATCCACGTGATGTCAGGAGTATTCGACCAGCGGACAGGTTTCGTGTCTTTCGGCAAAGGGCAGCGTGCGGCAAAGGGCCAGGCCGACCCTTGCGCCGGAATGGCGATCGACTGGGATGGCAGGCTCCACAACCGCACCGACCTTGTGCGGCGGCAGGGAGGAGCGGGCCTCGACGATGCCTCGTTGGCTCTGCATGTCTTCGGGCAGGGCGGCGCGCGTGCGCTCGATAGTCTGATTGGCGACTGGAGCGCGGCGTTCTGGGATTCGCGGAACTGCCGGCTGGTGCTGGCCAGCGACTACACAGGTGTGCGGCCGCTCTATTACTCGTGTATCGGTGGAGTGGTGAAGTGGTCCGTGTCACTGGCGGAGATGCTGTCCGGCTCTCCCACCAGACCCACGCTGGATGAGGACTACGTTGCCGAATTTCTGGCTCGCGGCGGATCCTCTACCCGGACTCCCTGTCAGGATATCCGCATCGTTCCGCCGGGGCACGCATTGTGCGCTTCGGAAGGCCGCCTGAATCAGATCGCCTTCTGGCAACCTGACGGGAACGCTCTCCGTTTGCGCAATCCGGACGATTACCGGGTGCGCCTGCGCGATCTGTTTGAGGATGCGGTGGCCGCGCGGTTGCAGACGGCGGGGCCTGTGTTCGCGGAGTTGAGCGGCGGGCTCGATTCCACCGCGGTAGTCTGTGCGGCGGACCGGCTGATCCGCGCAGGCCGAGTTCCGGCAACCAGTCTTACCGCGGTGAATTATCAATCGCCGGGATCTCCCGACGAACGGTTTTACAACATCGTGCGCAATGAACTGGGGCTTGGTTCGCTCGATATCGACACGGCCGATTATCCGTTCGTGAGCCGGAACTCTCCGGGCGATGCGGCGCCCATGTACTGGGAAACGCGCTGTCATGAGATCGCGCGCCGCCTTCGCACGACAGGCTCCACCACTTTCCTGACAGGCCGCATGGGAGATCTCGTCATGGGGAACTACCTGGACGATTCGGTGCAGGTAGCGGACCTGTTGCGCGACTTTTCAATCGGGAAGGCCGTTTCGCAGGCCTGGTCGTGGAGCCAATATCTTCGCTCGCCGGTTTACTCGATTCTTACTCAATCGCTCCGGTCCTGTTTCGCGCTCCCGCGCGTGCCCTCCGTTCTGGACCGCGAGAATTCGCTGCTGCCGAGCTTCGGCGAACGGGTGCGCTCGGTGCTGGCGACGCCGTCCGTCAATTCCTGGCGCCACTCGTCCCCGAGCAGGACTCAACACCTCAACACGCTGCAGCAGGCGATAAACTGCGGCGCACTGCAGACGCCCGCGCCGTTGCGGCAAGTCTTCTGGAGCCACCCGTTCACGCATCGGCCGCTGGTGGAATTCATGATGGCGATTCCGCCTTCGGTGGCGTGCAGTCCGGGCGAACCGCGCAAGCTGATGAGGGCCGCGCTCGCGGGTATTTTGCCCCCGGCTGTCCGGGCGCGGCGTTCCAAGGCGTCGTTCAGCGCGGTTTTCCGCAAGTCGCTGCAACCGGTAGCCGCTGAGTTTCTCGACTCGCGCAGGGAGCCGCTAGTGTCGGCGCGAGGGTGGATCGACTCGTCCCGTCTGCGTTCGCGGCTGCGCAGGTTCCTGCAGGGCCTGGAATGCAATGAGGCTCAGCTGCGCCAGGTGATCCTGCTGGAGCTCTGGATGAGCAAACATGAAGGCGCACGGACGTACGGGGAATTCGAATCGGAAGAGGTTGCGGCGAGCGTCGGTTCCTGACGGGCAGGCGGGATCGAAAAAATCGAACCAGAAATAAGAGGGCCCGCCGGCGTAAGAGGAAACGCCGGCGGGCCCTTGGCTTTTGGAGTTGCTTTGGCAGTTATTCCGGCCAGGTCGCCGGCGGTATGTCCACTTCGAATTCGAAGCCTTCCGGAAAGTCGCTTCCGTCCGGATCGACCCCCAGCATGGCAATACCCAGAATCACTTCGTCTGCGTCCCCGATCATTATCAAACCCGATTGATTGTTCACGTCTGCTCTCCTTTTCGTTCCGTTTGAAGTTGGTATTTCGACTTATGGCCGCGGCGACATGGACAGGCAGCCAAACTTTTTGGTTCTATACGCGCTCAAGCACGCACAGGCGCTCGGCAAGGGCCGGCGAATCGTTGACGACGCGCCCGTCGATCTCTACCCACGCGTGGCTGAGAAACGGTTTGGCGCGATAGCCGATGGTAAGCTGCCCCGGGATTCCGAAGCACCGGAGCAACCGAGTGGTCACCGTCGAGCGCTGTAGGCATCTTACCGGACGCCAGTACAGGCTGCTCGCAGTGGTTACAGCCTCGACAATGCGGCTGGTCAGATCCCGATCGGGCCAGACGGAGACTGCAACGCACTTCCGGCGCGACAGGGACGAGTGCACCCGGTGAAAGCCAAAGAGCGCCATCTGCAAATCGTAAGCGACAAGTTCGCGCAAGGCGCAGGCAATGAGGCGCAGCCGGGAAATTGTCCGTGGGGCGCTCTCACCTACGACGAGTTTCTGCGCGATCAATTCCTGAACAAATTTTTCGATTTCGTTACGGCTTTGTTGCGTATCTGTTGCGGTATTACCAGGGATATCGTCGACAACAGCTTGCGGGAAACTTCCGTCCTCCAGGCTTTTCCATACGTTCGCGCGAGGCCCCTCGCAAAGATACAGACGCCCCTCTTTGGTGTCGAGGATCACCACGACATCGTCTGTTATGGAGGCGCGAACGTGCGAAGCGACACGGTATTTCGAATGTGAAAACGCGTTTGGCTGTCCAGTGTTCGGCTTCATTTCTTGCTGTTCTTCTTCAACGATATTCCGAATCTGCGCCGCTGGCCATACTGAAATTCAGATATGTCTTTCTACCATGTTTCGGGTAAGCGCGTGGATTCAGTGGGATTTCCTCGATTCCTGCGCCTGTATTTGTCCTGAACAGGCGGCGACCGTTGACAAATAGGCCATATCGGCGTATGATCTTTCCACCGGCGGAGAAAAACGGCTTGCGTGCGATGGTGCGCCCCAACCACTCAGGACGGCAAATCCAATACCGGCCACGGAACGGCAGAATCAGGTGCGCAGTCGTCCTGGTTTTGCTGCAGTTCACCGTCGCGTTCGCTCATGCGCAGGGCCTCAGCACCCGCTACATGCACACCGGCTGGGCTCGCCGGGATGGCTTCGGGCTTTTTCCCGTGCAGGCGCTGGCGCAGACCAACGACGGTTATCTTTGGATTGGCACGCCGACAGGCCTTTGGCGTTTCGACGGGACGCAGTTTGTCGAGTGGCGCGAAGCGGCCGACGGCGTTCGACTGCCGAGTCAGGATATCCGTTGTCTCCTGGCAGCTGAAGGGAACTCACTGTGGATCGGCACCGCGGCGGGGATCGACAAGCTGGAGCGCGACCGCCTGGTCCGATACGCCTCCTGGGACGATTCCACGCAAAGCGGCGCGCGGGCGTTGTTCAAAGACGCAACGGGTGGTCTCTGGGCCGGAAAGAGCGGTTATCATGGCGGGAACCTCCTTCTCATCCGCGACTCCGGCACGTTGCCCTATGGTTCGGGCGACGCTCTTCTGAACTCCGGTATCAACGCGATTTTTCAGGACCATGAGAGGAATCTCTGGATCGGAACGCGGCGCGGTCTGTGCCGCTGGGCGCCCGGAAAGCCCGAGACCTTTCTCACCGATCCCGCCACCGAAGTCTTCTCTATCGCGGAGGATTCCCGCGGGCAACTGGTAATAGCGGCGAGCGCATCGAGCGCTCCGAGCAGGCTGCTTTACCGTTCGAACGGTAAGTTCGTGCCGCTGGCGACGTCGGACGAAGACATCAAGAGCAACGCGCGAACTGTGATGCGCGACAGATACGGCTCGATCTGGGCCGGCACCTTCAGCAGCGGCCTGCTGCAGATCAACGACGGGAGTGTGCAACGGTTCACCAGATCGGACGGACTTTCCGGCTCCACCGTCCAGGCTCTTCTCGAAGACCACGATGGAAATATCTGGGTGGGCACGCGGACGGGACTCGATCGCTTCCGGCCCACCAGCGCGGCTCAGTTGTCGCAGGATCAGGGCCTGTCCGAGGATCTGGTCACGGCGGTGCTCGGAAGCCACGACGGCGGCGTGTGGATTGGCACCGCGACTACCGGTCTGAACCGATACGATGGAAAAACGATCGCTCACAAACGAACGTCGGACGGCCTGCCCAGCGATTCCATCCTGTCGATTTACGAAGATGCCAAAGGCCGGCTGTGGGCAGGTACCTCAAAGGGGCTGGCGATTCTGAGCGGATCGCGTTTTGAGACAGTATCCGGACCCGGCGGCAGTCCGCTGGGGCATGTAACGGCACTCACCGGGGATCGCGCCGGCCGTGTGTGGGCGGTGGATGGCGCGAAGGGAATTTATGCGATTGCCGGGAGGACGGCCAGGGCGCTGGACGTCAGGGGACTGCCCGCGACCGACGACGTATATTGCACACTGGCCGACGCCAGCGGTGCGTTGTGGATTGGCTACTATCACGGGGAACTTGCGGTAGTCGGAAACGGATCGGTGGTAAAGTACGCCGCCGACCGGGAGCTCGCGCCGGGGGCAATTCTGGGCCTGAATCAGGATAGTTCCGGCACCATGTGGGTAGCGAGCGCCGGCGGGCTCAGCCGGTTCCGCGAAGGGGTGTGGTCGAGGTGGCGCGTCAAAGACGGCGCACTCCCATCCGGCGTTCTCCAGATTGTCTCCGACGACCGGGGACAGCTTTGGCTCGTGACGGCGAACGGAATACTCAGCCTGCCGCCGGACCCGGCCGGCCGCGGCGATAATGCGCGGCAGCCGGTGCTTCGTTACGTCCCGTATGAGACCGGGCAGGGTGTTCTGCCTCATGCCGGAATTATGAGAGCCCAGCCCCGTGCATCTAAATCGCGCGATGGGCGGCTGTGGTTCGCCGGCGAAGACGGAGTGACAATCATCGACCCCGCGAGGCTTGTTCCCAAAGCGGCAGCGGCTCATATCATCATCGATAACGTGCAGGCGGACGGCCGCGGGGTGGGAACGGATGCCGCAAATCCCGCTCCTGTCGTTTTCCGCGGCCGGGAGTTGCAGGTCGATTATAAGACGACCAGCCTGAGCGGCAATCAGGATTATCAGTTCCGTTATCGCCTTGCGGGCTTCGATCCCGAATGGGTGGAAGCCGGACGCGGGCACCGCGCCCGGTATACAAATCTGCCTTCGGGAACCTATCGTTTTACGGTTGCCGCATCCGCCGCGCCCGGTGTCTGGGACAGCGCGACGGAGCCGTTGACTTTCGAGGTCCATCCGGCGTTCTACCAGACTTTCCTCTTCCGGTTCGTTTGTACGTCGCTGGCGTGCGCGGCGATGTTCGGCTTCTATCAGTTGCGGCTCCGGCAGATCTCGCGCCGCTATGAACTGCTGACCTGCGAACGGCTGGCGGAACGAGCCCGCATTGCGCGCGATCTGCACGACACGATGTTGCAGAGTGTAGTCGGCGCCTCTCTGCAGCTGGAGGCGCTTTCCCACATACAGGGTCATACCCCGGAGCAATATCACACAGACCTGCACCGCATTCGCCTGCAGGTGGACGACGCCCTGGTTGAGACGCGTCATGCGGTCTGGGCGCTTCGCGCGCCGGCGCTCGAAGGTGCGGATCTGGCGTCGGCTTTGCAGCAGGCGGGCACGACGCTGACGGCATACGGCAATGTTGGATTCCTGCTGAAGGTCCAGGGAAAGCCACTCCACTTTCCTCCCGATGTGGAGGACGACCTCTTCCGCATCACGAAAGAAGCGATTGCGAACGCGGTTCACCACTCGCAGGGGAAACAGGTCAAGACGGAACTAGTCTATTCCAGGGAGAGCCTTGTGATACAGATCGACGACGATGGCCGCGGATTCGACCCTGCCTCTCCTGAAGCCTCCCTGCCCGGACATCTGGGGCTGCGAGGTATGCGCGAGCGGGCTCACCGCCTGGGCGCGGATCTTGCTGTGACCACATCCAGCGCCGGTACCCGGATCGCTCTAAGCCTGCAGGTGCCCGAACCCGCGGAGCGCGGCATCTTTCAACAGATCCGCAGCCGCTTCGTTCGTAGTACGATGCCGGCGAGTGCGGATTCCGTCCATCCCGACGATGTGGGGCTTTGAAGGCTCATGAAGCCGACGCGGGCCTTGCGACGGCGCTCACCCAGCGGCGGTCGATGGTGACGGCCACCGATCGCTGCAGCAATTGAATCGAGAGCACCAGCAGATCTCTGCCGTTGGTGGATACGAGAGTGCCGCGGATGCCACGCAGCGCGCCGCCCGTAACCTGGACGGCATCTCCGGCAGCGAGGAAGGGCCATGGCTCCGCGCGGTAGTCGGCTTCGAGCGAGCGTTTGACGGCTTCAATCTCGCTGTCTTCCAGGGCTATCGGCGTCCTGCCCGCTCCTAGCAGGCGCACGACCCCCGCGGTGGTGACGACCTTACCGCCATCGTCGCTGCCATAGGATGAAGTGAGCGCGAGCTTGCAGAATACGTAGCCGGGAAACAGTAGGCGCTCTCTGTTCCTGGCGCCCGGCTCTTTGCGGGCCTTATAGGTTGGCAGGTATTCTTCGTAGCCCTTATAACGAAGCAGGGTTGAGACCATATTCTCGCGCTTGGGTTGAACCTGAAGCGCGTACCAGCGTTGTGTGTTGTTGTTTTCGCACATAGTCTTCGTACCGGTGCAAGCTGTTCTCGTAGTAAGGCTAAGCGATATGTGCCTTGTGACTGAATACCTAAAAGCAGTTACCGGCCCGCATTACTGAGAATCGTGTCCGGCGATCAAATCCTCGTACCTAATTTCAGGTATTCACACACGAATAGCCGGGACGGTAGGATCTTCACATCAGCAAGTCGCCCGGAACTCAACTCCGGACAACTTCCAGCGACAGCTTTGTCGTTTTCCTTTTTTCCGTAACAACACCAACAAAAACTCACACGAAAGGGCTCCTTATGGATCACTTAAAAGCACGTATCAAGCGGCTAATCGCCGAACGCCTGAATCTGCGGATCTCGCCCGAAGAGATATCGAACGCGAGTCCTATCTTCGACTCTGCCGACGGTGGACTCGGCCTCGACTCCATCGATGCTCTGGACCTTGTAGTCGGCATCTTCGAAGAGTTCAACGTCGAAGTGGAGCAGAACGACATGCACATCTTCCGCTCCGTAAACACGCTGGCCGAATACATCGGGTTCCGCACCAATATGGCTCCCGAATTAGCCGCGGTTGCCGTCGGCCACTCGGCGTAACGAGCGCGACTTATGGGACAGCGAAGAATAGTCGTAACGGGGCTGGGCGTGATCGCTTCCAACGCTTCCAACAAGGAAGAATTCTGCCACAGCCTTCAGACGGGGACGTCGGGCATCAAGGAAGTCACGCTGTTCGACGTCAACCCCTATTGCAATGCGCACGCGGGGGCAATCGACGGGAAACACATCGCGCCCGAATATCCGGCCGACTCCTACGATCGCGCCACCCGCCTCGCGCTCACGGCCTCGCGGGAAGCTCTGGGCGATGCGGGCCTGCCTCTCACTCAACCTCTGGGACCGCGTGCCCGGGTTGCGTTAGGGAACTCTCTCGGAGGGTGGTTCAGCTATTGCGAGCACATGCGCAGCGAGCACCGCGCTGGCGTTGCCGCGGCAGCCGCCGAACCCTTCGACGGACTGGTCAACGTCCCGCCCTGCCGTATCGCCTCCGCAATCTGCGAGGAGTTCGGCATCTCGGGCGGCCACGTCACGGCGGTCACGGCGTGCGCGGCCGGAAGCAATTCGATCGCTTTGGGACTGGACATGATTCGGGAGAACCGCGCGGATGTTGTGCTCAGCTGCGCGACCGATCCGCTTTGTGAGTTGTCGTTTTCAGGATTCAACATCCTGATGGTGATGACGTCCGGCGTCAGCAGGCCCTTCGACCGCAACCGGACCGGCTTGCTCGTGGGAGAAGGAGCGGGCTGCCTCGTTCTCGAAGAACTGGAACACGCACGGAAGCGAAACGCCAGGATCTACTGCGAAATTCCCGGGTATGGGCTCAGCAACGACGCTCATCATCCCACGCAGCCGGATCCCACCGCTTCGGGAGCATGCAGGGCTATCTCCCGGGCACTCACCGATGCCGGAATCGATCCATCCGAGATGGATTACATCAACGCGCACGGAACGTCGACCGTATATAACGATCTGACGGAACTCAGGGCGGTGCGTCAGATGTACGGAGAGCGTTCTTCGCAGATTCCGATCAGTTCGATCAAGTCGATGATCGGCCACACCCTCGGCGCGGCCGGCGTTATCGAGGCCATCGCTACGGTGCTGGCGCTGGAGAAGCAATTCCTGCCACCGACCGTCAACTTCGAAACGCCTATGGACGATTTCAACTTCGACTTCGTCCCGCAATCGCGCCCGATAACCGATGCCCGCGTCATGTCGTCGCATTCCTTTGGATTCGGCGGCAACGCGGCATGCATTATCTTCCGGAAACTCCAGAACGAACCGGAGACCGCGTTCCTCCCGATCTTCCACGCGGGGCTCACATCCCCCGAAGGCATCCCCCATCATGTCTGACAAGATCGATATTTCCGTCGTGGTGATCACGCACAACAAGGCTTCCTACCTCGAAGCATGTCTCAATTGTCTGGGGCAGACGACTTTTGCACGGCATCGCTTCGAGGTAATTGTTGTCAATGACGGATCGACCGACCGGACGCGCGATCTTCTCGATGCGTACTCGGCGACCTATACGCTGAGTGCAATTCATAAGGAGCAGGGGGGAATCTCTTCAGCCCGGAATGCCGGTATAGCGGATGCCGCGGGCGAACTCCTGGTGATGCTGGACGAGGACTGCCTGCCCGATCCCTCCGCTTTACAAAACCTGTGGGATGCCTACCGCGCGAATCCCACGGCCTTGTTCATCGCCAATGTCATCCATATCGACGTCTGCCACGTCAGCGGCGTGTGCGCCCGTGTCAATCGCGGCTCGATGGACTTTATGGAGACAGTGGATACCCTGTCTCCCCAGGCCTATACGTTCGCCCTGCAGCCGATACTCCGCTCCATCAAAGAGCATCTCGACGAGCTTGAAGTGGGATGGATCGGAGCGCAGGGCCCCTCCGTGAGCATGAGCCGGCAGATGTGGGCGGAGGTTGGCGGATACGACGAGACGTTTCGGAAATACGGAATGGAGGACTTCGACCTCGCATTTCGGTTCCGGTCGCAAGGCGGGAGGCTTCTCTACGTTGAGAACGCCATCCTGTATCACCTCGACCATGGCCACGACAAGACCCGGCTGTTTGCGGAAGCAACGCTGTCGGTGAAACAGTTCTATCGGAAACATGCGGCGACGCCCGAGGCCAAGCCGTTTATGGACTTCATTCTTGGCGGCATTTCGTTTCTCGCTTTCAATAACAGGGTGGCGCGGCTCAAGGGGAAGGCGGAGGTCGACCTACCCTGTCTTGATAAGACTTTCTCCGCTTATGAAATGGCGAAATACCGGGGCTCCCAGGTCGCCAGTCAGCCAACGCCGCCTGTAGAGTATCGGTATAACAGTTCGCAACAGTTCTGCCTGAACCTGCTCGTCAAGAAGCTCAGGCACGATATCGATCTGGACCCGCCACAGGCGGCCGAGAAGCTTGCCTTCGAAAAGGGCCTCCATAGCCGCGTGCTCGTCGTGGCGCCTCATATGGACGATGAAGTCATTGGCTGCGGCGGCGCCATCGCCAGCTGCGCGGAGGCCGGCATCAGGATGAGCGTTGCGTTCTGTACTTCCGGCGCGGGCGGCGTAGTCAGGCGCCGTCAGGATCAGCCGTCCGACGTGTCCCAGGTGACCGGAAAAAGAGTGGACGAAAGCAGGGAGGCCGCGTCGCTTCTGGGAATCCAACAGGTGGTGCACCTGAATGGCGCGGAGGGCAGGCTGAGCAAGAACCCCGGCGGCGCGGCGGAACTCATCGACCTTTGCAACAACGAGTCGTTCGATACGGTCTTCATCCCCGGGGCCCGCGAAATGCATCCGGACCACATTGTGGTTTCGCGCTGGATCACGGATCACCTGAGCAGACTGACGAAAGCGAAACATATCTTCGAATACGAAGTATGGGGCAGTTGCAGCCCGACGCACTACATCGACCTCGACAGCAAAGCGTGGGAGCGGAAGCGGAAAGCGCTGTTGGCTTATGACACTCAGCTGAAAGAGCTGGACTATCTCACGGTGATGGACTTTCTTGCGACAACCCGCGGGGTGCAGATCGGGTCGACAAGTGGGCGAGCGGAAGTCTATCGCCGGATTCGTTGATCCATCCAACGGAGACCTACGAGAGTGACACCCGCAAACGATCCGCCGCAGGCAACGCGCACGGAGTTGCCAATCCGGTTTGCCGACGTCGACATGATGGGCGTCGCTCACCACACGACGTATCTGCATTGGTTCGAACAAATGAGGTTTGGGTTCCTGGAGCGGATACTCGGTCTTAGTTATGAAGTTCTCGAAAGGGACCAGTTCACCTGCCCGTTGATCGGCTGCAACGTCCGCTATCTCCAGGCGGTACTCTTTGCCGATAAGCCGGTGGGATTCGTAAGACTCGAGCTGCACAAAAGAGCAAGCGTGACCTTTTACTATTCGATCTTCAAAGACAGTACGCTCTCCCAACTGGCGGCAACCGGGACGACGTCGCATTGTTTTGTGAAACGGGACCTGACTTTACTGCTGCAAACACCCGAGATACTTCGCTCCGCGTTTGCGCAGGCCGTGGTCAAGCATCCCGACTGCTGTTTCGTGAATCGGCAATAACCCAAGAGAGAAAGAAATGGATACTTCAGGCATTCATTCAGGCAGTTGGGTGGTAGGGTTTTGGGCACGCCATCACGGCGCCCATTTCTCGGAAGCCTCTTTGTTCGGGATTGGCCGGACGGCATGGTACGGCTTCGACCCAACGGCACAAGATCCTAGATTCTATACGTATCACCCGAACAGAGTGATGCGGACGCTCATTGCGCTCAACATCGCAACGGCAGTCTATCGGCGCGTTACGGCGGCCCGGTTGCCTTCACCACATGCTGAATTAGCGCGCGGCTTTCCGGTTCTGCTGGAAGTTAACGAGGCCCGTTTAACACCGGCCGGTTCCGGACAGGATGGCTATTGCCTGTGCTA
>Ga0302140_10005394_pt1 | contig 16147 bp, 16 predicted proteins | sample I_Bog_E1_1_FD_202095 | JGI IMG/M metagenome (GOLD analysis project Ga0302140, IMG submission 202095) | Peat permafrost microbial communities from Stordalen Mire near Abisko, Sweden - I_Bog_E1_1 | ecosystem: Environmental > Terrestrial > Soil > Wetlands > Peat | place: Sweden: Abisko, Stordalen... | reverse complement strand
CTGAATGTCTTTGAAAAGCCGGAGATCACGATGGTTCTTTCCTTCATCCCCGCCAGCGTGGCCGCGGAGATATGCCGGGCACCGTCGTATACGAAGTACTCGTAAATCTCGTCGGTAAACAAGAAGAAGTCGTGATCCTGGCAGACGGTTGCGATTTCCTGAATCTCGGCGAGGGAGAAGACTTTGCCGCCTGGGTTGGATGGAGTGTTGAGGATGATGGCCCGGGTCTTCGGCGTGACTGCAGCCTTCAGCGCGTCAACGTCGAGCGCCCAGTCAGGCTCACTCAGCGCGACGAACACCGGGTTGATCCGCATTGATTTGAACGTAGACACATGGTAGCCGTAGAACGGCTCGAAGAGCAGCACTTCGTCACCGGGATTGAGCAATGCCATGGCAGCTGCGTGGAGCCCTCCCGTTGCACCGGAAGCGACGAGGACTTCTGTTTCGGGGTCGTATGTGAGGCCGTAGTCGCGCTGCTGCTTGGCTGAGATGGCGTTGCGCAGCCGACCAATGCCATCAAGTCGCGTGTAGATATTGTGGCCAGCCCCGATAGCCTGGATCGCGCCCTCCTGCACGGGTTCCGGAACGGGAGTGTCGCAGACGCCCTGCGCCAGATTGATGCCGCCCATCTGTTCGCAGGCGACGGACATGGCGCGAATTTCCGATTGGACAGTGCCAGGGGCGAGTTGGCTAAGAGCAAGGCGCGAAGCGGCGGGAGTCGTTGGCATCGGGAAGATCCTTCTCCTGACATCTTACATATTGACGGATTCATGATGCCGGAAAGAAGCCGGATGTGGTCAACGGCGTAGAATTTGGTTTTTATGCATGAGCTTTCGATAGTTTCGAGCGTTGTGGACTCGGTGACGGAATCGCTGGCTGCCTACCCAGGCGCAAAAGTGCTTGAAGTCCGGCTGCTAGTGGGCGCCCTCGCCAGCGTGGTCGTGGATTCGTTGCAATTCTGCTGGGGAATTGCGACAGAAGGCACGCCGCTGGAGGGCTCGAAGCTTGTAGTCAAGACTGTGCCGGTGGTGATGCATTGCGCGAATTGCGATGCGGATGTTGAATTGGAGGGGCTGCAGAGCTTCCGATGTCCGCGCTGCGACGAGCCTTGCTGCGACTTGCGACAGGGGCGCGAGCTGGAAATTGAGTCGTTCGAGATTGATGACGAGCCCGGAAGCAAAAAAGCCGGAGAGGAAGAGATTGGGGTAAAAGCATGACAAGGATCGTGGAACTGCGGCAGGGGATTCTCAAGAAGAATGACGAACTAGCTCGTGGGTTGCGGGGGCGATACGGGGCCGCCGGGGTTTTGGTGTTGAATCTCGTATCGAGCCCTGGGACGGGGAAAACGGCATTTCTTGAGCGGACGCTGCGGGATTTGAAGGCTAGGGGGGCGCGCGTTGCAGCACTGGTCGGCGATCTGGAAACCGACAACGATGCACGCCGTCTTGCCGCCAGCGGGGCGCCTGTTCGCCAGATCAATACTCATGGAATCTGCCACCTGGATGCGGAGATGATCGACAAACATTTGGTTGGTTGGGAGGGTGTGGAACTCGCTGGCCTCGACTACTTGTTTATCGAGAATGTCGGCAACCTGGTCTGCCCATCTAGCTACGATCTTGGCGAGGGAATTCGCGTGGCGCTATTATCTGTTACCGAGGGTGAAGACAAGCCGCTGAAGTATCCCACTCTGTTCAATTCGGCGGACGCGGCGGTGATTACTAAGATGGATATAGCCGAACCGTGCGGGTTTGACCGCGAATTGGCGCTGAAAAACATCAACGAGATTCGGCCGGGGATACGCATCTTTGAAACTTCGGCGAAGACGGGGGTGGGCATGGAAGAGTGGCTTGCGTACCTCGAAGAGGAGCGCAGAAAGAAGAGATCGTAGTCAACATAATCGAAGGGTTTAATTGCGATGGCCGTGAAGAAAGTAAGTGTAGAGAGCGGCAAAGACGACGTGGATGCATACTTGGCGCGAGTTCCTGAACCGGCACGGACGACGCTGGAAAAGATGCGGGCGATGGTGAGGGCAGCTGCGCCAAAGGATGCCACGGAGGCGATAAGCTACGGGATTCCGTCATTCCAATACAAAGGTGGAGTGGTCTGGTATGCCGCGTTCAAAAAGCACTGCAGCTTCTTTCCCATGGATCACTCGCTGGAAGAAGAGTTTGAGGAAGAGCTCAAGAAATACAGGACTTCGAAGGGAACGATTCAGTTTCCAGTGGATAAGCCGCTGTCGAAAGCCCTCGTCACGAGGATTGTGAAGTCGCGCGTGGCGCTGAACAAGGCCAAGGCGCTGGGGTGAGATTTACCTGCGAGTGATTTTGATCACACCGAATGGCGCGTTCAAACCGGTATAAGGGATTTGCCATGTGTTTAGCGATACCCGGAAAAGTCGTTGGAATTGCCGAAGAGAACGGCCTCCACATGGGGCGTGTGGACTTCGGCGGAGTTGTGAAGCGGGTCTGCCTGGACTACGTCCCCGAAGTCGAGGTTGGGGACTACACCATTGTCCACGTTGGGTTTGCCCTCAGCAAGATCGACGAGGCGGAGGCGCTGAGAACCCTGGAAGTCTTCCGCCAGATGGGAGTGCTTGACGAAGAACTGGCTGACGGGGATGAGGCTTTTGCCCGCGCTGCCTCGGCGCCGTCCTCGCCCTGCCCCGACGGGAGCTGCGCACCCAAATGAAGTACCTTACCGAGTTTCGGAATGGCGAGATTGCCCAGCGGATGGCGCGGGAAATCCATGCCATTGCGACGCGGCCTTGGAAGATCATGGAAGTTTGCGGGGGGCAGACGCACTCCATTATCAAGAACGGGATCGACCAGATGCTGCCTGCTGGGATCGAAATGATTCATGGGCCTGGATGTCCGGTGTGCGTGACTCCGCTGGAATTGATCGACAAGGCGCTGGCGATTGCGGCTCAGCCTGGCGTGATCTTCTGCTCGTTTGGCGACATGCTGCGGGTTCCGGGAACCGATGCTGATTTGTTCCAGATCAAGGGCGCGGGCGGGGATGTGCGGGTTGTCTATTCGCCACTGGATGCGGTCGAGATTGCCGCTAAAAATCCTGGCAGGCAGGTGGTGTTTTTTGGGGTGGGATTTGAGACTACCGCTCCCGCAAATGCAATGAGTGTCCACATAGCCAAGCGGCGAGGGCTGAAGAATTTCTCTGTGCTGATGTCGCATGTGCTGGTACCGCCGGCGATTGCGGCCATTCTCGAGTCGCCTGGAAATCAGGTGCAGGCCTTTCTGCTGGCCGGTCATGTGAACAGCGTGATGGGCTACTGGGAGTATCCGCCGATCGCAGAGAAGTACAGGATTCCGCTGGTCGTGACCGGCTTCGAACCGCTCGACCTGCTGGATGGAATTCGCCGCGCAGTGATTCAACTGGAAGCTGGCCGGTATGAGGTCGAGAACGCCTACGAGCGCATCGTTACCTATGATGGCAATCAACCCGCTCAGAAGATGCTTGCTGAAGTTTTCGAGGTAACGGACCGGGCGTGGCGTGGGATTGGCGTGATTCCGAAGAGCGGTTGGCGGCTCAGCGAAGGTTATCGCGAGTTTGACGCCGCAGAGCGGTTCCACATTACGGGGATTCATACTGAAGAGTCGCCGCTGTGCCGCGCTGGAGATGTGCTGCGCGGAGCCATCAAGCCGGCGGAGTGTGGAGCGTTTGGCAAGGAATGCACGCCCAGGCATCCGCTGGGAGCTACGATGGTCTCGAGCGAGGGGGCTTGTGCGGCGTACTTCAACTATGGGCGGTTTTTGTCGGCGGAGGACCTGGCAACAGCTGGAAGTGGGTTGACGCATGCCTGAGATTGCAAATACCGAAACTTCAGTTGGTTCTTCGAATGACCGGTCCACGGATGTGCCGGATTTCTCGAACTGGACTTGTCCGCTCCCGCTTGCAGGCTATCCGACTATAGTGATGGGCCACGGCGGAGGCGGCAAGCTTGGCAATGAATTGGTGGAGCACCTATTCCTCCCCGCGTTCCGCAATGCGGCTCTTGAAAATCTGGGTGATGCCGCGGTGCTCAATCTTCCCAGCGGCCGGTTGGCGATGAGCACCGACTCCTTCGTAGTGCAGCCGCTGTTTTTCCCCGGCGGATCAATTGGCGAACTGGCCGTGAACGGGACGGTAAACGATCTGGCCGTCTCCGGAGCGGTGCCCAGATATCTGAGCGCGAGCTTCATTCTGGAAGAAGGATTCCCACTGGCGCAGTTAGCGGCAATTGTCGAAGCAATGGCTGCCGCTGCGACCACCGCGGGTGTGCGGATTGTTACCGGCGACACCAAGGTAGTTGAGCGCGGACACGGCGACGGCTGCTACATCAATACAGCCGGAATTGGCACGTTGCGCGAGGGCATCCAAGTGGGCCCGAATCGTGCAAAACCGGGTGACGCGATTCTGGTTTCAGGAACCATCGGGGATCATGGCATGGCCATCATGAGCGTTCGGGAGGGCCTCGAGTTCGAGAGCCAGATTCGGAGTGACTGCGCGGCGCTGAATGGCATGATTGGCGATGTTCTGGATGCGGCGGGCATGGCCGTTCATGCCATGCGCGATCCGACGCGGGGCGGGCTCGCTTCGACGCTGAATGAGATTGCGCAGGCCTCTGGCGTTGGGATTGCAATCGACGAAGCGCGGCTGCCTGTGCGCACCGAAGTGCAGTCGGCCTGCGAGTTGCTCGGCCTCGACCCTGTATACGTTGCGAACGAAGGTAAGGCAGTTTTCTTTGTCGCCCCAGAAGCTGCGGAGCAGGTGCTTGCCGTGCTCAAGGCTCATCCACTGGGTTGCGATGCAGCCGTGATTGGCCAAGTTACGGCCGAACACAAAGGTATGCTGGTAGCGCGCACTGCAATGGGATCGAACCGGGTGATCGCGCAGCAAATTGGCGAGCAGTTACCGCGCATCTGCTAACCCAGTGAATCTGTCGCTCAGCAAATCACACGAAGATTCCTTATCCGCATTTCATCCACGAAGCAATATGCAGAGTACTTTTTGTCCATTTGACCCATTTACGTCCAACCTGCATGCTCGTGGTCAGGTAAAAGGATAATCCATGCTCGCTTTTGCAGCTTGAGCCGCGCTTCAACCGCCGCAAACCGCACAGCCGAGGTAAGCTCCTCTGCCGATTTGCACCAGGGGCGAGCACAATCGAACCAATAGCTTACGGACAGATTTCGGACTGGCAGGTATTCATTCGCCGCCCTGATAGATGATGCAGGCGCTGGATCTAGACACCAACCAGGAACGCCCGGTGGTCAGAACGCCGGACTGAGATCAGTGTGTTTTGCTAAATCAGCTTGGCTCGCCTTGCCGCACGCGCTACGCCGGGCGGGGGATCGAGCAGGGCAGGTCTGGATGCATTCTGCTCTGGAAGTTGATCATGCAATACGACATTGAGTAGCTGCTTATTCACCCGGATTTGTCCATTGTAATCAATGTAGCCAAGCTTCCTGAATCGATTCATGAAAAAGCTGACGCGCGACCGGGTTGTTCCGATCATTTCCGCGAGAGTCTCTTGTGTCACAGGAGGAATTTGCGTGTCCGGCTCGCCCGGTTTGCCGAAATCCGCCATCAATAGAAGGATGCGCGCCAGGCGTCGCTCGCTGGAGTTGAAGAGTTGGTCGATCAGGTCCGCCTGTGTTCGTATACCGCGAAGGAGCATGAAGTTCAAAAAGTAGGTGGAAAAGAGGTGCTCCTCATGAAGAACGTGCAGCATTTGCTCGCGCGAGATTTTGAGAGCCACGCAGGCCACCACGGCAGAAGCTGTGGATGTACGAACACCGGTTGGTGACGCCAGGGATTCTTCTCCGAGAAAATCCTTGGTCGCCAATAGCGTAACTGTGGCTTCCTTCCCCTTTTTGGAGACGACGGTGAGCTTTGCGCGCCCCGATTGAATGTAGAAGATTGAGTCGGCATGGCCGCCTTGCAGGAAAAAATGTTGCTTTGCCTTTAGACGGATGATCTTGCGCCCATTTCCTTCGGTTCCAAGATAGCCTTCAACGCTAAAAGTCTCTTTTTTTTCTGATTCCATTTGAGCGGCCTCTTCCTGAATGCGCTTCCAGCGCCGAAGATCTCTGTGAGCGGTTTGCTCGCTGGATGCTGGCATTCCCTGGCAGAGTCTGCCCAGTGGTCTCACACGATGACAGCGTGACAGGTCGAGAGTCAACAAACTGAGCGGTTTGGCTCATTCGGGGCGGTTCCGCAATTGATGTCCCCCCTGGTGCGCTGCAAAGTGTGGCCTTTTCTGAAGAAAGAGCCCCTTGAGGACAGTGGTTCCGCATTGCATCAATTCTGCAACTGCTGTTCTCCGTTCGCCGGAGTTGTGTGTTCGGGATAGCGCGGCTTGCGTTATTGATATGAACTTTAAGAGAGAAAAGGCGCTATTGTGGCGGCGAATCAGGTGTTGGAGCGGGCTTTGGAGTTGCTGTTTCCGGTGGAATAACCGGTGGAGTTGGGGCGGCGGCGGGTTGAGCGGTCGCCGTTGTCGTCTGTGACCCGGGCGGTAGAACCGCCGGGATGATCGGCAACGTCAATGTTTGCACTGTTGTTGGATCGTCGCGCAGTCGCACAGACAAACTGCCGTTCATTGGATGCGGCACGTTAAGCTGGGTTCCAGTAAAGTCTGCCGGCACATCGGTGGCGTTGCTGAAGTCCGGCGTGGCCGCGAACGACGACGCCAGAAACAGATTTGTTCCCGTAAGCAGGCAGGGCTTGTTGATCGCACGCGGGCAGCGAAGGTCTTTGAACGCAGGCAGTCTCACCAGCGTGCCCAACGTTATCCAATCTCCTGGAACCCCCTCCGCCGACATGACGCGCACTGCGACCGGTCCAAAGCCCGAGAGACCAAACCGAGTCAATGGAGCCAGGGAAGCCATGGCAGTCTTAGTGTCTTCAAGCATCAGGCTGCCGTCCGACAATGACAAATCGGTGTGAAAGCTCCCGTCCACGGCCGCCAGCTCCACCTTCTCATCCCGGGAGAACGTTACCGGCACGCGGGACTTGAGAAAGAAGACCAAGCGTCCGTCCACGGGCAAATCATTCGGACTGCCGAGATGGACCGGCGAAGGCGCTGCTGAAGCGTCTTCCTGCACGCCCTTATTGAGCAGGACGACCTGCGGACGCGGTGCACCTACAGACACAGGAACCTTCAGCTTGCGGCCATCCAGCAACTGCACTTTGGCCTCATAGGACTTTCCAGGTTCGAGGTTCGCTGTGGAGGCTTCGGTGCTCATCACCAGTTGATCGAGATCCTGCACGCGGCTCAACTTCGCCGGCTTCAGCGCGATCCCTTCCAACTCCGCCTTCGCCACCTCGTCCAGCCGATTACCCTTTAACATTGCAGTCTGGTCTCCAGCGCTCAACGTCAGCCGCTCGAGTGAAGCTGCCTCCGCATAGGCTGTCAGCGACAGCTTCTCCGGCTTTTCCAGCCCAAATTGATAGATCTGCAGCGCCACAGGCCCCGGCGCCGCCTCGTTCATGGGTACATTCACTTCCAGCGAGTCAGGCTTGGGAGATTTCCAGTCAAGCTTCAGCGGTTTGCCGTCCACTAGTTGCTCAACCTTATCGACGCAGATAGTGCTGTCGTCTTCAAGATGCAGCGTATCTTCGCGGCCCACTACCAGCGCAGACTGCTCGCCCGACGCCACCGACCAACGGCCCGTTTGAGCAACATGCAGGTGGAAATGCGGGCCCTCCCAGTCATCAAACCCCCACTTGCCACGCAAGACCGCGGTCAAATCACCATCCGCGAGCGGGGGCATAACATCAACCGGCACCAGGCCACCCGCTGACGGATCAGCCTTTACATTCAGGTCTACCGGAGCGCCGTTTCCAGTTGCATGAGATTCAAGGTGCAACGTCAGATCGTAGGCCATCTGGGTAGAAAAGACGACGGGCGCGCCCTCAACGGACAGCACCAGGCCCGGCTTGAGTGCACAGTATTTCTCTGCCGGATTGATCGGATGTAGCGGTGGAGGCTTGGCTGGACCAACCGGCGGCAGCGCAACGACAACCACCGACTTGGGATCGCGAAAAGACGGCGGAACGTTCAGGCGCAGGTTCAACGTGTCCTTGGTTGGCAGCGCTATGGCCGGAATGTACTGAAAATGCGCCGTATGCAGCGAAGAAAGAATTCTCGCCGTATCCAGAATTGCGCCAACATAAGGGCTGAATGAGCCGCCGCCGGCCAGCGTCGAATAGCTGAGCTGGTTCATCAGGTCGCCGGTTGCCCCGTTTGCAAGTTGTGTCACCATCGATTCGTTATTGGCATCGTCGAGCACCAGTCCATCTGTGTGCTGCACCAGGCAGGGCGCCTGCTGGTCGCTGGGCTTGTCAAAGCATTGCTGGTCGACCTTGATACCTAGGCTGCGTGCCAGCTTCTCGGCGCGATCCTTGAGCATCGCCGGATCGGTAATAGAGGTGGCTTTAACCTCCGCCAGATACGTTTCGAGCCGCATGCGGTCAAGGCTGGCGGCTTGCAGATCCTGCGTGGCGCGGACAAATGCGCCGGGCCGTCCGCGAACCGCTGCGCGCAGGGTACTGAAATCCCCACCAGTCTCCGGTGCCAGAAACATCAGCGCCTGCTGCGCTTCCGAGGGAACAGTAACAAACACGCCCTCTTCGCGAACCTTCTGATTCCATGTCTCAACCCGGGTAAACCAGTCGGCGGGCGGCGGATTTGTCGAGCCACGCAGGAAAGCAACGATCAGAACATAATGAGCGGATTGGCTCTCCGGCAGGTCTGGATGAACCCACAGTCGGTCGCCGGGTTGCAGGCTGGGAACCTCGCTGATGGGCAGCGTCACCTCCCCGCGTTTCACATGTACGTCTACTTTTGGCCCCAGGAGATCGAAGGCTGGAGCATCGGCGTGCAGTCCGGTTGATACTAAAGAACATAGCAAAAACAACAACAGGCAACGACGCATATCCTCTATTGTACGGAGTCCGGCTTCAGAAAAAAGCGCGCCTCCTACGCAACTCTTTTTGAGATTTAGTGTTGCCTGCGACGCATTGAGTGCATGGATTGTTTGTTGATGGCACGCGAAATTTCTGAAAATCGAGTACACTGTGCATGAATAACTTTGAGCCGACGGATTAGCCTAAAGTGTTTCTGAATTCATGTAAGGTAGAAAAGACAAGTGAAAGATGGCTCATATTCGTAAACGAGCCAATGAGATACCGAAGAAGTCCTTACAGAATTGCAAAGAAGCGCTTCAAGGCCCTATCCACTCTATTCCCCGTTGGATAACCCGTTTCGTTGATTTGAATCTGTTCATCCTTTAACGGCGAAGATTTAGAAACCAGGATGCCCTCTTCCGCCCGCAGTGTGCGAAATAATCCAATTTCGGAATATGGCCATGAGGCCTCCGGAGGCGGGTTTCGCAGACATGCTGGCAGGTGCGGCACACGGAGAAGACCATATGAAATCGATAAGAGCTGCACAAAGCAGCGTAGATGTAAGCAGCCTCAGCATTCCCGATGCCGAGGAGATTATTGAAGAAGTATTGAACGATCTGGGATTTTCAGCGGATCCGGGACTGGCCCGCGCACTGCACTTCCTGGCTCCCCCGGGATACCAGGCTATTGTCGAGTTATGTAGTGAGAATGGTCGCAGCAAGCGGCGCAATGCCTCTGCGGAATCCTGGTCGCCGGAAGAGGATGAGGTTCGAATCTACTTCGAACGGACCGACGACTCGGAGGCTGCCCCACGTCCAATTCGCGCCTCAAAGGCAGATCTGGATCACGGCTACGAGAGCGAAGACGATGATAGCCAGGAGGCTCAAATCCCCGCCGACCTTGACGCCCGAGTCAAGGAGCTATGCGCCGCCCTGGCCGAGGCCGAACGTGGCGGACACGCTTTCATAGCCCTCAAATGGTTTCGCGACTCGTTCCTTCCCCGCAAGGCGTTCCGCTGGAATCAGCACCCCGAGTCACGCCAGGCAGTGCTTGCGGAGGCCATTCAGCGCGGCGTTGTGCTGACCAGCAAGATTGCCAATCCCAAGACTCCGGCGTACCCAACAACCACCATCAGGCTGAATCGCGCGGAAGCCGGAATGCCTGAGGAAGCGCAGCGATTCCACCCCGTCGCCGTCCACGGTGACTCAATAGCCGAGGCCATTGAAGAGGAACGGGGGAACATGTGAGCTGCTATTTCCTTGAGTCCACCGCCTTCGCCAAGCTGTTCGTCCAGGAACAGGGGACAGACGCGCTCATTCAGCTCATGGAGGCCGTCGAGGATAACCGCAAGCTCATCTCCGCATCCACTCCGCTCGAGGTTTACGCGGCGATCCGGCGGCGGGAACGCTCCGGCGACATCTCGACTGAAGACGCAACGGCGGCGCTGGATATCTTAAGGCTTGAAGCTGCCCGCATGGTCCAGGAGCCGCTGAACCCAGCCGTCCTTGAGGCTGCGCGCCAGCTCTTGGACCGCACCACTCTCCGCTGGCCGGACACCCTGCAACTAGCCGCAGCCATAGTCGCCCGCGACATGTTTCAGAACACCGAGATCATCTTTGTTTCCGCCTCTGTGCAATTGCTTGAAGCCGCCAAATCCGAACGCTTCCACACCCTGGACCCGGCAAAGGAAGCTGCCACGCATTCGCTTGCGGAGCAGCCTCTGTCAGAACAAATCTGATCGGTCCAAGATCGCACGGTACGTCGGCCTGTTGAATACGGCACAGCTATCCGGCTTTCCGGACCAGCCACCTGCGACTACCAAATTAATCTAGATCTTGAGAAGTCGACCGAAGAATGAGCGATAGCGCTGCAATGCGACGCGCATCTCCTCCGTGGTGACACCTTCCCCGCGATCCCACTGTTTTTCCAGGCGCGCTCGTTCGCTCGCGAAGCCATCAGCCAGCCGCTGGGTGACGGCCACTACAAGCTTGTCAGCCTCAGAGACTGCGAGCCGCGGATCGTCCACGAAGCCGATCTGGAGGCTGCTCCATTGCGACTGAAAGTCCCTCAGATCCGACTGCGAAAACAGTGCTGCGGTCTCTGAGTCGGTCGCGGCCTTCTCTACGGTCTTCCCCTGGCTTTCTGAAAGTCGGTTGCTCTCGTAGGAACCCTCAGCTAGCTCGCGTTCTGCTTCAGCTAGTTCCGGTTCCTCATTCATAACAAGCGTCCCTGCTGGACGCTCTTCCCTGATATCAAGCTCATTCATCCAATCACCTCTGCGGAATCTTCCACATGTCGAGCCCTTATAAGATGGCTCGGCAAGTCGATCAGTTGCATACTCCCCAACCCGACCAATGACCTTTGAAATCCCGCAAATCGATGTATGATCCTTTCCGCGATTTGTGCATCAAATCCCCGGTTAGTCGTAATACCAGGAGGAAATACATGAGCGTTGCAACCATCGAAGAGTTATTTGTGGACGAGCTGAAAGATCTTTATTCTGCTGAGAAACAAATCACGAAAACACTCCCTAAACTGGCCAAGGCGGCCACCTCTCCCGAGTTGAAAGATGCATTTGAATCCCACCTCAAGGAAACATTTGGCCAGATCGAGCGCCTCGACCGTGTGTTCGAGATTCTCGGAAAGAGCCCACGCGGCAAGACATGCAACGGCATGAAAGGCGTGCTCGAAGAAGGCGCCGAAGTGCTGGAGGAAACGGAAAAAGGCTCATCCGTCCGTGATGCCGCACTCATCTCTGCCGCGCAGCGCGTGGAGCACTACGAAATGGCCGGCTACGGCTGCGTCCGCGAATATGCCAAGCTGCTGGGTCAGAAAGAAATAGCCCAGCTCCTCGAAGAAACGCTGGCTGAAGAGAAGGCCGCCGACTCCAAATTGGGAAAGGTCGCCAAGCAGGTCAATCCCGCCGCGCTTGAAGCCGCCTAGGCAAGCCATTTATTCCCCAAAACCGCTCCCATCCTTGAATCGCGCCTTGATTCAAGGATAGGACGCCGCAAACCCCTCAACACATCTGCGACGAATTTCCCCTGCAAGACTCCAATAGTTCTATGCGTTTTTTTCGCAATGGGCCACAGCAGCCTGGAGATCCCCGGCCTGCAGAGACTGGAGAAATCAGCACAGCGGTCATTGGCTTGATGTCCTTTAGCGTCGGAGCCATCGTCGCCAATCTCTATTACATTCAGCCGCTTCTGTCGGCCATTGCCTCCTCATTTCACATCTCCGTGCCGCAAGTGGGAACAGTGGCCATGCTGACGCAACTGGGAGCAGCGCTGGGCATGCTGTTCTTCGTTCCGCTCGGGGATTCCAAGGAGCGGCGACGTCTGATTGTCGGCCTGGTCGTTTGTGAATCCGCATGCCTGGCACTGATGGCAAGCGCGCAGAATTACCTTTGGCTGGCGGCGGCTAGCCTCGGAATTGGGATTGCCGGATCGACCGTTCACCTGATTGTGCCGTTCGCCGCGCAACTGGCTTCTCCGGCACGCCGTGGCGCTGCCGTTGGTGCCGTACTCAGCGGGTTGCTGTTTGGGATTCTGCTAGCGCGGACTTTCAGCGGCCTGCTGGGCGCATGGAGGGGTTGGCGCGCAATCTATTGGCTGGCATCGGGCATGATGCTGCTGCTGGCGCTCTTGATCCGCGTAGGCCTGCCGGAAAGCACACCGACCCTGAGGCTCTCCTGGCCCAGCCTCATTCGTTCCGCGGCTGTGCTGGTCCGCAACCAGCCGGTTCTGCGTGAAGCCGCCACGCTAAGCGCCCTTCTGTTTTGTGCCTTCAGCGCATTCTGGACGACACTTGTGTTCTTCCTCGAAACGCCGCCTTATCACTATGGAAGCGGCGTGGCCGGGTTATTCGGACTCGTGGGCGCGGCAGGCGCTGTTTGCGCGCCCTTCATCGGCCACCTCGCAGACCGCTACGGAGCCCGACGCAACGTTCTCATCGCGATTCTCATCACCCTCTTATCGTTCGTAGTTCTGTATATCTTCGGCAAGCACATGAGCGGGCTGATCGCGGGAGTCGTCCTGCTGGACGTTGGCGTGCAGGCCGGTCACGTCTCGAACCAGACACGCATCTACGGCCTGCTGCCCGAAGCGCGCAGCCGACTCAACATGGTCTATATGATTTGCTACTTCACCGCTGGGGCCTTTGGATCGTATGCGGGGAGCGTATTGTGGCATAGATTCGGCTGGACTGGGGTTTGCGGGCTCGGCGTCGCTTTATCGCTTGCCGGCTCCGTTATTTATGCTGCTACACGCTCCCGCTAGGCAGAGCGCGGCTCGCAGCTACTGATCGCGCCGAAACCGATTCGCTTGCTCGAACTCATCGCGCAATTCAGGTGTTCGCAGGTTTTCGCGGAGATGTGCCAGCCGCTGTTCAAGCGCATGGAGTGCCTCTTGCACGGCCTCGGTATTGGTATGGGCAATGTCCCGCCACATCGAGTACGGGCTTGCACCAAGGCGCGTCATCTCCCGAAGAGCACGGCCGCCCACGTCCTTTAGCTCTGGCGCATCGCCGACTTCCTCCTCCAGCAGCGCGCTCAGAGCCGTCGAGACAAACTGCGGCAGGTGACTTACCCAGCCCACCAGCTCATCGTGGCGCTTGGCGTCGAGGTCGAGGGTCTTCGAACCCATCGCCTCAACCAATTCGCGCCATTCCTTGATAAGTTCTAAAGCGCGCTTGGATCGCACACATCCTGGAGCGTCGGTGAAAAGCCACACCGCGCCGCGAAAGAGATTGGCATCTGCCAACGATGCCCCTCCCCGTTCCTTGCCCGCCATTGGATGACCGGGGAGGAAAGATGCGCATGACATCTGGTTGAAGTGTGCCATTCCGACTTGAGTAATCTTGGCCTTTGTACTGCCAACATCGGTAATAAGATGGTCGCCGCCGAGGTGCAAAGTGAGTTGTTCCATCAGGTCCAACGTGGCATAGATAGGAACTGCGAGAACCGTCACATCAGCGCCTGCGGCAACCTCAATTGGGTCAGCGGCGAGCGCATCGACCGCTCCCATCGAGAGCGCAGTCTGCGCCCCATCCGCGCCACGATTCCAGCCGGTGATTGTGCCGCTGAATCCCGCCGCACGCAGCGCCAATCCAATCGACGTGCCCAGCAGTCCCGTGCCCAGAATGGCGATGCGTTCGATCATGTATTTTTCGTGGCTCCGCTACAAACTTCGTCCCACTGCGGTCGCAATAACTCTTAACTCCCCCACCAGCTTCTCAAACTGATCAAGATACAGAGTCTGCGCCGCATCCGATGCTGCCTTATCCGCATTGGGGTGAATCTCAATCAGCAATGCGTCCGCACCTGCTGCCACCGCTGCCTTTGCCATTGCGGGAACCATGTCGCGGCGGCCGGTGCCGTGCGATGGGTCACCGGTGATGGGCAGATGCGACAGCTTTTTCACCACCGGAATCGCCGAGATATCCATAGTGTTGCGCGTTGCGGTTTCATAGGTGCGGATGCCGCGTTCGCAGAGAATTACATCGTAATTTCCGCCCGAGAGGATGTATTCGCTGGAAAGAAGCAGTTCCTCAATGGTTGCAGCGATACCGCGTTTGAGCAGGATCGGCTTGCGGACCTGGCCCAGTTCGCGCAGCAGGTTAAAATTCTGCATGTTGCGCGCGCCTACCTGGAAGACATCCACATACGGCAGCATGGACTCGATCTGGGCAATTTCCATGACCTCGCTTACGGTTAGCAGGCCATGCTCCTCGGCAGCTTCGTGCATCAGTTGCAGCCCCGGAATACCGAGCCCTTGAAATGCATAGGGCGAACTCCGCGGCTTGAACGCTCCACCGCGCAGAAAGCCGCCGCCAACGGCCTTGACGCAGGCCGCAATAGCAAAAATCTGCTCGCGGTTTTCAATGGCGCAAGGGCCTGCGATGATGGCAACCTGCTGGCCGCCGATTTTTGCGCCGTTAGGAAACTCGACAACCGTACCTTCCGGACGAAACGCGCGGCCCGCCAGCTTGTAAGGCGAGCTGATGCGGTGTACGTGAAGCACGCCTGGCAACACTTCAAACTTGCTCAGGTCTAAGCTTGCGGTGGATCCCACAGCGGCCAGAATTGTCTGGGTTGCTCCTGTTGTCCGATGAACGTCTACCCCGGCTTCTGAAATTGCTTCGATGACGGCATCTATCTGTTCTTCGGTGGCCTTTTCCTGCATTGCTACGATCATTGCTTGTTCCCTGTCTCGGCGTCTGAAGCGCCAGTGCCGTGGCCCGGCGCGTGCGCCTGGGCGTTCCTCTCCGATGCCAACTCGTCCCTCTGCAGGGCCCGCATCACGTCGATAATGCGCTCGTAGATATGCGTCAATTCAATGTCCGGCAACGGCCCCTTGTTGTATGCGCGCACGTTAGCGTAGATCACCTTCTCGCGTGCCGGCTCATAAACCGGCAACTGCGTGGCGGCTTTCAGGTGACCGATCATTTGCGCGGCGCGAGCCCGCTCGCTCAGCAACTCCACCAACTGGCGGTCCAGAGCATCGATTTGATTTCGCAATTCTTCCAGCGTCATTCCGTCCTCGTGTTGGCAAGCTGTTAGCTACTAGCCACTAGCCCGACCCTGCTGATGCATGCCTCGGCTGCTCAATCTACGTCGGCACAAGCTGGTAGCTAGCGGCTAGAAGCTGATGTCTACTTTTGTTACCGGGCCAGCGCCGCCTCAGGCAGATGCAGGCCCTTGATAAATCGGGCCACTGCGCCGGGCGCTGTCTCCGCTGTGGAGCGTTCAATCAACTCCACAATCGCGCTGCCGATCACCGCGGCATCCGCGAACTCCGCCACCTGTGCGACGTGTTCCGCGTTGGAGATACCGAACCCCACGGCTATCGGCAGCGTGGTCCATCGGCGAATACGGCCTACAAGTGTTGCGGCGTCTTTGGAGAGCGTGGCTTGGGCGCTCGTAATTCCCACGCGGGAGATGGCGTAAATGAAGCTCTTTGAATTGGCCGCAATAGCCTGGAGTCTTTCGTCGGGACTGGTAGGCGCGGCCAGAAAGATCGGCGCCAGCTTCACGCGCTCCATCTCCGCCAGGTACTCAGCCGCCTCCTCAACAATCAGGTCTGTGACAAGGACGCCGTCTGCGCCAGCTTTTGCGGCCTCATCGGCAAACTTGTGCAGCCCATGGCGCAGAATTGGATTCACATAGGTAAAGATGACCAGGCCAGCGGCAGGCCTTGCTGCACGAATTTCTCCGGCAAGCGCAAGCACATCCTTGAGCCGC
>Ga0302140_10005389_pt1 | contig 16157 bp, 10 predicted proteins | sample I_Bog_E1_1_FD_202095 | JGI IMG/M metagenome (GOLD analysis project Ga0302140, IMG submission 202095) | Peat permafrost microbial communities from Stordalen Mire near Abisko, Sweden - I_Bog_E1_1 | ecosystem: Environmental > Terrestrial > Soil > Wetlands > Peat | place: Sweden: Abisko, Stordalen... | reverse complement strand
ACTTCCACAACTTCCATGCGCGCAGGGCGCTGCGTATCTGGCCGTTATACATCCTGCTGCTGGTAGTGGTTTACCTCAACGCGCCATGGTTTATCGGCCCCGGCGTCATCGACGCAATCAAGGCCGCACCCTGGCTGGCATACATCTTCATGGTGCAAAATCTCTTTCATTTGACGCTACCCCCAGCCATCGGCCCCACCTGGGCTTTGTGCATTGAAGAGCAGTACTACTTCCTGTGGGCGCCACTGGTTCGCTTCCTGCGCCGCCCGTGGATGCTGGCGGGCGTTTTGATTTCCGCGCTAGTGGCCGCGCCAATGTTTCGCATGAGCCACTTCGCCTGGATCACTCCAACCCATACGCTCACTCATCTCGACGGCCTGGCTTGGGGCAGCCTGCTGGCGCTGGCATTGCACACGCTCACCCTCGCCCGCCGCGTGTGGCTCTGGATGGGACTGATAGCCATTCCGCTGGGCTTTGGGGCAGCCGCCACCGTGGCCGGCGGAACCGCATTCCTGGACTCCGCGCTGGCTGTGGGCTTTGCCGGCATGGTGCTGGCCTCCATCGCCTCGACCGGAGCGCGCAATCCGGTGAGCGCCGTGCTGCGGCGAGGTCCGCTGGCCTTCTATGGCCAAATCAGCTATGGCCTGTACATGTGCCACATCGTTGTGTTTATCTACTTCGGCTGGTTCGACGCGCGCATGGACCACTACGGAACCCCCGGCAACCTGGCCGTCGTAGCCTTCCGCCTGGCCGCATCCACCGCCGTTGCAACCGCGCTGTGGTACGGATTCGAGTCGCAAATCCTGAAGCTGAAACGCCATTTTTGACACCAAAACCTGCGGATTTGGGCCAATATGGAATAGAGACGCCGGGGCACTGGCAGCGGGCATCTCAATTCGCATCACGCTCGATCTGCCGGTGCCAACTGAAATGCCAGCCAAATGGCGTGAGGACTCTCGGAATGAGCTTGCATCAAATCGCGGTAACCCTGGCGCTAGCCGGACTTGTAACTACAGCATGCGCGCAGGCTGCCCCTGACCAGCCGCAAAACGCTCCGCAAGTGGTTCTCAATGCCCAGGCGTACTCGGTTCTGGTGGACGTGGTGGTTACCCAAAATGGCAAGCGAATCACCGGGCTCGACAGCAAGCGTTTTCACATTCTTGAAGACGGCAAGGAACAGGCCATCTCATTCCTTGAGGAACATGCGCCGGAGAAGATGCCCCCGGCTGCGAAGCACGCGCCGCTTCCTCCGCACTACTACAACAACCTGCCTTCTCGCCCGCCGGGTAGCGCCGTGAACCTGCTGCTGCTGGATGCTCTGAACACTCCGCTGGCCAACCAGGTGGACGTGCGGCGCCAGATGGTGAAATACCTTGGCACCATTGAGCCGGGCACAACCATGGCCATCTTCACGCTTTCGTCGCGACTCAGGATGATTCAGGGATTTACCAGCAACGCCGGCGACTTGATGGCTGCGCTGAAGAGCGCCAAAGGCAACCCTCGGCAATCGGTTTCGCTGGACGCTCCTTCCGGAGGGGCATTCGACTCGGCTGTGAGCAATCTGGGGTTGATGGGCGCAGAAGCCGGACCCGCTGCCACAATGATGCAGCAGTTTCAGGATGCATCCGATACGTCGCAGACGGACCGCCGAGTGGGATTGACTTTGGAGGCGATGCAGCAGCTTGCCCGCTATCTTAGCGCGGTGCCTGGGCGCAAGAACCTGATCTGGTTTTCCGGGGCGTTCCCGCTCGCACTGGGGCCAACATCCATCGCCAATCCAGCGGCCGGTTCCAGCAGCTACCAAGACCAGGTGCGGAGCACGGTTGAAATGCTGGCAACCGCTCGCGTCGCGGTCTATCCGATGGACGCCGCGGGGCTGGCAACACCAGGCGTCTTCGACGCCGGCAACAGCGGCCTGGGTGGTGTGCGGCCCGGCGGTGGTTCCAGAAACAGCTTTCAGGCCTCAGATGTGCACTTTACGATGGAGGAAATAGCCGACCAAACAGGCGGTATAGCGCTGTTTAACCACAACGATTTTGCTCGCGGCGTGGCCACCGCGATTGAAAACGGCTCCACCTACTACACCATCGGCTACGTGCCTCAATCCCGGAACTTCCACGGAGAGTTTCGCAAGTTCAAGGTTCGCCTCGACGACTGCCATTGCGAGCTCGCCTATCGCCGCGGCTACTACGCCGACCCGCCCGGAAAGCGCAGCCCAGTTAGCCTGGCCGAAGTCAGCCTGATGACCTCGGCTACCTTGCACGGTGCGCCGCCATCCTCGCAGGTGCTGTTCCAAACGCGCGTGCTCCCCGTCACCGACCCCATCTTCAAAGATGCGAAGCTTGTCGACGCCCCGGCAGGCGAGTTGGCGAGTTCGCTGAAGACGCCGGTTTATCGCTTTGTGGTTGATATGGTCGTCGATCCGAAAACATTGACGTTCGACACCGCCCCCGACGGACGCCGCCAGGGAGCGCTCGAGTTTGCGCTGGTCGCCTTCGACGCGGATGGAAAGCTGGTGAATGACATGGATCGCATCCTGCAAATGGCGTTCACGCCCGATGAGTTTGCGCACTTGACGGCCAGGGGAGTGCCGGTCCGTATGGAATTGGATTTCCCCGCCGGGCAGGATTTCCTGATGATTGCGGTTCACGATCGCATCGGCGTTCGCGTTGGCTCGCTGGAGATCCCATTGACGGTTCCGGCAAACTGAGGCAAGTTGCCATGCCTGCCAGGTTGCGAAGCGTCTACTTCGGCCAGCGGCCCACAATCACAAATACCGCCATCAGGAACAGCACCACACTCGGCGTGGCCCTCTCGTTGCGGCGGGCGTGATAAATCCCGGCAATCACCATCAACAGCGCCAGTCCGCCGGCAACGAGCCGAAGAAGAACATGGGGGGGCCAAAAATCGTATGGCAGCATCAGTCCCACCGCGCCGACTATCTCCAGCAGGCCTACCTGGGCGGCAAGCCCCCGCGACATACCGATCTTGTTGCTTTTGTAGCGCGCTTCAAGTGCCGTTTTCAGTTTGTCGTAGGCCAATACCTTGCTGCATCCCGTAAAAAGAAAAACGCCGGCCATAATGATCTGGACAATCCAAAGTACAACGTTCATAGCTTCATCTGCCTCCCGCGTAAAAGCCGCGGCTAAACTCGCAAGCCGCCAAACTTTCTGCGGCAGCAGTTGATTGAACCGCGAATGCAAGGTGGATGTCAAGAGCGATTGGTACATCTTCTTGCAACAATCGTGATTCAAACTAAGTAGAGCGCAAAATCCCACAAAATGGGCCGTTATATTACCCAATTGTGACTCGAATCACCCATGGCTGTAATCTGCTGCTGCTAGGCTTTTCACGTCACGCAATTCAACCGTTGCGAGGTGCACTGATGATCCAGGAATCTGAAATCGACAAAACTGGAAACGAATTGGCGGGCGAGGGCCCACTGACACCGGAACTGTTGGCCAAAATGGATGCCTACTGGCGCGCGGCCAATTATCTCTCCGTCGGCCAGATTTATTTGAAAGACAATCCCCTGCTGGAGCGCCCGCTTACACTGGAAGACGTGAAGCCGCGCCTGCTGGGCCACTGGGGAACCACGCCCGGGCTCAACTTTCTCTATGTGCACTGGAACCGCCTGATCCGCGAGCGAGACCTGAACATGATCTTCGTCATCGGGCCAGGACATGGTGGTCCGGGACTGGTGGCAAATACCTATCTCGAGGGCTCATACTCCGAAATCTACCCCCACATTGAGCAAAACAAGGACGGCATCAAGCGGCTGTTCAAGCAGTTCAGCTGGCCCTACGGAATTCCCAGCCACGTCGCTCCGGAAACACCAGGATCGATTCACGAAGGCGGCGAACTGGGCTACTCGCTGGTGCACGCTTACGGCGCGGCCTTCGACAATCCGGACCTGATTGTAGCCTGCGTCGTGGGAGATGGCGAGGCTGAAACCGGACCGCTGGCCACAAGCTGGCACTCCAACAAATTCCTCAATCCTGCAACCGACGGCGCAGTGCTGCCCATCCTGCATTTGAACGGCTACAAGATCGCCAACCCCACCATTCTGGCGCGCATTCCACACGCCGAATTAGAAGACCTGATGCGCGGCTACGGCTATGAGCCCTTCACGCTTGAAGGCGACGATCCGGCCGTGCTGCATCAACAGGCCGCGGCCGTCTTTGACACCATGCTCGACCGCATAGCCGCGATTCAAAAAGCAGCGCGAGAGGACGGCTCGACCGCGCGCCCAGCCTGGCCCATGCTGATCATGCGCACGCCCAAAGGCTGGACCGGGCCAAAGATCGTAGACGGCAAGCCAGTCGAAAATACCTGGCGCGCCCATCAGGTCCCGTTGGACGGAATCTTCCAAAACCCCGAGCACCTGCGCCAGCTCGACGAGTGGATGCGCAGCTACAAGCCCGACGAACTCTTCAACGAGAAGGGACACTTTCGTGCGGATTTAGCGGAGATTGCGCCCAAGGGCCGGCGGCGAATGGGCATGAATGCTCACGCCAATGGCGGCCTGCTGCTGAAGCCGCTGAACGTGCCCAACTTCCGCGACTTTGCGGTGAAGATTGAAGGCCGCGGAGCCAGCGACGTGGAATCGACCCGCGTGCTCGGGCATCTGCTCCATGCCGTGATGCAGGCTAATACCGACACAAAGAATTTTCGCGTCTTTGGCCCCGACGAGACGGCTTCCAACCGCCTGCAGGACGTGATTACCGGAACCGGCAAGGCGTGGATGGCCGAGACACTTCCGGTGGACGAGAACCTGTCAGAGACCGGCCACGTGATGGAGATACTGAGTGAGCACATGTGCCAGGGCTGGCTGGAGGGGTACCTGCTCACGGGACGTCACGGATTCTTCTCCTGTTACGAGGCCTTCATCCACATCATCGACTCCATGGCCAACCAACACGCGAAATGGCTGAAGGTCACCAGAGGGATTCCCTGGCGGAAGCCGATCGCGAGCCTCAACTATCTACTGAGTTCCCTGGTGTGGCGCCAGGATCATAACGGCTTCAGCCACCAGGATCCCGGGTTCATCGATCACCTGTTGAACAAGAAGGCTGACGTGGTGCGCATTTATCTTCCGCCCGACGCCAACACTTTGCTTTCGGTTGCGGACCATTGCTTGCGCAGCCGCAACTACATCAACCTCATCGTGGCCGGCAAGCAGCCCGCGCCGCAGTGGCTCACCATCGACGAAGCCGTTGCGCATTGCACCACAGGGTTGGGCACTTGGCAGTGGGCCTCGAACGACGAAGGCGGGCCGGAGGTGGTAATGGCCTGCTCCGGCGATGTGCCGACATTGGAAGCGTTGGCAGCCGTTATGCTGTTGCGCGAAAGAGTGCCTGACTTGCGCATCCGCGTGGTGAATGTGGTGGACCTGATGACTCTGCAACCGCAAACCGAACATCCGCACGGCTTGCCCGACGAGGAGTTCGACCAGGTGTTTCCTGTTGGCGTCCCGGTGATCTTTGCGTTCCACGGTTATCCGTGGGTCATCCACAGGCTCACTTACCGGCGGCACAACCACGACAACATTCATGTGCGCGGCTACAAGGAAGAGGGCACCACGACTACCCCCTTCGACATGTGCGTGCTCAACAACATCGATCGCTTCCAACTCGCGCTGGACGCAATCAAGCGCGTCCCCCGGCTCAAATTGCAAGCCGACGCCGCCGAGCAATGGTATTCGGAACAGATTCAGAGGCACCGTCTCTATGTGTCCGAAAACGGCGACGACCTGCCCGAGATAAAGAACTGGCGTTGGCACGGGAGTCCGGCGGCGAACAAATCAAGTTCGCAAAGCGCCGAATTATCGGTGGGCGAAGCGTCGACGAGCGAGGACGTGGCTATGTAAACTGGAGCCCATTGCCGGCCGCCCATCCTTCGCTTTTGCCGTGAGAGATGGACGGCCATGGGCCTCAAACCGAGTTAGTCCTCGCTAACTCACTAACTAACTCCGCTGACTAGCTCAGCCCTAACCGAAGAGGTTTTCATTCATGGCGTCCTTGCCCGTCCTCGTCTTGAACAGCGGTTCATCTTCCATCAAGTTTTCAATCTACGAAGCCGGCGATGGCCAACGTCTCAAGCTGCATGAAGGCGCAGTCGACGGCATCGGAACCGACCAGGGCAGCTTCTGGATCAAGGACGCCGCGGGCCAGAAGCTGGTGGATCAAAGCCCCGCCTTGCCCAACCGCGCCGTGGCCTTTGCGCTGGTGGCTGGGGCCTTGCACTCGGCCGATTTCCCCGCCCCGGCTGCCATTGGACATCGCATGGTTTGCGGCGGCCCAACCGTGCAGGACAATCAGCGCATTACCCCTGAGCTGATCGATGAGATGGAGCGCTACACCGCCTTTGCGCCGCTGCACACACCCATCGCCGTCTACATTATGCGCGAATCGCTACGCCTCTTTCCCGGCGTTCCTAACTTCGTATGTCTGGACTCTTACTTTCATCGCACCATGCCGGAAGTTGTCACGCACATGCCCATTCCTGAAGAGTATTCCGCCATGGGCGTGCGCCGCTACGGGGCGCATGGAATTTCGTACGAGTCGATCGTGCTCCAGTTGCAGCCCAATGTGCCTCAGAAGCTCATCGTCGCGCATCTGGGGAACGGAGCTTCGATCTCCGCCATCCGCAACGGCAAATGCCTGGACACTTCCATGGGCCTTACTCCCACCGGCGGAATTATCAGCGGCACGCGCACCGGCGACATCGATCCCGGCGTCCTTCTTTTCATCCTGCGCAAGATTTGCGAGACCGCCACCAGCGCTTCCGATGCTGCCGATAAGCTGGAGTCCGTGGCCAGCAAGAAGTCCGGCCTGCTTGGAGTCAGCGGGCTCTCAAACGATATGCGCGACCTGCGCGAGGCCATCAAGGCAGGCAACGCCAAAGCGCGCCTGGCCGTGGACAAATTCACCTGGACGATTGCGCGCTGGATCGGAAGTTATGTGGCGGAGTTAGACGGGCTCGACATGCTTGTCTTCACCGGCGGCATCGGCGAAAACGACATTGCCAGCCGTGCCGAGATTTGCGCCGGCTTAAGCGCGCTGGGCATCGTGCTCGACCCGGCCCGCAATAACGTGCGCGGCGCAGCGGTCATCTCCGATGAGAATTCGCCGGTGACGGTGCGCGTGATTCCGCCTGCCGAAGACCTGATGATCGTCAACCATGTGGTGCGGCTACTGGAGGACTAAAAGGTACATCGGGACTTTGATTTCCGATCCGCGCCGGAATTGAAAAGACTTCCGCCTGCGAACCGGAAAATCAGCCCGTTGATCTACACTATTGGGTTCCATCCGGAGTCTTCCTTCATGCCTGCTACTGCAATATCCTCCGATACCCAACGCCTGCCTTCGCCCGCACTGCGCCGCTTTGCCTGGGGCGTCCTGGTTTACTTCATCGCCACCATTTTGTGGGGCACACTGGTGCGCGCAACCGGCTCTGGAGACGGTTGCGGCAACCACTGGCCACTTTGCAATGACACGGTCATGCAGGTCTCCCCCAGCGTAAGCACGATCATCGAATTCACCCATCGCCTCACCACGGGCCTTTCAGGCTTGGTTGTCGTGGGCTTGCTGATTTGGGTCATTAAAGGCACGGTGCGCGGTCACCTTGCGCGCGCAGCAGCCTGGGCCTCGGTGGTGTTCACGCTCATTGAGGGCATGCTGGGAGCGTTCCTGGTCAAGCTCGGCCTTACGGCACAGAGCCACTCACCCCTGCGCCCGGCTTATCTTGCGCTGCACCTCGCCAACACGCTGCTGCTGCTGGCCGCGCTAACCCTTACCGCTCACCTGCTCAGCCGCAAGCAGGGCTATCTGCGCACCAGCATCCGCCTGGTCTCGCCCTTCGGCGCAGTCGCCGGCATCTTCGTGGTCATGATTGTCGGCGTCACCGGCTCGCTGGCTGCATTGGGAGACACGCTCTTCCCCGAAACCTCGCTGGGCCTCGCCCTTGCGCAAGACTTCGCGTCGACCAGCGGCTGGCTCGTACGCTGGCGATGGATGCATCCCACGGTCGCGTTCCTGGCCAGCATTTTGCTGCTCTGGCTGCTGAGTCACGCAGTGCGGCGCGGTACGCACTGGGACAATCGCCGCCTCTCCGCGCTGGTGTTGTTCCTGCTGGCTACAGTCTTTTCGCTGGGACTGCTGGACGTTGTGCTGCTGGCCCCGCTATGGCTCCAGGTAGCGCATTTGCTGGGCGCAGATACGCTGTGGGCTTCGCTGGTAGTGCTAACAGCAAGGCTCACCCTGCAACCGAAAGAGCAGGGACTTCGGACCAGGGACTGAGGGACTAGGGAGTAGGGAGTAGGGAGTAGGGAGTAGGGAGTAGGGAGTAGACAAAAACAGACGGTTCGCAAAAAAAGGTGGGTTGCAGAACAAGTTCTCCGCTTTTCCTATTCCCTAATCCCTAATCCCTATTTCCTGTTCCCTATTCCCTGTTCCTTGCCTTATTTCACCAGCACTCCCGTAGCCACATAACTGCTGCCTTCTACACTTGCCGGCAGCGACGGCAACTCGGGCGTCGGCGTCAGGTTTTCGATAACACCATCGCGCAGCAGCACCGTATCCTCGACCTTGCCGCCGCGGATGCTCGGATTCCACGCGAAGGCCTGGTTGTTGACCACCACCTCGGTACCCTCAGGAGTTGCCACCCACTCGCGCTCCCCATAGCCCGTTGGTCCGCCCTGATGATGGAAGCGTTCTTCGCCTGGAAATCCCTCCTCCGCATACGCTGCCTGCGCCACTTTGAAAAGCTCGGCGGAAGTAGCACCCACGCGGGATGCGTTCAGCAGAGCGGCATTGACTTGCGCGGAAGCTTGAAAGCGAGCCGCAAGCTCCGCCGGAAGATCGCCGAAGTGAATAAACCGCGTGATGGAGATGGCCAGCCCCCACTTGCGCGAGCAGAGATTCAACATGCCATATTGCTTCAGCCGCTTGCCCCGCGCCACGGCGTGCTTGTATTTCAGTATGCGATCGTCCACCGCGTAGAGATAAACCGAAGGCAGAATGCCGCGCCGCAACAGCGCGTTCGCGGTGATGGCCTCAAGGTCGTACTCGCTCAACCCAGGCTCAACCTCATTCAACGCTTCCACCGTGGCTGCCGCAGTCTCCGCGCCCAGCCATCGGTAGCGCGCAATTTCTGTTTCGCTCAACGCCGCGCGCAGCGGATAGAGATTGACCGGCGTAAACCCTGCGCCGGCCGTATCCGAACCCAATGGCCCACCAGCCAGCTTCGCCGCAGCAGCAGCCGTATCGTCAGCCCACCATGGAAACAGCACGGGCTCAAAGTCCAGCGCGCCAAACTCCTCGTCGTTCAGGCGAGGCGCTTCATTTTCCGTGGTGAAGTAGTAGCGCTTGCCAGCCGCCGTCACCAGCAACGACGCCACACCCGTTTCGCACGGCGTCAGCACCCGCAACTCCACTGCGCCGCCCGTCAGCCATGCCACATTCTCATTGCGACGAATCAGAACACCGGCCAGCCCTTGCGCCTTCATCCACTCCACCAACAGGTCATGCTTGGCGTCCAACTCCGCATTCCACGCGGCTTCCGGCACAATCGTCGTGCCGCCAATAACCAGGGTCTTGCCAATTCTCTTGCTCATGATTGCACTTCCTCTTTGAGGACAGGGACTAGGGACTTAGGGACTAGGGACTAACACAAATCCGGAAGCATCGCCTTCAAGGCACTTCCTAGTCCCTTAGTCCCTAGTCCCTCAGTCCCTGCCTCATCAATCTTCCAGCGCCGGATGATAGTGGCTCTCCCAGCCCAGATACCGCGCAGCCTCGTGAACGGCCTTCGAAACATCGCTGAAGTTCGCGGCTACATGATGCTCAAAGCCCTCACGGCAGATATACTTCAGCAGCTTTTGCAGTTGCGGAATCTCAGCCACACCCGCGCCGCCAAAGGTTTCAAGCGGATCATCGGTGAACTTGCCCGCGCCTGTGTAGCCGCGAATCACGCCACGCCGATCGTCGGTTGAGTAGCGCGCATAACACATTGCGCCGGCCTTCACGCGGCCCACGCAGGTGCCGAACGTGTTCTCCTTGCCCACTGTGCCGGCAATAATCTCCTGGAAGTCCATCTTCACTTCCTTAAAGAAATGCTTGGGCAGGTTGGAGCAATGGAAGCACACGCATTTATCGGGATGACTGCCATAGTTGTTATTCCAATCCAGCAGCGCCGACGGAGTTCCCGATGCCAGCGCCAGCATGTACATGCTCAGCGTACCGGGCACGTCCACTTCGCATGCCGATGGAATCAGGTTGTTGCTCATCATGCTCATGATGGTGCAAGGCACAACGCCGAAGAATTCTTCCATCGAGGTCCAGCACTGCACCGCGCTGATGGTCACGTGGGTCTGCTTCATCCAGCCATCGATCACCGCGCCCAGCTTGGACATCTTCATGAGCGCATCGTCGGGAATTCCGGCTGTCGATACATAGCTCTTGATCGCGGCCAGCTTGGCTTGCGCGGCATCGTCGGTGTCCTTCATCTTGTTGATGCGGCCGAAAACTTCAGACAGATCCAGAGTCTCGATGGTGATGCCGCTGGTCTCCAGAATTCGCTCCGAGTAGCGCACAGTGTTGAAGGCCGTCGGCCTTGCGCCGATTGCGCCAATGCGCAAATTCTTCAGCCCCTTCACAATGCGGCAGACTGCGGAAAACCACTCCAGATCCGCTGCGAATTCCGGTGAGCTGGGGCTCTCCGTATGCAGCGTTGTCAGCGAGTACTGGATGCCGTATTGCATCATGTTGTTGCACGCGCTCATCTTGCCGCAAAAACTATCCCGGCGAGTCGCGATGGTCATGGCGTCGGAGCGATCCGGAGTAGCCTGCACCAGCACCGGAACCTTCAATCCCGACAGCCGGATCGCGTCCACAATCCCGCGCTCTTCGCCAAAGTTGGGCAGCGTGACGATAATGCCGTCGATCTCCTCGGCGTGCTTCTTGAACAGCTCCGCGCAGAGCTGCGACTCAGCGTAGGTTTCTACCGCGCCATGCCGCGACTCTTCAGGGCTCAACACGATTGCTTTGGCCCCGGCGGCCTCTAGAACTGAGATGATTTCATCGCGGCCCGACTTGGCCAGATGGCCCGGAAAAAACCCGCGATTCCCTACCACGATTCCAAATGTCATCGTTCGTTGTGCTGTCATGATTCAATTGCTCCTTAGTTGCCGCAGAGTGGTTAACCGTTGCGGCCCGGGCGAAAGCGCAGGCTGTAAAACACGCCGAGCGCAAACATTAGTCCGCCCCACCATACCGGCGCGTGCAGGTTGGCCAGAATTACGTTGGCCGTCTGCCCGATTACCAGTTCGTACACTCCATAGCCAAATATCATTGCGCCATAGACGGTGAGAATAACTCCAATGAAGAACCAGATCGAAATCCCTGAGTCATGCATGCGTGACCTCTCTACCAGAAGTAAATGTTGAGTGCGAGGAAGCAGACAATCGCGAGAATCATCCAGAAGTACTCGTTCTTGTAGAACGGCACAGGCTCTTCCTCGGGCAGCTTGGTGGCTCCGTAAACAAGGCCGTTCAACTCCGCCACTGGACGCGCCGCGCCGAAGAGACTGACCACAAAGGTCACCAGAATAGCAGTGATCACCGACCACAGGGCGCGATACATATCCTCGGCCATCGCCTTCGCATCGGGTGACAGGGCGACGTAGCGCAGCGCCGCGGGGTAGAAGTGAACCCATGCCCACAATCCGATCGAGGTCAGCGTGCCAATTAACAGGCCCCAGAATCCGCCCGCCTTGGTGGCGCGCTTCCAGAACATGCCCATCAGTACCACACCCAGCAGCGGCGAGATGAAGAAGCTGAACAGCGCCTGCACGTAATCCATAATGCCTGCGGCATTCATCACCAGGTAGGCCGCGCCGATGGAGATGACCACGCCGACAACGGTCACGATGCGCCCTACAAGAACATAGTGCTCGTCGCGAGCATTCTTGACGATGAGCGGCTGATAAATGTCATAGGTGAAGATGGCGGTGAAGGCGCTGACATTGCCCGCCATTCCGCTCATGAAGCCGGCGATCAGCGCAGTAATGCCAAGGCCCAGCAGTCCGGGGCCGAGGTAGCGCACCATCATCAGCGGCAGCACTTCGTTGTAACTGTGCATGCCTGCTCCCGGATTTGCCGCGACAACGTTTTCACCCACCAGATGCATCAGGGTGCCATCGGGGTTTTGCAGCACCACCAGGCCCAGAAGGCCGGGAAGAATTACGATCAACGGCACGGCCATCTTGAAGAACGATCCGATCACCGGAGCCATGCGCGCGGAACGCAAGCTGTTGGCCGCCAGCACGCGCTGCACCACAAGAAAATCCGTGGTCCAATATCCAAAGCTGATGGCGAATCCCAGCCCGAACACGATGCCGGTCCAGTGAATGCCCATGGGGTTATCGGCAAAGTGGCCCATGCTGCGCCACATGTGTGTGTAGTCGCCATTGGCGGTTACGCCTTTGGCAATATTACGCGCCAGTTGGGCTTTGAATCCGCTCCAGCCGCCGGCCTCCACGAGGCCCAGAATCGGCACCAGCAGCGCGCCGCCCCAGATGAGCATGAACTGCAAAACCTCGTTGAAGATGGCCGAGCGCAACCCGCCCAGCGCTACGTATGCAGCCACCGCCAGCGACGAAACAATAATCGAGAAGTTCAAGTCCCACCCAAGGACGATCTTCATTACCTCGGCCATCGCAAACATGTTTACGCCGCTCATCAGCACCGTCATGAAGGCGAAAGAGAGAGCCGCAACCGTGCTCGCTCCCTGTCCGTAGCGCAGCTTCAGATAGCCGGGCACCGAGTGCGTCTTGCACACGTAGTAGAAGGGCATCATCACCATGCCCAGGAAGAGCATGGCGGGAATTGCGCCCACCCAGTACCAGTGCGCAGCCAGAATGCCGTACTGATAAGCCGAGCCTGCCCAACCCATCAGTTCCAGCGATCCCAAATTGGCGGAAACGAAGCTCAAGCCCGCGATCCATGCGGTCATCTCGCGTCCGGCCATGAAAAACTCTTCGCTGGTGTTGGCCTTTGACTTCAGGTAGAAGCCGATCCAGATCACCATCACGAAGTAAATCGCGATCACGGCGAGGTCGATAAGACTCAAGTGCGCAAGCGAGGGAGCGCCGAGTGCGAGCAAAGCCGCGGCAGCCCGAGGCGAACCCGCGGCTGCGATCGAGGCTGGGACTAATCCGAACATTCTAGTCACCTGAAAAGGGAGAATTCGTCCTTGGAGTACGTTGCGGAGCCGATGGACGTTCGCCCCTAAGTAAATGGCTTTACCGCTGGCCTTGTCAAGCTGCACTATGCCGCGGAACAAAAATCGCGAGACCGCGGCCCATCCCCTGCCTCAAATCGGCAAGAACCGCAAACAAACTGGCACAAATCCTGCATCGCTAAGCGTTTAACACCACCTGCGCGTCCGATCCGCAGTCCGCTCGAAAAAGATGATTCGATTTCCCACTTGTTTTCCCCACCCAGTGAGGGTAACTTGGTGTATGGGACTCCTCTTTTCCTGCCGCAATATCCTAAAAATTACGCCGTCAGCTCTCATCCCGAGTCCACACCATTCCCCTGCCAAGCTCACCCTCGCCCAAAGGAGCAATACCTATGCATCCATCTGTTGACCCCACCGGTTGTAGTGGCTTCTCGCGCCGCACCTTCTTCCGCTTTGCCGCCGGAGCCTCGGCTCTGGCCAGTATGCCCATCCTCACTGAAGCCCACCTCGCGCTCGCCCAGCGGCCCAAATTCGCCGACCCCAACAAGGGCATTCACATCGACGCCAACGAGAACCCGCTCGGGCCCTCGGAAGCCGCGCGCAAGGCCATCATCGAAATCGTTCCCCGCGGTGGACGCTACCTGATGGAAATGGAAGAAGACCTGACCAGCACCTTCGCGAAAATCGAAGGCCTCGATCCAGAGTCCGTGATGGCCTTTTCCGGCTCCAGCGAGCCGCTCCACTGGACGGTGTTGACCTTTACCAATAAGAGCAAGCCGCTGGTGGTGGCCGACCCCGGCTACGAAGCGCCCACATGGGCTGCGCAGATTGCCGGCGCGCAGGTAATCAAAGTCCCGCTCGCCGACCCCAAAGGCGCAGCCTCGCACGACATCAAGGCCATGCTCGCCGCCGCGTCAACTACCGGCGTCATCTACATCTGCAATCCCAACAACCCCACCGGAACATGCACGGCGCGCGCCGACATCGAATACGCCATTGCCAACGCACCCAAAGACACTATCCTGCTCATCGACGAGGCCTACATCCACCTCTGCGATGCGCCGCGCTCGCTGGACTATGTCAAGGAAGGCAAGAACGTCATCGTGCTCCGCACCTTCTCCAAACTCTACGGAATGGCCGGACTCCGCATGGGCTTCGCCATTGGACGCCCCGATTTGCTCAAGCAGATTTCGGTGCATGGAGGGTTCAACGCGCTGCCCGTGACTGCGCTGGCCGCAGCCAAAACCAGCATTCTCGAAGCGGACCTGGTCACCACGCGCAAGAAGATCATCGGTGACATCCGCGCCGACAATCTCGCCTGGCTCAAGTCGCAGGGCTATGCCTGCACCCCTTCAGAGAGCAACTGCTTCATGCTCGACGTGAGGCGTCCCGGCAAGCAAGTTCTGGCGGCCATGGCGGCCAAAGAAATTTACATCGGCCGCATCTGGCCGGCATGGCCCACTCAGGTGCGCATCACCGTAGGAACCCACGACGAGATGCTCGCCTTCCGCAAAGCATTCACTGAAGTCATGTCCAGCTCAACCGCCGGCCTGGTGCCCGCGCCGCTGCCGCGCAAGCTCGAAGGGCGGCCGTTTACGCACCTGTCGTAACGAAGGCAGTGAAAAAGTGAAGTGAAAAGGGAGCGGGGATCGGTTCGCGCTCCCCGGAATCAACTTCACATCCGGTTAATCTGCAAAGAAAACCCCGCATCGCAGCGGGGTTTTTTCTTTGCCCTTCAAGTTGTCGTTCCAACCGTATTCTTCAGTACACGATAATGAACAATGGACCGTAAGCTGAAATCTGCTCACGGTCCACTGTTTCACTTCCTCACTCGTTCACTTCTTCACTGCCCTTAGTAAATTATCTTCAATGCCAACTGGACATTGAACGGTTCACCCGGCCCAATTCCGGGAGAGTAGTTGCCGGATCCGATTGTCGATCCGGTTGTGCCGAATCCCGCCCCTGAGCCGAAGTAGTCGTTGCAGAGTTGTGTGCAGGCTGGGCTCGCCAGATTCACGCGGTTGAAGAGGTTGTACATCTCGGCCCGGAATTGAACATCGACCGGAAAATCACGAACATCGAACCTGGTGTTCTTGAAGACCGACAGGTCGAAGTCTGAATACCCCGGTCCGAAGATGCTGTTGCGGGCAATGGTTCCCCACGTATTGGCTGGCGGCGTCACAAACGCGTTCGGGTTGAGCCACTGGACGAACTTTCCGCCATCGCTGTTTGTCTGAATCGAGTGACTGACCCCAGCAAGCGGATTGCTGATCTGATTCACTCGTTGCGTGTATTCGTTGGTCCCGCTCGTGTCGTTGTCGTCGTAGATCGTAATAGGCTGGCCACCTTTGAACGCAAACGATGAGTTCAAAGACCATCCGCCGGTGAGCAGCTTAAGTGTACCCAAGGTCGGCACATCGTAATTGATGTAGCCTACCAGTGAATTGCGCGTATCGAAGTCCGAGTTTCCATAGTCGCCGGGATCTCCCTGGAGATTGTTCTTGAAGTTGTAACTGTCCTGCGGCAACGCGCCGCGATAGGCAGTTACTTCATCCAGGTTGTGCCCCCAGGTGTAAGCCGCCTGCGAGGTAAGTCCGCGCCACTTCGTGGTGCGGAAAATTGCCTGGAGTGAGTTGTAGTTTGACGTTCCAATACTTTCAACCTGGTTGATGTCCGAGTAATAGTTACCACCGTAGTTGCCGCTGTACGGTCCCGGCGCACCGCCCAGGTAGGGCTGATTAATATTCAACAGGCTCAGGAGCTTGCGGCCTTCGCTCCCTACATAACCAATTTGGACGAAAGCCTTGCTGCCCAGGGATTGCTCGATTTGCAGGTTGAAATTCACGTTGTAAGGCGAACGGAAATTGCTGGCCACGCTGAAAACGCCGCACGGGTTCGCGGCCAGGCATGCCAGCG
>Ga0302140_10005387_pt1 | contig 16159 bp, 14 predicted proteins | sample I_Bog_E1_1_FD_202095 | JGI IMG/M metagenome (GOLD analysis project Ga0302140, IMG submission 202095) | Peat permafrost microbial communities from Stordalen Mire near Abisko, Sweden - I_Bog_E1_1 | ecosystem: Environmental > Terrestrial > Soil > Wetlands > Peat | place: Sweden: Abisko, Stordalen... | reverse complement strand
ACCGCATCCGGGGTGGGCACGGCCGGGGTAAGCACACGCTGGCGCTCGCTGACCGGGCTGCCCGTTGCGTCGAGCAGCATGGCCTTAAGCCCCGATCCGCCGATGTCGATGGACATGGTGATGGGGCCAGCCGGGTTGGGCGAGGCGCTCGACGAAGCAGCGGGCGCAGGAGCGGTGGCGGTTGGGGGCTTGGATGTCATAACGAATGAATTGTAATGCCTGCGACCTCCGTTGTAACGGGAGGAAAACTGGCGGTAGTGTCTCAGTCTGAAACCCGACGTACATGAGTGACAGACCAAGGCCTCTGACTCCTATCAACCGTGACCAAAACCTTGGTATTGGGGAGTCGGGCGTCAAAATCGACAAGGCACATAGGGATTATTCAATGTGGCTCCCCGCCAATCCCAAGACCAGGGTGCATGACTACGGTCAGCTCCCCATCGACTAAACAGGCAAATACGAGTCCCGGAATCGTGAAGACATCATCCTTCGCCATTTGAGCACCTCGGGGATGTCGCTGAATGGTTCAGCTTGGCGGCGCGCAAGATGCCGCGAAGCAATGTCCACAATAGGCTTAGCGAGTTGGTTCAAATCGCGTGGTCGGTTAGCCACACACTATTATCCGGCTCGGTTCACCGCAGCGCAACGGATGAAAAAATCAAACTGAGATACTGCCAAACTGGCCGCTATTTCCCCGCCGCCGGTGCTGGTTGAAACTCCTCGTTCATCCAGCTCTTCAGCGCGTCCATATTCTGCGGCCGTCCCAAAAAATCCTTCACCAGCTCCGCCGCCGGCTTGCTCGCGCCAGGTTCCAGCACGGCCCTCCGGTAGCGCATCGCCGTCGGCCCATCCAGCATAGTGCGCTTGTCAAATTGCGCAAAAAAGTCGATAGCAATCACTTTGTCGAGCACATAGGTGTAGTAGTTGGAGGAATATCCCGTCAAGTGCGTGAACGACGTATAGAAGTGATCGCCTTCAACCGGCGTGTAAGGACTGAACCGTTGCTGGTCGGCCTTCAGAAGGGCGTCAAAGTCCACGCCGGCAGGCGCCTGGTTATGCACCTGGAGCGAATAGCTGGAGTAGATCAATTGCCGTTGCAGCCATTGGCCGCGGCCATACGCGCTAGCTGCGTTCATCTTCGCAATCACACTGGCGGGAATCGTCTCGCCGGTCTGGTAGTGCTTGCCAAAAGACTGCAAAATCGCCGTGTCGTGAATCATCTCCTCAAGCATCTGAGACGGCGATTCCACAAAGTCTCCCTCCACATTGAAGCCGCCCTGGCTCGACCACTGGCCCTGGCTGCCGAGAATGTGGTGCATGAGATGGCCGAACTCGTGAAAGAACGTGACCACCTCGTTGTATTGCATCAGCCCAGGGTCTCCCGCCGTTCCACCGGAAAAGTTGCACACCAGCATTCCCTCGGGAAGTTGCTTGCCGCGAATGCCTGGAACCACAGGCGAACTGGAGAACCACTTGTCTTTGCCCTCGCGCGGATGCATGTCGAGATAGATGCGCCCGAGAAGCTTGCCCTGATTGCCTTCGGCGGCGTCGTAAACATCGAAGGTGTCAACGGAGCGGTCCCACACCACTGCGTCCTTGACGGGCTTGAACGACACATGGAACAGGCGCGCAGCGGTTTTCAGAATCCCCGCCTGCACCTCGTCGTAGGGGAAGTAGGGGCGCACGCTCTGGGCGTCAAAGCTGTACTTCGACCGCCGATACTGTTCGTTCCAGTAGTTTGCATCCGAGGCGCTGATGGCGGTTAGGCCGGGCTCCTGCTGTTGCACAAAGGCCAGCAACTGCGCGTATTCGCGCGCCGCCGCCGCCCGCGAGGCCTCGTCGAGCTGCTCAAACAGACGCTCCACATGGGCGGCGGACCCCATCATCTGATCGGCGGTGGCAAAGTCCGCATAGTGGGCATAGCCAAGGATGGTTGCCAGCTCCTGCCGCGCTGTCAGAATATCCTTCAGCACTTGCACGTTCTTGGGATACGCCTCCTGCGTGACAGCCAGAAACATCCTCCGCCGCAGAGCCGCGCTTTTGGAAAAGGTAAGAACCGGGCCCACCTCCGGCTGCTCCGTACTCAGGGTATAGTTCCCGTCGGCACCGGGCTTATGGATCGCAATAAAGTCGGCCGGCAGCCCATCCAACTCTTCCTTGGTAGCCGTAAACTTCAGCGTTCCATCGGCGATATTGCGGACAAACGTCAGCGAAAGCTCGGTGATCTTGTTCTGGAGCGCCCGGATTCTGGCTCGCGTGGCATCGTCTTTGTCCACACCGGCCAGCCGGTACTCCAGCAGCGTATGTTCCAGGTAGTGGCGGGTCGCCGGATCGTTCGTGGGCAACGGAATCGCCGCCAGCGCGTTGTAAACCTTTTGATTCAGGCCCAGATCGTTGCCTGCTGCGCTGATCTTGGCCGTGAGCGCCTGCCCCTTGTCGCGCATGGCCGAGGCATCGGCCAGCGAATAAAGCAGAGAGGCATTGTTCCCGGCAATGGCCAGCTGATTCTGGGCATCGTCGTAAGGCCGAAGCGTGTTTTCCACGGTCCGCGGCCCGGTGACCCCAAGCAGCTTGTCTACATCTGCCTGCTCTTCCGCAAGGCGCTGATTCACCCACGATTCCAGCGCGGCCGGATCGTTGCTCGATACCCAGGAATGAAGCGGGTCAACGGTCGGCTGTTGGGCAGCCATTTCGACGGCGCCGGCAGAGAGCGCGGTCAGCAGCAAGGCAAATAAAGCGGCAATTCGACGGGAGAAGCTCATAGCAGAGTAGTTTACCTCGATTCAGGCTCGGGAAATGTCATTCTGGAGAATCCTTCCCATGCTTTGACAAGACCCTGACCTTGAAGGTCAACCGCACTACACTGATGCTTGCCTCCCATGCCCGCCTGCTGCGAAGTCGCGCTGACCGACGCCCAGCCAAGCGGAACTCCGTTCCACGGCCTGTCAGTTGAGGGCATTGCAAAATGCTCAAGAACCGGACAGGCTCAGGCTATGGAATAAATTTTCCCTCTGCATATGCAAATAAGTGCAGATTGGGTAATAGAAGAATATAAACATAAGGAGATAAGTATATTATTTTCATAAAGATTGAAATCGAACCATTTGGAGAATCAATTGCACGTGCAAAATCAATCGCAATGCTTTCAGTGCGATCCATCTTCGTTGCGATAGGGGCTATGAATGCGCAAACTGTTTGTTCTTGCTGGGGTTCTGGCCTTGGGCTTGTTTTCGTCGAACGCCCGCGCCCAGAGCAATCTGGCCTTTGGCTTTAGCGGTTTTGACACGAATAACAACCTCACCATCAACAGCACCGTTTTCACCAACACCGACTCGGGCTGGATCGACGCACTCCAAGCGGACTACCCCGGAAACCAAAACTACGTTTCCGGAAATTTAAACGGTGATAACTACAGCGACTTCTTCGACTTCGACCTCACAGGCCTGACCGGGACTGTGACTTCCGCTTCCTTCAACGTGGATACTTACGTAATCACCGTCCCTGGAACGTTTGACATCTTCGCCACTGCGCTCACGCCTGCCCAGGTGAGCTCCGCCAATGCACCTCTTCCTTACTACGCGGATTTGACCTCCGGGGAAGAGATTGGCACGATTGATTTTGCGACGAGCGACTCCAACAGCCTTGCGACCATCACCCTGAACACAGCTGGGGATGAATGGCTACAAGCCAACGAGGGCAACGGTGTGGTCATAGGCGGCCAATTCAACGGCGCTTCTGCCACCCCTGAGCCGAGCAGCCTGGTACTTTTGGGAACAGGCATCGCTGGGCTTGCTGGCATGATCCGGCGCAAGGCCGCTAAAGGGCTCTAAACACTGCGCATTGCTAAACGGATTGATCCTCAATCGCATGAGAAGCCGGGGTAATAATCCCCGGCTTTTTCATGCCTGCATCAAACGCCTGCTGTGCTCTCCTTTCCCCTCTCAAAGCCATGCAACAGCCAGTCCGCGTTGGACCTTCCGATCCGGCCTGGGCCAAGCGTGCCAAACCTCTTCGCGCCCACCCCAACCGAAATCCCCTACACTGAATCTTGCCTCCCATGCCTGTCTGCTGCGAAGTCGCCTTGCCCGTCCCGTTGGACCGCACCTTCACCTATGCGGTGCGCGAGGGCCAGATTCCGCAGCGGGGAGCGCGGGTCATTGCGCCCTTCCGTAACGAGAAGCTGATCGGCGTGGTGACTGCGGTCGACACCGCGGCCCCGGCGGACTTTGAGGTTCGCTTTCTTGAGGCGGTGCTGGACGACGAGCCGCTCCTAAGCGACGATCTGCTAGCCCTGGCCGAGTGGATGGCCCAGTACTACTTGGCTCCGCTGGGCGAGGTGCTGCGCGGCATGTTGCCGCTGATGGCCGAGGTTCAGCGGACTGTCTACTACCGCATCACCGACCTCGGGCGCGACGTGCTGGCCGGCTCTTTGGATGGGGATTCTGCCAAGTCCCAAGTCTCAAGAGCGAGACCTGGGCCACCCGAACCCAGTCTCTTGCACAGCGGCGGCGTCAAGCGGCGCGGCAAGCTCTCTGCCGAAGAGCAGGATCTGGAGCATCGCGTCCTAACCCGCTTGGCAGCGGGAGAACCGGTGAAGGTTTCCACGCTGCGCACATCGACAGCGGCCACGCTTCCGGTTCTGGCCAGCCTCGTCCGCAAAAAATGGATTGCCCGAGAAACTGCGGCCGCCGAAAGAGACGCCCGGCGCGTCGAGCGCTTTGCCGTTCTGATTTCCGAGGCGCGGCTGCCCGCGCTCACCCAGAAGCAGCAGGCGATCCTGGCCGAACTCGCAGCCAACGGTAACGAGTTGCCCCTGGCCGAATTGCGGCGCAAGGATCTTCCTTCTTCTACCCTGCAAACCCTCGTCCGCCGCGGCTTGGTCCGCATCGACGAGCGTCCCGCAGCCTTCCGCCTCGGCGGCCTTGCGCCGGTCGCCGAGCCGTTCCGGCTCAACGAGCCGCAGACTGAAGCTCTGGCCAGCCTGGCCACCGCCCTGGGTGGATTCCATCCCTTCCTGCTTCACGGAGTGACGGGCTCCGGCAAGACGGCCGTCTACCTGGCCGCCATGCAGCGCGCCCTGGATCGCGGCCTCTCGTCCATCCTGCTGGTTCCCGAGATCGGCCTGACGCCGCAGACGGCCGGACTGCTCGACGCCGCCTTTGGGCAGCGGGTCGCCCTGCTCCACTCCGCGCTCACGCCGGAAGAGCGCAGCGAGCAGTGGCGGCGCATCCGGCGCGGCGACGCGCCGATTGTCGTCGGCACCCGCTCGGCCATCTTTGCGCCTGCGCCCAACCTGGGATTGATTCTGGTGGACGAAGAGCACGACCAGAGCTACAAGCAGGAAGAGACGCCCCGCTATAACGCCCGCGATGTCGCCGTGATGCGCGCCAAACTCTGTGGCGCAGTGGTGGTGCTGGGATCGGCCACGCCTTCGCTTGAGAGCTGGCAAAACTCGGCCAAGGGCAAATACGCCCGCATCGAAATCCGCGACCGCGTGATGGACCGGCCCCTGCCTCTGGTCGAGCTGATCGACATGCGCCGCGAGTTTCAGGAGACCGGCAAGGACCAGCTTTTTTCGCGCGCGCTGGTGAACCAGACCCGCGAGGCCCTCGATCGAGGCGAGCAGGCGCTCATCCTGCTCAACCGCCGCGGCTACTCCTTCGCCGTCATCTGCCGCGCCTGCGGCGAAAAGCTCGAATGCCAGAACTGCGCCATTTCCCTCACCCACCACAAGCCTCCGGGCGACGATGCAGGGATCGCGCGCCAGGGCCAGCGCCTTGAGTGTCACTACTGCGGCTTTAGCCGCACTGTTCCCGCCCGCTGCCCCAAGTGCGAGAGCGAACATCTTTACTATCTGGGCGCGGGTTCGGAACAAGGCGAAGAACGGCTGGCAGAGATATTTCCGGGCGCGCGCATCGGCCGCATGGACCGCGATACGGTCCGAGGCCGCTACGATCTTGAACGGCTCCTGGCCCGCCTCCACTCCGGCGAGATCAACCTGCTGGTGGGTACACAGATGATCGCAAAAGGCCACGATATCCACGGCATTACGCTGGTGGGGGTGGTGGGTTGCGACCACGCGCTCTCCATGCCGGATTTTCGCGCCGCCGAACGGGTCTTCCAACTGATGACCCAGGTCTCTGGCCGAGCGGGGCGAGGCGAGTTGCCGGGGCGCGTGGTGGTGCAGACCTATTACCCTGATCACTACGCCATCGTTGCCGCCAGCACCCACGATTACGCGAGCTTTGTGGAGCGCGAGCTGAAATACCGCCGCTGGATGCACTACCCGCCCTTCGGCGTGCTGGCCAATGTGCTGGTGCAGTCGGCCAAGCTCGAGGAGGCTGCCGGATGGTCGTCTGTCTTGGGCAAGTATCTGGTCAAAAACCAGAACGGTGGAGCTGTGCGCGTGCTAGGCCCCTGCACGGCGCCCATCGCCCGCATCAAGGGAACCTATCGCTTCCATCTGATTTTGAAAGCAGCGTCGCGCAAGGCGCTCAACGCCGCCCTGCGCGGAATGCTGGCCCACGCCGAGGCCGCCGCAGTCCCCCGCCGCAACCTCATCGTCGATGTGGATGCGCTACGCCTGATGTGAAGGGAGCGGTCCCGAGCCCACGCCCGGCATCAATTGCTCTCAAAGAGCTCGTCGTGCGTTCCCGTCCGCTCCAGGTCTCGTCTTTAAAACCTTAAGAAAAGGAACAGTGTATGCAGTCTCAACTCAAGGCTTGAGACTTTTTTTAGCCTTTCCCGGCGGCAGATAGTTCTCGCCGGTGACGACCTTGCGGCCGGTCTTGCTTTCCAGTTCCACTCGAGCACGATGGGCAATCCCGCCTCCGGTCTTCGCGGCTTCCTTGTTGGCGGGCAAACCCACTGCTGCCTCAGTCTCCGCGATCTGGCGCGTGGAAAGCTCGGCCAGAGCGGTGAAGATGAGTTCGGCCTCGCTCATGTGATCGCGAAGATTCTGGCTTTCCAACCCTTTCAGGTTCTTATGCTCCTTCACCGAGACGCCGGACCATTCCTCATGAATGAGATTGGTGAGGATGGCGAACTCCTGCCCCTGCTTGACCTCGTGGGCAGCCCAATAGTCGGTCAGTTTGTTGCGCGTTTCTTGCCCGGTCATGCGCTGGGTGATCCATTTCTCGCTGCGGCCCAGCTTGCGCCAATTCTCCCTGGTCCGCTCCAGCGCCATAGCCGGATCGGCGATCTCCTGCAAGCGTTCATAGCCCACTTTCGCAAGCCAACGCTTGAACGGCTCCGCCTTGGGGGAGGGGATGGACTGGATCAGCCGGAGAACTCCAGGGACGTTCCAGCACTGGAGCCTTTGCATTCCCCCCTCCGTTTCAAAGGGAAGCGCAAGGGGGGGGACAAATTGTCCCCCCCCTTTGAAGGCCTCGGCCAGAGAGGGATCGCGGCGGCGCAGCTTCTTCAGGTAATCGGAGGGTGCGGGCGAGTCCGTCAAGGCGCTGGCGATGTCGGTGACAACAAACCACCACTCCTCATCGTGAAAGACCCGGCGCACCGGCCGTTCTTCAAAAAGGGCCATCTCGCTCATTGAGATACCCTCCCTCCCCGGCGGTAAAGACAAAAGCGAACGTATCCATCCTTCGCATCTTTCTGCCGAAGGGTGTGGGACCACAAGCCTCAACCAGCCCAGATCTGCGTTCGGAGGGTAGCTAACCTCGCCGTATACGCCCTCACTTGTCGGGCGCGGCCGTCTCCAGCGAATGCAGTTCCTTGCCCGGCTTGAAGCGCACCGCCTTGCCGGGGGTAATGCTGACCTCGGTGCCGGTGCGGGGATTGCGGCCAATGCCGGTTTTGCGGGCGCGGACGCTGAAAACGCCAAATCCGCGCAGTTCGATGCGCTCGCCTGCGGTCAGAGCCTGCTTCAGGCCCTCGAAAACCGTATCCACTGCGGCCTCTGCCTTGGTGCGGGGCAGGCCCGTGCGCTCGATTACATGATGGACGATGTCCTGTTTAATCAAAGGGGTAACCTCGTGGGCACGACTGGATTGAATGTACTACGACCTGCCAAGATGATGCTACAGATTTTCATGCGATTGTGGAACAGCGAAAATATTTCCGAGCAACTCTTCTCGCCAAAAAGCATGACTTCAGCGGTTCACGAGGCTCCTCACGAGCCGCGCAGCCTAAAAGTCCGGATGACCCATTGCAAAGAGTACATGTCTTTCGTAATATGTTTAATTATCGTTACAGACGCAAACCAGCCACTTTTTATCGGACAGAGAAAATTTGCCCGGTGCGGGAGAAGCATGTCGATTCAGAGTGACCGTTGGATCAGGGAACAGGCCACCCAACACCAGATGATCGAGCCTTTCAGCGAAAGGCAGGTGCGTGACGGTGTAATCTCCTATGGGCTTTCCTCCTACGGCTATGACCTCAGGGTTTCAGACGAATTCAAGATTTTTACCAATGTGAATAGCGCCATCATCGATCCCAAGGCCTTTGACGAGCGGTCTTTCGTCTCGGTTCAGGCCGAATCCGTGATAGTCCCCCCCAATTCCTTTGCATTGGCAAAATCCATCGAATACTTTCGTATCCCCAGGGATGTACTGACGATCTGTGTTGGCAAGTCAACCTATGCGCGTTGCGGAATCATTGTGAACGTAACGCCATTCGAGCCGGAATGGGAGGGATTTGCGACCCTCGAGATTTCAAATACCACTCCGCTACCGGCCAGGGTTTATGCCAACGAAGGGCTGTGCCAGATTCTGTTTTTCCGCTCCAATGAAGCCTGCGAGATCAGCTATGCCGATCGCAAGGGCAAATACCAGAAACAGCAAGGGATTGTGCTCCCCAAACTCTAAGGGATTGCAAGGCCCTCTCGGCCTGGTTGAACGGACGGCGTGTTGTATGCGACGATGGGCGCGAGGCGCGTCCCTGATCGCATTGGGCCCAGCTCTCCTGCTGCGTGACGGGGGGCAAGATGTCTTTGATTCGCGGTCTCGATCCTATCCACATCGGCCTGGTCTCCGATGAACCGATCCGGCTTGCTGGGCTCAGCAGCATTTTTGACCAGCCGGCCCGGCAAGGAAAACCCCCGCTGCTTCCCGTTCCAGGAAGCATTGCTGATCTGCTCGCCCGCTCAGCGCTCAAATATCTGGTGGTGGACCTGCATTCATCTTCCGGGGGGTTGGAAGTTCTGGAGATGATTCGCCGCGCCCGCCCTTCCCTGCGGCTGATTGTGATTGGCCCGGAAGGCAACGACGAACTGGTCCTGGAGTCGATCATTGCCGGAGCCAGGGCCTACCTGGAACTCACCGCCGGTCCCGACACCGTGCGAATGGCGATCGATGTGGTCACCAGCGGCTCCATCTGGGCGCCACGCCGGCTTCTCTCCAAACTCATTGACCGGCTGCTCAAGGCCCCCGAAGCCCATCCCTCCGTCGCCAACCCCCACTTGACCAGCCGCGAACGCGAGGTGTTGGACTTGATTTTGAAGGCGCGTTCCAATCGGGAGATTGCCCGCCACCTGGGCATCGAGGAGCGAACCGTGAAGGGCCATGTGGGCCGACTGATGCGCAAGGCTGGCGCCGACAACCGAATTGAGCTTACAATGCGCGTGCTGAACCGGACTGCGTCTTCAGGCGACCTCTTCGTCGAGCGCCGCCGGAGTGAAAGGCGTAAATCTCCGTCCGAGACGCTATCCAGCCAGCCAATAGCAAACCAGTAAACATTGTGGTTACTTTTAGACGCACTCCCTCTGTGCTCTTGTGTTACTCGCGCGATTTCCACATACTCTTTTACAGAAACAACGCAGATCTGGGGAAAGGAGTTCTCAGGCAGCATGTTTTCCATGTTGCCTGAGAACTCCTCTTTTTTTTGTTTTTTTGGCTACCGTGGGGGGAGACCGTCCTGTGTCTCATTTCGAGAGAGAATCCAAATATCATAACTATCTAATAATGTCAATGTTACCTTAGTCCATGCTACCTCCGTGACCTTGTCTTCCGCGCGCGATTTCAACAGACTCATTAACAGCAACAAAGCAGATCTGGGGAAAGGAGTTCCCCGGAATCATTTTCGCAATGGGTCCTAGGAACTCCTCTTTTTTGCCTCTAGCGTCAAATAGGTAAAATCCGGTCTGCCCAACCCCCTTCAGCCCTCCCCAACGTCCATCCATGCATCACAGCATCCAGAGCGGTACGCCGCTCTGGATGCTGGCGTTAGCCGCAAGGACGAGCATCCATGTTGTAGCCTGTTTTCAGAACGCACGGCCGGTTCAGGGTATTCCGACAGCGCGGGCTTCGCGAGAAGCCGATCCTTCACGGACGATGGCATGACCGAATCCGGCGGCCACAGCGCCTCTGTCCAATGCAAGACTGAATCCTCCGCGCCGTCGCCGGCAGCGGAATGAAAAGGAAACGGATATGAAGAAGACAATTGCTTCTGTATGCCCACTGCTGTTGATTTGCCTCATGCTCGCCAGCACCGCGCGTGCAGCCTCGACGCGCGAGGATTTGCAGGTTCGCATCGACCAGGCCAAGCTGGTCCTGGACCACATCATGTCCGCTCAGGACGCGACCGTCCCATTGAACATCCTGCAACAGGCAACCTGCGTGGCGGTGGTTCCCGGAATGCTCAAGGGAGCCTTCGTGGTAGGCGCGCAGTACGGGCAGGGCGTGGTCACCTGCCGCACCGGCCACGGCTGGAGCGCGCCGGTCTTCATTCGCATGGCTGGAGGTTCGTTCGGCTTCCAGATCGGCGGCCAGTCCACCGACCTGATTCTGATCGCCGTCAACGACCGCGGCTTCCAGGATTTGCTCAAGAGCAAGTTCAAGATCGGCGGGGACGCCTCTGCCTCTGCCGGTCCCGTGGGCCGCAATGGCCAGGCCGCAACCGACTGGAAGATGAACGCCGAGCTTCTAAGCTACTCACGCAGCAAAGGCCTGTTTGCCGGCATCGATCTGGACGGCACCAGCGTCAGCCAGAACTCCGACGATACGGAGCTCTACTACGGCCAGCCGCATAGCTTTGAAGCAATTCTCAAGGGCAGCGTCGAGGTTCCCGAGGGAGCCATACCCTTTGTCCGCGACGTGGCCCAGAACTTCGTCCGAGCCAAGAACCGCCAGTAATGGATTGCGCAGCCGCATCCGGGGGCTAAACTGATCTTTGCCTTCCACCATGCGGGAAAACCTCGAGTATTGGCTAGTTGTTGCCGTGGCGCGCGCCCTGGGCGCCCTGCCGCGTGGGCTGGCGCGTGCGCTGGCCGGCTGCCTGGCCTTCGCCGTCTACTGGTCGTTCGGCCGTCTGCGCCACGTGGGCTGGCGCAATCTCGCGCTGGCCTTCCCCGAGCTTTCCAAAGCGGAAAAGGCCCGCATCCTCCGGGGCGTCTACCGCCATCTCGGCTGGCAACTCGTCGAGTTCTGCCGCATGACCCGCTACACCCCGGAAAACACCCGCGACTGGATTCGCGCCGAGGGCGTGGAAAACTACCTCGCCGCCCAGGCCCGCGGCAAAGGGGTTCTAATCGTCACCGGCCACCTGGGCGCGTGGGAGCTGTCCAGCTTTTACCACTCGCTGATGGGCCACCCCATGAGCATGGTGATCCGCCCGCTCGACAACCGCCGCCTCGACGCCTTCGTCAATGCCACACGCTGTCTCCACGGCAATCGGGTGATCTCAAAAGATGATTTTGGCCGCGGCCTGCTGACAGCCATGCGCCATGGGCAGACCGTTGGCATCCTCATGGACACCAACATGACTCCGCCGCAGGGATCTTTTGTGAAGTTCTTTGGAGTGGAGGCCTGCACGGCCACGGGGCTGGCCCACATCGCTCGCAAGACCGGCGCGGCCGTGCTGCCGGGCTTCATGCTCTGGGAGCCGGCCGAGCGCAAATATGTTCTCCACTTCGGCCCTGAGATCGAGATTCCGCACACCGCCGACGCAACCGCCGACATCCTGGCAGGCACGCAGCTTTGCACTTCCGCCATCGAATCCTGGATTCGGCGTTATCCTGACCAGTGGCTATGGATTCACCGGCGCTGGAAGACAAGGCCGGCGGGGGAGTCGGGGTTGTACTGAGAGAATTGAGAAGACGGGGCTGAGAATGATGAAGCATTGCTTTCTTGTTATGACGGCGACGGTTCTCTCACTTGCAGCAAATCCAATCTCTGCGCATTCACAATTTAGCGTGCAGTACGAGAGAGTCTTCCAATCGCGGTCCTTCTCGGGAACCATCAGTGTTGGTTCAATTAAGAACAACGCTCCTAAGGCTAACGGTGTGCTTGTTGAGGACATGTCTGAAGGCTGGAAGACCGTCATTGCCTCGACAGTGACCGATGAGAGCGGTCATTTCTCTTTTGCACCAACCAGTAAAGGTGTCCACTATCTGCGACTCTCCGCTAAAGGCTTTAGAATAACCCGCATGAAAGTGCGGATCTCCAAGTGGGCAAGAAAGAGAGATCTCTCGCTCGAAATCACGGTTGCAACTTGATCGGCCCAGATTAACAAATTGAATCTGATAAGTCATTCGATTATTGAGAGTTCTTCCGAGGAGAGAGATGAAGCTGGGTGAACTGATCGAGGTCTTAGGCGGAAAACTGGTGCAGGGCAGCCCGCAAGGTCAGGTCGATGGCGTCGGTTCATGGCGATTTGCCAGCCCATCCGAAGTGGCCTTTGCGGAGGATAGCACTGAAGCGCTGAAGGCGCTCGGAAGCGACGCCGGCGTCGTGGTGCTGCGCCCCGGAAGCTCGGAGCTTTATTCCCGAGCCAACTGTGTTGTTGAAGCCGATCAGCCTCGAATGTGGTTTGCTCTAGCGGCAAAACTCCTCAACCCGTTACCGCCATCCTCCGGCGTCCATCCCACCGCCGTCATCGGTCAACTCGTAGAGCTTGGCGTGAATGTGTCGATAGGTCCCTGCGCCGTGATCGGGGACCGCGTGCACATCGCCGCCGGAACCCGCATCGAAGCCGGCGCAATCATAGGCGACGGCGTCCAGATCGGCGAGCATTGCCGCATCTACCCACGCGCCGTCCTCTATCCCGGCACCACCCTTGGCAATCGCGTCATCGTCCATGCCGGCGCTGTGCTCGGTGCAGATGGCTTCGGCTACGTCCGCGACAACACCACCGGCGCATACACCCAATTCCCGCAGCAGGGCACGCTCGTCATCGAAGACGATGTGGAGATCGGCGCGAACTCCACTATCGACCGCGGGGCGCTTGCCGAAACCCGCATCCGCCGCGGCACGAAGATCGACAACCTGGTCCACATCGGCCACAACTGCGACATCGGCGAAGACGTGATCCTGGTCTCGCTCACAGGCATCTCCGGCTCCTGCACCGTGGGCAAGGGAGCGGTGATTGCAGGCCAGGTGGGACTCGGCGACCACGCCCACGTTGGTCCCGGCGTGATTCTCGGCGGTCAGGCTGGCGTGCTGAGCGGCAAAACGGTCACCAACGAAGGCCTCAAGCCAGGAACAGTCCTGTGGGGCACGCCCGCCCGCCCTCTCAAGCAGGTGTTGCGCGAGCAGGCTGTGCTGGCGCGGCTGGCCAGGAGGCAGGCCAAGCCCTCGGAACCAAAGGAATAGCATCCATGGCGATCATCGTAGTCGGCGGCAGTAACCGGGGCGTGGGCAAGACCGCGCTGGTCTGCGGCCTCATCGCCGCGCTGCCGGAGTTCCGATGGACCGCCGTCAAGATCACCGCCGACGATCACGGCCAGCCCAAACCCATATGGGAAGAAACAACCCCCGGAGAGGAAACTGACACCGCCCGCTATCTAGCTGCGGGAGCCGTGCGCGCCCTGCTGGCCACGCCGCCCCAGCGCGGCCAGCCGCCTGCCCCCGATTTTCCGCCGATGCTCAGCGAACTCTGGCCGCGGTTCGGGCGCGGCACAAATCTTCTCTTCGAGTCCAACGGCATCGTCCACCATGTGCGGCCCGATCTCTGCCTGCTCATCCATGCCAGCCCCGGCAAGGGATTGGCGCCCGTGGTCCGCAAGCCCTCTTTCACCGCTGCCGTCCTCCATGCGGATGCGCTGGTGACCAGGTCAAGCGCCGATGGAGTCATTCCCGAGGGGCTGAGCCTGCCGGCTCCCGAGCCGACCCCTACCCTCAGCGCTTACTCGAATCCAGCGCCGAAACCGATCTTCCATCTCGCGGCGCTGGATCGGATTTCGCCGGAGATGCTGGCCTGGCTGCGCCAGCGCCTCGGACTCTAGTTCCTCAGCAGCATGGTGAGGCCGTGCGCATTGTCCAGCTTCTTTGTTACCAGAATTTGATGGGCATTGACCAAGAAATCCGAATTGTGCTCGAAATATTTGAACGCGGTCTGCACGGTCTGCACGACGTGTTCTGCGGAGAATGCTTCCTTGTGGGCGCCGGCGACTCCGATCAGCAGTCCCTTGATCAGCGCAAAATCCGCTGCCAGGAGCGCAAAATCCTTGGCCGGCTGGGGCGCGGCCTCCTTATCGGATAGTTGGGCGCCAAAAGGGAACACTTTACGGAAGATCATGTTGATCAGGTAGTTCTCAAGGATGTAGGGATGCTTGAAAAAAAATGGCGCGTAGTAGCGTTCATAGGCAATGGCGTACTGGGCACTTAGTTCTTGCAGGTTCGTTTCGCGCTCATATCCGATGCCCTTGGCGAAGGCGTTGAGGCATTCGACAAGGCGGGGGGACAAGCGCGCATTGCTCGCGCGCAGTTTCATCATGCTCAGCACCATCCCCAGTTGAAGTGCGAGGTCGGCGGGGATGGTCTCAATGGAAGCATTCAAACTTGCCGAGGCTACTGCGCCCGAAAAGCCCTTGAGCATCGCGGGAAAGCCTCCCTTCACTTCTCCGCGAACAACGGCCTCCAATCGCCGCGAAAACGTCCCCAGCAGAAACATCCGCTGCCATAGCGGGTAAGCCCGGTTTCGTATCAAGCCGATCGTAAACTCGCGGATAGGCCAGAAATAGCGGAGCAACGGGAGATCGCTCTTGGTATCGTTTGAGTCCACCTGACGCGCGCGCTCTGCGTTGAATGCAAGCAGGTCAGGGTTCATGAGCACCAGGCGGCAGGCCTCAGGGCACGACAGCGTGAGCGTCATCTCGCTCAGCGTGTCGATGACATGAGTGGTCCGCGGATAGCTGGCGCAGGTCTCGGAGAGATACGATTCGCCGTGTTCCACCTGAATCTGGCACAGGCGCTCCGCGTTGTGAAACGGGCACTGCATGGAGGGCGGCATCTGGATACGCGCAAATCCAGGCGGTTTCTTGCCGTCCGGGCCCTCTTGCAGGCGCACGATGTTCGCGTCGATCAAAACACGCAAAGGGCCAGCGGGAACGGTCTGGTACTTTCTATACGTTGCCTGGTCGATGTCCACATTCCAGCCCACGCAGCAGGAGTCCTCGCACTCTGGACCGATGCAGCGAAACTTTTCGGAATATTCAGGTTGTATCAACCAGGTCTTTGCCACCCGGACCTCCTGGTAGCTTCATTGGCATGGCACCGGCTCTTCCCGCGCAACGCTCGCCGCCTCAAAACGGCTTCTCGGTCAAAAACGGCTCCGGCTTCAGGGATCCGTCGCGCTGCTTCACCAGCATCTGCACCTTGCCCTCGGCGGCATCCAGTTCCTGCTTGCAGGCCGCCGACAGTCCCACACCCTCCTCGAAGAGCTTGAGCGAGTCTTCCAGAGCAAGGTCGCCCTTTTCCAGTTGATCCACGATGGTTTCCAGCTTCTTGAGCGATTCTTCAAATGAGGGCATGGGCGTTACTCCGTGGAAGTCGCTGCGGCGGGCGGCAGCACGCTGGCAATCACTTCTGCCGCAACCGTGTAGCGGCCAAACGGCGCGCTCACCTGCACGCCCTGGACCAGCGGGCGCACCGCTTCCAGCATCTCCTGCGCAATCTTGATGCCCTCGCGCCGCGCCGCGTCGGGCGTGTCAGCCTGCGCCATGCGCAGCATGATTTCTTCGGGCATTGAGACGCGCAGGTCGTTCTTCATGAACTCAGCGTTGCGCAGGCTGGTAAGCGGCCAGATGCCAGCGATCACCGGGATGCGATACTCCCGGATGCGCTTGAGAAAGCTTTCCAACAGCCGCAGGTCGAAGACCGGCTGGGTAATGGCATACTCCGCGCCTGCCTCCACCTTGTAGGCAAAGCGCCGCATCTCCTGCTCGATATCCGGCACGCCAGGGTTGGCGGCCACCGCAATGGTGAAG